>ERZ835541.739-NODE-739-length-37849-cov-16.829973_pt1 | contig 37849 bp, 50 predicted proteins | sample MGYA00519945_ERZ835541 | MGnify/ENA primary metagenome ERZ835541 (study PRJEB31850, sample SAMEA3708780) | human gut metagenome | biome: human gut; feature: human-associated habitat; material: faeces | place: China | collected 2014 ...
CGGGCTGCCACCCGAGGGGAGGGTATACCCCCTGGGGTTCAAAAATCCATAGGGAGCGCCTATCGAAAAAGACCCCCTAGGCATCAAAAAATTGCGTCACCAATTTCTTGATGTTGCTCCGCTTGCCCGTCTGTTCTTTTGTCGTTTCGCGAGTCTCAAGACCTCATCGACAGACTTGTTACCGCGCCATTGATTGCATCGTCTGTGAGTTGCATCGACATTGTCTCTGTCCAGCGGGTCACCACCCTTGGACACGGGCACCAGCTCATCCACCTCGAAACACCAAGGATGACCAGCTGGCAGGGTGTAGTCTATGTGTCCAGTTCTTCCAAACGCTCGACATATCCAGCAGGGACGACCCTGCGCTTTTAACCACGACCTCAGCTTAGTGCGCGCATTGCCGTTTGCTCGGCGCGGGTTGCTCTTCTTGCAGCTCATGATTTGCCTATAGATAGTCGAGAGGGCTGCCGTAGTTCTTGAAGCATTCTTTGATTCCTTTATAAGAAGCGTGGCGCACGGCATGGACAACCTTGCCCCCTACGCGCTTGCTCGGTTCAAGCGGAAGACCAAGAGCCGCCCTGAAGGCTCTAGCTACTGAGGTGTCATAGGACTTGGAAGCAACCACCTTGCGGATCTCTTCGACCGTCATGTGACCTCCAACAAAAAAAGCCGCCCAAACGGACGGCTCAACAAATAACTTACCCTATCAATATACCAGGGAACAATGTGAAATTTTGTGCACTCTTTCTCAGATAGCGTTCGGTATGGATTGGTTGCGCCACTCTTCGGGCATCAGGTCATATATCTCAAGCATAGCCTCGCTCTTGATCTGCATCATGCGTCGATACGAATAGCCCACCTCGACGCACACCTGCTCCCAAGTCTTACCTTGCAAGCAATACTTCATGAGGGCGGTGCCAGCGCGAGGGTTCGAGAGCTGCTCGAACACGCCCTTAGCGATACGCCCCTGCTCGACGTATTCAGCGAGTTCAGTCGCATATTCAGCGATCATATCCTGCAGCTTAGCAACTCCATCTCCTAGAGCATCTGCCGCGCTGCCAGATGAAGGAACGCCGCTATAGTCGATGCCAGAAGGAAGCATGAGCGACCGCTTACGCTCTATACCCTCTCGAAGCGTTTCGATGCGCGTATTGAGCTCACGAATGTACTCGAGGTAAGCCTTGGCGCAGATTTTCTTTACTTCAGGATGATGAACGACGGTCATAGAATGCACTCCTGCCAACATGAAGAAACAGGAATAGCAACAAAGAACTATAGCACATGGGCTATTGAAGGACTCAGGGCGAACGGTCGCTCCCTCCTGCCCCCCCTACTTCGTCATGCATTCCTTTTGCATGTCAGAGAAGGGAGAGGGAAAGGGCAAAACTCTACGTCCTATCTGCCAATTTGCATTTTTTGCAATTGTTAATTCGATGAGCTCTCGTTTCACGTTCGTTTCATTGATTATTTTCTCCCGTACCTAAAAAGAGCGCCCCATCTCTGAAGCGCTCTCATGATGTCTGGTACTCACCGCAGGGCTTACCCTTGGCTATTCATATCCTTTCGAATCAGCTCTTTGATATAGCCCGCCTTGTTATCTTGCGACTCCAAGAACTCCAAGATGTCATTCTCCGAAGGATAGAATCGAACCATCACCTGCCTGACCTTCTCTTTTTCGTACTTTGCTCTCGCGCGCTTCTGCGCGTCACTTCTTGCCATTGCGCTTCCACCTCCAATACCTGAACAAAATGAACGACACTATGAATATCACTATGAACAGTTCCATGTTCTGCTCCTAACTGCTATAATTTCCTTGCTGGTGGGAGCCAGCAATTCAGCTGGCTCCCCTTCGAAGAACTCCTCGGCGCGCTAATCCTTGGGGTTCTTTTTTTCTTTGATGAACTCGATCAGCTCATCAAGCGCCTTAGCGGCGAGAACCGCGATCATCGCTATTGCGAGATCGCTTAAAAAATCTTCCATTTGCATCACCTCCTTAACTCGATATATTTATTATACCAGTAGCGGCATATAATTTCAAGAACTATTTCAAAGATTTTCAAACTATTTTCCCTGCTCACAAAAGAAAAAGACCTGCCAAAAGGGCAGGTCTCGCTAGGTCATTCGCATTCCTCTTGAAGCCATTCGATAAGACTGTGCGTTGTATTGTTGCTCGGAATGCCTAGATTAGCCTGTTCCAGCAGCCAATCAATAGGCGGTTCAGATCCTATTGATTCGCTTGCTTTGATAGCCTCCCAGATTCCTTGTTCTATATCCTTCAGTGAAGCCGCCGCCCTCTCAGGCGTGCCGAAGAATTTCTCGTAAACAGTTGGTTTTCGAGGTAACTTGATGCCGGTCTGATTTGCAGCTTTTCTAAAAGCAACAGCCCCCTCATGGGCTTCATTTATGCTCAGCTTGCCGTTTTTCATCAACGACCACTCCGTTCATTTAGGTACCTCGATACCTTTTCTGCGAGTCTCTCAAGCTCCTCTATAAGGGGCTTAAATAACTCATTGATCGCCTTGCCGAGATCAGACCATGCTTCATACGTGGTCTTTTTCTTAGCCATCAACGCTCACTCCTAACTCATCAAGCTTGCTGAAATGCGTGTAGAGCAGGTCATCACGTAATCGACAGTTAAGTCTTCTGTCTGTGACGCGTTCAAGGTCTCTATACAGATCCCGCGCCACCTGTGCTAGCTGCTGGTAGCGTTGCTCTAGCCGCTCGTAGTTTTCTTTCAGCTCAGTTTTGACGATCATGTACCCGTTGAACTCGAACTGGGTCTTTGGTTTGAAAACGTTCTCGCCCATCAGATAACCGTTGACCTCTACGGGCGGGATCTCTTCATACCCAAGTTCGAGCATTGCTTCTACGCACTCTTGGGACACTTGGATGAAGCCATCATCCTCACCATGGCCACAACAGCAACCGCCAGTTTTGATTCCTCTATTCCAAAGGCTCTGAAGCTCAGGAATCATGCAACGATCAACGTAGATCAAGCGATCTCTTCCAAGAGGATAGAGAACAGGCTGATTACAGTAACCTTCTCCAACCTTGCAGCATTTGCCGATTGTCTTATCGCTCATTATCTTCTCCTGGATGCTCGACCGTGAAATTCCCTCGCAAGATGCGGCCATCATCGAACATGACATATCCTTCGTGCGTCCCATGACCACAACAGGCATTTACAACGTGGCCTAGCCCCTGGATGCAGTGATCATCACCATCTTGATTCGGGTAGTGACCGCATCGCGCACAGGGTCTGAAAGGCATATCTCCTACGGGCACATCGTTATCCTTATAGCGACGATTTCCTTCTTCGTCGATATATCGCTCGTAGCCATCGCCACTACAACGGTCGAGCCATGATTCAGGCACCTCATCAAAGGTTTTGAATTCATCGCTGTCACAAATCGGGTGCGGTTTAAGTTCGTTCTCGCCTTCAACCACCTCATACGTTTGCCTGAAGGTATCGGGCTTGCATGGGTAAAGCTCATTCTTGACACCTTTTATGATGTAATCGCCGTGAGAAGCTTTATGGTCTCCTTCGAGCGTTTTGATGATCCAGTGATCTTCGTTTGTTAGAATCTCGCCGCAATAGATCGCGCCCTCAATCCAAATAGGCCACGCCTCATCACTTCCAAGCTGCCACGCTTCGATCTCTACGGGTTTCTTTCTGTATTTAGTCATGGCTAGTCTCCTTTTATTCCGAAAGCTGCCCGAACAGCTGCGATTGCGCTCTGAGCAAGCTGATACTGATTTTCTACTGCAGGGCGCATCTTGCATTGTCGGCTGTAGCCGTTGCATGATGCGCCCATGGCAATTACGAGCTGGCAAACGCCATTTTCGCTTGCTGGGCATTTCATTCGGCATCACCTAACCTTTTCAACATATAGAGTCGGTCTTCCTCGCAGTTGAAGTTCCACGCAAGCTCCCATAGGCTCACGAAGTGGTCGTTGTGGCAAAAATCCGGATAGGCACCACTCAGTTGATATGCGCCATCGCAAATACGCTCCCAATCCAACATCTCGCCATCTTGCCGAACCAGTCCGAAAGCACCCCTTTCGTACACCACTTCAAATGCCGTGCCAAACATATCAACGATGTCACCCATGCGGATTGCTTGGGAACATATATCTTCAAGACCTGTAAGTGTTCCCTTTTCCATTTGACCCATCACACATCACGCTCTCTGATCTTCTCCAAGCGGATACTCATATCTGTCGCTTCTTTCAGCAACCTTTCCGTTTCTAGCCTCTCTCGGAGCGCCCGGATGCACATGGCATCAACCTTCGCTATTAGACCTACGTAGGCGTCTATCGCTTCGCGAGCGATTTTAGCCAGTTGCTTCTTCTGTTTCTTCATTGGTTATCCTCCCCTCTTTGCTTTCAGGTATTCCATCATGTCGGCATCGACCTGCTTCGGAGTCTTTCCATAAACGAAGACCAACGTGTCGAGAAGCGCAGCAGATCGCGCAGCGCACATCCTGTGATTAAGCAGCACTTCGACTGGATGGTCGATGTCTTCAAATACCTCGCGGGCATACTTATCAAGCTGACGTGCGGCATACTTCAGAGCGCAATCGTAATCAGCGACGATACCCCCCCCCGAGAGAGGTTCGCGCTCTTCGTTTTTCTTGTGGTTCGAGTTGAACAATCCCATTTTCATTCCTTTCAGTTGATTATTGCTTTATCTACGAGCGATCATTTGTCTTGATCGCGCTCGATCTTGTCTATCCGCTCCCCGATCCAGCGCATAACAGGCACTGCCATCGAGTTGCCTAGTGCCTTGTAGCGAGCTGCATCGCTGGCCTGTTTCCCATCGACTTCGATGTCCGTCCAGCCATCCGGGAAGCCTTGGAGTCTCTCGCACTCAAGCGGGGTCAATCTCCTGACGATGTAATGCCTATCTTCCATCTGCACCACTACCTTGCCCTCTTGGACGTATTGGGTGCCGACTCCCTTAGAATCTCTGGCGCACAAAGATCCTGTGACCTCTGATAGGCAATCAAGGGCGACCCCCCCCCGACCTTCAGGGTGCCGCATACGTCTTCGTCTATCGCAGCTTTTGCATTGTCGTCAGCAACGCAAAGATAGTTCGTGTTCTTCATCCCCGGAGCAGCTGATATCGCACCTGCAACGCTTCCGTAACCACTCATGAGCCTCACTTCGTCACGCTGGTTCTGCTGAAAACAGACCGCATGGCGGTCGATAGTGTTCAATGTGCACGAAACTTCTTCGTTGAATCCATCGCCGTTACCGCCATTATTGGCTCTTCGATTGATGATGTTTCCAGCAATTGAATAGCAGACACCATGCTCACCATGAGAAGAGGATCGCAGAGTAGGCGAGATCTCTTCGGCAGCACCACAGCTTGCAGCCTTGCCGCCAGCGTTATAAGCAAAACCGAGAGGTTGAAAGATCGTTTGGAGATTGGAGGTTGAAAGCGTTGCGCTCACATCGTCTTGGACGAGTGGGCCTTTACCACCCCCCCCGCGACCGCATCTGACGAGCATCGAATAACTTGCTCTAGGGCATCTTGCAGAAGCGGCGGTAAGCTCTTGCCTCTTGTCTCTGCTCGACGGATAATCCCAGCGCAAGCTTTCGGGCTCAAATAGTATTTCTGCGGCGCGCATGGTTCCAAGACTTCCGACAAGAAAGACACGGCGGCGTCGCTGGGCCACTCCGAAGAATTGCGCGTCCAGCACTCGCCCCGCCAAACCATAACCGAGTTCATCCATCTCACTGAGCAGTTGCCCGAAAGCAGCACCCTCTTCGCTCGAGAGCGCTCCAGGGACGTTTTCCCATATGAAGTATCGAGGCATGACATCACGAACTGCTCGTATATATTCGAACATGAGCACTGATTCTCCTTCGAGTCCTTCTCGGTTTCCAGCAACAGAGAAGGATTGGCAAGGAGATCCTCCAACGATAAGATCGACTGATCCGGCATATTCGCTCCAATCTATCTGCGTGACATCGCCAAGGTTCGGGACATCGGGAAAACGTTGCTTTAGAAGCTCGCATGGGAAAGGTTCGACCTCTGCGAAAGCCACTGGCTCCCATCCAAGGTCGCTCCATGCGACACTCGCCGCCTCTATTCCGCTGAAGATGCTGATGTATCGCATGATGTGATCCTGTTCTCATCCGCTAAGCGATCGGCGGGCACAGCGTAGACAACGCCGCAGAGCACGCATGACGCAAGACGCAAACTACTGATGCCTATCGCGCCATAATTCTGCAACACGGCAGATGCGATATTTCCGTTACCATCAGCCATATACGAGAGCTCTTTAAGCTCTCCGCCACAAACAGCGCACCTTTTAACTGCCATCGCTATCTCCCCTCTGGCTTGCGCACGGGCATGATGAGGGCATTCAAGCGCTCGCCGTGGAAGATCAGCGGGCGCGTTGCCAGATAGACATCGATATCGATCTCATCGCTATCGAGCGGAGAGAGCACCGTCTGCAGCAGGCTCGTCGAGACATAGCTCTCCGCAACGCCTGAAACCTCGCTCTCGCAAGCCGCTATAGCCTCCATGCTCGAAGATCCGTTATCTCCAAACCCTGAAACCGATACCTCATCGGAGTCGAACTTGAACTCGGTGGTGTTGGCGCCTACTGCATTCACGCGATTCACTGCAGAGCGAAGCTCTTTCAGGTTGCAGCGCACGCGCGATGATTCGGGAAGCTTCATGACCATCTGCCAATTCGGAAAATCCTTCCGAAGGAGAACCGTCTGCAGCGTAATATCGCCAGCGCTGAAGGTAGCGAGCGTATCTGATGCCGTCACGTACATGCTTCCTGGCACGCTGAGCATCTTCAGGTGCTTCACGAAGTAGAGTGGCACGAAAATGCGCATCTTCGGATAGCGCTTATCCGAAAGAGAGCGTTCTGCGATCTTGTATGAATCGGTAGCAACCACATGCAGCACGCCATCCTCGCCGCAATCGAGACATACGCCGGGGTAGCGATCCTTCTCGTCCTTGCAAGCGAAGGTCGCTACTCGCTGCACTGCATCAACGAACTGCTCTGCTGGAACCTCGATAGGCTCAACATCTAGAAGAGGCCTGATGCTGATCTGTTCGTATGAGTCATTCGTTGGTAGGGTCAGATTGTTCTTAGCGCAGGAGATGTGCAGCAGCTCTCCTTCATCGTAGATGCTAAGCGCTTGGTCAGGTAGCGACTTCACGACTGCTCCCAGAAGGCGCGCGGGGACGCAAACGCTCCCTTCAGTTTCGACAAGAGCCGAAGCGCGCTGCTCCACCACCTCGCGCTGGTCAGTGGCTCTCACTATCACCTCTCCGCCTATGGCTTTGATCTGGATGGCTGCCAGGTTCGCAACGCTGTTACCATCTGCAACAGCGCACGCCACCGAGATAGTCCGCTCCATCTCTGCTTGATTGATCGAAAATCTCACTTCTTCTTCCTTTCTTCCGTTAGTTCTGTTGGTTATTGCTTTGGGACCCGACTAAGCAACATTGCCGTCGAGGTAGTCCATGATGGTGGGCATGCTGCGCTCGAACTCTTCTGCTTCGAGGTACTTCACGCCATCGAGGAAATACTGGGTGTTGAGCTCTACTGCCCTACCCTTGCGCCCGAGCTTGAGTGCGCGCAGCGGCACCGTGAACAGACCTCCGAAGGGGTCGTAGACAAGCTCGCCCGGGTTCGAGTAGCGCGTGATAAGACGATCGACGATATCGAACTGCAAGGGACAGACGTGCATCGCTTCGCGCTTGTGCGACTGCGAGGAGTTCAGCGTGAGCATACGGTTCACATCGTCCCAAACCATATCCGCCCAGGAACCAGGAGCAAGCGCCATGAAGGTCGAGGGAAGATGCCCGATACCGTCGAGCTCTTCACCGATCTTGACGTGGCTCTCGTAGTCATAGATATGACGCAGGCTATCCTGCTTGAACACATGCGAAGCATCATCGATGGGCAGCTGCGCGATCTCTTCTGAGGTGAGCGGGCGCTCGCCAGAGCTTCGCCAGAATGCGTGCGCATCGATCTGCCAGCGTGAGCGCGAATAGTCGGCCTTATCCTTCACGACCGGCACGTCAGCGTATCCGCGGGTGCGGTCAGTCTGCGGCTTATGGAAGAGCAGCACGTATTCGGGGCAACCCACGCCCATCTTCGTGCCATCCTTGCAGTTCTCTGTCCAGCCCAGGCGGTAGGTCTGATTGTTCTCGCGCACGACATCGGTCACGACCGTGATCATGCCCATGTAGTCGAACCCATGAGCCAAGAAATGCTCGATCGTCTCGACATGGAAGGGCTGCACGGTTGGTATTCCAGCACCCGTGACATTCCCGAAGTTGATGCGATCCTTCACGTGGCAGCAGTAGAGACGGCCAGGCTTCAAGGCGCGATACATGTTCGGGGTGAGATAGTCCATCTGAGCGAAGAAGTGCTCATCGCTATCGGTATGCCCGAAATCGTTATAGCTCGGGGTGTATTCGTAGTGGTTCGCAAACGGTATCGAGGTCACGATAAGATCGATCGAGTCATCCTCTAAGCGCTCGGCTTCGAGCACCGTGTCGTTGTTCGCAACAAGCCAGCCTGTCCCGCTCGCCTCGATGCGCTCGATGCCTAGGTTGCGCGTCATCGCATCTGCGATCTTCGCATCGGACAGTCCGTATTCCTTGATGATCTCTTGCATCTTCTCGTTCAGCTCCTCGTATCTCTTCCACTTGGCACGCAGCTCTTCGACCACGTTTTTCTGGCTTTCGGCATAGATGATGTCGATCTCGACCTGCTCGGTTTGAAGAAAGCGATAGACGCGGTGGATCGACTGGATGAAATCATTGAATTTGAAGCTCACACCGCAGAATATCTCGCGGTGGCAATGTCGCTGGAAGTTGCAGCCACTGCCCGATAGCACCGGCTTGGTCGCAAGCAAGCGGAACTTCCCATCCGAGAAGTCCACGATGCGGCTCTCTCGTTCGTCCAAGTCCTGCGAGCCATAGACCTCTACCGCCTCCGGTATCTGGCGGCATATCTCGTGACGCTCTGCTTCGAGGTCATGCCACAAGATGAACGAATCACCTGGGTTCGCCTCTACGATCTCAGCAGCTTTCGCGATGCGAGCGCTCATGGTCTCGCGGCGCTCACGGGCTTCATCGGAAAGCGAGAAGGTACTATCCCTAAACGCCCTCAGCTGCCCATCGCGGTCGCCCACGAACTCGGCATCCTCCGCGAGCGGAATCTCGTGCCAGTTGACCTTCATCGGCGGCAGCGCATAGCCCCTATCGGAATACCCCAGATCGCTCGGACGCTGCAAGAATATCGCCCAGGAAGACAACCAAAGCCAGAACTCGCGCTCCTTGTGCGGGTAGAGCGTGAGGTTGTTCGCCTTGGTCGAGTCACGTTGGAAGAATCGCGTGAGCGCTTGCCCGGTGTCCATGATGCCCAAGAACCCTGCATAGTGGATGAGCTCCTTGTAGCGGTTGGGTGATGGTGTCGCAGTCGCAACGAAGCGGTACGGCACGTCTGCGAATATCTCCAGGAACGTCTGGTAGGTCTTCGAGCCATAGGAGCGAAGCACGCTCGCCTCATCCAAGCTCACGGCGTTGAAGAGGTTGACGTTCAGCTTGCCATCGCGCACCGATTCGTAGTTCGTGAGGTATACCCCATCCTCGCCCACCTCATGGCTCTTCCGCACGAAGGTAAGGTCCATGCCTAGAAGAGTCGCATCGCGCTTGAACTCCTGGCGGACACCAAGCGGGCAGATGATGAGCTGCCGCCCTCGGTCATGAGCGTTGATGAGCCGCATGATCTCGAGCTGCATGAGCGACTTGCCAAGACCGAACGCGGCGAAGATCGCACGTCTGCCACCAGCGAGCGCCCAGCGCACGATGTCACGCTGATGCGGGAAGAGCACCGGCGAGATTACCCCTGTCGCGTCGAAGCCGACATGCGGGGTATGCGTTCGTTTGTCTTCGAGGAACTCAAGGTAGTCCATCGTTTGAAAACCTTCCTGTTTCAACCTGGATAGTTCTTAGGTATTAAATGATTAAGATTAAGATTAGATTCGGTATGGGTATCCGTTACGGTATCCGTCACGGTGTCCGCTACGGTATCCATCACGGTTAGTCCGTCACGGTATCCGTTACGGTACACTCTCCTCTCGCTTCCTTCGCCTCGCTTCAGCAGCAGCCTCGCTTGCTTCGAGCGCATACTGGCGGCGCTTGCGCTTGGCTTCAGCATCCTTTAGCGATCGCTCGCTCATGACAAGCTCGCTGCGCTCCCACGCGCCCTTGTCGATAAGACCAACAGAGGCGAATGCTTCTATCGATTTCTTTACGCTGTTCAGGCGTTTTCTCATCTCACGAACAACGATGCGCTGGATGCTCCTATCGCTAAGATCGACGCAACCATCGAAGCGGCTCATAAGGCACATCATGCCCACCCAGTCGATGAGGTAACTCTTTCCGAAGTCATCTTCTAAGCGCACGACCTTCTCGTCATCACGCCAGTCGATGTCGAGCTTTATGTATGGTTTCGAACCCACTGAAAACGCCCTTTCGTGTCTCAAAAATGCAGCAATTAAACTGCCGAAGTTGCCTTTTTGCGTTCGATGCTGTGCAAGCACGCTGCATTTTCGAAGCACAAAAAATGAACTCTAGTTGCCATTCGTGTGTTCCCGGTGACATCTAAATGGCAACTACAAATGCAGAACATGTCCCTTTTCCCTCCCGAAAATCGCCCTGAAACCTCTGTTGATAACCATGTTGAAAACCTCAGCTCTCACTCGATTTACGCGTGCGGTCGATAACGTCTTGGATACGATTAGCTGCAGCGCGATCGCTTCCTGGTAACACATGGCCATAGATGCGAAGCGTCGTGGTCGGCGATGAATGGCCCAAGCGCTCGGCTATCGTGCGCAGGTTCTCGCCGCTCTCGAGCAGATAGCTCGCATGGGTATGGCGCAAGGTATGCAGATGCACGTTCGCATCGAGCTTCAAATGCTCTTTCACCGCGCGCATATGGTCTGAATACTCGCGCGGAGCATACGGGGTGCCGTCATCGTGCGCGAAGAGCGGAGTGGTACCCGCCTGGCGGACTCCCTCAACTTTGAGCCTCTTCTCCTGCGCCTTGATATGTCCAGCGAGCACCGCGGTGATATAGGCTCCCAAGGTGCTTTTGCGCCGTGTCTTGGAGCCTGCTTTGAGGCCCTTGTAATCAACGCCACCATTGCGCGTCTGAGAGAGCGAGCGGAACACGCAGATCTCACCTTCGGCCGCTTCACCTTCGCGTGTAAGAGACTGCTTGAAATCGCGCACCTGAAAGCCTGCGAGCTCACCACGCCGCGCTCCGTTGTTGAGGTCGAGCATAAGAGCAACGTTGAGCGGGTCATAGTCCTCCTCGCCTGCAGCTGCCTTGTCGCAGTCCTCGCTCAGATACTCCACTAGAGCTGAAAGATCGTATTCAGAGAGCGGCTGCACCTCTTCGCGATCTTCCTTCATCCGGCGCACCCCTACCATCGGGTCGTTATCGATCACGCCCAATCCTTTCAGGTACGCAAATGCGGGCTTGAGCCAGTTATGCAGCTTGTTCACGGTGCCAACGCTCACGGGGTTCTTATCCTTGCCGCCCTCGGTGAGCAGATGACTATAGAGCGCCACGATGTCACGCGGCGTGAGAGAAGAGACAACCCTCTTTCCTATGAACGGGTAGATGTAGCAACGAGCATTCGACTCGTACGCATCAAGGGTCGATGCTGCATGATCGTTGCTGATAAGGTCGAGGTAGTATTCGATCGCACCAGTGACCGTGAACACGCCGCCCTTCTCCTTGTAGAGTTCGGCATCGCGCTGGATCTGCTCACGCGCAACCTCGGCCTCTTCCTCGGTCGTTCCCGGCGGAAGCGATCGGTAGAGGTTGCGCACTTGCCCCGTTGCCTTATCGCGGCCAGCATAAGCACGCACAGCTACCGGTATGCCATCCTGGTAGACGACACTAGCCACGCCAGATCGCCTCCGCCCATCTCCATTCGCCTTGGGAGTAGTCGAGCCGCTTGTTGCCATAGGCTGGATCGTTGAAGCACAAGTCCCGAGCCATCTCTACCAGATGGTCGCGCCGGTTCTCAAGCGATCTCACGCATCTGCGCAGGCGCACAACCTCGCTATCCTCAGGGAAGTCTTCTGGGTGCAACGCACGCGGGAAACGCGCCTTATAGAGCGCACGCTTCCGAAGCGGCAGCAAGCCAAGAAGTTGCTCGATCTCGCCTTCAAGTTCCGCGATATGCGCTCGTTGGCTGCACTTGATGCATAGTCCGCTAACGCTTCTGGGGCGCTCATGCCCGCAGCTTGAGCAGTAGTATTTGGCCATGTGGCTTCTATCTCCTTTTTTTGCGTAGGGTGTCCTAAGCCGCCCTCGGCAAGGGCAGCTTAGGGCTATATCCACCCACTCGATATGCTTCGCTCTCATCGAGCATGTGCGGTTAGGCACATATGGTCGTATCGCTTCGATCTCCACGCTTTTGTTGCTAATCCTGTTTCGGTGGCTCAGCCGATACGACCGTATGTATCTAACGCGCACCTGGTGAGGTTCTTGCCCGTCTAAAACCGTAGTTAGGGAAATCCGAGTTAGGCTGGAAGGTTCAAGACACTATGGAGGGCTTACCGAACAAGAACCCCACCGGATGAGCGTTGGGCGCTAAGGCAGCGCAGCAGCGCCCAGATCGGGTTTCATGGATTGAGTGGCTTTGGGCGAAACCAGCGCTTCGAGAAGATCAGAGCTCACCTTTTCGGCGATGATATGCTCGGTGCGGGTGTCGAGATCATTCATTACGGCGATCTCTGGTAGCCCTGCAATCCATGCCACGAACCTCACCACTGGAGCGATCTTTTGCGAGCTGCCGTCATAGCCGGTCACTTCTTCTCGGTGATGGAGCACGCGCAGGGCAGCCATATAGTCGAGGGCATCCTTGTATTCATCGTAGGTCATCTAAAGGCTCTCTTTCTTCATCAGGAATTCAGGTATGGCCGACACCCGCACGAGCTTCTTGTTGCGCCCAGCTTGGATATAGGGGATGTGATCACCCACCGCATCGACCCACTTGCGCATGAGTTCGTAGCTCACGCCAGCGATCTCAGCCGCTCGATCGACCGGCACATAGAGCGGCCAATCGGTGGGCACGGGCCACATGCTCACAGTCGGCAGCACTTCAGGTTCTATCCTTGTCTCCACGGCTTACTCCCTTCTTCTCTTCGTTTAGTCGGTTGGTTATTGCTTTTTACAGGTGCGCTATAATCTCCGCATGGTTAAACTCAACAGAATTCAATCAAAAGCGGTTAAAGTAATTGCGCCGTTAGATGGTCAGGAGAATTTCTTCTCTGTTCTCGATTCGACAGATGCGAGCAAGCATGGATTGACCGAATGGCAAATCGACACCTGTATCAAAGAACTTGAAAAGATGAACCTGCTTGAGGTTGAAAGCACCAATGAAGATAAAACCGATTGCACGATCAGGATGTCGAGCGAACTTCTGGCCTATTCAGCAGAACAGAGGTACTCGATGGTTCGCACCGTGTTCAAGTATCTTTTCCAGCTGGTTATTGGTGCATCTGGCGGTTTGGCTGTAATGTTGCTATCGACCCTCTTCTAGGCAATCCCGACAGCTTTTGCGATCAGGATACCGATGAAGAACCCTGCGATAAGAACAGCTGCATCAGCGAGTCTCATTCAAATCTCCTAACTATCTAGTTTTCAAAGTTCGGTTTCCGATAAGTCGGTTGGTTATTGCTTTGAGTTTGATAACGGCAAGGTTGTCAAACCTTGCCGAAACCTTATAAGGTTTCCATCACACTGATAGCCGTTCGGCGCTTAGACGCGATCAGGCAACGTGATGAGAGGGCGGCTTCCATCCAAGTAGGTCATTTGGACTTTTTCCTGTGACATTACAGATCGCAATTACCTTATCTGCGCCAGGGATATAGCCTTCACCGCTTTCGTACTTAACAACTGCATCAGTAGACACACCCACCTCTTTCGCAAAGGCTTCTTGCGACATATCGAGCTCTGCGCGACCAGCTCGAACTTGAGCAGCAAACACCTCTTTGTTGAATTCCATGCGTATGGCACCTCCAAAATCACTAAGATATTCAACATCTGTAAACGATAATAGCTAAGATTTTCAATTTGTCAAAAGAAAAATAATGAAATGTTTGCGTATTAGCAAGAAAACGGCTAGTATGCACGTGAGGAATTAGAAAGAAGTGAGAAGAAGAAAATGAACCTTTATATAAGGGAAATGCGAAAAAAAGCAAACAAAACCCAGCGGGATCTCGCTAATGAAATAGATGTCAATCTAAGCACTGTCGGCAATTGGGAACGCAACATAACGGTTCCAGACGCAGAGCAGATATGGAATTGCGCCATCGCACTTGGCTGCTCGCCAAACGACCTTCTTGGATGGGATGCAGAAACTTTAACGTTTCGCGACCCCAACCAGCAGCGCCTTAATGATTGCTACGAGAATATGAACGAAAAAGGTCAAGCTACGCTGGTGTCGGTTGCGCAAGGTCTCGAAAAAGACATTGCCAACCGCATCGTTAAAGAAGGGCAAGAATATCTTGCAGATCAACAGGGAGCTTGATTAGTGTGCGAAATAGCACGAGCAAAAAAAATAGGGATAAAGCGGGGCATATACCAAATTGTTTATTGCATTTTTTGGATTCTGCCTATATTCTTAGGGTGTTAATTGGCTCCTAGCCTGTCGACACCCCAGCTATTAGGGGATTGCCGATGACTGGGAGCATTTTTATTTTAAGGACCATGATGTCACGATCACCAAAACCAGCATACAGCACACGACCAACCATTACAGCGATACTTGTTGACGGAGCTTTCTATCAAAAGCAAGCGAAGCAGCTCTTCGGTAAGAAGTCGCCCAAAGACCGCGCAGAAGAACTGTTTCAATACTGCATGAGACATATTCGCGCCGTTGATAACACGCATCTATATCGGATCTTCTATTACGATTGCCCCCCTTCAGATAGGGTCTTTTACCATCCGCTGACCAAGAAGAATATAAACCTTGGTAAAAGTGAGCTGTTCGAATGGGCAACTGATTTTCATAAAGAGCTGAAGAAGAAGCGCAAGCTCGCCTTCAGAAAAGGCGAGGTTTTGGAATCTCAAAACGGATACATGCTGAAAAAAGAAGCTTTGAAACAGATCTGTTCGGGGAAGATGAAGGTTGAAGAACTAACAGAAAACGATTTCTATCTTGATATAACCCAAAAGGGCGTTGATATGAGGCTAGGAATCGATATCGCCTCTTTAGCGAACAAAGGCGCGGTAAACCAAATTGTATTGATTGCTGGCGATAGCGACTTTGTCCCTGCTGCAAAGTATGCACGAAGAGAGGGAATAGATTTCGTCCTTGACCCTATGTGGCATCCAATCTCAGATAGCTTGTATGAGCACATCGATGGACTCAAGGAATGCGTGAATAAACCACCGGAAAACCTAAAAGATCCGTTATGCGTTATCGAAGACGAAACTAAAGATAGCGAAGAGAAACAAGCCTGAAAGAGGGAGCCCCGCTAAATCTTGGCGGAAGCAGCGGGGTCCCAAAGCAATAACCAACCGACTAAATCGGAAGGCAGGTATATTTTACCATGGCCGTAAGAAAACTGCGCAACGGCAAGTGGGTAGCCGATGTCACCGTCGGTAGTCGCCTCGATGGCTCGAGGGATAGAAGACAGCACATATTCAAGACCCAGAAAGAAGCAAAGAGAGAAGAAGCGCGTCTCTTGATGATCAAAGAGCACAACCGAGGGCGTTCCTACGGCGGCATCACCTTCGATGATTTCGTCGCCGATTATTTCTGGGACCAACGCCCAGGGCTGCGCACAAGCACCATCGCAGGATACAAGCGCGATATCAAGCTGAGGCTCTCCCCCGCTTTCGGATCCATGGCCATGAGAGACATCACGCGCTACGACATCCAGCATATGATCTCGGCTTGCCCTACCCGAAAGACCGCGACCAACGCAAGAGAGACCCTCTCGAGCATCATGGGGCTTGCCAAAGAGATGGAGATCATACCGAACAACCCTGCAGGGTATCGCTACCAATACCCACCACGGAACAAGAAGACCGATCCAGAAGAGCAAGGCGAGTGGCTCACCACCTGGGATGAGATATTCGACGTGCTCGACTATCTGGCAGAGCATGCGCCTGGCACACCACTGCACAGAGCGTGCGTGCTCGGCTTCGGATTTGGCTTGCGCAAAGGCGAGATGGTGGCGCTTGAAGCTCCGAACGTATTCACAAAGGAGAAGTTCATCTACATCAATGAAACGATGACCTCAGGCGTTGGTGGCGCTAAGCGCTATGACCCCAAGACCCCGAACTCCATCCGCAGCATCCCCATCATCGATTACGTAGCTCCTTGGATGGAGAAGTGGGCAGCTGAAGGTGGTCCGATCATCAAGGGCTATGACGGCAATGCGATGAAGCCCGCGACCTTGAAGCGCCATTTTCAGCGCATGTTCCAATCGGGGCGCACCTTCGATGACGGCCGCCCGCTGCCGAAGATCACCGCATTCTCGACCCGACATAGCTTCGGAACGGCATGTGCCAACGCCGGCGTTGAACTCACGAAGCTATGCTCCTGGATGGGTCATGTCGACAGCTCGGTGACCAAGAAGTATTACATCAAACAGAAGCTAAAAAACCTCTATACTGATGCTGAGCTTATAAACGATCTGCAAAGGAAACGAGCTTGAATACGGTTGCCAAAACTTGCCATGTTACTTTTCAGCCGAGGCTAACTTTTGGCATAACCGCAGGTAGATTATTTGCCAAAACTTGCCAAAAATATCGGAGGTTTTCGGAGGTTTTAGGCGAGGTTCTTGGTGCTGACCTGGTAAAACTTAGGTGGGAAAGTGGCGGAGAGCTGGGGATTCGAACCCCATAGCCACATGCGTTTGACCTGCGAATATGTATTTTTCTGCTGCCAAAATCTGCCAGCAACTAATCTAATGCCACAAGAAATTAGATTAGTTTAGTCATGTTTTAGTTTAGTTTTGGGCACAAAAAAAGAGGGGCACCACGAAGGATGCCCCCTACTCCGCAATCACTTATTCTGTCACTTATTAAAATGAGTGACGTTTTACAAGTGACTATTGCATAACCCCGCTCTTGTCGAACGTGTAGCTCTTGCCGTCGATCGTCATGGTCTCGTTGCAGGCCATGATGCCCTCTCGCGCAGGGTCGAGGTAGTAACGCGCGCCCTTGTAGTCGTACCAGCCAGTACGCATGGCGCATTCAGTCCCCTCGCCCTTCTTGTTGAGATAGTACCAGTGACTCTTGTACTTGAGCCATCCAGTACGGGCAGAGCCTTCAGGCCACGAGCCCTCCTTTTTGGGGTTCAGGTAATACCAGCGGTCGTTCAGCTTCTTCCAACCCGTCTGCATCTTGCAGTTAGCATCGAAGTAATACCAATAACCCTTGATCTTCTCCCAGCCGGTCTCTGCGTAGCCAAGATCGTTGAAGTAGTACCATACGCCATTGAGCTTGAGCCACTTATTGCGCGGCCACGAGCCGTCCGCATTGCGATACCACCAGCCAGTCTCATTCTTGACCCAGCCTTGCTCGACCTTGATCTTGTAAAGTCCGAACGCGTTGAGGATGCCCTTGCAGAATGCGTCAACATTTCCCATGAGCTTCTTCATATCGTTAGCATTTGTGATAAAGCAGCATTCGATTAGGCGGTAATTGATGCCGAGACGATAGGCTCGGTTGGTATTACCAAGATCACCACGCTTAACGATCACCTCGCTGCGTCCGGGAAAATAATTAGACAAGAAGCTAGCAAGAGCATTATCGTAGCCATCAGGCTTAGTGCCAGACTTGATGATGATATGCCCACCGTGAGCAGATTTGCTGTCAGACGAATCAAGATGCAGCTCGAGCAAAGGATTGTTCCCAACGATCTTTTTGAGCGCGGAATCAACCCTGCCAGACGCATACCAGTTGATGTTCTTGTCGAGCTCAACTACCGAATCGCTACCAAGAGCCTTCAGGCGCGATGAGACAAGGCGCGCAACGTCTGCTTCGTTGTAACCATTTCCGCCCGCCCCGGGGTCTCCTGCGCCATGGCCTGAGATGACATAGAGCTTAGTCATGGTCCTCTACCTCCTGTGCAACAGCAGCAGCCTGTAGCTCTTTGATCGATGCGTCATAACCGGCCTTGGCGTAATCAGACACCTTGATGTTGCTCAAGACGTTCTGCGCCTCCTGGGCAGCCTTAGTGATCGGCTGATTCTTCCACCAGACCAGATACACCAAAATGACCAAGGACAGGATGCTGAGGGCGATATTGAGCCATAAGTTGGCATCAAATGCCCAGCCCATGTAGGTCGCAATGCCTGATGCAATCATGATGATAAGGCGCGCCAGCGAGTAAGCTGATTCTGCGTTGAATTCGATGTTCTTCATTTTTTGCTCCTAATGTTCAGGGATTGATTCACCGATGACGGGTATCTCTTCGTTCATGCGTTTGACAAGTGCATGGATGTAATGGTTGCCGCCAAGCTTCTTGTATGAGTCAAATTCACGATTCACCGTGTCGAGCTCCATAGGCGTGATGTAGCCCCGATCCATCGCTCGCTCATAGGTTGCGACGATTGATGCTTTGAGTTGATTTCGCTGTGATTCCAGGAGAGCCTCGTGCTGGGTCTTAAACACGCGGAGGAACTTGAGCACTTTGGCGGCGACAAATGACACAACGCCAAGGGTAATAGCACTGATAATCGCAGGTAGTGCAGCGAATAAATACTCCACCGCCTCACTCCTTCCAAATAAAAAAGCACCCTGATGGGTGCTCTAAGAATCGTGCTTGAACAGATTTTCTGCTTACAGTTGCTTATTCACTTCTGCTCTGATGGTTTTTGGCACGTCTTCGATGGTGATTTCGCCACGAAGAATGCGCCGCACGTAGGCGTTGATGATCGCTTGGCTAGCCATTGCTCACCTCCAATAACATCTCGTAGAGGTCAGTTATCGCTTGGTCAGATTCGACCTGCATCGCAAGGCTCTGTTCATAGAGTTCGCAGATGGCTGCATCTTGTTCAGCCTGTACTACTGGCGCTGCGGCGAGATAGGCTTCACGGGCTTCTGCTTCAGCTAATGCTTCTGCTTCAGCTTGTTTCGCTGTTTCAATCTCTGCAAGCTCTTCTGCAGTGTAAGGGATATACACCAGCCACCTATGAACGCTCGGTATATCAAGTTCATGGGGCGCATCATCAGGTATCACATCGGCACTATCTACGATGTTGCCATCTTCATCTCTTGCTTCCCAATGTCCCTCTTCTTCGACATCCGCCACGAATATGACATCCTTGCCACCGTTCGGATACTCCCTAATCACCTCTTCATGGGTGACCTCTTCGACATCGACGACGTAATGATGCATGATGGGTTTGCTACGCTCTTCGAGTCTACCGAGCTCAAGATCTGGCTCTGTTATCTCGTTCATCTCTTCATCGAATACCTTCATATCCTCTCCTAGGCTGTTCTGATCCATGCATAAAAAGTCCTGTAATAAGGAACGTTGTTATGCGCTCCCCCACCGCCCGTGTTGGTCAAATATGGCTGACCGCTGCCACCAGAATTCGAACTATTCCAAGCGAGAAAGTTCCATAAGTCACCAGCTTTAGCATTCGTCTTGTAATAGCGCGGCCAGGTGTTGGTTCCGTCATTCGTCCTGATTGTATGCGCATGTGATGGCATCTCTGTTGTGGTAAGAGTATGCGTATTGCTGCCTCCGTTTTTGATTCCTTCGGAGAAAGCACTAAAGCGGGGGAACACCCCGTCGACTGGTGTCCAGCTCCCACCAAAAAGAGATGCAGGACTGGTTGAGTTGTTGCTGACATAGACAGCTCCAACAGGATATGCCGCCAAACTAAGACCGGGAGCAGATATGGCTCCTGTGAGGGTGTTGATGGACACTTTCCAATCGATGCCATTTTCGGTTCTGCCCGCTTTGAAGCCCACGAAGCAAATCTCTTGTCCCGCTCCCTGCCCGAATGCCCAATAGTTACCGTTTACATCCTTGCCAGCGATGAGCGGGTCAAAACGTGAGCCATCGACCTTGTGAGGAACATTGAAGTGGATCGGCACCTTGCCGAACTGATTTTTACCGTTGATCCAACCCCCGTTCGCTCCCGTATCATCAAAGGAGATTTCAGATATAGGCTTTTTGAATTTCGTTGACATGTTGATAGTAAGACCAGGTTCGGTGCAGGCTTGGCCTATGGCCATGCCATCGCCACCCTTCTTGAAGTCGAGGGTGAAAAATCCTCTATCGAGGATTACCTGTTTTTCGAGTGGCGTGTGCTTGTCTGTTACCGTGGCAATGAATTCATACTCATAATCAGTGAAGAATACCTCATCAGTAATAATATGTTCCTCGCCTGAAACAACCGCACCGAGATCGGTATAAGATGCAGCTCCTGCTTGTCGATACTTGACCGTGCAAGAGTTGCCACCCGTATCGCCAGTTCCGCTCACCCACACAACAGAAAACTTTACAGATGTTCCCTCGGCATCGGGCGATCCGCTGGAATCAACGCGCGACACCTTGAAGGAACTTAAAGATGGCGGCGAATAGGCAGTTACGTTAAATGTTGCAGTTTTAGTCGTAGATAATCCGCGTGAGTCCTTGACGGTGGCAGATACCGCAATCACCCCATTTGATATTGGGGTGATCGACAACGAAGAGCCGCTAGAAGATCTACCATCCGCATTGATGGATCGCGATGCTACTGATGCGCCATATTTGCAGGATTCTCCACTGATAGAAATGGTCACGGGCGTTATTCCTTGAATTACGCCAGAAGACGGAGATACGCCTAAGGTGAACGTTGGTGCCATCGATTGATCAGCTACAGCATAAACCGTAGTTCGAGCAGTAGTACCTACGCCAGAAGTGGTGACTGCAGTAGCCTCTATTTGGAAAGCAATCTTGTTTTTGTTGGTGACTTGCGACCATGACGATAGCGACACTGAAAAGCTTGTACTTGTTGCTGAGAAGTCAATCTGCAATGACAGCCTATGCCTATCGATTCCAGGACCTTGCGCGTCTGGTATCAGATAAATGTCAGGTGAATAGATGCTCAGCGCGATGCCTATGTCACCAGGACTATTCGTTGTCTTCGTGAAAGTAATCGAATTGCCAAGCGTTATCTGGTCGGGAAAGTCAACATTCGCCCAGATATCGTCAAATGAAACGCTTAACCTAGCCATCTGACCTCTCTTTCCTGTACTTGAATGAGATGTTGCCATTCTCGCGCTGCTTCCAGTGCCAATCATTAATTGCAAGCTCATCGGTAGTCTTGACGCGCGTGATGCTCATGGCATCATCCTCGATGGTCGCCACCGGTTCAGTACCGCCTTGCCAAAACGCGATCATGTCGCTTGCGATGTTCAGGTATGCGTCCGCATTACCGATATCTCCAAGCCTGATGCCTGTTTTCGTCAAGGTGATGTACGAGTCGCGATCATCTGATTCCTCTGAGTCGTCTAATTTATTGCTGAAAAGCAGTCTTAGCCCTTGCGCCATAAACTCGAATTCAGCCTTGGAAGTGTAGTTGGTCTTGATGCCGGTGATGATAGAAACGATATCGTCGTATGCCGCCTGAGCTTGTTGTAATCCGAACTGCGCAGCACTAAGAGCCTGCTCCGCAGCTGTCAGGTCTTCAGCGGTCGAATCGGGATCTCCAGCTAGTTCGTTATAATGCTCCAGGGCAGAACCATAGGACATCTGCGCAGAATCCAGCTCAGTCTTAGCCTCTTGCAAGTCTGTATTAGCCTGAGCAAGGAGCGCTTGCGCTTCTGCGCTCAGCTGAAGAGCAGTATCGGACGATGCCACCATATCGATGCGCTCGGCCGTCTGCGAGATGCTTGTCTCGAGCTCCTTGCGCATATCCACTAGCGCCTGTGAAGATGCGAACTCGGCTGTCATGGTGTTGATGTGCTTATCAAGCCCTGCAAGGAACGATTCCTCTTCGCCCTTGATCGCTCCAAGATCAGTAAGAATTGGCAACACCGCCGCACTTGCCGCCTGCGCTGCTTTGTTCGCGGCATCAGCAAGCGACTTGACCTGCTCAGCAGCTTTGACGGCAGCGCATGCTGCTTTGCCCGCTCCTGCAGCAACGACCTGAAGGGCTATTGCTTCCTTCAAAGCCTTTTGAGCTTCAGAGCTATCAGTTGCAGGCGTGGTGAAGTTTCCGTCGATCGTCGCTTTGCCATTCTTCACCGCGATAGATACGGTATCGCCTGGTCTGGCAGCGACAATAGACTTAACGCATGGAGTCGAAGCTTGCGAACCTGCGAATTGTACCCAAATGGTCCCGTCATCATCTACGCGAGTCACCGTTCCCGATGTCTTATCTGGTGACTGCTGTTTGGGCACAAGGGCCTTTATCCCCTCTATCAAAGCTCTTGAGTCAGAGTGCGAGATCATGCTTCTTACCCCACGTTTCTCCTACTTTGATGGATGCCGAGCATTCGAGCGTTTGGCTCATAACGCGAAAATCGCCTGTGATGCCCGTGCGCGGTAGGTTCGAACGCACGAGCGAATAAGGAAAGACACCGGGCCAGAATTCACGTTCCACGTCATAGGTCTCATAGATCTCGGAATCCTCTTGGAGCTTGCGGTCTGCATATTGCTGCAAGGTCTCCCCTTCTTTGCGCGTTGGAGAATCTTCGACCTCTTCGATCCTGCGCCCGCGCGCTTGAATCGATGTTGGCGATGTCGGGTCATCGTTGATCGCTATAGCCTCCTGGTCATCGTCATAAACGATCACCACGTTGGGCACATCATCAAGAGGGAGCTTCTGCTTGATCGTAGGCATCAGCAACATTTCATTTTGAGCAGAGATGATAAGGTCTGGCTCATCAGGGATGCGCTTGATAAAAACGGTTCCACTACCGTCGATCTGCATGCACAGACCGCCAGCGTTGAGGACATCCCAGATGCCATCGAGATAGCTAGACCCTAGATCATGCACCACATGGTCACCGAGCGTGAAGGTATCTTCGATGACAACAGGAGCAGGTATGCACGAGCGCAGCAAGGATGCGCAATAAGCTGCTGCGTCACTACCTTTGGGCGCATAGGCACCTTGCCTGAACTTGGTATCGCTCGCACCGGTAAGAACGCTCACGCCCGTAGCAGAGCCGCCCCAGGCTTCATAGTCGAATTCAGAGCCATCCGGCGTGAAGAGCAACGTTGCGATGTCCTCAAGACCGCCACCATCAGGAAGCATCTCAATGCGATAGTAGCCTTCTTCGATGAGTCCTGATGTCTCCATATCGCCAGATTGCATGAGCGGTGCATCATCAGCGCTATCATACTTGATCGACACCTTCTGAATACCTGGCACTTCCTCTTCGGGCAGCCACGTATCGACATTCATCTTGCGAACTCGCCAGCTGGCGGAATAACTCGATAGATAATCAGTCATTTGCCGCCTCCACAATGTCATCTTCCGAACACATATGATCAGCCGTAAGCCCTATCTCGGTGATCTTCAGCGACACCGCCACAACGCCCGAGTCGTACGACTCTTCGATATCGTCAAGCTGCACATCAGCCTCGAAAGCAAGACCGTTCGGCACGCGCACGAAAACAGCTCCGCCGTAATGGGACAGTTCACGGATCAAGCGGCGCTGATCGTCGCTTTCGAAGCGGATCATGTCGGTAGTAGCGGTAGCTCCGCGCTTCACGCCACGATTCCAATAGGCGTTGGTGGTGCCATCGAGGTGCTTGCGGATATCAACGTCCTTCTCGACGTTCTCGGATAGCTTGATGTTGTAAGGCAATTCGATATGGGACCTATCCCAGTCGAAGCGCAGCCCATCAGCCACAAGGGCATACTCGACATCCCTCCACGCCACATTTCCCTCAGGAGTGCGGCATGCGATGCGATAGCTTTGCGTGATATTCATACCAGCTGAACAGAACGGGGCGAAGCGATCTGTCACGGTGCTTCCGAATGCGACATCGGAGGCGATCAGATACGACTGATCGCTGGTAACGCGATAGATGTCGCAGACATCACCATCAGCAACATCTTCAGGCGCGATGGTCGTGATCGCTACCGTTCGGTCTTCATCGTTAGGGGTTATGGTCGCATCGGGCACATCAGCCAACCGCTGCCAAGCAACCCCAAAACAAGCCGAAGCCTGCTCAGACGATAGACCGGTCGTTCGATCCTTCGCCCTCACGATGACATCATAGGTACAACCCGTAAGAAGCTCGATATCATCGACCGAGACTTCTCCTGGCTCGACTTCTGAAGCATAGATGACATCATTCGCATATTGCACATGCTCACCATCGGGCAAAGTATAGTTCGCGCCGCGCGAGACGATCGAGAGCGCTACGCTCGAATCATCGCTTGCTTCGATGTTCAGCTCAAGAGGAAACGAGGAAAGCATTTCAGGACAGGACACGCTGCAAGTGGGAGCGTCAACGATCCTCACGCTTGCAAGGTCAGATGACACCCAAGCTCCACCTGTAGTGGCAGAGACCCGCACCGATAGCACCTCGATACCTTCGAGCTTATCTGCAGGAATGAGCGCGTAACCACTTGCGTCGTTACCATCAGCGATACCGACACCAGCTTCATCAGTGATAACCCATCCTGTTTGCATGGCTTCGGTGCCCAAGGTCCAGGTGAGCGGCAGCGATTCACCGCGTGCGATGTAGGAGGGAGCTGACAACCTCACCCAAGATGGCGAAGAGACAGGAGTCACTTTGACGATGTTGGACCAATCGCCATAGGTGGTCTCATCATCGTTCTCGAGCTTTCTCCGGGCGCGAACGAAGCAATCCTCACCTTCGGTAAGACCGGTGATCCACACTCGCCCAGCGTGGGCGTAATCATGCTCAGAGCCAGGCGCTGCATTTGCTTCGGTGAGCAAGGCCGTGTCTTCCCAGTCGAAGTCGAATTCGCTCACTCCGTCGGTCGAGTGCCACGAATACTCATCCTCACCCCAGGTAATCTGAGTGGTACGAATGAAATTCTTCAGCTCTTCGGCATCGAGATTGAGCACAGTATCATCTGGCCATGCCACATCAATCACTGCAGAGGTGCCATTATCACCCGAGGCAGCATTGAAGATGAAAGGCGTGCCCAGATCGATCGTCATGGGCGGTTGGTAAACCGCTGTGCATTCAACAGGGACCGATCGCGCGCTGTAATCATCATAGGTCGAAACCAAGCGGTACCACGTGTGCGTCCCCTTCTCGGTTGGGGTCGCATCGGTGAGCAAGTCGCTCAAGGCGGTGGTAGTCGCGCCGCCTGTCGCCACCTCATCCCAACCGGTCTCGAGCGCAACCCTTGCAGCATCGCCGTATTCTGTACCCACAAGCCGTTCAAGGGTGAGCGTCTGAACAGGGTGTATATCGTCAGCATTCGATAAACACGTAACAATAACATAACCGGTGGGTACAACCCTAATGCCTGTTATTGTCCCAGGATTCGGGCGCGCGAACATGCGAACCGATTTTTCGGAATGGGCGCTACATCCAGCTAGACCTCTTGAATAGGCATCGACAGACACACGGAGGGATGCGCCTAAACTGCCAAACTGGCTCATGCTCTCAAGTTCCGATACCTTCTTTCGCCAGGTATAGCTATCTTCGCATCCCATATCGAGTTTGACGAAGAGCCTACTCGAAGCAGAATTGCCCGTTAGGGTCTCATTCTCATGAATGTCTATTGTTGCTACCGTGTCATAGCGCTCTCGGTTGTAAGCTCCTTCATCGGCCGTGATGGTGACCTTCAGATACTTCTCGTTGTCGATCGTCTCGAAATCGAACTCAACTTCAGGAGCTTTAGGCGGCTCCAGGCGCAGGGTCGGCGAGCGATACCATTTCGTCCACCCGCCCTGATACCAATTCTTGTAAGCTCCTCGCACCCACACATCGATCTCTTTGATGGTCTTATTCGTGCGAGGGAAGAATGACTTGCGAGAGATATTGAACGAATGGCTATCGGTGGTACCCTGCCCATGGTTGTGCTGATAGGTCGGACGATTCGCATTCGCTGAATTGCTTCCCCAATCGAACGTGAGATCGAAGTCCATCGAATCGAAATCATGATGCTTGTAGAGGTATTGGGTCACCAAGTTGACCGATACGCTGAAGGTGGTTTCGTCCGTTGAAATAGTAGGAGTGAAGATGCTCGAGATGGTATCTACTGCCATTGCCTACCCCATGATTCCTTGAAGCTTCAGCTGCCTGCCGATATCACGTGCCATATCTTTGGCATCGTTGCCATCGGAGTAGTTGAGGCGAATGTTGATATTGTTGACGGTGCCACCAGCGCTCTCCATCTCTGAGGCGATAGCTTGCGCGAACGGGCGCATGTACCTGCCATAGAGCGGCATCGCTACCTCTGGGCCTGCGTCGCCGACACCATTACGTCCATCTCCTAGAAGCGTTGGCTTGGTAAAGATAGCACCAGCCTTACGCCAAGAGACGCTCGTGTGAGGAACGCCGCCTGTTTGCGGATCGAACGAACCGGTCATAGAGAAATGCGGGAGCTTCACGTCTCCTGGTAAGACGTTCACGCGGACCGTCTTATCGCGAAGAGATGCGAGCAATGAGCGAATCGAGGAGACCGCACGCTGCGCTGAAGCGCTGGCAGATGAAAAGGCGGCCGATGCAGATGCTGCGATACCTGAAAAAGCTGCGCCTCCTGTCGCGGATACCGCGACCATCGAACCACTAAGCGATGCCATCCCTGAAGCTGCTGATTGCGTCGCTCCTGACAAGGATGCCATCGAGATAGCGCTCGTCATCGTCGCTTGCGCTAAGGTGCTTATACTCGCTGCGATATCCGAAAAGCTTGGTGCTGCGCCCTGCATAACAGGAGCAGCCGCGTTCGCTGCTTCTGAAAGCACCCCAAATCCAGCTCCTGCCGCATCTGCGCCCGAAGCAATCATAGGGAGCACAGCAGAGATCATGAGCAAGCCCATAGCTGCCATCATAGCTGACACGCCCATCGGAACGATAGCAGCCGCAAGAGCAGCCGCGGGAGCAGCTCCAGCAGCCAACCCAGGAACAGCCGCAAAACATGCTGCAGCTAAGATGCCAAGACCAGCACCCGCCGGTGCGGCATTTGCAGCAATGGCCGGGAGCGCCGCTGCCATGATCGATAGAGCACCGGCAGCCATCACTGCACCAGTGCCAATGAGCATCATGGCAACACCTAAGAGCAATCCAGCAACGGAAGCTATGAGAAGCCCTGGGGCAGCGATAAGAAGCGCTGCCCCAAAGATCGCAACGCCTATACCTGCCACCAAAGCACCTGCACCAAGCACGATGAGACCTGCCCCGAGCACCATGGCAGCAGCACCTGCTGCCATGCCGAAGGCTGCGATCATCGGCAAGGTACCTGCAAGAGCTGATAGCCCCCATGCTGCGATACCAACGCCTGCTCCTATCAAGAAAATCGCTGCGCCAAAGGCAAGAATGCCAGGGGCGGCGGCCGTGAGCGCCGGCCCTATGACCGACGCGCCGAGCGCTAGCCCTGCGATTGCAGCAATCATGCCGAAAAGAGCGAGCGCCGCCCCAGGACCAGCCTCAGCAACAGCGACCGCCGCATTAGCGAGCAGCCATATGCCAGCACATGCCGCCAAGATGCCCACACCTATCATGAGCGCAGCGCCTCCGACCTGAAGTAGAGACGGCGCAGCCGCCTTCGAAGCGGTGCCGGCCGTGCCGAGTCCGCCCGCTGCACGAGTAGCTCCAACTCCTACCTTGGTAAGTGCTGCACCAACGGCAGAGATCATACCGGCTCCTGCTGCCACGCCTTTGATGATGAGCAGCCCAACCGCAACGCCCGCGATGATAGGTACCACCACCTGGGCGTTCTGCGCAAGGAATGAGAACCCGCCTGCAAGGACCGTAAGGAAAGGGGTTAGACCCTGAATGATCGGGATAGCTGAGTTGATGGCGTTTCCGACCATGGTGCCGAAATCTTTCGCCGACATCGCGCCACCACCGAAAGCGCCAGAGACTGCCGAAGATAACGCATCGAATGCGGCCTTGAAGCCTTCGAAATCGATGCTGTCTTTGATGCTTTGGATGGATTCTTTAAAGAAGCCACCAACACTCTTGATAATTACCTTGGCACCATCGAATATGCCAGCGATCTCACCGTTCTTGTTAAGCTCTCCCAAGATGTCTGCCATCTGGTTTGAGATGGCGTTCTTTGCATTGGTCATCGAAGTTCCAATGCCTTTAGTAGCAGCTACAGCTTGGTCTCTGAAGCTTGCGAACCCATCGCCTCCCTCTTTGTCGAGTTTGACCATCTCGGAGAGGAACTGGTTCATGGATACTTTGCCGCTCGTAAGGGCGTTCTTCAGATCCATGCCACCTTTGCCCGCACCAAGGAGCGATTCAGCTACCTTATCGATGGTGCCGGGAGATGCAGTGTAGATGCTCATCCACGAGTCCATCTCAACCTTGCCGGTCGCGATGGTCTTTGAGAGCTGATTGAATGCTTCATTTGCAACTTCAGGGCCCTTACCGCCCGCGAGCATCATGTCATTAAATGCTCTACCGACCGTTGAAGCATTCACCTCCCCATCAGAGAGGTTTTTCATAGAAGAGGTGAGCATCTGGACATTGCTGGTCATGTCCTGAAGTTTGGTAGGAACTCCGTCAACCGCTTCCTGCATGATCTCGGTGCTCTTCGCCGTTGCATCGGCGGAATAGCCCATTGCCTCCATGACGCGCGGGAAATTCGCTAACGTATCAGCGCGGGCTATCGCGGAGTCCATCGAAGAGGAGATGGAATTCATGGCAGCCGTAGTGATCGAAGAGACAGCGCCCATAACAGCGCCGCCGCCGAACCACCCGGCAAGACGGCTTACAGGTGCCTTGAAGCCACTGAAGAACGCTTTGCCTGCTTTGCCACCGAGCTTCTCACCATCAGGCATCGAAGCTTCGACCGTGGTCTTGAAGTTCTTGTCGACTTGCGGGGATACCTTGACATACCCGCTTGCGACTTCACCTGCCACTTAGGCACCTCCTTTTCTCGGTTTAGCCAGCTCTGCGAGAAGCTGCTCTTTCGTCATAGGGATCGCTTTGAGCTTTCTGGTCGAATCGCTCTCGATGAGCCACTTGGGACCAAGAGGATCAGGCTTCTTGCCGCGCTTCTTCTTGTCGGCATTTGCCCAAACGTAGTAGCGGAATTGATTGATCAGAAGCGCTATAAGCGTTCTGTCGATGGTCCAAAGCGCGTCTTCGTCCAAACTCACACGCCACCTGCAGCCATCAGGTAGCTGCGTAACCAAAGAAGCGATGAAAGAGGGGTTATACCTCCCTTCCATCGCTTCGTCCAAGCAGATGCCGTATGTCTCCATCAGATCGGCTCTCAGTTCATCTATGTGACTTGATATGAGCCAACCGAGGAGGTTTATGCTTTTGGGATTGCCGCCTGAACTGCTTTTTGGAAGAAAGCAAGAGCGGCATCAGCACGATCGCTGCCGATCTTAGAGGAGACCTCATCGAGATTGACGATCGAGTGTTCCATATAAGAGATCGTTGCAAGAGCCCGCTCTTCATCGGTATGCTCACTCGATTCCATGCGCGCTGCAAGGCGAATACCATTCCAGGACTGCACGAAACCGAGGTTGACATCAACCTTGATACCATCTACCTCAACGGTCTTGATAGTTGGTTCGGTCGTCTTTGCGGCTTCCTTAGTCATTCTTCGCACCTCCCGCAGGAGCGCTTGCGACAGATGGGGTCGTGAAAGCGATGTGCTCGGTCATGGTGACACCATTAACGCCCAAGCAGTTCATCGTGAGCTCACGGCCTGCATAGTCCTCGCCGTTGCCCGCAACGTCCCCGCGTTCGGTGAGCTGCGTTTTGGCGCAGTAGCGAGCGACCGCACCCGCGAAGGGAACAGCCTCGATGACCGTATGCACGGGCTCCATGGAATCGCCATGGTGCTTGATGGTGAGGTTTCCGTTGCTGTCGACCTCCACATGATCAGAACCCCACGTAAGCTCTGCAACATCCTGATTGCATTCGACCGGGGTGAACTTGATCTGCTCGGTGTATTCGGTCGTGGTGTTGCGCACCTCGGTCTTACCCTCCCACGCGCGCAGCGATTTGGTGGAGCTATCCTCAGTGATGACGATGCCATCATCGGAGGTGAAGCCGATGCACTTATAGGTTGCGGGAAGGGCGGTCGTGGCATCCGTTGGAAGGGGCACGCTCACAGGCGCTACGAAGATAGCACCAGTGACCTTTCCCTCCAGAACGGCGACCTTGCTAGTATCTGGTGTACCCATTCTTAATTCTCCTTAATCGTTAGTTGGCAGGTGATATCGAGCACCATCTGGTATCTCGCACTGCCAGTTGAATCATCAAAGAAGGGATAAGGCCCTGTTTCGAGCCTTATCGAGTGAATTCCTTGAGGTGGCGGTGAAGTGAGTAGTGCGTTTCTGAGTTCGTTTGCAGCTCGCTCTGCTTCATCCTCGCTTTTCGCCCATACTTGGATGGCCATAACCGGATGATCAATGTAGCTGCCCGCTCCACCGCCCGTCCGCTCAACGGTCACGAAGGTATCGGGGTGACCCTTCGGAACGCGAGAGCTTGTGTGGTAACCGAAAGCCGAGATGTGCTTGATAAGCGACTCCGTAACGCTGAACGCCGTCATATCATCCCCTCGCTTTCAGAAGCGTATTGTTCTCGTGGTTATCCTTCATAGCGGAGTAGTTGCCGGTATAAACGATGCCCACGGGAACACCACCATGATTTTCGATGTTCGCTTCGTACTTAGGCGCAGTGTTGCCCACTGCTGGGGACTTGTGATCGCGATGATAGAGCCCCGTGCGATAGCCTGCGCTCATCGCTTGAGCGCACTGGCAGATCCGCTCGGTATGCTCTTTCACCGCAGGCTCGGCAGCCTGCGCTATAGCCTTCTTCAGCTCGGACTCATTCCAGGTGAGCTTAGCCATGAGCAGCCTCCACTTCCACAGGTCTGTTCCACGCGCCAGGAACCATATGGTTCATATAAGGTTGCGGATCGCCCACCACCTTATAGATACCGCCCCACGGTGGAGGTAGCTCGATGGAGCATCCCTCGAGCGAGCCTTCGAACGTCTTCGGAAAATGAAGGGTGAACGCCACGCTCACCCCAGCCGGACGCGATGCCTGCATGTCTGCGGTCGCACCTGGAACCAGGAGCACGTTTGCAACGCTCTCGCGCTCGAAATCACCCTTGACTTCATTGCCGAGGCGGTCTTTCGTCATCTGCGGACGCAGCACAGTGATCTCTATGCCTGTTATGGCCATATGATCACATCCTCGCCCAACCGACCCGACCGACCCCGATGCCGAGCATCGATAGCTCGCTCGGAAGAAGCTTCGGCAGCCCGTATTCAGGCTTCAGGGCGACGTTTTCCGAATAAGGACCTGCCACTGTCATGAGCGAAGATGCTCCCGCAGGAACATCGCCACCTGATGGCATGAGGCGATTCGCGACAGAGCGACAAACGCGCATGAGCTTATCGGCGAAGACTTCATCGGGGTCCGAATAGTCGATGCCACGCTCATCGAGCGCTGCGCGGATCGCCGCGCTCGCATCTGCTAGGCACTCTTTAACAAGGGTTTCATCGTTATCCGTTCCGAAGCGATTCTCGTACTGCTCTACTGTCGCAAATGCCTCCATGAGCTACGCCTTTCGTTTGGTAGTGGTCTTAGCTGGAGCCTTGCGCGCAGCCTTTGGCTTCGCAGCTTGTTTTGAGTCTTCTGGCTGCTCGGTGAAGCCGCAAGCGATAAGGCGTTTTGCATCCTCATCGCTTGCATTGACCTCTACACCGCCAGGGCTTAAGAGCGTACGCATGACTTACTCCGTCAAGAGCACGAAGGTCCCAGGAACGCGCACCATGAACGCCAGCTCGAATACGAACTTAACCGCGAACATGCCACGCTGCCACAATGCAAGAGTGACCTGCTCACCGTTTTCGTCCTCATAAACGAGCGTTGCATCTTCGGATACAGAACCCTGGATGTTCTCCACCGCGCCCCAAGCGCAATTCTCAAAGTCACCCGCAAGACCGATCGTTGCTGGAACAGCAGGCTTCGCAGTCTCGCCAGAGCCAGAAGCCGCTTGTCCTGCGACATGAACGCCCTTTGCCACGCTGACCTGAGCGCCAAGGATGTTATCGATTACTGACTTGCCCACACCAGCGGTGAAGAGGGGACGCCCATCGCCATCTTTTGCAGCAAGGACCTTAGAGCGGCCGCGAGTTGAAAGCGCGATACCACTCATCAAACCATCGTTGGCTGAAATGATCTCATCGACCGCAACGAACTGATCGTAGAGGGTCGCACCCGATGCGGGCGTAAGCGAAACAGACGTAGAAGCGCCGAGCACATCGAAGTTCTCACCAGGAGCGGTCTTGCCCATGACAGTGCGATCGAACTTACGACCGAAGAGCTTCGGAATGCGCTTAACGCACTCATCATAAAGGCCCTTCTTGTCACGCTTGAACTGGTTCGAAAACGGGACGATAAGCTCCATTGAGTAAGGCTCGACCGTCTTCTTGCCGAATGCGAACTTTCCAACAGGAGCAGGATCGGTCTCTCCAACCCACTCAGGTACAGGGTCACCTTCGATAGTCTGGTACTTCTTGCCGTTACCAGCGATGGTCATGCGATCAGCAAGCTGCATGAATGCAGATTCCTCGATCGCCTTGGAGATGATCTCGGAAGAAATCTCCGGATCGAGCACGACATTGGTGCTCTTGCGCGAAATATCTTCAGCCATTGTTTAGTTCCTTTCTATTCGTTAGGAAAGAAGCTCTCAAAGAGCTTGTCTTCTTTTGATTTCTTGGGTTTGGTACCAGCAGCACCGCCGTCATCGGAACGGGTCGGATACGCGGGAAGGATCTCCAAGCAACGCTTCACTTGAACAGCGAGCTCATCCGCATCAGCGCCACTGAGCATGGAGACGAACTCCGTGGGCACCTTCGCTTCATCGGCGACCTTCGCCACCGCTTCAGCACGTGCCTTGTCCGCCTCGTACTCGGAAAGCTTGCTTTCTGCTTCCTTCGCACGGTTCTGCGCCTTCTCGATCTCTGAGAGCTGCTCTTCCTTGAGCTTTTCCAGCTCAGAAGCTGCCCCCTGGTTTTCCTTGGCCTTCTTCTCCCATTCGCGAGCATGGGATTTCATGGCCTCGTACTTGGCTTGCCAGTCGGTCTCTTCGCCGCCAGCAGCCTGGTTCTCGTTGGCTTCTTCTGCCATTTCCGACCTCTCTTCCGCCCTTTCCGGGCATAGACGAAAGGCACCTTTTCGGTGCCCAATAACAAAAAAGCCACCCTTTTCGGATGGCATGAAAAAAGCCGCCCCGAAGGACGGCTAGATTCCTAATGGATTGATAATGTGGTATAATTCAGCTAACAGATGAGGTACGCCCCGACCATCGAATCGGGAAACGGCCTCATTTTGTTATTCGGACTAGATTCGAATCTGATACAACAACTATCTCTTCGTCTTTTCTGATTTTTTCAAATACAAATTCAGTCAAAGAATCAAAGTTTTCTGCACCAGATCCTACCGACAGTACAATTCGCTTAGGTTGTTGGAGTCCGAGCTTGTACCATTTTTGTCGAGCACGTTTTATTTGATTACTAACGGAACTCTTTGTCGTTACATCCTTTAGCTCCCACATAAGCCCGTTCCGATCTGATGTGAGATCGATATTCGCCTTTGCAGCAGGATCTTCAGCATTCACCGTTAGCCTGAAGCCGTTCTTTTGAAGGTTGTCTATCGCCCGTTGCTCGTGAGGTTCAAGCGCCTCTTTTGGCTTTAAGTAGGTAACCTTAGGCGCTTCGCCAGTATAGAGCCAATGCCAGTCGCGCGTTTCGATTTCGCGCCGAATACGCTTCAGCTGAAAAATTCTTAACGCTTCCTCTTTATTACCATCTGCGCGTTCGAGATAATCAACCTTGTCCGCTTCATCGAGTGCTTCCCACTCGACCTTAGCCTGCTTGCTGCCGCCGATAGCCTTCTCGCATGATTCCCAACGTTGATACATTCCTTCAGGATCATAGCCATCTATCTTGGTTCTGCCTTTGGCCCCAGGGACAACAATGCAATCACAGTCTTTATGAAATTTATGCAGCGATCCAGCTGTCATCTCATCGCGATACTCGAAACCACGAGAGGCGAGCATGAAGCAGAACGAGCACGTCTCAAAGCCAGTAGGCACCCTTGCATAGCGCACCTCTGCCTTGTCGCAGTTCTTGATCATGTTCTCTTGAGCAGCTCGTTTCACATAGTATTTCGTGACATCAGCAACATCGCTCTTGAACTTCTCTACATCACCATCTGCAAGATAGCCAGCAAGATAATGCAGCTTCCTGTTGACCAACTCATAATCGGTGGAGTCGAAAAGCTCCGGGTGAATATCATCCCATCCATACTTAGAAGCAAGCATCTCCATGAATTCGCAAGAGAGCGTCTCGGAAAGATCAGTGAAGTTAGGAAGTGCGGATTGCATGAGTTCATAAGTAAACTCTCGCACCTGAGCAACGGTCGCATCAGGCTTTTGCTTCATGTAGGTACCGATCGCTCGCTCCATGAATTGACCCGCTCGATCGCCCTGCTTGTCCACTTGGGAGCGATAGCTATTCAGCAACGCCTGAGAGATCATCACCGACTTGGTTTCGCGCTTCCTCTTCGCCATCGTTCACCTGAGCCTTCATCTCACTGAAGAGCGCATCGCGCGCAGCATTCTTCCGTTCTTCATTCCTCACGCTCGCAAGGTCTGCCTCATCCAGCCCGACCATGCGCGCGGCAACGTCCGTTTCACCGAAGCCAGGACGCAGTGAGTTGATCTTCACCGCCCAGTCCGCCTTCTCAGACATCGAATGGAGCATCGGCGAAGCGAACTTCGGGATGATGTCCACATCCTCGAGCGCGCTCGTTGTGGTGTTCTTCTCGACCGCAAGAGCAGCGCGAGCAACGCGCTCGAGCGTTGCACTGTCCTCTTCGATATCGCGCTCAGCGATCAGGCAGATATCCTCACGCGATGCCCCGATCGCTTCTGCGCTTGAAGGGTTGTCCTGTACGATTCCAAGGCTATTGAGCGGCACACCCGATTCGCCTGAGAACTGGCACGCGAGAGCGCGCAGCTCATCGATGAAGGGCTGAGGGGTGTTACCTGATAACTGCCCTACCTTGGGGTCATAGTTGGTACCATCGCCCGTGAATGCGAGCATGCGCGATAGCTGATACTTCGCTTTGTTGTCCATGATCTCGTCAAACTGCGATTCGGTGACACCCGTGACCCACATCTTGGCCATCGAATAGAACGCACCTGAGATCTGCATATGCCATAAGCAGCGGATCGCGTCATCAGTGAGCGATCGCACGAATTGCGTGATTCTGGTTTGCCCGAAAGGATTGAGCGTACCGGTACCACGATGCGAGAACACGTAGAGCGTGGGCAGCTCTTCTTTCACCTCACCAGGCGTGTATTTCCAATCGCCATTATCGACTTGCCGGAACTCACCGATGTTGCCTGGAATGTGCAGGTTTATGAGCGTAGGCACCACCTTGCCGTTAGACCAAGAGGTGCGCTCACGCCGCGCGATAACAAGCCCGCCAGCGATAACTCCGTCCGTGAAATCAGGAGACGGAAAAGCGGTGAAGGTCTCAGCCGAGTGAAACCTAACAAGCGATTTATCATTCGCTCCCTTGTTCACCGATGCGGCCATGCATCCATAGAGCAGCTTCGCGGGCAAATGCCGGTTGTAATTGCTCACGATGTTATTGCGCTTCGTGACCAAATCGAGCGTTTCTTGGTCGCCATTTTCGGTAGTGAGCGATTCGAGTGTGATGCGATCAGACAGCGCTGTTACAGCCTTGCGTGGCCAGTGGCACTTCTGATCATTCTTGATGTCAGCGCTCACGCCATAATCAGAGACCTTGACGTTGCCGTCGTAGTAATCGAGCAGCTCGCTATTATGGTCGCGATGGCTCTCGTATTCTTCGATCAGGTCACGCACCCATCCGCGCGCAACTTCATCTAACCCAGATGCCTTATCGATGCCATCGAAATACTCAGGTATCGCATCAAGCGGCTTCCACGTATCAGGTTGTTCTAGCATCCAACCCTTCCCTTCTTCTTAGGGTCTCTTTTGGTCGTACGCGCTGCGAAGAGCGCAAGGGCGCATGAATCGATTCGCTCAGGGTATTCACCGCCGAACCCAAAGCCTTCCTTGCCGATCTTTCGCTTGGTCGCACCGAGCACCGATGCTGAAAGCTCTGGGTCTGCAAGGTGCGTGACCTTCCCCTCGCGCACCGCGTTCACCATCATTCCGGCTGAAGAGATAGCATCAGCGGTCGTTATGACGTGGATCGCAGCTTCAGGGATGCGGCGCTTCACCAGGCGCGTTTTCAAGTCTTTGACATCGGCCTTGCCATCGATCGCGACACATGCGGCTTCCTTGAACAATCCCGGCCGTGAGAAGAACTCTTCGAGCCAATCGAGACCTTCGACCTTCTCCTCTTCACGGATGAGCTCGACATGAGCGAAGTCACCGTTGGTGACGCATACCGAAAGCGAGACGAACTCGCCATCGGCAGTGAACTTCACTCCATAGCAGAGCTTGTCCCAGGATTCTGGCGCGTCCTCGACTTCGAGCGCGTCCCACTCCTCTTGACCGAACAAGCCCTTCTCTCCGCCACGATCCCTAAACCAGCCAAGGCGCTGGTGCGCGAACTGGACGGGATCCTCGCTCTCGAATTCCGCTTCGATCGTATCGAAGCTTATGAGCACGCCCACGCTCGGGTTCGTGCGCTCCCACATGGAGCGGTCGGATACATCGGGCACTTCCCTTGATGAGCCGATGCTCCATTCAGTCCATGCGGTGCGCTTGGTCTTACCCGAAAGTGCATCAGAACGGATGCGCTCGAAGACCGCTGAGTTATCTCCTTCTTCGGGGGCGTTGCCGTTGTAGATGGTCTGCGGACCGCGCCTCGTCCTGCACGCCGAGATAGCTGCCAAAAACGAGCCTTGAGCTTGCTGGTCGAGATACTGCGCCTCATCGAAGATGAGCAGCGAGCCGTGCTGACCGTTGCCACCGTTTCGGGTACGAGCAAGGAACTTCATCTTCGCGCCGCTCTTGAGCCTGATCTCTTCACGGCCGAGCGCCGTGCGGATGCCATTAGGCGCGAGGAACTTCCGCAGCTTCTTGGTATCCATGAGGGATGCCATCTCTTCGAAGGTCTCGGTCGAGGTCTTTTGAAGCTGTGAGGTGTAGATCACCGTACCATCGTAGAAGAGCATCTCAGCGGCGGCGCGGGCTTGGATGTCACGAGTCTTGCCGTTCTGCCTGGGAGCTTCGTTGCCAGCAACAGGAGCCGACCATCGCCCGTTAGAGAGCACGCCCATCCATGCTTCTAAGAGAACAGCTTGCCAGTCGAGCAGCTCCAGTCCTGCTTCGGAAAGAAGGTCGATCGTATCGAGCACATCATTGGTCGCAAAATCAGGCACCACCGAGCTAGTCGGAAGCTGATTTCCGGTTGCGTATGATGATGGCAGCAATATCGTCATCGCTATCTATTCCGCCTTCTATTTCGTTGATCGTTTTCATGGTTTCGCGGTACTGTCGAGCCAGCGATGCCTTATCTTTCGCCTCATCGCAAACATCGAGGTCTGCTGCGAGGCTTCGAGCAAGCGCCTTTAAGCCATCTAGCAGCACAAACCCTTCTGTTGCATCGCTGATCTGCCCCATGAAAAACTCCTTGTGTGTAAATTAGCCCTATGCCGAGTGGGCGGGCTGCCACCCGAGGGG
>ERZ835541.752-NODE-752-length-37329-cov-11.171272_pt1 | contig 37329 bp, 30 predicted proteins | sample MGYA00519945_ERZ835541 | MGnify/ENA primary metagenome ERZ835541 (study PRJEB31850, sample SAMEA3708780) | human gut metagenome | biome: human gut; feature: human-associated habitat; material: faeces | place: China | collected 2014 ...
TTTTGCTGTTGACCCGGATGCTGGAAATCCATTTCAAAAAGTCGGCGGTCGTCATCCTGGATGAGTATGATGTTCCCATTGCCAAAGCCAGCAGCAACGGATATTATTCGCAGATGCTGGACGTGATGCGGGCTATGATGAGCACCACGCTCAAAGACAATACTTCGCTTGACTTTGCTGTTATTACCGGCTGCCTGAAAATTGCAAAAGAAAGCATCTTTACCGGGACGAACAATTTTGTTTCGGATACGATTCTTTCTCCCCGGTTGAGCGAATCCTTTGGTTTTACACAGGCAGATGTAGATCAAATGCTGAAAGATGCTGATCTTGAATCGCAGTCTGCTGAAATCAAGGCATGGTACGACGGTTATCATTTTGGCGATGCAGACATTTATTGCCCGTGGGACGTGATCAGTTATCTGCGGGATTTCCAGTATGGTGTAACACAGAAGCCGAAAAGCTATTGGAAAAACACCAGTGATAACGCCATCATCCGTTCCTTCATCGACTATGCAGGCGACAATATCACCACAAAGCTCGAAACGCTGATGGCTGGCGGCTCCATCGTTCAGCATATTGAAGAAAACCTGACCTACGATTATCTGCACTCCTCGGAGGAAAATCTTTGGAGTGTGCTGTATCTAACAGGCTATCTGACCAAGGTGCGGGATAAGGATCTGACAGATTCGCTGCCGGATGGCTGCGCTGCGCTGATGATTCCCAATGCAGAGATTCGGGAAATTTTTGAAACCACTGTAAGCAAATGGTTTGACGACAGTGCAAAGGCATGGAACCGCAGCCCGTTGTTTGATGCAGTCTGGAGCGTAAACAACGAAGCTCTGACAAAGGAAATGACCAAGCTGCTGCGCATGACCATCAGCTACCACGACTACCGGGAGGATTTTTACCACGCTTTCCTTGCAGGCATCTTTACTGGTGCTGGCTATGTGGTAGAATCCAACAAAGAGCATGGCGAGGGGCGCAGTGATGTTATTGTAAAGGACATCCGCAATGGCCGTGTGGCAATTTTTGAAGCCAAGTATGCCAAAACTCTGGATGCTCTGCCGGATGCCTGTGATACTGCCATTCAGCAGATCAATGACCGGATGTACGCAGCAGACTTCCGGGATGACTATGATGACATCCTCTGTTATGGCATCGCATTCTTCAAAAAGCGCTGCATGGTAAGAAAAAAATAATTATCTACTGGGGGAGTGTCTTCGGATGCTCTCCCTTTACTTTTGCAGGGCAGTCCGTGTGGATTGTCCTGCTTCTTTATATAAGGAGAAGACAGATTATGACCTATAATGCAATGACCGAACATTACGAAGAAATCACGGTTTGTGGAAAACCTGCGCTGTTTACCAGCATCCGCATCAAGAGAGATACTGTCCCGGACGGTCTGTATGCCTACGATGTCTGGCATGACGATGAGTGCCGAGGCATCCCTTGTGAGAGCGCACCCTTTGTACATTCAAAATGAGAATGCCGTGTTCCTTTTTTTGTGGCATGTGTAGGATGGACAACCATACCGTCCAGCCAAATCTGTATAATGGGGGCAGAAAAATAAGTCAAATAGGAGAAAAACGTATGAGAAAATTTTTGATGGTACTGTTGAGCATTGCATTTGTGCTGAATCTTGCGATTGTGATTGGGCTGATTGGCGGATATGGTTCGCCACGCCGGGCGCTTTACACCATCACAGACGAGTTGATGAACAGTGCCTATCGCTTCAAAAGAGGTTGGCAATTTAAGAATAGTCTACCTTGACTTTTTATCGCAATTTTCAAAAATAGCGCCAATCAAAACGGCATATTTGCGATATGCAGTTTGCGGATGTTGCTTGTGCATTAAAAACGCAAACTGCTATAGAAGATGGACAGACAGGCTGTCCATCTTTTTTTGTATACTGGGGTTGTGCAAAAGAGACAAAATTTTTTTGTAATTCTGTAAAACGACAAAAGTTCATACAAAGAATTGCAGGGATAGTTGTGTTGTGTTACAATGAGCAGAGAAGGAGAATAAACTGTGCGTAATAGTAGATTGGACCGTATACTCTATATCCAGCAGGTGCTGGTACAGGGCGGTGTGCTGAACAAACAGCAGACGGCTGACCGCTTCGGTGTCAGTGAGAAAACCATCCAGCGCGACCTTGACACCCTGCGGAATCATTTTGCGGACAGCGAGCCGCGCCGGGAGATTCTGTATAACTCCGCAAAGGGCGGCTATCTGCTGGATGACACGCTTTCACGCTTCCTCACCAGCAGCGAAATTCTGGCAGTGTGCAAGATCCTGCTGGAAAGCCGCTCCATGGTCAAGGAGGAGATGTTCCCAATTCTGGATAAGCTGATCTTGGCCTGTACACCGCTGGACCGGCTGAATCAGGTGAAAGACCTCATTAGCAACGAGCGCTTCCACTATGTGGAGCCGCAGCATGGCCGGAAGTTTATCGAGAGCCTGTGGGAGATCGGTACGGCAATAGAAAATCACAATGTCATGGAAATTACCTACTGCCGCACCCACGACGGCGAGACCCGTGTGCGTACCATTGAGCCGGTGGGCATCCTGTTCAGTGAGTATTATTTCTATCTGGCGGCGTTCATCGAAGGCATCGACAAGGACAAGCACTTCAAAAATCCACAGGATAATTCTCCGACCATTTATCGCATTGACCGTATCCAGAACTGTAGGACACTCGACAGGCATTTTGCTCAAAGATACACGAATCGTTTTCAGGAGGGCGAGATGCGCAAGCGCATCCAGTTCATGTACGGCGGCGAGTTGCAGACCATCCGGTTCGAGTATACCGGGCCAAGTCTGGAATCCGTTCTTGACCGACTGCCCACGGCAAAGGTTTTGCAGGTGACGGAAAAGGGCTGGATCGTGGAAGCCGAGGTGTTTGGTACGGGCATCGATATGTGGGTGAGAAGTCAGGGAGACTACATTAAAGATTATAAAACCATAAGGAGCGATAGAATATGAGCGAAATTCAGGTGGAAGTGTGTTTTACGGACAAGCTGGAGTCTGTCCGCGTGGGCGGAAAGCCGATGGAAATCCCGAAAGCCGTGAAGGCAAAGCCCGTCGAGGAGTGGTTTGAACCGGCTGCGGGCCGCGTGAAGTGGGGCGGACTGGGCGCTGAGATAAAGGAAATGGATTTCGGCGGAGAGAAGGATGCCGCGTACAGTTTCCTGTTCAATGGCCCGGAGGATAAAAAGCAGGAGTTTATGGAGTGTGTGGAGCGCTTCTGCCTGGGCGAGGAAGCACAGCAGGAAACAAAAAAGAAGACTGTGCAGGACTACCTGCAGGAAGCTAAGAAGAATCAGCAGGCCGGCAATGCCGAAATGGCGTTCCAGCAGTATATGATAGCGGCCAGAGATTACGGACACCCCGAGGCACAGTTTGAGGTGGCACGGTGCTATCAGAACGGCATGGGTGTGGAAAAAAACGAAGAAAATGCGGTCGTGTGGTACAAAAAGGCCGCAGAGCAGTGCGATGCCGAGGCACAGTGCGCACTGGGCGAGTGCTATTATCAGGCTCGGGGCGTTGAAAAGGACGACAAAGAGGCCCGCAGATGGTACGAAGCGGCGGCGACTCAGGGAAATGTGACGGCCCAGTATATGACCGGGCGGCTGTATGCGGAACTCTCGTACAATGTACCGGCTGTGAAGTGGTACACCAAAGCGGCAGAGCAGGAATGCCCGGAAGCACAGTATGAGCTGGGTGTGTGCTATGAGGCCGGCGACGGCGTCGGCAAGGACGAGGCAAAGGCCGCAGAACTGTACCGCAAGGCGGCAGTGCAGGAGTATGCGGAAGCGCAGAAAAAACTGGGTGACTGCTATACTCATGGCACAGGTGTTGCAAAAGACTTGGAGCAGGCATTTGAATGCTACAGCAAGGCGGCAAAACAGGGCAATGCAAGAGCGCAGAACAATCTGGGCGTTTGCTATACGAATGGAGAAGGTGTAGTGGAAGACCCTGCTCAGGCCGCTGAATGGTATGAGAGAGCGGCAAAGCAAGGGCTTGCACAGGCGCAATGTAATCTTGGCTACTGCTATAAATATGGAGAAGGCGTAACAAAAGACCTTGTCAAGGCAGCGGAGTGGTACCGGAAAGCCGCAGAGCAGGGGTGGGTACGGGCGCAATGTAGACTCGGCGATTGCTATGAGTATGGAGAGGGTGTAACAAAAGACCTTGTCAAGGCGGCGGAGTGGTACCGGAAAGCGGCGGAGCAGGGTGATGCGGGAGCACAATATAAATTAGGCAAGTGTTATTATTATGGAAAAGGCACAGAAATGAATAATAATGAAGCCGTAAAGTGGCTTCGGAGAGCATCAGAGCAAGGTGTTGCAGATGCACAGGATCTGCTTGGTGATTGCTATTATTATGGCTATGGCGTAGAAATGAATCATTGGGAAGCTGTGAAATGGTATGAGAAAGCAGCAAAGCAAGGCAATGAGTATGCACAATACAGCCTGGGCCGCTGTTATGAAAATGGTATAGGCAAAAGAATGGATTGTGCTGAAGCTGTAAAATGGTACGAGAAAGCAGCAGAGGGGGGCAACGCGGACGCACAGAGAGAGCTCGGCTATTGCTATTATTGTGGAAAAGGCGTTAAAAAAGATTTGAAACAGGCATTTGAATGCTACCGCAAATCTGCAGAGCAAGGAAATGCAACAGCTCAACGTAACCTTGCAATATTCTATAAAAATGGATATGGTGTGACACAAAACAAAGAAGAGGCGGTGAAGTGGAATCAGAAAGCTGCAGAACAAGGCAATGCAGAGGCGCAGAACAGTTTGGGGCTTTGTTATGAGCACGGAGATGGTGTGACGAAAGACCTTGGAAAAGCAATCGAGTGGTATCGTAAATCTGCAGAGAATGGTAATGAATTGGCTCAGTACAATCTGGGACTTTGTTATGAGTACGGAAATGGTGTAACGAAAGACCTTGGAAGAGCGGCGGAATGGTATTGCAAATCTGCAGAACAAGGCTATGCAGTTGCACAGTACAAGCTCGGTCGCTGTTACGATTATGGCGATGGCATAGAACATGACTGCCAAAAAGCAGTTGAGTGGTACCGAAAATCTGTAGAGCAGGGGTGTGCTATGGCGCAGTGTGACCTTGGCAACTGTTATAAGCACGGACGTGGCGTGGAAAAGAATCTCGAAAAAGCAGTGGAATGGTATCGTAAATCTGCGGAGCAGGGCTATGATCGAGGACAGTTCGCCCTGGCTGGCTGCTATGAATACGGAGAAGGTGTGCCGCAAGACAAAGAAAAAGCCCTGCAATGGTATAAAAAAGCGGCTGATCAGGGCTTTGGAGGCGCAGAGTGTGCCATTAAGAATATGCAAAGCAACGGTATAGGTCCGGCACTTGCATTCGGTGCGGCATTGGCTGCCGAAGGGGTATTAGAGAAACTAGAGCGACTCGGTGAAATCTTCAAAGGTTAATTAACGAAAAGGAGATAAAATGGCAAACGAGCTTGAAGCACTGGAAAAACAGCAGCTTTCCGCGCAGCGGTCGCTGAATGACCTGACGGACCAGCTGACCCTTGCAGACCATCTGGTGTATAAAAAATATCTGACGGAACTGCAGAACTATGGCATGGTGGAGCTTTCCCAGCAGATGCTGGACGTGCAGGACCCTGCCCAGTGCATCCAGCTGTTCCAGCTGCAGAAATTGACCCTGAAAAAGGGCGAGGATATGTTCCAGAAGCTTTCCACGGTGTACTATTCCAGCATGGCGCAGGGCTGCAGTCTGGCGGTGATGATCGATGTGCCGGAGGAGAATGTCGGCGCGAATATCTATCTGGGTGTCCGGGAGGACCCCTTGAAAAAGAACATGAAGAGCCGCGATCTGGATACTTCCAGCAAGGCGCTGCAAAAGGTGCTGAGCTCCAACTTCCCCGGCTCCGAGACAAGAGGCATTCCGCGGCAGGAGGAAAAAGAGCTGCTGGATGGAGCCTTTGGCGATACGCAGGAAGCTGTGGCCTCGGTGTCCTGCGTGGCGGCACTGCGGGATAAATCCAAGACGGAAGACAAAGCTTTTGTGCAGGGCATCGAGCGCTTTATGGACGCCATGGACGGCGAGGTGTACACGGCGCTGTTTTTGGCAGAGCCTGTCTCGGCAGAAACGCAGGCGGAGATACGCAGCGGGTACGAAAACCTCTACAGCAGTCTTTCGCCCTTCCGCAAGAGCACATGGTCCTATAGCGAGAATCAGAGCACGGCTGTGATGGAGAGCCTGTGCAGCGGGACTTCCCACACCATCAGCGATACCGTCAGCACGACCACAACGGACGGCACGAGCCAGTCCTCCTCGGTGACGGATGGCACCCAGAAAACGAAAGGGGTCAGCGGCGGCATCAACGGCGGTGTCGACAGCAGCTCCGGCACCTCGGTCACAAAGATCTCGCCGGTGGCTGGCGGCATTGCAGGCATTCTGGGTCTGGGCGGCGCAGTAGCCTCGGTTGCGATTCCGGTGGCAGGTGCTGTTATTGGACCGCTGCTGGGCACGGCTGGCAGGGCCATAGGAGGCATGGCACCATCCAGAACGGCTTTCAACAGCATTGCCCGGAACATCGGCGGCTCCATGGGCGTAAACACCTCGTGGGGTACCAGCCACTCTGCCACCGAGCAGACCGGCACTTCGCACAGCACCTCCGATGGGACGTCGCATGGAACATCGGACACCATCAGCCAGCAGGAGAGCCACGGCACAACAGACACCCGCGGCATGGGCCGTACCCAGCAGGTCGAGCTGTGCAACAAATCGGTGGAAGAATTGCTGGAACGCATTGAAAATCAGCTCAAGCGCGCCAAGGAAAGCGAGGATTACGGCTGTTATAAATGTGCGGCTTATTTCCTTTCGTCTACCCCGTCCACGGCGATACTTGCGGCCAATACTTACCGTGCATTGATGGTAGGTGAGGGCTCCTCGGTGGAGAGCGGCGCTGTGAATGTCTGGCAGAACGATGAGGCACAGGTGGCCCAGCTGCGGGAGTACCTCAAGCGATTCATGCACCCGGTCTTTGCCCGTCCGCTGTGGGCGGGTGCGCCGGACAGCCTGCTTTACACGCCAGCAACACTGGTCAGCGGTCGGGAACTTCCGATGCACCTTGGCTTGCCCACCCGCTCAGTGCACGGCTTGCCAATCATCGAGCACGCGGAGTTCGGCCGCAATGTGCCGGACGAAACGGTGCCGGATGCGGACAAGATGGAGCTGGGCAAAATCTACCATATGGGCAGGGAGGAAAAAGCGGACCTTATCCTGAACCGGCAGGCAATGGCCTCCCATACATTTGTCACAGGCTCTACGGGTACGGGCAAGTCCAACGCAGTCTACCATCTTCTGGACGAGATAACAAAGGATGGACGGACGTCGTTTCTTGTGGTGGAACCGGCCAAGGGCGAGTACAAGAATGTGTTCGGCAGCCGCGCGGATGTAAAGGTGTTCGGCACCAACCCCAGAGAAACTCCGCTGCTGCGCATCAATCCCTTTGCGTTCCCGCAGGACATCCACATTCTGGAACATATCGACCGTCTGGTGGAGATATTCAATGCCTGCTGGCCCATGTATGCGGCCATGCCTGCCGTGCTGAAGGATGCCATCGAGCGCAGCTACCAGAAAGCCGGTTGGAACCTACGCAATTCGGAAAGTGAAAAGGGGGTTTTCCCAACCTTCTTCGACCTGCTGGATATTCTGCCGGGCGTCATTGAGGAATCGCACTACTCCAAGGACACCCAGAGCGATTATGTGGGCGCTTTGTGTACCCGTGTGAAGTCGCTGACCAACGGCATTTACGGCAGTGTGTTCTGCGCAGAGGACGCGCTGAGCGACGCAGAGCTGTTTGACTGCAATGTGGTCGTGGACCTGAGCCGGGTGGGGTCGATGGAGACAAAATCGCTGCTGATGGGCATCTTGGTGATGAAGTTACAGGAATACCGGATGTGTGGCAGCGAGATGAACAGCAGACTGCGCCATGTTACCGTGCTGGAAGAGGCGCACAATCTGCTGCGCAAGACGTCGGCGGAACAGTCGCAGGAAGGGGAAAATCTGCAGGGCAAGTCGGTGGAGATGCTGGCCAACGCCATTGCGGAGATGCGTACTTACGGCGAGGGTTTTATCATTGCGGATCAGGCTCCCGGCCTGCTGGATATGTCGGTCATCCGCAACACCAACACGAAAATCATCCTGCGTCTGCCGGACGAAGAAGATCGCAAGATGGTAGGTAAATCTGCCGCCCTGAAGGAGGCACAGATCGATGAATTGTCCAAGCTGCCGCTGGGTGTAGCTGCCGTTTACCAGAATGAGTGGCCGGAGGCGGTGCTCTGCAAGATTGAGGCGTATCCCATGCCGGAAAATGCTGTTTACCACAAACCCTCAAAAATGCCGCATGAAATCAACGCAGAGTTTGTATTTGGACAACTGGCAGCGGGCAAAGAGCTGGAACCGCTGAGCATTTCGGAGATGGAGCAGCTGAAGCTCTGGCTGAAACGCCATGAGATGATGTTGAAGCCGGGGGACGGCCGCTACCTGGAACAGGTCTTTGCGGGCGGCGAACTGGATGTGGCTAAGACCCGGAAAGCTGTGTTTGATTTCTTTGGTGGGATTAGCACGGTCGTTGATTACTGTGCCGCAGCCGAAAAATCGTTCACACCCCGTAAAGAATTTCTGGAACAGCTGCAGGGACAGTACGGCCTGAAAGCTGCTGCCGCAGACTGGGTGCTGAATAGCGTGATAAGCATGGGCATGAGCCTGAACCCGGATGCAAAGGCTGTAGATAATCTAAGGACGAATTTTGAACAGCAGGGAGGTCGTGTGCTGTGAGGCGAGAAATCTCAGAAGTAAAACAGGCGGATACAAAAAACCAGGAGGGCTACCTGGATAGTTCTGTAAGAGCGTCCTTTGAGCGTTTGCAGGAAGGAAAAATTGCAAGGGCAGAAGACAGACTGGATTCTTCGGTAAGAAAGTCGTTTGAAAAACTAGAACTTTATAGTACTTACGAGGAAAGACTGCAGCAGACACCGAAAGAAGAAACTGACCGTGGAGAATGGAGCGGCCAACGCGGAGAGTCAACATTCAAACCAAGCGATCTCGAAATCGGGAAAATTATGCAAAAATATAATATGGAAGGAGTGGAGTATAAAAATGCGATTCCCGACTTCTCAAGATTTTCAGTATGCACTGTAGAAATCAAGGATATGACCGAAAACCGTGAAAGAAACTTCAAACAGTGCGACTGTCTGTGTGCCGAACAATGGAATGTAGAAAAAAGAGATGGAAAATCGAATTGGCAACAAAGTGATGTGAAAGACTGGCGGCAGAAACATGAATACTCATGGCATGAACGTAACGACATGAAGACGTGTGACCTTATACCGACTTCCATCAATGCCTACTTTGGGCATTTAGGGGGAGTATCAGAATGTTACAAACGTGACACCGAAGCATTCGGAGGTGGTTTTGATGACTAATGTTGAAATGAACATCTGGGGACGCACATTTGATTTGGAAGTGGAATATGACTGCGGTGATAACGAAAAAGTTCCGCAGAATCAAATTGATGCAGTTGAGAAAATTCTGGACGCACCGGCAGTGATGCAGGCAAAAGAAGCCGTGGAAAAATATTGCCTCGCACAAAATCCAGAAGAAATCAAGACAGACCATATTGACAATATTTTCAAGTATGTCATGCCACTGTATCTTTTTGCGGTTCGCAACAATGAGAAGCGTGTGGTTGCAATTATGTGCAGATACCGTTTTGATCTGGAAAATGGAATTGCAGTCGTATTTGAAAATGAAAAATTGAAACAGGTCGGAAGTCAGGATATTATTCTGTAAGCCCCAAACAATATTGCACTTAAAAGTCCACTGCACTTTCAGGTTATTACAATCTCGGTCGATTGCACATACAATACAAGTATCACTTCACAAAACGGAGGGGACTTGTATCATGGTGGACTACGCCGACATCGGAAAACGCATCCGTGCCTGCCGCCTTGCAAAGGGCATGACGCAGGAGCAGCTGGCCAATAAGGTCGGCGTGGTGGTCACGCACATCAGCCATATCGAAACAGGCAACTCCGTGCCCAGCCTGAAAACGCTGATCGACATCATCAACGCGCTGGACTGCTCGGCGGACGAGTTGCTCTGCATCGAGATCAAAAAGGCAAAGCCGGTGTTCGACAGCTGGATGAGCGAACAGCTTGCGGATTGCTCTGCCGATGAGGCAAAGATCATCAAAGAAACGGTGGTCAGCCTGAAAAAGTCGCTCCGGAAAGTGTACGGAAAGTCCCCTAAATACAGATATGACTAAAACTTCAAAAAACTGAACGCCAGTTGGTAGGCATTAAGTGTTTGAAAAAGCACCCATAAAGTAAACGAACCGCCCCGGTTTCCATAGCAGGAAGCCGGGGCGGTTTTTCTATGTAAGGCTATATAGAAAAATCCGAATGGAAGTTTGCCGGATGGACAATATTGGTGTCCGATCAACGCTTTATAATAAAAGCATCAAAATGATTCATTGGAATCATTCCGAACGGAATTATGCATCCATTGAGATGGGAAGAAAAACCATGAAAGAACGATTTGAAATCTATGATGGCAGTGCAGAAGCTAAAAAGCCAAAGGAAAATCCAAAAATCTGAGCGGCTTTCATCCGCTGTTTACCGCATCTGCGCGCAGAAGCATTGCGCTGGATGCCTTAAAGATTTGGCTGCTGCTGGGGTTCGTTGTGGGCGTGGTGACAGGTATTGCAACCGGCGCCGGAGCGGTATCCGTTCTTTTGGGGCTTCTAATTGCCGCAGTAATCTGTTTTGGCTTCCGGGATGATGTCTATAAAAAAGTCTATGGCTCGGAGCATGACAGAGGTCAGCTGCCTTTGCCGGAAGGAATGAGCTGGGAAGAAGCTGTAGACCGCATCCGTCGTGAATTTGCCAACCCAGACGTTGAACAGGTTACGGATACTGCGGATGCCGTGACCTTTTACAGCAAAAAGCGTGGTACCTATCAGCTGAAAAACACAGCCGACGGCCTGAAAATGACCATCCTGACCAAACCGTCCAAAAGCAGTAAGAAAGAATATCTGTATGCAGTTTTCAGCAGCGTTCTGCTGTCGCAGGTGATCGCCATCCTGTACCCTGAAAAAATTTCTGCGGAGCAGGTGGAAGAAGAAAAGGCAGCAGTCCGGAAGCTGTTCGGCGCACACAAGATGCCTCTGGTCATTGAACTGGCGATTACAGCAGCATTTGTTGCATTCGCGGCGTATGTGCTCTATACCACGCTCTATTCGGATAGTGCCCGCTCCAAAGGTATCTCGGACAGCTATCTGAATGTGTTCCCGTCGGAAGCTATCGTGGGAGAAGTGCTGGATGACTTCTTTGCGGACGGCAAATGGGACAACTACGAGCAGAACGGCGTGACCTATGTCAGCTATACTGGCATCGGGCAGAATACGCAGACCGGTGAGAAGATCGTGATTGGCATTTATTTCAAGCTGAACAGCGATAAAACCTTTGGCATCGACCGGATGACATGGAACGGCGATACCATGAATACCTTGGAACAGCTTGGCGTGATCTCAGCTCTGAACGACAGCTACCGGGAATCTCACGGTCTTGCCAGCAGCAATGCGCTGGACAGTGCATTCGATGAACTGGAAAATGCACTGGATGATGCTCTTGCGGATTCATCTTCCAGCGTCAGCATGGCAGAACCTGAGAGCGAAACGGTAAGCACGAGTGTTACAGAAAGTGTGCCTTATACCGAAACAGCGGATGCTTATGATGCAGATGATGTTTTCCCCGCTGCGACACGCTTTGATGAACAGGTCACCAGTACAAATGGAATGGATACCTACTCAAAGCTGGCAGGGGAAATCTCGGTAGATTATAATCATTATGACGAACTGACCGAAGAAATCAAGGAATATTTCCTCAGCTATGGTCCCTATTTCCGGACGGCATGGCTCAACGCCATGTATACGGATATTTATGAGGATACCGGAAGATACGGCAACGCCACGGCACTGTATGACTTTGTGAAATATATGAGCTTTTACGATGAGATCACCTCTTATTACGATCCTGCTCCAATGAGTCAGGCGTTTCATGATGTGATACTCTCCATGGAAGATCAGATTTATGTAGATACGGCAACGGATCGTGAAGCCGCTCCTTATGTGGATGAGGTAATCCAAACTGCCGAAGCCAACGGTGCCGAACTGCAGATCTGGTAAAAACATAAAAGTATACGGGCCATCTTGTGAAAACAGAACTGCGTTGAAAAATAGGTAGGGATGAATCCCGCTGGATTCTTGTTGCGGAGTCCAACGGGATTCTTTTTACACAAACGAAGGATATAGCTCACTGACATTGGCTCATATACTGGATCAGGTCTTGCTTGTAAACCTTCCAGAGTTTTCCCATCTTGAAGGCGGGAATTTCGCCGCTGTTCAGAAGACGCAGCAGTAGATTTCTGCCAACATGCGTAATTTCCATGACCTGCCGGAAGCTCAGGACATCGGGATAGTTGTCTAGCATTGAAAATCAACTCCATTCTTGTGATTCTGATGAATTTTCGTTCTGCTTTGCACGAATCATTTTTGTTCGCTCAAAGCCCTTGTACCCTTGTGCATAAGGGCGCACAAGGAAACCTGCCGCATTGACGATCGTTCAGGATGCGGCAAGGGATGATTACATCGTTGATTTCTAATTTTTCCAAAGTCTTTGCGATTTTCTTTTTATGATGTATCTTATCGGTCAGTTCCGGCTCATCCAGCGCTTCGATATACGCACTGACAAGTTCTTTGGTATCGTCATCAAGATTGCTCGTTTGTACGGCTTTCAGGGCAGTTAGAACGTTATACCACGAATGCTTACCAAAATAATCGACGGCATACCGATATAGAAAGAGCGGAATATCATCACTGATTTTATCAAAATAATGAAACAGCGCATGATTTCCAAACTGGAGCTTTGAAGATTTCGATTCCAACTTATCGTGCTCAAATTCTTTCAGACTGGGACGCTTTAATTGAATTTCATATCGAACCAGATTTTTTGAGCGTTCCAAATCGTCTGGAGAAATCGGATAGCTCTCCTTTTCACAATTCAAGAGCTGCTGATGCTTGTCATAAAGTGCAAAATCGTACCACGTTTTTTCAAATTTACAGCTTCGGATCTCATTGTGCTGGTTATAGTGTAGTGCGCGACCTTTTCTGTACGGGTCAACGCTTCCTGCATAGCGAATAATTTTTACCATCAGCGAGGGATCGCATTTCACATAGAAGTCTTGTGTAATATCCAACCGGTGCATTTTCCATTTAATAGAATCCTCAATTTCAAGGAGTCCAAGCTGCTCCTATTCATCCAGAAATGCCTGCTCTTGCGTGGCCAAACCTCCTGGCGATAAATCTGTTAAACTTAAACGAGACGGGTCACCTGCGATCCGAGCAAGGTTCACACCAGATAACGTTATGTATCTCTTCCTGAAATCTGGGCAATCCGCCAATGTGATGGTCAAACCGCCATCTTTTCTTTTATAAGAGTAGCCTTTTTTCGAGGAGCCATGATACGGAACCCGATAGTATTTTTCGGCGGATACCATTTTTTGAATTGCCATAAATACAGTGCGCTTTGCTTCGCAATCGGTGTACGTTCCATTTACTTCAAACGTATGAATGGAAGGTGTTAAAAGTGGGAGTTTCTTTGCCATTGTCATAAAAACACCTCTTTTTGTGATTTATCAGGATGTTATGAATCAAATAGAAATTGATTGGGAGGAACAACTACTATAAAAACGCATAGCATTCTATCTAGTGATTTATGACACTGTTATCCATAGATCGAAATCTAATAGGATGATAATAAACTGCTTTTTGGGATTTCTTATAGGGCGATTTGATCAAAGGCAACATATTTCCTACCTCTGCCCTTCAAATTCATTATGCCGAATGAAAAAATAATTATAGAATGCAATAAATCCAGTTTCGACATTTGGGATGGTTTTCGTCCAATCAGACAGGTCTGGTTTTCTTTATCAAGAGCCAGCGGGCATTTTGTGTCTTGTTTTGTGAGTGGAAAGAAGGTACAATAATAGCAAATGACTCACATCTGCGAGGTGATACCATGCTGAACATCTACTTTGGAGATATGCCGGAGGCTGTCTACAATACTTCGGTCTATTTTAACTATACCTACGAGGACGAGTGGCTGACTTCTGACTTTGCCAAAGAGGTCATCAAGAAAATTGATAAGTCCGATGTCAAAGGCCCTCATGCGGTGGAAAGCCCGGTTCTGGGGGTCATCTCGCCGGAAAAACTGTCTGGAGGCACGAAAACGCTGTTGCTGATGGCAAACGACCCGGAAAAGGTATTCAATGCCTCAACTTGCGGTGACAACTGCGCACCCTTCATTCTGAAGCTGGCGAAAAAGAAGGACTTGACCATCAACCTGAGGCATCTCATGGACTTTGGTAAGAAAAAATTCCCGGTGGATATAAAAGTCCTGAACACCGGTGATGTGGTGCACAGCATGGAAGAACTGATGCCGATTGCATTTCAGTTTGTGTGAGGCGATAGGATGAAGGGAAAACATAAAATCGAAGTCCGAAGCGGACGGGTCGTTTTCACGATCGAACTGGAACGGAACATTACGATTCTGCGAGGGGACAGCGCCACCGGAAAAACAACGCTGGTAGAGATGCTGCAAGCATACGAGACCTACGGCAGACAGAGCGGCGTGACAGTGAGTTGTGATAAACCGTGCCGGGTGCTGTCGGGTGTCAACTGGGAATTGCAGCTGAATGCGACCCATGACAGCATCATGTTTGTGGATGAAGGCAGTACCTTTGTTTCGAGTCTGGACTTTGCCCGTGCAATTCAGCATTCGGACAACTACTATGTGCTGGTCACAAGAGAAGATTTGAGCACCCTGCCGTACAGCGTAAACGCGATTCTGGAACTAAAAAAGACCACGAGCCGCTTCAAACGGACTTATAACAAAGCGTACCCGATCTATGATTCGCTGACAGCCAGCAATGTGCAGCTGGAAGGTGTTGAAAAGCTGCTGACAGAGGATGCAAATTCCGGGTATCAGCTGTTTACAAAAATCGGTGAGAAATACGGCATTGTCTGTATCTCTGCGGCAGGAAAAGATAATATCAAACAAAAGATCTTCCCAATGAAATCCGAGAAGGTTCTGGTAATTGCGGATGGTGCGGCGTTTGGCCCGCAGATGAACGACATTTATCGCCTGATGCAGGAGGACAACGCAAAGTTCGGCTTGTACCTGCCGGAATCGCTGGAATGGCTGCTTCTGAAAGCAGATTTGCTCGGACAGCCGGACGTTCTTGAAATTCTGGAACATCCGGCAGATTTCATCGAGAGTAGCGAATTCTTCAGCTGGGAGCGGTTCTTCACCAATTTGCTGGAACAGCGAACGAAGGATGTTCCCTATATGCGGTATGACAAGGCAAAACTGCCGGAATTCTATTTGCAGGAAGAAAATTTGGAGAAGATCATTGCGGAGATGGAGTAAGGCGAACTGAAAAATCACAAATAACGTATCACCGTTACGCCGAACGCTCTGCAATTTTGGCACCCGCCCAGGCTGCTATCAAGAACCCCCGCAAGTGATTGCGTGAGCGCTTGAGAGAGCACCAATAAAGTATATGAACCGCCCCGGTTTCCGTAACAGGAAGCCGGGGCGGTTTTGCACAAAAAAGAAGGCACGATTTTTGGGCTTTGACGAATTTGTGCCGGGCCATTGACAGCAGAAGGACAGAGGCGTATTTTTGGTGCAGTAAGCGGGACAGAGGATAGTGAAGCTACCGCTTTTTTGCCCTGCAAAGGTGCTTCTGATTGGATGGGGCCTGACCCGATGAGCTTATTTTTTGCATCTGCGGGACAAAAACAATGAAAGTACAGATTATGGGATGCTTTATCTGGTATGCTTGCCGTACCGAAAACACGGACGATCGGAAAAGGAGCAGAGAATGCGATGGATGCTGAATAAAACAAAGCTTCTGGCAGGAAAAACAGACCCGGAAAACACCAGCCTATGGCTGCCGCTCTGGATGCACCTGCGAGATACGGCAGAGATCATGGAGCTTCTGGTGCGGAAATGGCTGCCCGACAGCGTAAAAAAGGCATCCGGGTTGGAAGAGGAAGAATTGGTGTGTTTGGCTCGCTTTTTGGGCTGGGGGCACGATTTGGGCAAAGCGATTTTAACCTTCCAGAGCATGATCATGCAGTGTTTGCCCGAAGCGAAACAACGGCTGGAACGCCTGACACCGCTGAGCTGCCCGGTGCAGAACCGCAAACAGTCGCCTCATGCCCGGGCAGGGGAGGCAATCCTGCTGTGGGAGGGGTGTCCCGGCGGGCTTGCTTCCATTGTGGGGGCACACCATGGCAGACCCCAGAACGGCGGAGCAGTCGATGAGCAGCTGGACGGCTGGGAGAGCAACTATTACCCGAAAGAGCAAAAGTGCATATGGGAGGGCTTTTGGAACGAATTGCTTCAGGCGGCACTGCAGGACAGCGGCTATTCCGGGGTAGATGCGCTGCCGGTGCTCAACCAGCCCGAAGAGATTTTGCTGACGGGACTTTTGATCATGGCGGACTGGATCGCCAGCAACACGGAGTATTTCCCGCTGATCCCAGTGGAAAAGCTGGGCAGCAGGGAGGATTATCCGGCGCGGGTGGACAGGGCGTGGAAAAAGCTGGCGCTCCCCTTCCCATGGGAGGCGCAGCAGGGCATTGCAAAACCGCAGGAGTTTGAGGTGCGGTTCGGCTTTGCGCCCAACGCCGTGCAGCGAGTAGTTCTGGATGCGGTGAGTGCTGCGGCAGAACCGGGCATCCTGATTCTGGAAGCGCAGATGGGCGTGGGCAAAACAGAGGCGGCTCTGGCCGCTGCGGAGATCATGGCGAGCCGGTTCAGTCTAGGCGGCGTCTTTTTCGGACTACCCACGCAGGCTACGGCAAACGGCATCTTTCGTCGGCTGCTCCACTGGGCAGATACCCAGTCGGAGGAGGTGCCGCAGGCCATCCAGCTGGCCCATGGCATGGCAGAGCTGAATGAGAACTATCTTCGGCTGCAAGAGGGCAGGGGGCAGCTGGAAGAGGATGCGCCGGAAGAGCATCAGGTACAGGTGCATCAGTGGTTCCGGGGCAGCAAGCAGGCATTGCTGGCCAGCTTCGTCGTCGGCACAGTGGATCAGCTGCTGATGGTAGCACTGACCCAAAAGCACGTGATGCTGCGACATCTGGGGCTTGCGGGCAAGGTGGTGATTATCGACGAGTGCCATGCCTACGATGCTTACATGAACTGCTATCTGGATCGCGCACTGGAATGGCTGGGCTGGTACAAGGTGCCGGTGATCCTGCTGTCGGCCACCCTGCCCGCCCGGCGGCGTGCAGAGCTGATCGAAGCATATCAGCAAAAGCGCAGGCCTGACCCGGATGCCCCGTGGAGATTTAGCTGCGGCTATCCGCTGCTGACATGGACGGACGGCGCAGAGGTAAAGCAGACCGTCATCCCGCTGGACACACCCGGACAAACGGTGAAGCTGACTCCGCTCACGGAGGCAGAGCTGCCCGGGCTGCTGCGCCGGAAGCTGGCGGAGGGCGGCTGTGCAGGGGTGATCGTCAACACAGTTAAAAAAGCGCAGAAGATCGCACAGCTGCTGCGGGAGAGCTTGCCCGACAAAGAGGTGCAGCTGTTCCATGCACAGTTCCTGATGCCGGACCGCACCGCGCGGGAAGAGCAGCTGATGGAACGCATCGGCAAGGATTCTGTGCCGGAGAGCCGGAACGATCTGATCGTGGTGGGCACGCAGGTGATGGAGCAGTCACTGAACCTTGATCTGGACGTTCTTGTCACCGAGCTTTGCCCTATGGATCTTCTGTTGCAGCGCATCGGACGGCTGCACCGCCATTGCCGCAGACGCCCAAAGCCCTTACAGCAGGCCTGCTGTGCGGTGCTGGACACCGGAGAAGAGACTTTTGATGCGGGCAGCGAGGTGGTGTATGGTCAGTGGCTGCTCTGGCGCACCCGGAAGTATCTGCCCCGGAGCATCCGGCTGCCGGAGGACATTGCCCCGCTGGTGCAGCAGGTCTACGGCTGGGAACAGGAAGCCCCCGAAACGGAGCAGGGGGAAAAGCTGCGAAGTGAGTACGAGCAGGTGCAGGAGAAAAAGAAGGATCGTGCCGGGAAATATCTTGTGCCGAAACCTGAGGTCGATGAAGATTTCCAGGAACTCAATACGTTGGATGGCTGGATGCAGGACGAGGGCGCCCGCTCGGACTCGGCTGCCCGGGCAGCAGTGCGGGACGGCGACCCCTCGGTGGAGGTGTTGGTGATGCAGCGACGGACGGATGGAAGCATCCATTTTCTGCCATGGCAGGAGGGCGGCAGCGCCGTAGCCGCCGACAGCCCGCCCCCGCCGGAGACGGCGCTGAAGATCGCCCGGCAGAAGTTGCGGCTCCCGGCGGTGTTCGGCAAAGCGTGGAAGGTGGACGAGGTCATCCGGGAGCTGGACGCAGACGACCGCAGATGGCTTGCAGCGTGGCAGCTGTCGCCGCTGCTGCACGGAGAGCTGGTCCTGCTGTTGGATGAAGACCTGACCGCCCATCTTGCGGACATGGAGCTTTGCTATGACCGCGAGAATGGTCTGGAATATCGGAAGGAGGAGAAGGATGAAGGAGATCGAATTTGACCTGTTGACCGAACCGTGGATACGGGTACGGCTGAAGGACAATACGGTGCAGGAGGTGTCCCTGACCGAGGCGCTGGTGTCGGCGCAGGACTATGTGGATCTTGCGGGTGAGATGCCGACACAGGATGCCGCCGTGCTGCGGCTGCTGCTGGCGGTGCTGTTTACCGTGTTTTCCCGCGTGAATGTAAAAGGCGAGCCAGAACTTTTGGAAAAAAGAGGTCAGGCGTTGCGGCGATGGAGCGAGCTGTGGCAGCTGGGGCATTTCCCGGCAGAACCCATCCGAGACTATCTGGAACAGTGGAAGGACCGCTTCTGGCTCTTCCACCCGACGCACCCCTTCTGGCAGGTGCCGGAAGCAAGAATCGGCACGGAGTATGGGGCGGCCAAGCTCAACGGCGAAATGTCGGAAAGCAGCAATAAACTTCGGCTCTTTCCGCTGTATGCAGGGCAGAGCAAGGAGCAGCTGAGTTATCCGCAGGCGGCGCGGTGGCTGCTGTGCGTGAACGGCTATGACGATACCTCTGCGAAGCCCAAAGGAAAAGGCTTGCCGTCTGTCGGTGCCGGATGGCTGGGCAAGATCGGCTTTATTCAGGCACAGGGCAACAGCCTGTATGAAACGCTGATGCTGAACCTTACACTGTTGCGTGATGGACGGGAATGCTGGGGAGAAAACAAGCCCTGTTGGGAATTGGAAGTGCCAAAAAGTGCGGAGCGGACTGGAATTTGCTGCCCGGACAATCCGGCAGAGCTGCTTACCCTGCAATCCCGAAGGCTGCTGTTGCACAGGACGGGGGAGAACGTGGATGGGTTCTATTTGCTGGGAGGCGATTTCTTTCCCAGAGAAAACGCCTTTGCCGAGCAGATGACCATCTGGCGCACGATACCGATAAAGAAAAATGAGCCGGTGGTGTTCGTGCCCTGCCGCCACGACCCATCCAAGCAGCTCTGGCGGGAGTTCCCGGCGGTCTTTTGTCAGGAGAGCGGGCATCGCCCGGGCCTTGTATGTTGGATCGAAGAATTGCAGGATAAGAGACTGAGGTTTCTGAATCCTCGCAGGAAGATCCATTTCCGAATCTCTGGGGTTCAGTATGGGGATAAGGACTTTTTTGTAAACGATTCTTTCAGCGACAGCCTAACCTTTCAGGCGGGGCTACTGGACGAACTGAGCAGGCCATGGACGGTGCGGATAAACCGGGAAGTAGAGCGCTGCGAGAAGGCCGCAGAGAGAATTGGAATCCTGTGCAAGGAGCTGAAGCTTGCCGGAGGACTGGACTACAATCAGGTGAAAGGCTTCAAAGAAACGCAGAAAGTGACAGAAGATGCCCGTGCACAGTTCTACTTTGCAGTGGACCAGCCCTTCCGGCAGTGGCTGCAGGAAATCGACCCGGAACAGGATGACCCGGATGAGGCAGTCCAGCGCTGGGAGGCACAGGCGCGCCGCATCGCGGAAGAGCTGGGAGCGAAGATGGTGCGAGAGGCAGGAAATGCAGCCCTGAAAGGACACCGCGTTGTGGTGGATAAGGGCAAAAAGACGGAGCCGGAGCGCAGCACCCTGTACACCTCGCCAAAGGCTTATAACACTTTCCGTTCGAAACTCTGGAACATCTATCCGAAAGCAGAACCGTAAAGGGGAAATCGTATGAAAACACAGGACGTCAGAACGTATACAGAGCAGCGGCTGCGCTGGCTTCAGAACCTGCCGGACAACCAGCGGCGGGCCGAGCTGGCAAAGCTGCGGCGGGGCGTCGGACACCGGCCCGGCGAGCTGCCGGAGCTGTGGGGGAGTTTCCTGCTGGGAATGCCGGAAGGCTTTCAGGGTAACAACGGCCCCACGGCAGCGGAGTGGGCGGTCTACCTTGCCCTGACCCTGTACGCCGTACATCAGCAGGGGAATGACCAGCCCATGAACCGCCCGCACAGCACGCTGGGGCGGGCTGTGCGGCAGCTGGCAGAGCGGAATACTTCTGCCGGACAGGACTGGACCGAGGCCAGCGTGCTCCGGCGGTTCAACGCACTGGCCACCGCAGAAGAGATCACCGAGATCGGCCACCATCTGAGGGGGATGGTCCAGCTGCTGAGCGCGGCAAAGGATGGCGCGATCCCGCTGGACTATCCGCAGCTTGCGGTGGACCTGTATGAATTGCAGTGCACCGACCCGCGGTACACACAGATCCCCGCCAACGTCCGTCTGCGGTGGGGCCAAGACCTGTACCGCGAAACGAAGAATGCATCGTCGGAAGAGGAAGAAAAGGAGAATTGATCATGAAAAAGCGCCTGTATGTTGATTTTCACGTTTTGCAGACCGTCCCGCCCAGCTGCATCAACCGGGACGACACCGGCAGCCCCAAAACGGCCATGTACGGCGGCGTGCTCCGGGCCAGAGTTTCTTCGCAGGCGTGGAAGCACGCCATGCGCAAAGACTTTGCAGAAAATACCCCGCTGGATGTGGGCAAGCGCACCAAAAAGGCGGCAGAGCTGGTGAAGAAGCAGATCCTTGCGCTGGATTCGGAACTGGATGCGGACAAGCTGGCAAAGAAAGCGCTGGAAAATACGGGGATCAAGAGCGACGACAAGGGCACCAAGGCTCTGTTCTTTATGAGCACTGCGCAGGCAAAAGCGCTGGCAGCGCTGGCTGTGGCAGGCAGCACCGACAAAAAAGAATACCAAAAGGCTCTGAGAGCGGCTCCCTCGATGGATATGGCGCTGTTTGGCCGCATGGTGGCAGATGACCCCTCCCTGAAGTATAACGCCGCAGCGCAGGTGGCGCACAGCATCTCCACCCATGCGGTGAAGAACGAATACGATTACTTTACCGCCGTGGACGACTGTCAGACAGACAGCACCGGTGCAGGCCATCTGGGCACAGTGGAGTACAACTCCTCCACCCTGTACCGCTATGCCACAGTGAACGTGTTGGAGCTGGCGGAACAGCTGGGGGCAGAGCAGGCCGCAGAAACGGTGCGGGCTTTCGGCGAGGCGTTCCTGTTTTCCATGCCCACCGGCAGGCAGAACAGCTTTGCCAACCGCACCCTGCCGGATGCGGTATATGTGACCCTCCGGGAGGATCAGCCGGTGAACTTGTGCGGTGCGTTTGAGCGTGCGGTGTCCCGCGGCGAGCAGGGAGGCTATGCCGAGGCTTCCAAGGCTGCGCTGGCCCAGTATGCGCAGCAGGTGTATGCCAGCTTTGTCGAGGCTCCGGCCCAGAGCTTTACTGTGGGCGGCGGGCTGGAAGCACTGGCTCCGGCACAGACGGCAAAAGCCATGCTGGACGCGCTGGAAAAGGCTGTCCGGGATGCGCTGTCTGGAAATGAGGTGGAGTAATGGCAACGCTGTTGCTTCGGCTGGCAGCGCCTTTGCAGGCGTGGGGCGCGGATTCCAAATTTGAGACCCGTAAGACCAACCGGGAACCCACCAAGAGCGGCGTCATCGGCCTGCTGGCGGCGGCTCTGGGGCTGCGGCGGGACGAGAGCGAAGGGCTGGCTCGGCTGACCGGGCTGCGGTTCGGCGTCCGTGTGGAGCGGGAAGGGCAGCTACTGGTGGATTACCACACCGTAAAGACGCAGGATGAAAAAAACTCGTATGTGACCTATCGCCATTATTTGCAGGATGCCGTGTTTCTGGCCGGGCTGGAAAGCGAGGACGCCGCCCTTTTGCAGCAGCTGCAGGATGCGCTGCAGCACCCGGCTTTTCCGTTGTATCTGGGCCGCCGGTCCTGCCCGCCTGCCCTGCCCCTCTGTCTGGGGCTGCGGCAGGGCAGTTTGCAGGAGGTGCTGCAAACCGAACCGCCCCTGTGCCCGGGAAAGCTCTGCCGGATGGTGCTGGACGCCGACCCGCAGGAGCCGGGCGCGGCAGTGCAGAGGGATGTGCCGGTCTCTTTTGACCCACATCACCGGCAGTACGGCTACCGCTCGGCGCGGGAGCTTTGGCTGACCATGTCGGATGGCCCGGAGAGCACCGGGCATGACCCGTTCCGGGAATTGTAAAAAGGGGGAGAGAGGATGTATTTATCACGGGTAGAACTCGATCTCACCCGCCGCAGCACCATGGAAGCACTGGCCGCACCGCAGAAGCTGCATGGCGCAGTGGAAAGCGCCTTTGCAGGGGAGCGCCGCCGCAGGCTGTGGCGGCTGGACCGTCTGGGAGAGCGGCTGTATCTGCTTCTCCTCAGCGAGGACGCGCCGGACCTGTCCGGCGTGGTGGAGCAGTTTGGCACCGGGGCGGCGGCCGAGACCCGCAGTTATGAACCGCTTTTGGAGCGGGTGGTGCCGGGAAGCTGCTGGCAGTTCCGGCTGACCGCAAACCCCACCAAAAGCTGCAAAGACCCCAAGGCACCCGCAGAGCGGGGGAGCGTGATGGCCCACTGCTCGACGAAACATCAGAAGCAGTGGCTGCTGGATCGGGCGGCAAAGCACGGCTTTGCCCTGCGGGAGGAGGAATTTACCGTGACCCGAGTGCAGTGGCAGCGCTTTGCCAAGCGCGGCACCCGGCCAGTGACCCTGCTGGCCGTGACCTACGAGGGTGTTTTGCAGGTGACGGACGCAGAGCGGTTCCGGGCGATGCTGTGTCAGGGGATGGGGCGCGGCAAGGCCTATGGCCTTGGACTGATGACCGTCATGCACGGAGGAAACTGAGATGGACGAGATGCCGGGCATGATCCGGCCCGACCTGCAGGCACTGCCGCAGGTGAAGGACCGGATGACCTTTCTGTATCTGGAGCACTGCACCCTTGGCCGACAGGACGGCGCAATCACGGTCACGGACGAAAAAGGGGTGGTCTCCATCCCGGCGGCGGGCATCTCGGTGCTGCTGCTGGGGCCGGGCACGCCTGCCTGTACGGAATCCCCCCCCCCGCATATGCGGGGGGGGGGGGGGGATTCCGGGCCATCCGTGAGGCCGCCGAGAAAGGAGAGCTTTTCCCCGCATATGCGGGGGTGATCCCAAGACATTTCCGCATTTTTGGCGCAGGCTTTCCTTTTCCCCGCATATGCAGGGGTGATCCCAGGCCCGCATTCGAGCCGTTGTCCCAGTTGCCCTTTTCCCCGCATATGCGGGGGTGATCCCCTCAGCTCAATGGCCTTGACGCTGGCGTTCATCTTTTCCCCGCATATGCGGGGGTGATCCTGCGTCCCACCCAGTAAAAAAGCGGGTCGTCGTCTTTTCCCCGCATATGCGGGGGTGATCCCCTTACCGCTTACGCGCTGGAACAGGTGGAGCTCTTTTCCCCGCACATGCGGGGGTGATCCCACCTGCCAGTCGCCCTTGAGCTGCAGGTCGTGCTTTTCCCCGCATATGCGGGGGTGATCCCTGCTCTGCCCGCTTGGCGGACTCTGCGGCGGCCTTTTCCCCGCATATGCGGGGGCAATTCTGATTCCAGCAGAACGCCGTCGGTCTTGCGGGGCGGTCGTGCATCCGAGTATCGGCAGGCCCGGCGGGCCAGAGCTGATTTATAACTGGTATCATGCATATATTCCAGTAAATGCGAATAAAAGCTAAGAAAATGCGAATATATACTTGCATTTTCCGCGCAAAAGGTGTATTATCCCTCTATCGACGTCATACGCCGACAATAAACGAGAGAGGGATTGGAACATGATGTCTTTTAAGAAAATCGCTGCGGCGGTCATGGCGGTTGCCATGACGCTGGCCGTAGTGCCTTCGGCTTTTGCCTGCACGGCGCTCTACGTCGGCAGCGACCTCACGGAGGACGGCACGACGATGTTCGGCCGCATCGAGGATCTGGGAACCAACGACTACAACAAGCTGTTCTATGTCAGCGCAGCCGGGAATCACAAGGCAGGCGAGGTCTACGACGGCTGCTACGGCTTCACCTACACCTTCACCCACGACAGCTACAGCTACACCGCGCGCCGTGACGACAATACCTCGGGCGTCTGCCCGGACTGCGACGGCACCCACGACCACACGCCGTATGAGGAGGCTGGCACCAACGAGAAGGGCGTCATGGTCTCTGCCACCGAGTCACTGTACGGCAAGGACGCTGCCCTTGCGGTTGACCCCTATGTGGACGACGGCATCGAGGAGGCCGAGATCACCACGGTCCTGCTCAGCGAGGCAGGCACGGCCCGCAAAGGCGTCGCCCTGCTGACATCCATCTATGAAAACGCCGGTGCAGCCGGTGGTGCCGGCGTATTCATCGGCGACCAGAATGAGACGTGGTTCGTCGAGAACCTGACGGGCCACACCTACGTCGCCCTCAAGCTTCCGGACAGCGTCGTGTTTATGCAGCCGAACGTCTCGGCCATCGGCAAGATCGACCTCGACGACACTGATAACGTCATCGCATCGGCAGATGCCATCTCCGTCGCACAGGAGGCCGGGACTTTCGTGGGCGATGCAGCGGCGAACGTCATCGACTGGAACGCTTCCTATAATAATGAGGACAACGCCCGGACGCCGGCCGGTCTGAACTATCTGAATGGCGTCGATACCTACACCGAGGACAACTACACCGAAGCAGACTACGCGATGAGCAACATCGGCGGGGACGGCAGCATCGTCCCGCTCTACTCCAACATCAAGCTGACCAAGAAGTTCGGTGTCGAAGACGCACTCAACTTCTTTAAGGTTGAACCCATCGGCAAGACCAACAACGTCGAGACCCACCTGTTTCAGGTCAGCTCCACCGGCGAGCTGGATACTGCCATCGTCGAGTGGACGGCCTTTGACGACGACGTGTACAACGCCTTCGTCCCGTACTATCCGCTGCTGACCGCCGACACGGCAGATGTCTACAAGTACTCTCCCGCGAAGGTCGTCCGCTCGGACGAGCAGCCCACCGAGGGCGTCTGGTACAAGGACCAGAAGGGCAGATACTACACCTACCCGGAGGACTGGACCAAGTCCTTCTACGGCGCACGGGATGCCCTGTCGAACCTGCTGACCTACGGCGATGTCTCCGAAAAGGACAAGGCTGCGGCCAAGGCAGACTATGCCGCCCTTCAGAAGGACATCATGGAGGAGTTTGCAGAGATGAAGGCTGCTGTCGCTGCTGCCGATACGAAGGAAGCAAAGCAGGCTGCCGCCACCACTGCAAGCAACAAGATGAGCGAGAAGGTCTACAAAAAGACCGTCAAAATGTACAATAAGCTTCAGAAGAAGCAGGAGGCCCGCGCATGGTTCGGGTCTCTGCTGAATAAAAACTCTTAAACTGAATCAGAATCGACTCCCCGGGAAGCGGAACAGCTCCCCCGGGGAGTCCTTTTTGTACAAAGAAATACCCCGGCTACCCTGCATCTGCGCAGAAAGCAGGGGCAAGGAGAAAAGGGAGAATGAAAAATGAAGAAGGTAACTTAGAATAGCGTTTTCGTGTTCTGATAAACAGCCTTATACTTCTGATAGGCCTTATCATAGACCGATGCCGCCGCAGAATCGGGGTAGAGGACTTCGCTCTCAGCGGCCAGCTTCTTACCGAAGTCGCGGGCGACGTCGGAGAGGCCGACGCTCTCGGCGGCGATGATAAAATCGCCCAGAGTTTCCGTCTCACCGCTCTTGAGGCGGACGATGGGACGGTTCAGCACGTCGGCGAAAATTTGACACCAGACGCGGCTGTTGGCTGCGCCGCCGCCCAGAGGAATGGGGGAAATAGACTTCTTGGCAGCAGGCATAATTTCCATGCAGTCCCGCATAGAGAGTGCGACGCCCTCCATGATGGCGCGGACGAAAGCACCGTAATCGGTGGAAAGGCTCATGCCGAAGAAGACGCCCCGGGCGTCGGAGTCCCAGATGGGGGACTTTTCACCGGCCAGATAGGGAAGATAGACCAGACCGTTGCAGCCTGCGGGAACCTTCTCAGCCAGCGTGTTCATGTAATCGTAGACGGACAGGCCCGCAGCCTCGGCCTTCTGCTGGATGGCGTCGCCGAAGACATCACGGAACCAGCGCAGGGAGATGCCGGCGTTGTCGGTGGTCTGCAAAATGGTGTACAGACCCTGATAGGGGCTGCGGCAGTTCAGCAGACGCTTATCGTAGATGGGCTCGCTGCCGATGTAGCAGATGCGGCCGCTGCTGCCGATGGTGAGGGCGACATCGCCCTCCTGCACAGCGCCTGCGCCCAATGTGGCCACTACGCTGTCCAGACAACCGGCAGACACCGGTGTACCGGCTTTTAATCCGGTGATGTGGGCAGCCTCCTCGGTGACGCCGCCCACGATGTCGCAGGGGTCGTAGGGGGTAGGCAGCAGCGAGAAGGGAATCTCCGCCTTTTTGGCGATCTCGCGGCTCCACTCGCCAGTGCGGATGTCGGACAGCGAGGTGAGGCTCATCCGGGGGCGGTTCATGGAGAACTTTCCGGTGAGCTTCTGGATGATGTAGCCGCTGGGCATCAGCATTTTATACGCCCGAGCCACCAGCTCGGGGCGGTTGTCGATGAGCCAGCGCAGGGAGGGTAGACAGAACGAGCCCTTGTCCAATTTGTTCGCCGTAACGCGGAGGACGAGATCCTCACCGACATGCTCACGCAGCCACGCCACCTGCGGGTCGGCGCGCTTGTCATGGTGGCCGATGGCGTTGTACACCGGCTCGCCTGCCTCGTCCACCAGCGTCATGGCGTTGGTGCAGCTCAGGCCGATGGAGGCGATGCGGCTGCTGTCGATGCCCTGCTGCTCAAAGCAGTTGTGCAGATTCGTCTGGACGGCGTTCCACCAGCGATGGGGGTCCTGCTCGGCCCAGGACGGCTGCGGGTGTATCATGGAGTACTCCTGATAGGCGTGGGCAACAAGCTCACCCTTCAGGTCATAAATCGCACATTTCGTGCCGGTAGTGCCGATGTCGATGCCCAGCAGCAATGTTTCGTTTTGAGTCATATCTGAGGCTTTCCTCCTTTACCAATCAAAAGCGCAGTCCGTGGGAGGGCAGAGCGTTCTGCTGTGCTTTCGTCATAGCGATGCCACGGTCACCCAGAAGCAGGAAAAGCTTCGCCTCGTCCTCGATCTCCTCGATGATGTTCAGCGCCTCCTCCATGCTGCGGCCCACGGCCAAAGGACCGTGATTTGCCAGAAGCACCGAGTTGCGCTCTGCGATGAGAGGGAAGACGTGGTCGCACAGCTCTACCGAACCGGGCGTCATATAAGGAAGGAGGGGCAGCTCGCCCACGCGCATGCTGTAGCCGGGGGTATACACCGGGATAGCACAGGAGGAGTCTGCATCCTTCATACAGGAAACGGCCACAGCATTGCTGCTGTGGACATGGACGAGGGCCGAGACGTCCGGGCGGGCGTGGTAGCAGGCCAGATGCATCCGCCACTCTTTCGACGGGATGCCGCCGTTGGGGCAGGTGTAGCTTCCGTCCATCTGCAGCAGGACGAGGTCTTCTTCCTTTAAGGATTCCAAGCTCCGGCCGGAGGGGGTGATGAGTATGCCGTCGTCGCAGCGCAGGCTGATGTTGCCGCCGGAGCCGCTGACCAGCCCCTTGGCGTGGATGAGGTGGCAGGTATCGAGAAAAAGCTGTATAGAGCCGGTATGGTTCATAAAAGTAGCCTCTTTCTTTTTCGGTGCCCTTCTATACTATAAAAGACGTGCTACGCGCGAGTACAGGACAGAAAAGGCACAGGATAGGGCCGGACGGGAGACCCGGCAATGAAATATGAAATGGAAGCAAAAATTTTTAGGTAAATTCTGAATTGATTGTAGCAAGTTGCAGGACAAAACGCAAGCGGCAAAACGCTCAAAATGGTGGCCTTTCTCGAAGCGATTTGCACAAAACGACGCGAAGGAGGCCATCGGATTGGCAATATCCACAAGAAATTTTTGATTTTCTTGTGAAAAAGACATCTTGTGCCACTGCGCGAAGGTGTGATATGATAAGGCCAGCAAAATCTTTAGGTAAATTTGGGGAAGTTTCATGAACACAGTACAGAACATCGAGTGCGTTACGGATCTCAGCCTGCTGGTCAATACCTCTTTAGTAGATGTGGTGGCGGACAAGATCCGGCAGAATATTTATACCGGCAAGTATGAGGCCGGCAAGAAGCTTATCGTCCGGGAACTGTCCGAGGAATTTGGTGTGAGCCATACGCCGGTGAAGGATGCATTGAACCGTCTCATCTCCGAGGGCTATGTGGAGGCGCTGCCCCGCCGTAGCATGGTGGTGCGTACCTACACGAACGTCGAACTGCTGGATGCGCTGGAAGCTCGCATGATGTGCGAGGTTTTTTACGCAGATGCGATTATTGAGATGTCAAAAGGACACCCTGAGCTGGTGAGGGAGCTGAAGGAAGTGATGGCAACGACCCGCCGTTTGGTGGCAGAGCGCGGCGAACACTTCAACGCCGATTGGGTCGCAAATGAGGTGCGGTTTCATCGCTGCTATATGCTTTACTGCGGCAACGCCCGTGTGGTCAAAATGCACCAAGACCTTGGGACCAACCGCATCACATTTCTGGCCTATCTCGGTGTCAACCATACTCCGCTCAAGCTGAGTACACTGGAGTGCAACCTCATGGAGCATCAGGCCATCGTGGATGCTATCGCAGCTGCAGACTCTGCCCGCTTCATCAATGCAGTCACCCGCCACATCGCCCGCGCCACCGACGACTACGCCACCGATGACGAATGCCGTGCCAAGGCTGCCCGTATCAAGGCGCTGAAAGCAAAATACGAAGTTTGATACAGATTGATTTTTATTTTTGGATCAAATGCAGGAGACCTGAATAGAAAAGGGTCTTTTTGCTCTAATATTTACCTAAAAATTTTAGAGCGAGATATAGCCTGCGCGCAGCAAATACACTGAACCCGACCTGTTGAGAAAGACTCCGCAGGTTCAAAAAGGAATAAGAAAATTTAGGAGGACATCGATTATGAAAATCTCTCGCAGAAATTTCCTGAAGGTTCTTGGCTCTGCAACAATGGCAGGCGCTCTGGCAGCCTGCGGCGGTTCTTCTTCCACCAGCGCTGCTGTCTCCGGCGCAGCATCGACTGCCGCCGCAGCAGCTCCCGGCACTACTTATACGATGAATATCGGCTCGGTCATGAGTGCATCTCACCCCTCCATCGTCGCGCTGCAGAGCTTTGAAAAGGCTGTTGAGGAGCGCACTAACGGCGGCATTCAGGTCGAGATCTACACTGATAGCGCGTTGGGCGGTGAGAGCGACTTGATTGAGCAGGTGCGTGGCGGTTCCACAGAGGCCTGCATGCAGATGGGTGCTGCAAACTTCGAGGGCATCAACGCAGAGGTCAACGTGGCCCTGTTGCCCTTTCTGTTTACCAGTCTGGACAATGCTCGTAATGCATGGGGCGGCGACTTCGGCGCTCAGTTCGCCGAGAAGCTCATCGAGCCCATGGGATTCAAGGTCCTGTCCATCTGGGAGAGCGGCTACCGTCACATGACCAACAACACCCGCCCGCTGGAAAAGCCCGAGGATCTGAAGGGAATCAAGTTCCGCACCAACGAGAACAGCATGAAGGTCGCCATGTACGACGCACTGGACGCTTCCATCGTCATCATGGCCTTCTCTGATGTTTACACCGGCCTGCAGAACGGCACCATCGATGGTCAGGAGAACCCGCTGTCCAACATCTACTCTTCTTCTCTTCAGGACGTGCAGAAATACCTGTCCCTCACCGGCCACATGTATGACGCAGCTCCTTTCGTCTGCAATATGGACTGGTTCAACAGCCTGCCCACCGAGTATCAGGAAATCTTGATGGAAGAGGCCAAGAACGCCCGTGAGGTCGATCTGGAAGAGAACGATGAAAACAAGTACCTCGACCTGCTGAAGGAAGCAGGCATGGAGGTCAACGAGGTCGATAAGGCCGCCTTCCAGGCCAAGATGGACGGCGTGTGGGCCGATTACGCCTCTCAGTACGCCGACGGCCAGAGCTGGATCGACTTGGCCACCTCTTTTAATAAGTAAAGATAAGAGCCTGTCGGCCTCCGAGAGAAAGGAAGGAATAGACTTTGGCAAAGAAGCTTCTCGATACCATCAAATTCCTGCTGCGACTAATCAGCTGTGTCTCCATCTGCCTGCTGGTGGTCATCGTGTTCATGCAGGTCATCAACCGCAACTTCTTTGATCACTCATTTACTTGGGTGGAGGAAGTGGCCAGCATGGCGATGGTTTTCATCACCTATCTGGGCGCGGCAATGGCTACCATCAACAACGGCAATACTCGCATCGATTTCTTTATCCGCAAGCTCCCGACCCCGGTGTATAACGCTTTCGAACTGCTCGACGACGTCATCTGCATCGTGTTCCTTGTCATTGTGTCCACCATTGCCTATAAGCAGATGCTGACCAGCTGGTCCATGCAGACCCCCGCCCTCCGTCTGCCTCAGGGTATCAATTATCTGGCCATCCTGCTGGGCTGCGTGCTGATGATCGTCTTCTATGTGGTTTGGGCCATCCTGCACCTGATGAAGCTGATGGGCAGGGATACCTCTAAGGAAGAGGAGGAATTGAATCGATGAATACTGGATTGATTCTGATGTTTGTTGCGCTGGCGGTCTGCCTCCTCATCGGCGTGCCGGTCGCATTCTCCATCGGCATCAGCTGCATGACTCTGCTCTACGTCAACGGCGGCCCCTCGATGGACATTCTGCTGCAGCGCATGGTCAGCGGCGCAAAGAGCTTTAACATGCTGGCGATGCCCATGTTCATCTTTGCCGGTGCCTTGATGGTCTACGGCAGTACACCGCGATTGATAAAGCTGGCGAATATGCTGCTTCGTAAATTCCCCGGTGGTCTGGGTGCAACGGCTATGGCTGCCTGCGGCTTCTTCGGTGCCGTTTCCGGTTCCGGTGTCGCCTCTGCTGCCGCCATCGGCAAGATCATCGGCCCCTCCATGCTGGAGGAGGGGTATCCCAAGGGCCTGACAGCCGGCCTTATCGCAGCCGGCGGCACGATGGCCTGCATCATCCCGCCCAGCATCGTCATGGTGGTCTACGCCCAGTCGGCCAGCGTCTCCGTGGGCGATATGTTCCTCGGCGGCGTGGTCCCCGGCCTGTTGACCATCATCGCCCTCATCGCCCTGAATAGCTTCTTCGCTGTCCGTCGGCAGAAGAAGGAGAATAAGGATCCCCACGAGTACACCGTCAATGAGCGCATGAAGATCATTCTGGATGCTCTGCTGCCCCTGCTGATGCCCGTGGCCATTCTGGGCGGCGTCTTTTCCGGTCTGTGCACCGCTACCGAGGCCGCTGTCGTGGCTGTGGTCTACGCGCTGTTCCTCGCCGTGTTCGTCTACCGCGAGCTGACCCTGAAGGACTTCTTCAAGGTGTCTGCTGACGCTGTCGTTTCCACCGGCGTCATCATGCTCATCATCTCCGTCGCTTCTCCCTTCGGCTGGCTCATGTCCACTCAGAAGGTGCCCCAGATGTTTGCAAGCTGGCTGATGAGCATCACAGACTCCAAGTTCCTTATCCTCGCCTTCATCTTCCTGCTGCTGATGATCCTTGGTATGTTCATGGAGACGGTCTGCATCATCATCCTGACCACCCCCATCCTGTTGCCCATCGCGGTATCAGTCGGCCTGACTCCGCTCCACTTCGGCATCGCCCTGCTGATGACCCTGATGGTCGGCAGCCTGACCCCGCCGCTGTCGGTCAACCTGTTTACCTCTTGCCGTGTGCTGGGCATGAAGGTAGACGAGGCCTTTCCCGATACGCTGTACGTCATCGGCACGGTGGCACTCATGGCGATTCTGACCTTCACTATCCCCGGATTGGCGGAATTCCTGCCCGCTGTTCTGGGCGGCTAATAAAAACGCAGCTGCGCTACCATTGCATGACAAGCCCCCGGTCTCTGTTTTCAGGAGCCGGGGGCTTTTTGCGTCTTCTCCGTTGCATTTCGCCCGAAAGTATGTTTCAGTAAAAAGTAGTGAATAGCAGTTTGCGTTTTGAATGCACAAGCAACATCCGCAAACTGCATATCGCAAATATGCCGTTTTGATAGGCACTATTTTTGAAAATTGCGATAGAAAAACAGTCGTTTTGTGCGGCTGTTTTTCTTATATCCTGTGCTATAATAAAAGCAGAAAATGCTGCGAGGTGACATTTATGCCGTTAAATCATCCCATTACCTCGGCGCTTCTGGCCGACCCGGAAATTTTCCAGCAGAACCGTCTGCCCTTCCATGCCCATTTTACCGACCAGACCAGCCTGGAACTGCCCCTGACCGTCAGCTTGGACGGCGAGTGGAACTTCTGCTATGCGGAAAACCTGACTGCACCCTTTACGGACTGGGACACCCTGACCGTGCCGGGCTTCATCCAGATGCAGAGCCTGCAAAAGCCCGGCCAGCCCTACGGCGCGCCCCATTATGTCAACACCCAGTACCCGTGGGATGGCCACGAAAAGCTGCACCCCGGTCAGATTCCGCAGGACTATAACCCCATCGGGGAATACCAGCGCAGTTTCACCCTGCCGGAAAGCTGGGCAAGCTGTTACTTGCGCCTGAACGGTGCCGACAGTGCCGCCGCCGTCTGGTGCAACGGCGTTTACATCGGCTACACCGAGGATACCTTCACTCCCGCTGAATTTGACATGACTGCTGCCGTCCACCCCGGCGAAAATACCCTGACGGTACAGGTGTACCGTTTCTCCTCCGGCAGCTGGCTGGAGGATCAGGATTTCTGGCGCATGAGCGGCTTATTCCGCTCCGTGGAGCTGTTCACAAAGCCGGAAATTCACCTCGAGGATGTCTTTGTGAAGCAGGATTTTGCCCCGGACTTTTCCAGTGCCACTGTCACCTTTGATTGCAAGGTCAGCGGCGCGGGCACCATCTCGGTGGTGTTTGATGGCGAGGAGCAGTCTGCTGAGGTGGGCGAACCTGCCGAATACGACAGCGGTGTGGTGTTCGGCAAGGGCGAGGCCGACCCGGACGTGGAAGAGGACGTGCAGGATGTCTCCTTCACCTTTACGGTGGAGCATCCCACCCTGTGGAGCGCCGAGCAGCCGAACCTGTACGAAGCAGAAATTGCCCTGCTGAACGAGGGTGCTCTCGTGGAGCGCACCGGATTGAAAGTCGGCTTGCGTAAGTTTGAGCTGAAAGAACGCCAGATGCTTTTGAACGGCAAGCGTATCGTGTTCAAGGGTGTCAACCGCCACGAGTGGAGCTGCCGCACCGGCCGCACCGTCAGCCGGGAAGAGATGCTGTGGGATGTAAAGAACCTGAAGGCCCACAACGTCAACGCCGTGCGCACCAGCCACTACCCCAACGACCCCTATTTCCTGTCCCTCTGCGATGAATACGGCCTGTATGTCATCGGGGAGACCAATCTGGAGACCCACGGCACATGGCAGAAGCTGGGTGCGGACGGCTCGGACGAGTGGACGCTGCCCGGTGCCCGCCCGGAGTGGCGGGAAAATGTGCTTGCCCGCGCCGAAGCCATGCTGGAACGGGACAAAAACCACCCGGCCATCCTCATTTGGTCTTGCGGCAACGAGAGCCACGGCGGCAAGACCCTGTGGGAGATGAGCGAGTATTTCCGCAACACCGACCCCAGCCGCCTTGTGCACTACGAGGGCATTTTCTGGAACCGGGAGTACCCCGCCACCTCCGATATGGAAAGCCAGATGTACACCCCGGTGGCAGACATCAAAAAGTTTCTGGCAGAGCACCCGGAAAAGCCCTTTATCATGTGCGAGTACAGCCACGCCATGGGTAACAGCTGCGGCGGCATCACCGACTACACCGAGTATGCCTACGAAGAGCCCCTGTATCAGGGCGGGTTTATCTGGGAGTACATGGACCACGGCATTGCAGTGACAAGCCCGGACGGCAAGCCCGGCTTTGCCTATGGCGGCGACTTCGGCGACCGCCCCACCGACCGGGAATTCTGCGTGGACGGCCTTGTGCTGCCCGACCGCCGTAACACCCCCAAAATGGACGCCGTCAAGGCGGCCTACGCACCGCTGAAGATCACCCTGACCGACACGGAAGCCGTGATTGAAAACCGGAATCTCTTTACCGACCTGAACGCCTACGACCTTGTGTTTGCGTCCTCGGTCAACGGCAAGCCGGAGCGCCGGGCGGTGCTGCGGGCAGACTGCAAGCCGGGCGGGACGGAGCACATCCCGTTTCCCTTTGCCTTACCGGAGGCTGGGCTTGCCTGCATGACCGTTACCGCCATCCAGCGGGCTGCACTGCCCGGCATCCCGGCGGGCTATGAAGCCGCTTTGGGGCAGGTATGGCACAACTACGCCGTCGCCCGGCTGACCCTGCCCGCCCCGCAGCTGGTGGAGATGGACTGCAACGTCGGCGTAAAGGGCGAGGGCTTCGAGTACATCTTTGGCCGAGGCAAGGGGCTGGTGTCCATCCGCTACAACGGTGTGCAGCTGTTGGACGATACCGTGCGCCCCAACTTCTGGCGTGCGCCCACCAACAACGACGAGGGCTGCGCAGAGCCGTTTGCATTTGCCTTCTGGAAAACCGCCGGTCTCTACGCCCGGTGCGATAACCTGACTGCCGAAGCAAAGGATGAGTTCGTCATCGTCCGCGCAAACTACACCCTACCAGATGGGCAGACGCTGCCCATTGATTTTGCCATCGACGGCGCAGGCCGCTGCGATATCACCATGACATGGCAGGGCGAAAAGATTGAGCTGCCGGAGTTCGGGCTGCTCTTCCCGATGCGCCGGGAGCTGACCAAGGTATCCTATCTGGGTCTTGGCCCCCGGGAGACCACCGCCGACCGCACCGCAGGCGGCAAGATGGGCGCTTGGAGCTACAATGTCCGGCAGGATTTTGCCCAGAACAGCCCGGTCTACCCGCAGGAATGCGGCAGCCGTACCGGCGTGTACAGCGCAGCACTCACCGGCAGCGGATTGAATATAGGCATCGGCTTTGCAGGGGACGGCATGACCTTCTCGGCGCTGCCCTACACGCCCCATGAACTGGAAAACGCCCGCCACCTTTACGAGCTGCCCCGGGACGACAATAAGACGGTCGTCCGCTGCGCTGCTTTCCAGCGCGGCGTGGGCGGCGACAACAGCTGGGGCGCAAAGCCCCATGCAGACGCCTGCTTTGCGGTGGAGAAGGGAACCTCGTTCCGTTTTACGATTCAAAAATAAAAATTTACTTGGCTAAAGTGGTGGGTATCATCGTGATACCCACCACTTTGGTCTTATTGCGAAACCGTAACAAGACAAAAATCAGCGCAATATTCAAATAGTATATTTGCGATATGCAATCCAACGTTGTAGCTGCTGCATTAAAAAGTTGAATTTTTATGGTTTATGGAGAAATAAGGAATTGTGTCAAAATGACACAATTGCTCCGGACACCTTCATAGAACCATGGAATGTGAATATTTTGCTTTCATAGGAGTTCATGTTTTTTTTACTGAATCTCGTGAAAAGCGTATAAAAAGCTTGCAATCATCTGTAAAATGTGGTATATCCATTATACGAAACATTGCTTTAAAAGAACACTCCACCGTTCAATGATGTGTAAAGTGAGGTGCCTGCCATGACCGCTGTGATCTACGCCCGCTATTCCAGTGACAACCAGCGTGAAGAATCCATCGAAGGCCAGATCCGGGAGTGCACGGCCTATGCGGAAAAGAACGGCATCACCATCGTCAAGCACTACATTGACCGTGCCATCTCTGCCAAGACAGACAACCGCCCGGAGTTTCAGCAGATGATTAAAGACAGCGACAAAAAGCTGTTTGACATTGTGCTGGTCTGGAAACTGGACCGCTTTGCCCGAAACCGCTACGACAGTGCCAGGTACAAGACTCAGTTAAAGAAGAACGGTGTCAAGCTCATGTCGGCTACCGAGATCATCTCCGACGGACCGGAGGGCATCATTCTGGAATCGGTGCTGGAAGGCTATGCTGAGTATTATTCCGCTGACCTGTCTGAAAAGGTCATTCGTGGCATGACCGAAAACGCACTGAAGGGAAAGTTCACTGGCGGTGCCATTCCCTTTGGCTACATCATCAACGCAGACCACCGCTTTGAAATCGACCCGTTGACTGCTCCCTTTGTGGCAGAAACCTTCCAGCGGTACAACGATGGTCAGACCATGCGGGAAATTCGGGATTGGCTGAACGAAAAGGGCGTCAAGAACCAGCGCGGCGGGCTGATGACCTTCAACACCATTCAGCATATGCTGAACAATCGCCGCTACATCGGGGAGCTGAAATATCGTGATGTTTTGATTCCCGATGCGATTCCCTCCATTGTGTCCGCAGAGCTTTTCAACGATGTACAGGAAAAGATGTTGAAAAATAAGAAAGCCCCTGCCCGAAGAAAGGCAGAGGACGATTACCTGCTGACAACCAAGCTGCACTGTGGTTGCTGCGGTGCGCTGATGTTTGGCGAAAGCGGCACAAGCCGGACGGGAGAAGTCCACCGCTACTATAAATGTGCCACGGCCAAAAAGAAGAAGGGCTGCAAGAAGAAAACTGTCCGCAAACAGTGGCTGGAAGATCTGGTGGTGAACCAGACCATGCAGCTTGTCCGGGACGATGCCGCCATGGAATCCATTATCGCCAAGGTCATGGAGCTGCAAGACCGAGAGAACACCAACCTTCCTCTCTATGAGAAACAGCTCCGGGATGCAGAATCGGGTATCCAGAATATGCTGAACGCGATACAGGCCGGTATCCTGACCAGCTCCACCAAGGAGCGGCTGGAGCAGCTGGAAGAAA
>ERZ835541.754-NODE-754-length-37318-cov-9.666935_pt1 | contig 37318 bp, 26 predicted proteins | sample MGYA00519945_ERZ835541 | MGnify/ENA primary metagenome ERZ835541 (study PRJEB31850, sample SAMEA3708780) | human gut metagenome | biome: human gut; feature: human-associated habitat; material: faeces | place: China | collected 2014 ...
TTTAATGCACAAGCAACATCCGCAAACTGCATATCGCAAATATGCTATTTTGATAGGCACTATTTTTGAAAATTGCGATAGTGCAGTATTCAAACGGCATCTTTGCGATATGCAATCCACCGCTGGTGCATTAAAAAGTTGAATTGCTATCAGTTGAAGCGTTAAGTCTCCACGCCCTCGAACTGGCTGTTGTAGAGCTTGGCGTAGAAGCCGCCCTGCGCCAGCAGGGTATCGTGGTCGCCCTGCTCCACGATGTGGCCGTCCTTCATCACGAGGATGACGTCGGCCTCCCGGATGGTGGAAAGGCGGTGTGCCACGATGAAGCTGGTGCGGCCCTGCATCATCCGGGCAAAGGCTGCCTGGATACGCACCTCGGTGCGGGTGTCGATGGAGGAAGTGGCCTCGTCCAGGATCAGCATCGGGGGCAGACAGAGCATCACGCGGGCGATGCAGAGCAGCTGCTTCTGGCCCTGGCTGATGTTGCCGCCGTCCTCGGCGATGACGGTGTCGTAGCCCTCGGGCAGGCGGCGGATAAAGCTGTCGGCGTGGGCTGCCTTGGCCGCAGCCACCACCTCGTCGAGGGGGGCGTCCGGCTTGCCGTAGGCGATGTTCTCCCGCACGGTGCCGGCCCGGAGCCAGGTGTCCTGCAACACCATGCCGTAGCTGCCGCGCAGGGAGGCGCGGGTCACGTCCCGGATGTCGGTGCCGGAGACTTTGATGGAGCCGCCGTTGACATCATAGAACCGCATGAGCAGATTGATGAGGGTGGTCTTGCCGCAGCCGGTGGGGCCGACGATGGCGATGCGCTGGCCGGGCTTGACGTCCAGAGACAGGCCCTCGATGAGCGGGCGGTCGGGCAGATAGCGGAAAGAGACGTCCTCGATCTGGACGTGGCCGTCCGGCACGAGCTTTGCGGCGTTCTCCGCTTCGGGGGTCTGGTCTTCAGCGTCCAGCAGCTCGAACACACGGGCCGCGCAGGCCAGAGCGTTCTGCAGCTCGGTCACGACGCCGGAAATTTCGTTGAAGGGCTTGGTGTACTGGTTGGCGTAGTTCAGGAAGATGCTCAGCTGGCCGATGGTGATGCCTCCGGCTACGGCATAGATGGCGCCCACGAGGCCGACGCCTGCATAGACGATATTGTTGACGAAGCGGGTGGCGGGGTTGGTCATGCTGGAAAAGAAGATGGCCTTCAGGCTCACGTTCTGCAGTCGGCCATTCACCTCGTCAAAAGCCTCGAGGCTCTGGGCCTCGTGGCCGAAGGCCTGCACGACCTTCTGACCCTCTATCATCTCGTTGACAAGGGCAGTCTGCTCGCCGCGCACGGTGCTCTGGCCCTGGAAATACTTGTAGCTGCGCTTTGCGAGAAAGCTGGCGACAACGAGGCTCAGGGGGGTGATGCAGACCACCACCAGCGTGATGGGGACATTCTGCTGCAGCATGAAGAGCAGGGTGCCGAGGATGGTCAGCACACCCGAGAACAGCTGGGTGAAGCCCATCAGCAGGCCGTCCGCGAAGGTATCCACATCGGCCACCATCCGGCTCACGATGTCGCCGGAAGGATGGCTGTCGAGGTAAGAGAGGGGAAGGGTCTGGATCTTCCGCATGGCGGCGTTGCGCAGGTCACGGCTGACTGCGAAGGTGATGCGGTTGTTGCAGACGCTCAGCAGCCACTGCGCAAAGGCGGCGACAACCGCCACCACGATGATCTCGTAGATGATGCGCAGCACGCCCGCGAAGTCCACAGCACCTTTGCCCAGCATCATGTCGATGGCAATGCCGCAGAGGATGGGGATATACAGCTGGGCCGCCACGCTCACAGCGGCCACGATGAGGCTGCACACCACGAAGAAGCCGTAGGGTCTGATCTTCTGCAGCACCCGGGTCATGGTGGCCTTCTGCTGTTCAGGGGTCAGCTTCGTTTTTGCTTTTGCACTCATTTCTGCGCATCCCCTTTCTTGAACTGGCTCTCATAAATTTCCTTGTAGACCGGGCAGCTTTCCAGCAGCTCGGCGTGACGGCCAAGGCCCACCATGCGGCCATCGTCCAGCACGATGATCTGGTCGGCGTGCTGCAGGCTGGCGGCGCGCTGGCTGACGATGAAGACGGTCAGATCGCCCGGCAGAGCCGCCAGAGCCTTGCGCAGGGCCGCGTCGGTGGCGTAGTCCAGTGCGCTGGCGCTGTCGTCGAGGATGAGGATGTCCGGCTTGCCTACGAGGGCGCGGGCGATGGTCAGACGCTGTTTCTGACCGCCGGAGAGGTTGCGTCCGCCCTGTTCCACCGGCTCGTCGAGGCCGAGGGGCTTGGCTTTCACGAACTCCGCAGCCTGTGCCGTTTCCAGCGCAGCCCAGAGGTCAGCGTCAGAGGCATTCTGGCTGCCCCAGAGCAGGTTGGAGCGGATGGTGCCGCCGAAGAGCTGGGCTTTCTGCATGACCACGGCCACCTTGCCGCGCAGGTCGGCGCGGGGGTACTGCCGGACCGGTCGGCCCATGATCTCCACACTGCCCTCGGTGGCGTCGTAGAAGCGGGGGATGAGGCTGATAAGGCTGGATTTGCCGCTGCCGGTGCCGCCGATGACGCCGATGGTCTGGCCGCGCTTGGCGGTGAAATTGATGTCAGAGAGGCTGGGTGCGCCTGCGCCCTTGTAGGTCAGGCTCACATGGTCGAAACGGACGGCGTCGCCGGCCTTTTCCGCCGGAACATTGCCGGTGAGCTGGGCCGGGAACTCCATGCCGGGCTTTGTGTCCAGAACCGCCTGTACACGGCCTGCACAGGCCAGAGCCTTGCTCACCTGAACGATGAGGTTGGCCAGCTTGACCAGCTCGACCAGGATCTGGTTCATATAGTTGACCAGCGCGATGACGTCGCCGGAGGCCATGCCGCCGATGTTGATCTCGATGCTGCCCACATACAGCAGCGCCACGATGGCAAGGTTGATGATAACGTAGGTCAGCGGGTTCATCAGAGCGGAGATGTGGCCCACGTGGAGCTGCATTTTGGTCAGCAGCTCATTGGCATCCTCGAAGCGGTCCACCTCGCTCTTCTCCTTGTCGAAGGCGCGGACGACGCGCACGCCGGTCAGGTTCTCGCGGGTGAGGCCAAGGACCCGGTCAAGGCGGGTCTGCACCGACTTATAAAGCGGACGGGTGATGACCATGACGCCGAAGACCACGATGCTCAGCAACGGGATCGCTACCACGAAGATGAGGGCGGCGCGGAAGTTGACCGTAAAGGCCATGACCATAGCGCCAATCACCACGAAGGGGCTGCGCAGGAACAGGCGGAGGAAGAGGTTCAATCCGCTCTGCACCTGATTGACGTCGCTGGTCATCCGGGTGATGAGGGTGCTGGTGCCCATGGTGTCCATCTCGGAAAAGCTCAGCGTCTGGATGTGCTCAAACAGCGCATGACGCAGACCGGTGGAATAACCCACGGCGGCTTTGGCCGAGAAGTATTGGGCCGTCAGGCTGCACGTGAGGCCGACGATGGCCAGAAGCAGCAGGATGCCGCACCGCACGAGGATGTAGTGGAAATCGTGGGCCGCGATACCCACGTTGACGATGTCGGCCATCACAAGCGGCACGAACAGGTCAAACGTAGCTTCCAGCATCTTGAAAAGCGGTGCAAGCACGCTCTCGCGCTTGTAGTCGCTGAGATAGCGAAGCATTTTGTTCAAGACTCGATACTCCCTTTCTTTGATCCATTTAGTTGAGACGCTCCTTATTATAGCGCACTCCCAACAGGAATGCTATGTTTTTGCCAGAGAAAAATCGGCTCTGGATGCAGATTTCGGCTCCGGAGATTGAGAAAACCGGAAAATCCTGCTATACTGGAAGGGAATCTCAACGGAAAGAATGGTGGATGCAATGGCAAAAGATGGTGCGGCACGGCTGCGGCTGCGCCCGGTGGGCGCGGCAGACCGCAAAAAGCTGCCGGAATACGGGCCGCTGGGTACGGGCTGTCCGGCGATAGAGCGGGCTGTGGCAGCGCTTTATAAGGGCCAGAACGAGGAGAGCTTCTGGGCGCTGATGAACGCCATCAACTATGCCCTCGAGCTGGACACCAGGGTCCTGGTGCCGCTGGAAGCTGCGTCCGACCAGCCGGACGGGGCCGCCCCGTGGGCGGAGCATCCTGTCCCGGCGGAGAAAGCGAAAGACCTGCAGCCCTGGACCCTGCGCACCCAGAAGGGCCGGTGCTACCTGCCGGTGTTTACTTCCGTGAAGATGGCAGAGGCCGATAAAGGCACGGCCAGCCGCCCCATGGCGGAACGGCTTCTGGCTTCCGCCATGCAGATGGCGCTGGACTCCGACAACATCGACGGCGTGGTCATCGACCCGTGGACCAGCTCTGCCACGCTGGACTGCTCGCTTTTGAACGGTCTGCTCCACGCCAGCCACGACACCGATGAGCCGGGCGAAGCGGAGCTGCGGGCCGGCAACCATGCTATGGCCGAGGAACGCTGGGACGATGCGATGCACTATTATCAGCTCTCTGCCGAAGAGGGCTGCGCCGAGGGCCTTGCCATGATGGGCGAGATGCTCTACGAGGGCCGGGGCTGCCGCAAGAGCCCTGCACAGGCCCGCAAGTTCTGGAAAAAAGCCGCCGACGCCGGCGATGTGGCCGCATGGGTGGCGCTGGGCGACGATGCCATGGTGCAGGGAAAAGGGGCCGGTGCGGCTCTGCGGGCCTACCGCAAGGCCCAGAAGCTCTGCGCCTCCACCCCCGACATCGCCTATATGCCGCAGGTCTGCCTGCGGGTGGCCCAGTATGAGACCCAGTATATCTCCCGCAAAAAGGCGCTGGCTCAGCTGGCTGAGGCGAAGCAGGGCTTCCTCGTCCGCAAAAAAGAGGGGGACGAGACGGCCCAGAGCTGGCTGGACGAGACGGAGGCCGTCATCCGCCAGCTGCTTGAGAGAGAATGAGCGGAAACACAAAATCTTTACAAATGCTCTAAGAAATCGTCATACGGAACCGATATGATATTGAAGGAAAAATATGCGCGTCGCAAAAACAGAGAGGACGACCAGAATGAGCAAAGTGATCGGTATTGACCTTGGCACCACGAACAGCTGCGTAGCAGTGGTGGAGGGCGGCAAGCCCGTCGTCATCACCAACGCAGAGGGAGAGCGCACCACCCCCAGCGTGGTGGCGTTCACCAAAGACGGCGAGCGTCTGGTGGGCGGCGCGGCAAAGCGCCAGCTTGCCACCAACTCCGGCCGGACGGTGTCCAGCATCAAGCGGCATATGGGCAGCGACTACCGCGTCCACATCGACGGCAAAGACCTGACTCCGCAGGAGATCAGCGCCATGATCCTGACCAAGATACGCCGCGACGCCGAGAGCTACTTGGGTGAGCCGGTGACGGAGGCCGTCATCACCGTTCCCGCTTACTTTGACGACAGCCAGCGCAAGGCCACCCAGGATGCAGGCCGCATCGCGGGCCTGAACGTCCTGCGCATCATCAATGAGCCTACCGCCGCCGCCGTGGCCTACGGCCTTGACAACGAAGCGCCCCAGAAAATCCTGGTCTACGACCTCGGCGGCGGCACCTTCGACGTCTCCATCATCGAGATCGAAGACGGCACCTTTACGGTGCTGGCCACCGGCGGCGATACCCGCCTCGGCGGCGACGACTTCGACCAGCGCATCGTGGAATACGCCGTGGCAGAGTTCAAAAAATCGGACCGCATCGACCTCTCCCGCGACCCCGCCGCCATGGGACGCCTGAAAGAAGAGGCCGAAAAGGCCAAGAAAGAGCTGTCCAGCGCCCTCTCGGCCCAGCTCAATCTGCCCTTCATCGCGGTGGGCAAGGACGGCCCCCACCACCTGGATCTGACCATCTCCCGCCCCCAGTTCGAGATGATGACCGGCGACCTGCTGGCACGGACGGTGGCCCCGGTGCAGAATGCACTGCGGGATGCCGGCATCTCGGCTTCGCAGCTGGGCAAAGTCCTTCTCGTGGGCGGCAGCACCCGGATGCCTGCCGTCGAGCGTCAGGTGAAGGAACTGCTGGGCTGTGAACCGAGCCACAGCCTCAACCCCGACGAATGCGTGGCGATGGGTGCCGCTGTGCAGGGCGGTCTGCTGCAGGGCGGCGGCAAGCTGGCTGGCGCTTCCGGTGCAGCGGCGCAGGGCCTTGTGCTGATGGACGTCACCCCGCTGACCCTCTCCATCGAGACACTGGGCGGCGTGGCGACCCCCCTCATCACCCGCAACAGCATGATCCCCACCCGCAAGAGCCAGATATTCACCACGGCCCGCCCCATGCAGACCAGTGTGGAGATCAACGTCCTGCAGGGTGAGCGACATTTTGCCCGCGACAATAAGAGCCTCGGCAAGTTCAAGCTGAACGGCATCCGGGCCAGCTTCTCGTCCAAGCCCCAGATCGAAGTCACCTTTGACATCGACGTCAACGGCGTCGTGAAAGTCTCGGCCAAAGACCTCGGCACCGGCCGGGAGCAGAACATCACCATCACCGGCAGCACCAACCTCTCGGAGAATGAGATCCAGCGGGCCATGGCCGACGCCGCCGCCTACGAGGCCGAGGACAGCCGCCGCAAAGAGCGGCTTGACCTCCACAATCAGGCCGAGGTGCTGGCCTACAAGGTGGACGAGGCCCTCTCCAAGTGCAAGAAGGAGCTGGACAAGGAGGAGAAGAACCGCATCAAGGCCGATGTGGCCAACCTCCGCCGCTGCCTGCGGAAGGATAAGCCCGAGAAGATGAACGAGACGGAAGAAGCGAACCTCCGTCAGGCCAAGAGCCAGCTGGAAGCATCCGCAAACCACCTGATGGTGCTCTATGCATCGGAGCAGAGCGAGAACGGCTCGGATAATACCCTCTAAAGAAACGCCGGAAGACCCGCTGCAAGCGCAGCGGGCCTTTTTGTGTGAGGACAAACCAAATCCGCCCCGGGCGATGCGGAACGCCCGGGGCGGAAGCGGAAATGGATGGTTCTATTCTTTATAAAATCTTACTCTGTGACCTTATGAAGCTCTGTCACGGCACTGTGAGCAGTTTCTACATAAGAACCCTGGATGGGCGTCACTTTGACTTCAAAGGATGCTCTTGCGGCCGTTTCACCGGGGAGGTATACCTCGATATACTTGAGTGCCGCAGGGTCGGTCTCGTTGGGGTTGTTCGCTTTCCAGGGATCCTTGGTGTAGAACACCGCCGCCGTGCCAAAATCAAACTTCAGCAGCTCGACATAATACTCCTGCTTGTTTTTGGTGCCGGAGGCTGCACGCACCTCCTTCAGGGTCCCGGCCTCCTTCTCATAATTGCAGAAGGCCGTAGCGGCCAGCACTTTTTCCACGCTGCCGAAGGTGCCGCCCTCTTTGTAGGTCTTGGTTTTATAATTCACCGTGTAAAGGCCCGGCTGGATCACGTTGCCATCTGCATCTGTTCCCATACCATAATTAGTGGTGTTGGCTTTTACATCCATAGTGATCGCCTCGTGGGTGCCTGCAAAGCAGCGTGCCTTATTTGCCTGCCCGGCATAGATTTTGGTACCATCCTTTTCGTTGGTGCATTCCAGCTCGTAGGTAAGATAGATATTTCCGGAGACCGCAACAAGCTGATAGCTTGCACTGGTATCGATGGAGATGGTCTCCCCCTCACTGATCACGCTCCCGCTGCGTCCCCCTCCGCTGCATCCAGTCAACAGCGTCAGAGACAGTGCTGCAGCCAGAACACCGGCGGCAATTTTTTTGGCCCACATCATATTGCTTCCTCCTGTATCGTTAGTCGGCTCCCGCACCCTGCGGGAGCTCTAAATGAATTATACCCCCCCCCCATATTTGCAATAGAATTTCGCAAATCGGCATATTTTTGGCAGGTGTCACAGCTTGCCGTCTGAGTTTTTTGGCACTTTGACGAAAAAAAAGACGCCGTCCCGGCTGGGGCGGCGTCCTTTGCGATGCAGCTATGATACAGGCAAAAAGCAGGGGAGGGGGCATCAGCGGCCAACGATGAGGTCGCGGCGGCCGCGGAAGCCCACGGTGAGGCGGGCGCTGCTGCCGAGGTGGCGCAGGGTCACCTTGGTACCGGGCTTCTGGTCCTGGCACAGCAGAGTCAGGTTCAGGGTGGTGGAAGTCTTGTCGGTCTTGAGCACCAGAGTGCTTACGCCCTGATTCATCAGGGTCTGCATGTCGAGGATGGTGGTGCGGAAGGTGGCGTTGTCATCGGGGACGTCCAGCGTCAGCACGCGGCCTTCCTGACGGGCGGTGTAGAGCACCTGCTTGCCCAGCAGGCCCTTGACGGTGTAGCGGGCTTCGCTCTTCTCCACCGGCGTGTCAGAGGGCAGGGGGGTCTCGTCGGAGATCATCATCACGTTGCCCTGAATGGGGTTCTCCACCGGGGAAGCGTAGCCGCCGTAGTTGGGGTCTACCGCCCCCACCGGAACGTCAGAGTGGAGAGCGATGTCACCCTGAACCATGACCTCGGACGACTGAGGGGGCAGATAACCGGCAACGGTCGTGTCCTCGGCGTCGGCAGCAAAGGCACCCACGCTCATGGCGGCGGTCATGGTCAGCAGCGCGGCAGCAGCGGCGGCGCGGCGGGCAGTGTTCTTGTTCAGCAGTCTCATAGTAGTATCCTCCTGTAGATGTAGGGAGTCAACCTCTCCGTCAGCGCACCAGCGCTGACGGAGAAGGTTTATCCCAAATGCTTTTATCAGCGGTACGGCGTATCAGAAAACCGCCGTATCTGTAATGAATACGGATACGGCGGCTGGATTATTGCAGAGATCCTATTTTAATTTTCGCTGGGATCTTTTTCCTCAAGGATAGCCATGAACTCGTCGCCGGTGATGGTCTCTTTTTCATAAAGGTACTTTGCCAGCTCGTCGAGCTTTGCACGATTGTCGGTGAGGATCTTGACGGCCTTTTCGTGCTGGGTCTTTACCAAGTCCACGACCCGCTGGTCGATCTCGCGCTGGGTCTGGGCCGAGCAGGCCAGCGAGGTGTCGCCGCCCAAATACTGGTTGTTCACCGTCTCCAGGGCCACCATGTCGAACTCTTTGCTCATGCCGTAACGGGTGAGCATGGCGCGGGCAAGCTTGGTGGCCTGCTCGATGTCGTTGGACGCGCCGGTGGTGATGGAGCCGAACACCACTTCCTCGGCAGCACGTCCGCCGGTGAGGGTGGCGATCTTATTTTCCAACTCTTCCTTGGTCATCAGGTAGTGGTTGCCCTCTTCGACCTGCATGGTGTAGCCCAGTGCGCCCGAGGTGCGGGGGATGATGGTGATCTTCTGCACGGGTGCGGAGTGATTCTGAAGCGCCGCCACCAGTGCGTGGCCGATCTCATGGTAGGCTACGATGCACTTTTCCTTGTCGGTGAGGATGGAGTTCTTCTTCTGGTAGCCTGCAATGACCACCTCGATGCTCTCCTCAAGGTCTGCTTCCGTGACCGACTTGCGGCCGGCGCGCACGGCCCGCAGGGCGGCTTCGTTGACGATGTTGGCCAGCTCTGCGCCGGAGGCACCGGAGGCCATCCGGGCCACGGTGTTGAAGTCGATGCCGGGGGCAAGAGCGACTTTCCTGGCGTGGACCTTCAGGATCTCTTCGCGGCCCTTGAGGTCGGGCAGTTCCACAGGAACACGGCGGTCAAAGCGGCCGGGACGGGTCAGAGCCGGGTCGAGGGAATCCGGACGGTTGGTGGCCGCGAGGATGATGACGCCGCTGTTGCCCTCGAAGCCGTCCATCTCGGTAAGCAGCTGGTTCAGGGTCTGCTCACGCTCGTCGTTGCCGCCCAGCTGGCCGCTGTTGCGCTTCTGGCCGATGGCGTCTATCTCGTCGATGAACACGATACAGGGGGCCTTTTCCTTGGCCTGCTTGAACAGATCACGGACTTTGGAGGCGCCCATGCCCACGAACATCTCCACGAACTCCGAGCCGGAGATGGAGAAGAACGGCACGTTGGATTCGCCCGCCACGGCCTTTGCCAGCATGGTCTTGCCGGTACCCGGAGGGCCGACGAGCAGGATGCCCTTGGGCATCGAGGCACCGATCTCTTCGTATTTCTTGGGGTCGTGCAGATAATCGACGATCTCCTGTAAGTTCTCTTTGGCCTCATCCTCGCCGGCCACATCCGCAAAGCGGATGCCGTGGGTGGACTGGACGTAGACCTTGGCGTTGGACTTGCCCACGCCGCCGAACATCATCGAGTTCGCGCCGCCGGCCTTTTCTATGAGCTTTTTGTTCATGAAATTGCCCAGCCAGACAAAGAGGACGATGGGCAGCACAAAGCTCAGCAGAAAGCTCATCAGCGGTGAAGCCTGCTCGACGATCTCGCTGGAAAACTCGGCTCCTGCGTCGTAGAGGCGCTGGGTCAGGTCAGGGTCGTTCATCAGGCCGGTCTTGTAAATTTGCTTTTCGTCTTTATCGGTAAAGATAATCTGGTTCGATTCCACATCCACCCGGCCGATGTCTTTGTCCTCGGTCATGGACATGAAGGTGCCGTAGTCCACTTCTTTTACCTGCCGTTCGCTCATCCACGGCACGAGCACGAAGTTGAGCAGCATCAGCACCAGTAATACAATGGCGTAGTAAATAGCCAATGGCTTTTTGGGGGTCTTGACTTCTTTCATGGGGATCCCTCCTTGTGTTGCAAACAGCATACCACGACGCTATTTCAGAAACCAGCGTTTCGAGGTGAACTTTGCAAAAACTTCGCAGATTCTTAACAAAACCGAGGAACAAGGAGGCCGTCCGCTTGACAAATCAAATCACTTTGACTATACTGAACATACAAGAAGGTGCTGTCCGCAATGGTCAGCTTCCCTTGGCTAAGTCAAACAATAAGAATGACCGCTTTGCTTGGTAGGCTGGGGCGGTCATTTCTTATTGTTATGTATCTCTTTGAAGATAGCCCATGAAATCTGAAAGGTAACAAAGACTGCTCCGCCCAGCAGGCCGAGCAATGCGATCGTTTCCGTCAGGGTCATAAGGCATCCCCCCTTTCGCGTTTGCGTCCGGGGGAAGCAACAATAAGGTTTCACACCCCCGGAAGCTTGCCGGGGAAGCTAGACCACCTTTTTATGCAGACAGCACCTGGATACCGCCGCTTCGGGCGGTATTTTTATTTTACCATAGTTGGTGATATAATACAACAAAAATAGGATCCACCCGCAAATTTTGAAAATTTAAGCCGCTATTTATATGAAATCGTTTCATTTTCATTGTGAGCAAAACTGCTTGACAGGGGCGGCGGGTTTTGCTAAAATGAGACCACTTTGAACAAAGCGCAAATGCGTTGACGGGGAAAAAACGATTTTCTTCTGCGTACAGAGAGCCGCCGGATGGTGCAAGGCGGTGCAGAGGGTCTCGGTTACTGGCCCCTGAGCGGCAGGACTGAAGCAGACAGTAGGTCCTGACGGAAGCCCACCGTTATAAGGGCAGCGATTCGCCTCAAAAAGCCGATCGTGCAGAGCGGCTGTGCTTTTGGCACAGCAAAGAGAGTGGTACCACGGGTGCCCTGTAACAGAAATTACAGGCTCTCGTCTCTCAGGGGATTTCGTCCTTTGAGAGACGGGAGCCTTTTCGTTTGTGGGAAACGGCCTCGTCCTCTCCGTCATTGCTTCGCAATGCCACCTCTCCCAAAGGGAGAGGCTTTTGGCTCCCCCTTTGGGGGAGCTGGCGCGAAGCGCCTGAGAGGGCAAGGCTGTTCCCCAGAAGTGCAAAACGTAAGTCAATAGGAAGCTGGAGGAAAACAAAATGATGGACGCTACCAAGTACGCACCGGGATATTACCCGGTCCCCGCCGGTTATGACAGCTGGGTCAAGAAGGACCACATCGAGAAAGCTCCCACCTGGTGCAGCGTGGACCTGCGCGACGGCAATCAGGCCCTTATCGTCCCCATGAGCCTCGAGGAAAAGCTGGAATTCTTCCAGATGCTGGTCAAAATTGGCTTCAAGGAGATCGAAGTCGGCTTCCCGGCCGCCAGCGAGACGGAGTACGAGTTCCTCCGTACCCTCATCGAGAAGAACATGATCCCCGACGATGTCACCGTGCAGGTGCTGACCCAGTGCCGCGACCACATCATCCGCCGCACCTTCGAGGCTGTCAAGGGCGCACCCCGTGCGGTCGTCCACTTCTATAATTCCACCTCCGTCGCCCAGCGCGAGCAGGTGTTCCACAAGTCCAAGGAGGAGATCAAGCAGATCGCCATGGACGGTGCAAAGCTGGTCAAGCAGCTGAGCGAGGAGTATGAGGGCAACTTCCTCTTCGAGTACAGCCCTGAGAGCTTCACCGGCACCGAGGTGGACTACGCCGTTGAGGTCTGCAACGCGGTCCTGGACATCATGCAGCCCACCCCCGACCGCCCCATGATCATCAACCTGCCGGTCACGGTCGAGATGAGTATGCCCCACGTTTACGCAAACCAGATCGAGTATTGCGACAAGCACCTCAAGTACCGCGACAGCGTCATCATCTCCACCCACCCGCATAATGACCGCGGCACCGGCGTCGCCTGTGCAGAGCTGGCCGTTCTGGCAGGCGCTCAGCGGGTGGAGTGCTGCCTCTTCGGCAACGGCGAGCGCACCGGCAACGTGGATGCTGTGACTCTCGCCATGAATATGTACAGCCACGGCGTAGACCCGAAGCTGGACTTCTCCGATATGCCAGCCATCTGTGCCACCTATGAGCGGGTCACCCGGATGCACATCTACGAGCGCACCCCCTACGCCGGCCAGCTGGTGTTCGCCGCCTTCTCGGGCAGCCATCAGGACGCCATTGCAAAGGGCATGGCCTATCGCAAGGAGAAGGGCGACCACCGCTGGACCTGCCCCTATATCCCGGTGGACCCCCACGACATCGGCCGCACCTACGACGCCGACGTCATCCGCATCAACAGCCAGAGCGGCAAGGGCGGCATCGGCTTCGTGCTGGAGCAGAACTACGGCTACAACCTGCCCGCCAAGATGCGCGAGGCGCTGGGCTACAAGGTCAAGAGCGTGTCCGACCACAACCACAAGGAGCTGAGCGCAGGCGAAGTGCTCCACATCTTCGAGGATACCTTCCTCAACAAGTCGAAGCCCCTGTCTGTCGTCGAGGCCCACTTCGCACAGGTCAACGGCATCACCGCCACCGTCACGCTGGGTCTGAACGGCCAGCGCAAGGTGGTCACCTCGGTGGGTAATGGCCGTCTGGATGCTGTGGCAAACGCCATCCAGAGCGCCACCGGCATGGACTTCCACCTGGAAACTTACTCCGAGCACAGCCTGGATGAAGGCTCCACCTCCCGCGCCGCTTCCTACGTCGGCCTCGCGTGGGGCGACGGCATCGTCACCTGGGGTGCAGGCACCGATACCGATATTATCGTGGCCGGTATCCATGCACTGATCAGCGCGATCAACAATAAATAAGAGAATAAATAAAGGGCAGCGTCCTTGCCCTCTCAGCCGCCTCCGGCGTCAGACTCCCCTTTTTGTCGCTTGCGCGACATCTTCCCCCGACCGGGGGAAGTCTTTCCTCAAAGGGAGAGCCAAGAACGTAACGGCAAAGTTCAAGCCTCTCCCTTTGGGAGAGGTGGCATTGCGAAGCAATGACGGAGAGGGCTAGGACGCTGACAATAAGGAGAGGAGACACACTATGCGAATCACGGAATTGTTCACGGCACAGTCCATCGCGCTGGACGAAGCCCAGCAGGACCGCAGCCAGATCATCGACCGTCTGGTGGAGCTGCAGGCGACCCACGGCAACATCAGAGACAAGGAAGCCTACAAAAAGGGCCTGTATGAGCGCGAGGACGAAGGCTCGACCTATGTGGATAACGGCATCACCGTCCCCCATGCCAAGTGCGACTGCGTGACCCGGCCCAGTCTGGCGGCCCTCCGCCTCAAGACCCCGGTGCAGTACAATGCCGAGGACGACGGCAAGACCGACCTGCTGTTTGCCATCGCAGCCCCCCAAAACGGCAGCCTCCACGTGGATATGCTGGCCCGTATGATGCAGATGCTCATGAACGAGGACTTCGTGGAGAAGCTGCGCACCGCCAAAACCCCGGAAGACTTCCTCGCCGCCATCGACGCGCAGGAAGAAGCCCAGTTCGGCGACGAGAGCTTCACCGACCAGGAGATCGGGCAGGCGGGCTGCCGTGTGCTGGCCGTCACCGCCTGCGTCAACGGCATCGCCCACACCTACATGGCCGCTGAAGCCCTGAACAAGGCCGGTGCCAAGATGGGCGTGACCATCAAAGTCGAGACCAACGGCTCCGACGGCGCAAAGAATCTCCTGACGAAAGATGAAATTGCAAACTGTGATGGCATCATCGTGGCAGCGGAGAAGAAGATCGAGACGGCCCGCTTCGACGGCAAACCGGTCCTCTTCACCCGCGTGGACGACGGCATCCACAAGCCTGAAGAGCTCATTCACAAGATAACCTCCGGCGAGGTGCCGGAGTTCCACGCTAAGGGCGGCGCACAGGCCGCAGAGGACGCTTCTGCCTCCGACAGCTTTGGCCGCAGCCTCTACAAGAACCTGATGAACGGCGTCTCTCACATGCTGCCCTTCGTGGTGGGCGGCGGCATCATGATAGCGCTGGCCTTCCTGCTGGACGATTACAGCATCGATCCCTCCAACTTCGGCATGAACACCCCGCTGGCCGCCTTCTTCAAGACGGTGGGTTCTGCGGCCTTCAGCTATATGCTCCCCATCCTGGCGGGCTTCATCGCAATGTCCATCGCAGACCGTCCGGGTCTGGCCGTCGGCTTCGCAGGCGGCGTGCTGGCCATGAACGGCACCAACTTCGCCGGTATCGCCGCCGGTGAGACCACCGGCATCTCCGGCGGCTTCCTGGCCGCTCTGCTGGCCGGTTTCGTGGCCGGTTATGTGGTGGAGTTCCTCAAGAAGATCACCGAAAAGCTCCCCGCCAGCCTGAACGGCATCCGTCCCATGCTCATCTACCCGCTGGGCGGCATCCTCATCGTGGGTGCTGTCATGTGCGGTATCAACCCCATCATGGGCATGATCAACACCGCCATGACCAACTGGCTGAACGCCATGGGCGGTACCTCCAAGGTCCTGCTGGGTGCGATCGTGGCCGGTATGATGAGCATCGACATGGGCGGCCCCTTCAACAAGGCGGCTTACGTCTTCGGCACCGCAGCCCTCGCCTCCGGCAACTATGAGGTCATGGCCGCTGTCATGGTGGGCGGCATGGTGCCTCCCATTGCCATCGCCCTCTCCACCACCTTCTGCCCCAGAAAGTGGACTCCCGACGAGCGCCGCAACGGCATCGTCAACTACATCATGGGCCTCTGCTTCGTCACCGAGGGCGCGATCCCTTACGCTGCCGCTGACCCGCTGCGCGTCCTGCCCAGCTGCGTCATCGGCGCAGCCCTCTCCGGTGCGCTGTCCATGACCTTCGGCTGCGCCCTCCGCGCCCCTCACGGCGGCATCTTCGTCTTCCCGGTCGTTGACCATGCCGTGATGTACTGTGTGGCTCTGGCGGTCGGCAGCGTCGTGGGTGCGGTCATCCTGAGCCTGCTCAAGAAGACCCGCACCGAAGAATGATCAGGCTATTCGCTCCCTTTTCAAGTATAAACAGCCAAAGGCCCCCATCCGGTATCTGCCGGATGGGGGCCTTTGGCGTGTAAGATACCGTTAAAAAGGCTCTCCCTAAGGGAGAGCCTTGGCAGAGCCATAAAAACCTGTATAAAACACAAAAACCCGCCTGGCAGCGGGTTTTTGTGTATAGAGGGGTGGGAAAGTATATAAAGTGGTGAATCGCGTGATCAGTCGGCAGCATATCGTACCCGAACACCGGGATCCCCGGCGGTACATCAGAACTTCAGTGACGCTACCTTGCAGTATGTATTATACCCGAATTTGTTTTCTTGTCAAATGCAAAAATTTGGTTTCGCTTTAATTTAGCACTTTACTTTTTGACAAAAACTTTATATAATTAAAGACGGCAAAACGAAAACTGATTTTTGCACAGTTTGTACTATTGCTACAACAATAAAACTTTACTTTCAAAAAATTTTATGTAATGTAACATATTTCAAAAGGAGTACTTTTCCTATGGACGATTTGGACCGCAAGATTCTCGCCCTCCTCGCAAAGAACGCCCGTATGCCGGTGAAGGAGATCGCCGAAAAGGTGGCGCTGACCAGTCCCGCTGTCTCCAGCCGCATCCACAAGCTGGAGACGGACGGCATCATCAGCGGCTATACCGTGATGCTCAACCGCCCGTCCGACCGGGTCTATGTGGATGCTCTCATCAGCCTCTCGGTGGCCCCGTCCCAGCGGGACGAGCTGGTGGAGCTGATGAAGAACAGCAAAGAGGTGCTGCAGTGCTACCACGTCACGGGCGCTTACACCTTCCTCATCAAGGTGAGCTGCGGCAGTATGCCCCAGCTGGAACACCTCATCTTACAGTTCCAGAAGCTGGGTACCACCAGTACCCAGATCATCCTCTCGACGCCCGTCAATCACGGTGACCTTGAGGCCATGATGCTGTAAGCGTTCATAGAACTGTTACACTTGTGGGTGCAATTTTCGCCCGCCGTGGGTCGTTTACCGAATAGCAGGGATAAAACATCAAATACTATCACTGCACACCGAAAATCTCACCCTGCGAACGAAAGGATAAATTGAATATGAAACGTATCATTGCTTGTCTGATGGCCGGCGTCATGCTGCTGGCTCTGGTGGGCTGCGGCGCGTCGGGCAGCTCCGGGAGCGCGTCTTCTGCCGCGAAGAAAGATTACACCCAGATCCTCCACGACGCCCGCAGCGACGAGGACAACGAGTATGAGATGATATTCACCAAAGGCGAGGACGGCAAGTTCACCGCCCAGTACGGCTACAGCGCCGAGTATGAGGCCGACCAGCTCTCCGACGAGGTGGCCAACATGATGATGCCTCTGCTGGGCCTCGAGGACGATATGTACGAAGACTTCGCCGCCTCGGTGTCCGGCATGATGGTCAGAGTCTACGGCGTGGCCATCGTCAAGCCCGCCGAGGGCAAGACGCAGGACGTGGTGGACGCGATGGATGCCTATGTCCAGAGCCAGCAGAAGTCCATGGAGCATTACCTCGAAGACCAGTACCAGATCGCTTCTGCCGCCCGCGTGGCGACTGTCCCCACCGGCGAGGTGGTCATGGTCTGCTGTGAGGACAGCGACACCGTCTTTGAAAACATCAAAAAGGCTCTGGCCGCATAACGTATTGCAGGAAAAAGCCCCCGCTTCCAGCTGGAAACGGGGGCTTTGCTGTATTCGTTGATCACGGGTTCTCGATGGCGTTCACGAGCTTGTTGGCGATGTACTGGTGGCCCTTGATGGTGGGATGCACGTCGATGGTGGTCTCGGTGTTGGGGATGGCCACATAAGTCAAGTTATAAGTCTTGGCGATCTGCTTCTCAAACTTGTTCAGCTTGTTGAAGTAGCTGCGCCAGCAGGGGATGAGCGGCACAGGGTTGGTGTAGCCCACGAGGATGATCTGGGCATCCGGGTTGAGATTGCGGATCTCCTGCACGATGGAGATGAGGGCTGCGGTGGTCTTGGGGTAAGTCTCGTCGCAGATCTTGCTCATGCCGGAGAAGAGCAGATTCCAGGTGGCGTCCCTCTCGGCCTTGGTCAGGTCCATCGCCTTGATGCTGCGGTAGATGGTGGACATGGTGGAGCCGGAACCTTCATTGCGCAGGTCACCGGCCAGAATGGTAGCGGCCAGCTTCTCGCTCTTCCAGTTGGTGGCGTTGCCCAGAGCCACGATGCAGGGGACGAAGGCGTCGTTGGAGCCGATCTGGACGGAGACGACGTCGGCCTTGCGGATGTAGTCCTGGAACTCAGGGTAGTTGTACTCGCAGCCGGACGCCATGTTCATCTGGGGCATCTTGCCGTACCGGATCATGTCTGCGAGGTCGGGAGCCGTCAGGGCCGGCAGGCCGAGGTTGATGGCGTGGTCACGGTCGAGGCCGAGAGCTGCAGCCACCTTGCCGACATAGCAGTCGGGAGAGTAGCCATGGAAGTTGGGAGCCATATCGACGCTGTAGCCGGAGCGCGCACTGTACTGGACATCGGCCAGGCCGACGCCGGACACGATGCTGTCGCCCAGTGCGACGTAGGTGAGCTGCTCGTCCTTGGTGCCATCAGCCTTGACCTCGGCTTTAGCAGCGGTCGCTGCTGAGGCTGCGTCGTACGCAGAAGGGACCGGGTCGGCCTGAGCCGTCTCGGTGGCAGAAGCCGCGGCTTCCGCCGGAGTCTCGGGCTGCAGGGCAGCCTCCGGGTTCAGGGTGACGATGACATGATCATCGCCGGCGGCGTCCGCAGCGGCCTCGGTCCCCTCGGCCAGCGCGGGGACGCTGAGCAGGGAGACGAGCAGCAGGGCAGAGACCGCCAGACTTGCAAAACGCTTGTTCATGGCAGAAGAGTCCTTTCATGGAAATCAATAGTCGCGGGGGGAGATGTCAGCTTCGAGCTGACGGTAATCGACCTTGCCCACAGGGGTCATGGGCATACTGGAAATAAACTTGTAGGCCACGGGCTGGACGTATTCGGGCAGCTCCTCGGCGCACATCCGCTCCAGCTCCCGGATCACCTGCTTTTTCTTGGCGGTGGTGTCGGACTTGAGCACGATGTAGACGAAGGGCAGACGGCCCTGGGTGTGGTCTTTGTCTGCGCAGCCCACCACCGAGCACTGGTGCACAGCGGGGTGGCGGCTGACGACGTTCTCGATCATGGAGGGGAACACCTTGAAGCCGTCGTGGCGGATGATCATCCGCTTGATCCGGGAATCCAGGAACACAAAGCCGTCCTCGTCCAGATAGCCCATGTCGCCGGTGTGGGCCCACACCCGGCCGTCGGGGTGGCGGCGCAGCAGGATGGCGGTCTCCTCGGGTTTGTTGTAGTAGCCCTTCATCAGGCAGGGGCCGGAGATGCACAGCTCGCCCCGCTGGCCGATGGGCAGCTCCTGATCGGTACCCGGCTCAAAGGCCGCCACCACGGTGTTCACCATGGGGATGCCCACACTGCCGGGCTTGTTGTCCAGCCCGGCGGCCACCGTGGCTGCCGAGGACACTTCAGTCATGCCGTAGCCCTTGGCAATGGGGTACCGGGCCCCGTGGGCAGCCAGAAAATCGTTGACGGTCTGCTCGGCTCCCCGGGAGAGGGAGTCGCCGCCGGCGGCGTAGTTGATGATGAAAGAAAGGTCCTTGTCCCGCAGCTTGGGGTCAGAGGCAAGCTGCTGGTAGTGGGTGGGCACGCCGAACATATGCTCGGGCTTGTGCTTCAGCACCAGACTGCCCAGCTTGGCCGGGTCCAGGTTGGGGATGATGATGACCGTGAAGCCCAGCACCAGGGGCAGATGGATGCCGCAGGCAAAGCCGTAGGCGATAAAGGGGGGCATGATGTTCATGAGCTTCTGCCCCCGGTGGAACAGCTTGGGGTAAGCCTGGAACTGCAGGGCGATGCCGTTGAAGCAGTCGTCCGTCAGCATGACCCCCTTGGGGGAGCCGGTGGTGCCGCCGGTGTGTACCACCACGCAGGCATGGTCTGGGTCATAGGGCTCCGCAGCGGTGCTCTGGCCCTCGCCGCCCTTGATGAACTGCTTCCAGCGGATGACGTTGGAGGCATATTTGTTCTTGTCGGGGGTGGTCAGCTTGTAGCCTACGGCCATCACCGGGGGCAGAGAGTCGGCCGGAGAGAGGACGATCACCTTTTCCACATTGGTGCGCTTTGCGGCCTGACGGCAGCGCTCGTACACCACGTTCAGGCAGACGAGAAGGTGGGAATCCACCTCTTCGATATACTCACGGATGCCCTCGACGCTGTAGCGGGGATCCACCAGATTCAGGGTGGCTCCCATCATGTCGGCGGCATAAAACAGGGCGATGATCTCCGGGGTCATGATGCTGACCACCGTGATGATGTCGCCCTTTTTTACCCCGGCGCCCCGCAGGGCAGCGGCAGTCTTTTTGACATTGACAATCAGATCGGCGTAGGTGAACTTGCGGCCGTAGTATTCCAGAGCCGTGTCGTTCAGGTGGTTCTTGCTCCGCTGGCAGACATACTCAAAGGCCGAGAGGGCAGGCAGGGTCTGATCGATGAATTTCTGGTCGTAATACTTGAGCCAGGGCTTGGCCTGGGATGCGTAAACAGGATTCTGCGTCGTCATCAATTTCTCATTCCTTTATGTTTGTAGACCCGCGCGGGGGCCAATGTTTTGTTTCGTTTTGTTACAAAGCCACTCCTGTTATTGTAGTAGAGCAGAGAACAAAAGTCAATAAACAGAGAGGCAACAATGAGAAAAACGCAAGAAAAAGTTTACGATTCCCGGCACCAGTCTTCGGCCTCGGAGGCGCTGCAGAGCACCCAGTGACGGGGCCGCAGCTCCCGCCACTGGGGAGCCTCCGTGGAGTAGTCGTGCATGGAGGGGTCATAGACCAGCAGCTTTTTCTGCCGCTCGCGGCGGGGGCTGGGCATGGGGATGGCCGACAGCAGGCTGCGGGTATAGGGGTGGATGGCGTGGGTCACCAGCTCTTCGGCGTCGGCCAGCTCCACGATGTCGCCCTTGTGGATGACGGCGATGCGGTCGGAGATGTAGCGCATGACGGAGAGGTCGTGGGCGATGAAGAGGTAGGTGATGCCGCGCTCTTTCTGCATGTGGCGCAGAAGGTTCAGGACCTGGGCGCGGATGGACATATCCAGTGCCGAGATGGGCTCGTCGGCGATGATGAATTCCGGCTCCACGATGAGAGCCCGGGCGATGCCGATGCGCTGGCGCTGGCCGCCCGAGAACTCGTGGGGGAAGCGGGACGCAAACTCGGGCAGCAGGCCCACATCCAGCAGCGCCTGACGGACTTTTTCGTCCCGCTCGGCGGCGGAGAGGTCGGGCCGGAGGTTCATCAGGCCCTCGCCTACGATGTAGCCCACCTTGGCGCGCTCGTTCAGGGAGGACTGGGGGTCCTGGAATATCATCTGAATTTCCTTGATGACCTGCTTGTCCAGCGCGTGGGAGATCTTGCCGTTTATCTTCTGGCCCTTATAGAACACCTCGCCGCCCGAGGTGGGCAGGATGCGCATGATGGCCCGGCCGATGGTGGTCTTGCCCGAGCCGGACTCGCCCACCAGACCGAAGGTCTCGCCCTTATAGATGGTGAAGTTTGCGTTCTTGACGGCCTTGTAAGCCTTGCGGCCGGAGCCGTAGGTCACTTCGAGGTTTTTTACCTCGAGCAGAACTTCGCGTTCGTCTGCCATGTTATTTGCCCTCCTCTTGCAGCATCCGCACAGCGGCGGGCGGTTCTATCTTGGGTGCGCGGGGGTCGAGAAGCCAGGTCTTGGCCCGATGGGTCGTGCTGACATCAAAATAAGGGGGACGCTTGACGAAGTCGATCTTCAGCGCCAGCGGGTTGCGGGGCGCGAAAGCGTCGCCGTGAATTTCCGTGAAGAGGTTCGGGGGCGTACCCTGGATGTTGAACAGGTCTTCGCCCTTCACGCCCATCTGGGGCATACTGGACAGCAGCGCCCAGGTGTAGGGGTGGCGGGGGTCGTAGTAAATTTCGTCCGAAGTGCCGATCTCCACGATGTCGCCGGCATACATGACGGCCACACGGTCGGCGATGTTGGCCACGACGCCGAGGTCATGGGTGATGAGGATGATGGTGAGGTTATATTTGACCCGCATCTCCTTCAGCAGCTCGAGGATCTGGGCCTGGATGGTCACGTCCAGAGCCGTCGTGGGCTCATCGCAGATAAGGATCTGCGGGTTGCAGGCCACAGCGATGGCGATGACGACGCGCTGGCGCATACCGCCCGAGAACTCGTGGGGATACTGCTTGAAGCGCACTTCCGGGTCGGCGATGCCGACATCCCGCAGGTACTCAAGGGTCTTCTCCCTGGCGGCAGCGCCCTTGAGGCCCTGATGGAGCTCCACGGCCTCCATGATCTGGTCGCCGATGGTCTTCAGGGGGTTCAGACTGGTCATGGGGTCCTGCATGATCATGGCGATCTCGTGGCCGCGCACTTTCAGCCAGTCCTTCTCCTTTTTCAACTCGGAGAGCCGGATGGGCTGGTGGTCGTCGGCACCGAAGTAGTCGATGGTGCCGGAAGTGATGGAGCCGTTGGAGTCCAGCAGGCCCATGAAGGACTTGGTGAACACGCTCTTGCCCGAGCCGGACTCGCCCACGATGGCGAGGACTTCGCCGTGGTAGACGTCGAGGTCGATGCCTCGGATGGCGTGGAGGATCTTTCCACGCAGATTGAATTTGATGTTGAGATCCCGCACAGAGAGGATCAGTTCATTCTTTTTCATGCCTGTTCCTCCTTACTGCAGATGGTTCTTGGGGTCGGCTGCGTCAGAGAAGGCGTTGCCGATGAGGTAGAACGCGATGGTGACGAAGCTGAGGATGATGGTGGGGTAGAGCAGCTGATAGCGCAGGCCAGCCTGCATCATGACCTTGCGGCCGTCGTTGATGAGGTTGCCCAGAGAAGGCACCTCGACAGAGAGGCCGAGGCCGATGTAGGTGATGAAGACCTCGCTGCCGATGGCGGCGGGGATGGTCAGGGCCATGCGGAGCATGATGACCGACACGAGGTAGGGCAGCAGGTTGCGCACCACGATGCGGGAGGTGGGGGTGCCGATGCAGCGGGATGCCACGTTGTAGTCACGGTCACGGATGATGAGGATCTGGTTGCGGATAAAACGCGCCATGGCGATCCAGCCCGTGATGGACATGCCCAGGATCAGCGTCTGGACGCTGGGGCTGGCGACGTAGGAAATAAGGATCAGGATGATGGTGGAAGGTACGTTGTCGCAGATGTTGTACAGCTCGGTGAAGAAGAAGTCCAGCTGACGGACATAGCCCCAGAGCACACCCACCGTGATGCCCACCACGGCCTCGATGAGGGCCACGAAGAAGGCGATGGTCAGGCTGGTGCGGGCGCCGGCCCAGATGCGGGCCCAGAGGTCCTGGCCGATGGCGTTGGAACCCCAGATGAAGCCCTTTTCACCGGGGGCGATGTTGCGGTACTGGATGCCGGTGGCGGGGTCCACGGCGCAGAGGTTGGGGTCTGCCTGACCGGGCAGGCAGGGCTGCAAAAATGCAAACGCCACCACGGCGATGAGGGCGACGAGCAGCAGCACGGCCACGCGGTTCTTGAAGAAGGCGCGGAAGGTGCTGCCCCAGTAGCTGTAGTTGGAGTAGGATGTGGCCTCGGCCCGCTCTTCGCTGAACCCGGCGGGGGTGAACAGCTCTTCTTCGGGCAGCTTTGCCCATGCGGCGGGGCCGTCCGCCTGTAACTTATCCAGCTCTGCCTCGAGCTGGTGTGCTTTTTCATCTTTCATACGGAAAAGCATTATCGGCCACCTTCTTTCTTGCCAAAGCTGATGCGGGGGTCAATGAGCACCATGAGCAGGTCGCCCAGGATCAGGCCGATGATGCCCACGCAGGCGTAGAGCAGAACGATGCCCTGCACCATCGTGTTGTCATGGCGCTGGACACAGGTGACCAGCAGGCCGCCCATGCCCGGGATGCTGTAGAGGCTCTCGATGTAGATGGAGCCGACCACAGTGTTCAGGAAGGCGGAGGGAATATACTGCACCAGCGGCACCATTGCGTTGCGGAAGATGTGGCGCAGGGCGATGTTGTTTTCACTCACGCCCTTGGCACGGGCAAGGCGGACATAGTCCTTGTTGCTCTCGTCCACCATGTACCGGCGCAGCCACATGGCGTAGAACGCCACGTTGCCCAGACTCATGGAGCAGACGGGCAGCACCCAGTATTTCCAGTTGGAGGCGTCGAAGAGCAGGCCCACGTTCAGCGCGGTGGTGCCGTACATCTGGATGTACAGATAATACACTGCCGCAGGCACAGCCTGGATGAGGACGATAATGGCCGTGCCGATCTTATCGGGCCAGCGGCTCTTGAAGCGGCCCATGAACAGGCCCATCGGGATGCCGATGACAAGGCTCAGCAGCATGGCGTACACGCCCATCTGGATGGAGATGGGCAGCTTCTTGGCGAGGATGCCGGTGACGGAGGCGTTGACCTTATAGATGTGGCTCACGCCGAGGTCGCCGTGGAGCATATTGACCCAGAAGCGGCCGATCTGCACCGGCAGCGGGTCCAGCAGGCCCATGGACTGTAAGCCGGCCTGTATCTGGGCCTCGGTCATTTTTTCGTAGTTAGCAAAATAGCCTTCCACCGGCATCAGCCGCAAAAGGCAGAAAACGAGCGTGACGATAATAAACAGGGTCAGTATCGAGCGCCCGATGCGTTTCGCCAGATATTTGAGCATATCTGTGCGCACCCCTCTCTTTTATAAAATGAATGTCGGATAGGAATAGAATACAACAAAAAACCACTTTTGGAAAGTGATTTAGCAAAGTTCGTTACAAAAATTCATGTAAGAGGCTTCAGAAACGAAAAGCTCTCCGCTTTCCCGTGGGAAAACGGAGAGCTTTGGAGCAGACAGACTCAAAAAGTCTTAGCGGGCGTCGCGGTTGGCCTCGTACTCGCTCATGGAGATGTAGTGGTCGAGGACGTGGATGCCCTTCAGACGCTTGTTGGAGAAGCCGGTGGAAGCGTACTGGCCCTCCCAGTAGTTCAGACGGGTGGCGATGTAGGCCGGGATGCTCATGCCCATGGGGACGACGAGGGCATTGTTGATGAGGGAAGCCTCGGCGTTGGCGAAGGCATCGTAGCGGGCGTTGATGTCGTCGGTGATCTTGACAGCCTCTTCGATGGCCTTCATGTAGTTCATGACGGCGTCCGCGGTGTCGCCGGTGATGAAGCCGTCCTCGACGCCGGTGCGCAGGAAGGCGTAGCGGCTGCCGCGTGCGCCCTCGGCCTGATAGAAGGGGTCGGTCTCGGTCTGGGGGTCGGAGTAGTCAGCGCCCCAGTTGCACTGCAGGAAAGCGAACTTGCCGTTGCGGCGGACGCTGGACAGGAAGCTGTCGGAGGGGCCGGCAGTGATGATGATGTCGATGAAATCGAAACCGTCGTTCAGCACACCCTCGAGCTGCTGCTTGAACACCTGGCACTGCTTGTCCCAGTCGGTGGAAGAGGGATTATAGGGCATCTGCACCTTGATGGGGAAGGTCACACCGGCAGCGGTCAGCTCCGGGATGGCAGCGTCGCGGTACTCCTTGGCCTTCGCCTCGTCGAAGAACTCGGTGATGTTGGCCAGGTCGCCGCACTTGAGGTAGTCCACGCCGTCAGCGTTGGCACAGAAGCTGGGGGGCGTGATGGTGTTCAGCTTGTAGTTGTCGTAGCCCTCGGGTGCCTTGACGGCCAGCGTGACAGAATTGTTGATGCCGTAGAGGAAGGACTTGCGGAAGTTGGTGTTGTTGATGGCCTTGGCCCAGTTCTCCGGCTCATACTCAGCGTCCATGCCCTCCACGCTCCAGTTGGAGAACTCGTGGGAGAAGGGCATGAAGTTGAACATATAGAAGTAGGTGTAGTTGGTGTTGGGACGGTCCATGGACACCATGTCCTTGGTGGTGTCGTCGGACAGCCAGCTGTCGAGGATGTCGGAGCCGATGGTGGCCTCGTCGATCTCGCCGCGCTTGATCATCTCGGGGCCGTTGACGCTGGCCTCGGCGTTGTAGATGCGGCTGATGGTGTCGATGAAGACATTGTCAGCGTCGTAGTTCTCGGGGTTCTTCTTCATGACCCAGGTCTCCAGAGACTCGTAGGCGGCCAGATAGAAGGCACCGCAGCTGTAGGTGGTCTCTGCGCTGGTAGCGAACTGGTCGCCGGTCTCTTCCAGAAGCGGGCCGTAAGCGGGCTCGTAGGGCAGATAGCACAGCAGGCTCAGGAAGCCCGGGAAGTCGTAGGTCAGGGTGTAGGTCAGGGTGTGGTCATCCACAGCAGTGACACCCACGGCGTCGAAGTCCACCGGTGCGTAGGTAGCGGGGTCAGAGTCGGGGGCAGTCACGGTGACGACGCCGCTGCCGTCCACGGTGTAGGTGGTGCCGTCATCGTCCACGACGCCGGTGTTGGCGTTGTTCAGATAGAGGTGGTAGTTGTAGTAGTCGTCAGCGCCTGCGATGTAAGCGGTGACGAGGCCCACGTTGGAGGCGGCGTAGTCCGGGGTCAGGACGTACTTCAGAGCGTCCACGAAGTCCTGTGCGGTGACGGGGGCCACGACCTCGCCGTTGCAGTCCACCCAGTTCTCCTCACGCAGATGGAACGTCCAGGTCAGGGTGTCGGCATCCCAGTCCCAGCTGGTGGCCAGGCCTTCGCGCATGACGCCCTTGTTGTCGTACTCGACCAGCGTATCCACGCAGTTTGCGCCCACGACCATCTCAAGGTCGGTGCCGGTGGTCAGGTAGTTCAGGGTGGCGGGCTGGCTGTCGTACAGGATGGTGTAGCTGGAGCCGGAACCGGAAGAGGCTGCGCCGGAAGCGCTGCCGGAGGAAGAGCCGCCGCAGCCAGTCAGCAGGCCGGCTGCGCAGGCACCGGCGGCTGCCAGGCCGCTGGCCTTCAGGAACTGACGGCGGGAGATGGAAGTGTTCATCATAAATTCCCTCTTTTCTTGTTTTTGCTGTACAAAGGACAGCATCGCGTTGTGCGGTGTCCGCTGTTTCCCGGCAACGGACAGATGGACCGTTTTTTATGAAAAAAGAGCAACGGAAATCCATCCGTTACTCCTTTGTAACAGTCCCGGCCACCAAACAGTGTGGTCATGACTGAGTATAGCATTGATTTGCGGCCGCGTCAATCCTTTTCGGGTGCAAATGCTGTTTCTGCAACAGAAACAGCTGTTGCCGCCGCAGCGGCAGGTGCGGCAGAGACGGGAACCGCTGCCGTTTCGGCTGCGGCGGCACCGGAAGCATTGGCTGCATTTTCAGCGGCCAGCTCTGCGGCAGCGGCCTTTGCGGCCTCTTCCGCTGCCTTGCGGGCCTCGCGCTCGGCGATCCGCTCCCTGGCGCGGGCTGCGGCCTCCTCCTGACGCTGCTTGGTGCGGCGCTTGATGCGGCAGACCGAGCAGATGCCCTCAGAGCTGTTCGGCGCGATGGGCTTGCCGCAGTCGGCACAGAGGGTCTTGCTGCATTTGTAGATGCTCACCGGGCCGAGGGTGGTGAGCTGGCGGAGCTTCATGCCGTCGATGCCGCTGTTGGAGCAGGCCGCGACGCAGACGCCGCACTCGCTGCACTTCCAGGGCGTGATGACCACGCGGGTCTGGCCGTCGGGCATATCCTCGAGCTTGAGTGCGCCGGAGCGGCAGGCTTTCTCGCACTTGCCGCAGCCGAAGCACTTCTGGGTGAAGTTCGGCAGATACCAGCCGTAGCGCAGCGGCGTCTCGGAAGCAGCCTTGAGCTGCTTTGTCCGCTGGTGGAGCATGAGGCGGAAGTCGGCGGCGCTGTCCTCCTCGCTGCGCAGGCCGGGCAGCATCTGCAGCAGCTTCTTGGTGCCGGCGCGGGAGCCCTCCGTCATGTGGGAGAACATCTCCCGGCGGCTCAGCTCCTGCACATGGTAGGGCGCTTCGTCCTGCTCATAGGCCAGCGTGACCCGGCTCTCGAAGAGCTGGGGACCGAGGAACTCCACCAGACGGGTCAGCTCCTTGCGGAGCTGGGCGGCGCAGACGTCGTTCTCGCACTCACCGCAGGGGGTCAGGTCAAGGACCAGCTTCTTGTTCAGAGCAAGATAGGCCAGCGTTTCCCACGAGAAGGAGGCGACGCAGGCGCGGACGGCGGTGTTCTTGCGGGTGCTCTTCTCGCAGCCCAGCCAGAGGGTGTCGTTGTCGGTATCCGCCAGCGAGGTGTCCCGCTGTACCTGCTCCGGCGAAGGGACGATGCAGCCCGAGCGGCAGGCGGACACGCAGAGGCCGCAGTCGGTGCAGGGGTCCCAGTCTTTAACGAGGTTGGGGCGGGTGAAGATGGCATCGCCGTAGGGGCAGATGTCCTTGCAGGCCGTGCAGGGGGTGCGGTGGGGGTGGAGATTCCAGCACTGACGGCGGATGACCTCGGGGTGGGAGGTCTTCATCAGGGCGTCCATTGCGTAACGGGTAAACAGACCCATAGCGGTATCACTCCTTTTCGGGGGCATCGGTCACGGTAGTGACCTGAGCGTTGTCCAGCAGGAAGCGCTGCACCTTCTTTGCGGCCAGCGCGGCGGCGATGGTATCTTCGGGCAGGGCTTTCCGGATCTCCGCCTCGGGGGTGTCCTGCAGCTGGGACAGGCGGCGGTACTCGGCGTTGACTTCCTCGGGGTGGACGACGATGTTCTCCGCTTCGGCGATGGCACGGGCTGCCAGCACGAAGCGGATGCGGCTCTCGGCCTGTGCGCGGTAGTCCTTCTCGAGGGCTTCCGGGGTGGTGCGGCTGTTCTTGCAGTGCTGCTCGAGGGTGATGCCGCTGCGGGAGAGGCGCTCTTTCAGCAGCTTCATCTCATTCTGGGCGGTGCGGTCGAGAATTTCGGCGGGCAGGTCCACGGTCATGTTGGCACCGGCCATGTCCAGCAGCTGCTTTCCAGCGGCGCGGTCAGCCCCTTCCTCGTGGATCTTCTGCTTTTTGGCGCGAAGGTCAGCCTTCAGCGCGTCGAGGGAGTCGAAGCCCAGACTCCTGGCGAAAGCCTCATCCGGTGCGGGCGTGACTTTCTCGGCCAGAGAGCGGAGCTCGATCTCGAACTGTGCGGTCTTGCCGGACAGCTCCGGCAGGCGGAAGTCCTGAGGGTAAGTAAAGTCGAAGCGGAACACCTCGCCGGCACGGTGGCCGTAGATGGCCTGCTCAGCGGCGGGCATCAGCTTACCGTCGCCCAGCACGACCATGACCTTCTCCATCCGGCTGTCGGGGATCTCCTTGCCGTCCATGTAGCCGGCAAAGTCCAGCAGGGCGCGGAAGCCGCGCCTGGCAGGTTCGGTGGTGGGGTGGTAGACCGCGTGCATCCGGGTCTGGTGGACAAGCTCGATGTCCACAGTCTTGTCGGTGACAGGGCGGACGTGACGGGTGACAGCCAGGCCCTTGTACTGGCCCAGCTTCACTTCAGGCGTGTTCTTCTTATCCATAGTGGCGTACTCCTTATGACGTAAGCAGGCCGACGGGCGGCGCTGCGGGTTTTATAGCAACAAATCGAATTATACACGTTTTCAGCAGAAAGGGCAAGCTCACAGCCCGTGAGAGGTGAGCCAGGCTTCGGCCACCTGGGAGAACATTTCAGGGTACTGGGCGTTTTCCTCGGTAAAGGCGCTCAGATAATACTCCACTTCCTCCCGGGTGGGGGCGGCGGTGCGTTTCCAGATGGTAAAGGTAGTGCCATTGCCCATATCGAAACTCTGCTCAAAGGCGAAATACTGGTCTTTTACGGCGAGGAACCGGTCGTTCAGCTTGATGGACATCTCGCCGCTGCCCACGTAAGTCTGGGGGAAGGGCTCGCAGGTGATGACATATTTTGCCTCAAAGAACTGGGTGGGGAAATTGTGGGTGCCGGGGACCGAGAAGCCGAAGGCCAGCTTGTCGTTGATGGGGGCGTCCGGCAGGCGGCAGTTCTTGAAGTGGTCGGGGTTGTAGAGCATATCGTGGGGGATCATGTAGCACAGCTCCCCCTCATCGCAGTGGGTGTCGATCCAGTCAGCGATAGCCCGGATCTGGCCGATGTCCTTCCTGTCGTAGATGAGCTTGTCCAGCGAGATGAAATACTGGGTGGCCGGGATCTGGATCGGGAAATGCTCGATGACGAAACCTGGCATGGCCAGCGTAGTCAGCGGCGAACACCGCACCGACATGGACAGCACCAGCACAAAGGCCCAGCAGCCCAGCTTGAGGTTCCGGCGGCGCGTGATGCCCTCGGTCAGCGCGGCGGCGCCCAGCAGAAAGAGGATGAAGTATCCCGGCAGGAAGAGCAGGAACTGATGGGAGCCGGTGTTCTGCACCCGGGTGAAGAGCAGGATGCTCACCACCAGCTCACACCCGGCGAGACAGGGCAGGGAGGGCGCTCTGTGCTTCGCCGCAAAGGCGAGGCCCAGCACCATGAGGAGGATGTTGAACAGGCCCATCCGGCCGATGTGATAGAACGCCTCGAGGGCCAGACCGCCGCCGTTATAATAGGAGTAGCGGCCTGCGTAGTTGTAGGCGAGGATGTGGGACACCATCGGCCAGAGCAGGATGACCATCGCCACGACGGACGCGAGACCGAAGAGGACGAGGTTCTTGATTCGAACAAGGGCAGCGGCTTTTTCGCCGCCCTTCGCCAACCGCACACAGCCCGCGATGAGCAGCAGTGCGTAGGCGAAGTAGTAGCCCACCACAAAGTAGAGGAACCACCGGCGGGCGAGGATGATGGCGGCAGTGGCCAGAAAGATGAGGCCGAACCGCACCGGCTCCAGCTTGTCGAATCGGAGATCCAGCGTCAGTAGAAGGATCGCAAACGCGAAGATGAGTCCGAACCAGTCCGGCTGGGCCAATACCGCGCTCATCCGCAGGAAGGGATAAGCCGCCGTGAGCGTCATCCCGAAGAGGAAATAGTACCTCCGGTTCTTCACATTCAGGATCTGCCCGACCTTGACGACGAGGCCCGCCAGCAGCACCAGCAGGGTCGGCAGGATGCAGAACACCTGACAGAAGGCGTAAGCATCGCCGGTGTGGTCGGTGAGACAGAAGGGGAACTCGGTGAAGAGGGTGATGAAATTGGTGTAGTCGTCGGCCATGGAGCCGAAGATGTACGCAAGGCCCGCGCCTGCACTCTGGGCAAAGGCGGCTTCGGCGTCGTACTGCTTGAGCAGGTAGTTGGCGTAATCCCAGACGTATACAAAGCTCCGACTCGACAATGTCCAGTAAAAATAGACGACAGCCACAGCCCAGATGCCGAAGACGACGGCTTTGTGGAAGAAGTCCAGCTCTGCGCCTGCCACACGGAGAACGCAGAGGGCCAGAACAAAGAGCCCCACGCTGGCCCAGAGACTGAGCAGCGGGAAAAAGAAGGCGCTGGCCGGTGCAAGCAGCCCCAGAAGAGCCAGCAGCACCGCACAGCTGCCCAGACCGACCCCCGCCCATTGCAGAGGCGAGAGCCGGCGAACAGCAGCAGATAGCATAGAAGGATGATCCCTTTCCTTTAACTTCCGGAAAATGCAAAACACAACTTTCCATCTAACAGTATAATGAATCCGTTAAGGCTTGTCCAGCCGCAGACCGCGCCAGAACGCAGAATATCCCGCTGCATTTTCAGCAGACGGGATATTCCGAAACAAATATTACTTTTTGGAGTTGTATGCAGCGGCATCCGCCCTGGCGTTCTGGGTGCGGGCTGCCTTGCGGCGTGCGGCAGCGGCCCGGCGGGCGCTGGCCTGTGCAGCCTCGGGGCGGGGCGCTTCGGGGGTGAGCTTGAACATCCGGCTGCCCATGGCGGGCAGGTCCACGGTGAGGGTGTAGTCCCGGCCATAGACGCCGCCGTCCGAGGTGTGGAGGGCTTTGGGCTTCGACTTGTCCGCGCCGCCCCAGCAGGGGGCCTCGGTGTTCAGAAGTTCTTCGGCCCCGGCGGGGAAGCGCAGGTAGAGCGGGAACTTTTTGTGGGCGGTGTTCTGGGTGTTCATGACGCAGAGGATGGTCTGTCCCGCGCCCTTGCGCAGCCAGGCGTACACGCCCTCGTCCCGGCTCTCGCTGGCCACCCACTCGAAGCAGCGGGGGTCGTACTCGCCCGCGTAGAGGGCGGGCTGGGTGGCGTAAAGGCGGCTCAGAGCACCGAAATATTTCTGGAATGCGTCGTGGAAGGGGTACTTGAGCAGGTCCCAGTCCAGCTCCCGCTTTTCGTCCCACTCCCGGAAATGCCCCAGCTCGTTGCCCATAAAATTGAGCTTTTTGCCCGGGTGCGCATACATATAAAAATAGAGGGTGCGCAGCTGGGCGCATTTTTCCTCGTAGGTGCCCCAGAGCTTGTCGATGACTGTCTTTTTGCCGTGGACGACCTCGTCGTGGCTCAGCGCCAACAGGTAGAGCTCGTTGTAGAAATAGTGCATACTGAAAATGATCTTCCCGTATGCGTCGGGACGCTGGCCGAAGGGGGTAGCGAAGTAGTCCAGCGTATCGTGCATCCAGCCCATGTCCCACTTGTAGTCGAAGCCGATGCCGTCGTAGCGGGTGGGGGCCGTGACTTTGAGGAAGTTGGTGGAATCTTCGGCCATGTAAACGCCGGTGGGCCAGCGCTCATTCAGGCCGTGGTTGAGGTTCCGCAGGAAGGTGACGGCGCCCTCGTTGACGCCCCGGGCAGGGTCGCCCTGCCAGTAGAGGGCGCGGGAGATGGCGTCCATCCGGATGCCGTCGCAGTGATAGACCTCCATCCAGAGGGCGGCGGCGCTGTTCAGAAAGCTGCACACCTCCCGGCGGTAGTAGTTGAAGTTGCAGGTACCCCACTCGCTGTGGCCCACATCGCTGTCGTATTCGTAGAGGTGGGTGCCGTCAAAGTTGGCCAGTGCGTCGGCGTTGGCCGCAAAGTGGACGGGGACAAAGTCCATGATGACGCCGATGCCCATCCGGTGGCAGGCGTTGACAAAGGAGGCGAACTGGGCCGGGGTGCCGTACCGGCTGGTGACGGCGAAGTAGCCGGTGGTCTGGTAGCCCCAGCTGCCGTCGAAGGGGTGTTCTGCCAGCGGCAGAAGCTCTACATGGGTGAAGTGGTGTTCCAGCAGCCAGGGGATGAGCTCCCGGGCCAGCTCTTCGTAATCGTACCAGCCGTCCGAGCCGTCGGGCTGGGTGGAGTTGGGCTTATGCTTCCAGCTGCCGGCATGGAGTTCGTAGATGTTCATGGGCAGATTACGGCATTTATCCCGCCGCTCCATCCATGCGCTGTCGTCGAAGGAAAAGTCCAGTCTGGTCAGGCGGCTGGCGTTGGCGGGGCGGACTTCGGACGCGAAAGCGTAGGGGTCGGCCCGCATGACCACGCTGCCGTCGGCCCCGTGGATGCGGTATTTGTAGAGCTCCCCCTCGCACAGCCCGGATACAAAGCCGCTCCACACACCGGTATCGGCTTTCTGGAGCGGGATGCCTGCGCCCCAGCCGTCAAAGCCGCCGCAGACCTCCACAGCCGTGGCACCGGGAGCCCAGACTGCGAAGCGCCAGCCCTCTTCGCCGTGGTCACCCTGCCAGGGGTGTGCGCCGAGGATGCGGTAGGCGTCGAAGCAGTCGCCGTTGAAGAAGGATTTGGGGATGGAGGGAAGATTCATACGAAAGACTCCTTTTATCGCAATTTTTACAGAGAACGCATACGATGGAATATGTAAAATGAGAAATATACAACACTTTTACCACACTTTTGTCGGAAAATGTGCTATACTGAATAGGACACAGATGCACTTTTGTCGGAAAAGTGCTCTGCTGTAACTTTTTGAAAACAGGAGCGGTACAGACAATGGCTTGGTATGACAATGCGGTATTCTATCACATCTATCCTCTGGGATTGTGCGGCTGCGCGCATGAAAACGACGGACAGCCTGTCCCCGGGGCTTTCAAAAAGCTGGATGCGTGGGCTCAGCACGCGGCAAAGCTTGGCTGTACGGCGATCTATATCGGCCCGCTGTTCGAGAGCGGTTCCCACGGCTATGACACCATCGACTACCGTCTGGTAGACCGGCGTCTCGGCACCAACGAGGAATTCAAGCAGTTTGTCGCCGCCTGCCATGAGCGGGGCCAGAAGGTCATCGTGGACGGCGTGTTCAACCATGTGGGCCGCGATTTCTTCGCGTTCCAGGAGCTGAAGGAGCACCGTGAGAACGCCCGCTACCGCGACTGGTTCTGCGACGTGAATTTCTGGGGCAACAACGAGTACAACGACGGCTTCTCTTACGGCAACTGGGGCGGCTTCAACCTGCTGGTCAAGCTGAACCAGCGCAACCCCGAGGTGCAGAACTACCATTTCGATACCATCCGCTTCTGGGTGGATGAGTTCGATATTGACGGCATCCGTCTGGACGCTGCCGACGTGCTGGACTTCGACTTCATGAGGGGCCTGCGCCGCGTTGCCAACGAGGTGAAGCCCGAGTTCTGGCTGATGGGCGAGGTCATCCATGGCGACTACAGCCGCTGGGCCAACCCGGAGATGCTCCACTCCGTCACCAACTACGAACTGCATAAGGGTCTGTGGAGCGGCCACAACGACCACAACTATTTCGAGATCGCCCATACCATGCGGCGTCTGCAGGGCCTCTGCCACGATACCCGGCTCTATAATTTCTCGGATAACCACGACGTGGAGCGGCTGCCCAACAAACTGCGCAACCGCGACCACATCCGGCATATTGCTCTTCTAGTATATACGCTTTGGGGCATTCCGTCCATCTATTATGGCTCGGAATTTGGCATCGAGGGCAAAAAAGAGTGGGGCAGCGACTGGCCGCTCCGCCCCTGTCTCGAGCTGGCCGACTACACCGACGCCGAGAAGACGAACCCTGTCACCAGCATCTATGCCGCACTGGGCAGGCTGAAAGCGGAGTGTCCCGAGCTGAGCTGGGGCGAGTTCAAGGAGCTGACGCTGACCACCCAGAGCTACGCCTACGCCCGGGTGCTGGACGGCCAGGCTGTCGTGGCGGTGTACAATAATGGTGACAGCCCGGTTTCGATGGAATTTCAGCTGCCGGTGGAGGCTTCGGGTGTCGAAGACCTGCTGGCCGACTGTGTGGGCAGTCAGCCCATCCTGACGCAGGTGGAGTGGGGTAAGCTGAAAGTCCAGCTGCCCTCCAACTACGCCACCCTGCTGCGGCTGGTAGGATAAAAAGGGGGAGTGTGGAAGATGAATGCTGCGCAGCGCAGAAAAGTGATCTTAGAGCGGCTGACGGAGGCCGATGCACCGCTGAGTGCCAGTGTACTGGCCGGGGAACTGGGGGTCTCGCGGCAGATCGTGGTGGGTGACGTGGCCCTGCTGCGGGCGTCGGGAACGCAGATCGACGCAACGCCCCGGGGTTATCAGCTCCACCCGGCGGCGCGGGGCTATACGGGCATCCTCGCCTGTGTCCACAGCACTGCAGACCAGATGCGGGAGGAGCTGTATACCGTGGTGGACCAGGGCGGCATCGTGGTGGATGTGGCCGTGGAGAACCCGCTTTACGGTGAGCTGCGCGGCAACCTCAACCTCGCCAGCCGGTACGACGTGGACCATTTTATCCAGCAGGCGGCGGACACGCCCGAGTGCCTGCTGAGCCGGATGACCGGCGGTGTGCATCTGCACACCCTGAGCTGCCCCACGCCGGAGGCGTTCCGCCGCATCGAAGCGGCACTGGACGCCAAGGGCCTGCTCTATAAAAAAGAAGAATAAGGGACCTGCTTTCATTGTAAAAAATCCACGGGGTCTTGTCCATCGACGAAAGACGAAAACCGTTGGATAATCAACTAAAACACGGAAGAGGTGGATTTTGTGGACATCCGTATCGCCCGTACCGACCGCGCCATCGAACAGGCTTTCATGGAACTGCGGGAGAAGAACCCCCTGGAAAAAATCAAGATAAAAGACTTGTGTGCGATGGCCTGCATCAACAAATCGACGTTCTATGCCCACTATGAGGACATCTACGCGCTGGCCAATGCACTGGAAAACAAGCTCATCGAGTCTATCCTGGCCAGCGTACCCCGCACCAACGACAGCGTGGCACTGCATCAGGCAGAGACGCTGACGCGGGAGCTGTTCCATGCCTTCATGCAGAACCAGCGAGCCGTGAACATCCTCTTTTCGGGCAGTCGGCAGGGCATCTTCGCCAACAGCATCGAGAAGGGCCTGCGTCAGCGCTTTGAGGAAGCCGACCCGACCTTCGCGGCTGATTTGAACCGGGGCATCCTGCTCTCGTTCTGCGTGCAGGGCTGCTTCTACGCCTTTGCCAACAACAGCAGCCGGATGGACGAGGGTAAGCTGGTGGAGCTGCTGGGAGCCATCGCCAAGGCGGCGCAGAGCATCGAGTTTTAAGAAGCAAAAAATGGCTCCGGCAGATGCCGGAGCCATTTTTTGCGATGCGAAGTTATTTGGAATAAAGTTCAATGATATTCAGCAGGATCTCGGTGGCCTTGTCCATCCGCTCGACGGTGGTGCATTCGCAGACGCCGTGGAAGTTGAAGCCGCCGGTGCCGAGGTTGGGGCAGGGCAGACCCTTCCAGCTCAGAACAGCGCCGTCAGTGCCGCCGCGGACGGGGATCTCCTCCGGGGTCAGGCCGGCCTTCTCGATGGCCTTGCGGGCCGTCTCCACAAGGTGGAAGTGGGGCTTGATCTTCTCCAGCATATTGCGGTAGCTGTCCTTGATCTCGACTTCCACCGTGCCGGGGCCGTACTTTCCGTTGAGGTAGCAGGCGATGTGGAGAAGGTTGTCCTTCTTGAACTGCAGCTTGCCGGCGTCGTGGTCGCGGAGGATGTAGCCCAGCTTTGCCTCGGTGACGTCGCCGTACATCTGGCACAGATGGTAGAAGCCCTGATAGCCCTCGGTGGTCTCGGGGCGGGCCATGACGGGCAGGGCCATGTGGAACTCCATTGCCACGTTGGAGGCGTTGATCATGGCATCCTTGGCGCTGCCGGGGTGGACGGAGAAGCCGTGGATGGTGACAGTGGCAGATGCGGCGTTGAAGTTCTCGTACTCGATGCCGCCCACGTCGCCGCCATCGACGGTGTAGGCGAAGTCTGCGCCGAAGCCCGGGATGTCGAAGAGAGAAGCGCCCTCGCCGATCTCCTCATCGGGGGTAAAGGCGATGCAGAGCTTGCCGTGGGGCAGCTTCTTTTTGATAAGGGTCTCGGCGGCGGTCAGGATCTCAGCAACGCCGGATTTGTCGTCAGCGCCCAGCAGGGTGGTGCCGTCGGTGGTGATGAGGGTCTCGCCCTTCAGCTCCTTCAGGAAGGGGAAGGTGGAGGTCTTCATGACCATGCCGGTGCCGGGCAGGGTGACGTCGCCGCCGTCGTAGTTCTCGTGGAGGATGGGCTTGACATTCTCGCCGGGAGCGTCGGGGGCGGTGTCCATGTGGGCGATGAGACCCAGTGCGGGCTTCTTCTCGCAGCCCTTGGTGGCGGGGATGCTGCCGTAGACGTAGCAGTGCTCGTCCACAAAGGCGTCCTCAATGCCGATGGACTTCATCTCTTCCACCAGCAGGTGGGCGAGGTCGAATTCCCGTGCGGCAGAAGGATGGGTGCCGGACTCGGGGTCCGAGGTGGTGTATACTTTGGCGTATTTCAGCAGTCGCTCGTAAGCACGCATAAGTAAGGCTCCTTTGCTTTTTTCTTTATGATACCCTTTTTGAGGGCTTTTTACAAGGGGAGAGTGCTCTTCCATTAAGCTGAGTTCTCTTTTGCGTGCCAAAAGAGAACCAGAAATGGTTCGCGCGCCTGTGCGCGGGTTGGAGCGCTTTTACATTAAGGCTAATGTTCTCTTTTGATGTCAAAAGAGAACCAGAAAACCACCAGCGATTTCGACGCGCTGGA
>ERZ835541.775-NODE-775-length-36680-cov-12.496901_pt1 | contig 36680 bp, 44 predicted proteins | sample MGYA00519945_ERZ835541 | MGnify/ENA primary metagenome ERZ835541 (study PRJEB31850, sample SAMEA3708780) | human gut metagenome | biome: human gut; feature: human-associated habitat; material: faeces | place: China | collected 2014 ...
ATTCATAATGAGTTTTTTATTTTTCTAGGTGTCGCACTTCATTATACAATCTATCATTTAATAAAAATAAAATATATAAATTAAATATCTTCCTTCTCTATTTTAAAGACATTGACAATATTTATTGTATAAAAGCTTGAAAGTGGCTATATATTAGGCTTTTTGGTAAATATTGCCAATGTCTTTTTTTATTTTAGTGCCATTTTGGTGCCATTATAAGTTTTCTACTATTCTATTGAATTTATGAAGATAGTTTTCTTTAGTTGTTTTAGTTATATGAAGATAAATTTCTTCTGTTATTTTAGTGCTTGCATGACCTAGTCTTTCAGTAATTACTGGTAGAGGTACACCAGCTTCAGCCAATAAAGATACATGTGTATGGCGGAACAAATGTGGATGAATGTATAAAGCGTTTATTTTTTTAGCAATTCTTGTAACCCACCAGTAAACATTTTGTCTAGCAATGGCTGACCAGGATACTTGAAAGATGAAAAGATAAAATTGTATTGTAGTTGATCCCATGTTGGTGATTGAAGTTTAAATTCTAAGAATTGTTTTCGATACGATTTTAGTATCGAAGCTAGTTTATCTGAAATTAGTACATCTCTAATACTAGATTTTGATTTAGGTGTTTGTAATACCCAATCTAATGCACCAGGACAGAATAAATCATGGCGGATATGAATAATATTGTTTTCAAAATCAATATCTTCCCATTGAAGTCCTAATACTTCACCTATACGCATACCTGTATAGAGCATAATTAAGCTGATTGTATAATAAGGGAAAGCATATTTATCAGATTTAGCTTGAATGAAAAACTTTTCTAAATCATCTTTTTCGATATAAAGAATTTTATTAGCATCAACTAAAATTTGAGCTTCTTTTTCTTTTGCAGAATATCTAGGGATACTAAGATTTTCACATGGATTAGCAGATAATATCTTTTCTACTTTTATTGCATGTGTAAACACCGCTTTTAAAATATTAAAAGTTTCTATAACAACTCGTCTACTTAATTTTTGTTTAATAAACATATGCTTTATAAATAAATGACATTGTTGAGGCGTAACATCTACTAACTTAACATCACTGCTAAAGAAGCAATCTATTCTACGAAGTATAGATTCTATATGCCATGCTGTAGATTGTTTTACAAAACCACGATGATATTCTAACCAAACATTCCACATAAAATAATGTAGTGTTATGCTTGTATTTTGTTTGATTACTTTGCCAGATAGAGCAGCAGCTTCTAGTTCTAAAGCAACTTTTTCTGCATCTTTGCGTCTAGTAAAACCTCCACGTTTTATACGATTGCGTTTACCTGTATTATCTTTTCCTAGTTCTATGGTGAAGTAATAGGAAAAACCTTTTGTCTTGGTTTTTTGTTTATAAATTCTAGCCATAGTTAAACTCCTTAACTATGCTTATATTACACACATTTTTAGTATGTAAGAAAAATTTTATTATGTCAAATAAAGATTTTATATTATACATATATCAATTTATAATTGTTATTTTTGTCTTAAACATTGCATTTTTGTCCCAAAAGTAATATAATAAATAGTGGAGGGATTTTTATGAAAAAGAAGACTATCCTAAATTTAATAAAATATCATACGGAAAAAAATGAGATTGGATTTAAAAATGAAGCTTATACTATAGCTAAAGATTTTGATAGTATGGGTGATTATAAATTGGCAGAATATATATTATCCTTAATATCAGATTCAAATGTATTTGTTCCTCAAGAAGTAGAAGGTAAATATTCTTTTCTTCGAAAACTTGAGCTAAATCAAGATGCGTTGCCATTACCAGATAAAATAATGTCAGATGTTATTGGTTTAGTTAATGCTGTAGGACATAATGCTGGTATTAATAAATTTCTATTTCAAGGTGCACCAGGAACAGGTAAAACAGAAACAGCTAAACAAATAGCTAGGCTTCTTAAAAGAGAGCTGTATATTGTAGATTTTGAGATGATTATAGATAGTAAATTAGGGCAAACATCTAAGAATATATCTTTATTATTTAAAGAAATTAACAGTATACGTAATGCTGATAAGGTAGTTGTTTTATTTGATGAAATAGATAGTATAGCATTAGATAGAACGAATTCAAATGATTTACGTGAAATGGGTAGAGCCACATCATCTGTATTAAAAGCATTAGACACATTAAATGATGAGATTGTTTTGATAGCAACTACTAATCTATTTAATTACTTTGATAAAGCATTAGTTCGTAGATTTGATTTTGTCGTTGATTTTAACAGATATACTAGAGAAGATTTATTAGATATTGCTGATATATTAATGAATAATTTATTAAATAAATTTAAATTTGCTAGTAAAAATAAACGAATATTTAAGAAAATCATGAACTTAATGGAAGTAATACCTTATCCAGGTGAATTAAAAAATCTTTTAAAAGCAGCAATAGCATTTAGTAAACCTGGAAATGAATTTGATTATTTACGAAGATTATATAGTGCTATAACAAAAAGAGAAGCAAATGATTTAAAACAATTACAAAGTGAAGGTTTTACTATGAGAGAAATTGAGATATTAACAGGTATCTCAAAAAGTAAAGTTTCTAGGGATTTAAAGGAGTAATACATGAATCATTTATTACAGTTAAAAGGAAATTTTAATAAAAGAAAAAATCGTAGCAAATTCGGCGCTGTCAAATTACGTAAGGATGAAAGTGTAAATGTAGAACATTTACATAAATTAAAAGAATCATTGATTTCAGTATATAAATTTTGGGAAAAGGATACTATTTTAAAAAATCCATTAGTTAGTGTTCACTATACCCGTGTAATGCCAAAAAGCAATAGACTTCAAATATTATTATCTAAAGGTAGTAAAAAACCTAATTCATTTATAGTTGGTGCTAAATTTAGTAATGATAGTGCTAGAAAACATATAATAACTTATTGTGTTACAAAAGAAATAATAAAAAATACTATAGATTTAATAGAAAAAGCTATTATTGTCGTAAATTCCGAATTTGGTGGAATAATTACAGCAAATGATTTTGATAATAAAAAAATAGATGTAGATAAAAATATATTATCATCATCTAAATTTGCTCAAATTATTGTAGATGCATATCACATTGAAAAATTCAATGTAGAAGTAGATTCTCCGGAAATAAAAGAAAATGCCATTATAACCATTTATGAAACGGGTATGCAGTCCGAAGAGTTAATGGATAAATTGAATATTAATTTTTTATTTCTTAGAAAAATTGATAATACAACAATGCTTTTAACACCAGAGGAATACAATATATTAAGAGAAAAAGCTCCATATTTGATTGCTATGGCAGTTAGAGATTTATCCAAATTAGAAATGGATAGTATTATTCAAGTACCATTATCAAAAATATCTATACCAGAACCAAATAATGAACCTATTATAGGTGTAATTGATACTTTATTTGATGAAAGCGTATATTTTTCTAAATGGGTAGAATATACAAATATGATGGACAAAAATATTCCTATAAATTCTAATGATTATAAACATGGAACAGCAGTGTCTTCTATTATTGTAGATGGTCCATCATTTAATCCAGATTTAGACGACGGATGTGGTCGTTTTAGAGTAAGACATTTTGGGGTAGCTGTTAGTGGACAATTTAGTTCTTTTACTATCTTAAAAAATATTAGGGAAATAATTTCTAAAAATAGAGATATCAAAGTATGGAATTTATCTTTAGGTTCTATGAAGGAAATTAATCAGAATTTTATTTCACCAGAAGCAGCAGAATTAGACAAAATACAGTTTGAATATGATGTAATATTCGTAATAGCTGGTACTAATCGCTCTCTTTTTGAAGATGAGAGAAATGATGTAGTGAGAATAGGTGCACCAGCTGATTCTATTAATGCTTTAGTAGTAAATGCTGTAAAGAATGATAATACATCAGCATCATATACACGAGTAGGACCTGTATTATCTTTTTTTAATAAACCTGATATTAGTTATTATGGCGGAGATTTAGATGAAGAAATATTTGCATATGATTCTTTAGGTAAAATAAAAGTGATAGGTACATCATTTGCTGCACCATGGATTGCTAGAAAATTAGCATATTTAATTCATATTTTAGGATTAAGTAGAGAAGTGGCAAAAGCATTGATAATAGATTCTGCTACTGGGTGGAATTCAAATGAAGAAGCATCTATTAGAATAGGATATGGTGTTGTTCCTAAAAAAATAGAAGACGTAGTAAATTCAAAAGATGATGAGATTAAGTTTATTTTAACAAGTGAAGCAACTATGTATGAAACCTATAACTTCAATATTCCAGTACCTAAGTATAAGGAAGAACAACCATTTATTTCTAAAGCGACTTTATGTTATTTTCCTAAATGTTCAAAAAATCAAGGAGTAGATTATACTAATACTGAACTAAGTATACAATTCGGTAAAATTAATAAAAAAAGAACAATACAAACTATAAATAATGATGTACAAGATGCTGGTTGCTATATATATGAGAAAACAGCTAGAGAAAACTTTAGAAAATGGGATAATGTAAAACATATTTGCGAATTTTTTAAGTCAAGAAAGCGACCAAAAAAATTAGCAGATACTAATGGATTATGGGGTATCAGTGTTAAACGCAAAGAACGATTGGATGCTAATGATGGTACTGATTTAAAATTTGCTGTAATTATTACACTTAAAGAAATTAATGGTGTAAATAGAATAGAAGATTTTATTTATCAGTGTCAACTTAGAGGTTGGTTAGTAAATGAAATAGATATTCATAATCAAGTAGAAGTGTATAATCAATCTGAAACAGATATCACTTTTGATTAGTGTATATAGTTTTTTATGTGAAATAAAAAAGAGACAGGTAAATTAATGTGACATAATAATGTTCAACCATTAATAAACGAGTCTCTTGAATATTTTATATTATATTTTTATATTAGAATTATATTATTTTTATATTAATTTGTCAATAGGAGATTTGTTTATGATAAAATATTGTAATAATTTAGATTTAGAAAAGAAAAATATAGATTCAAGATATTATCTTTTTTATCAAGTATGGAAAGAATTTACAGAAGTAAAAACATTAGATTCATATCAATATAGATTGATGAATGTAATATCTGCTATTAATGAATTAAAATCAGTTATAGAAAAGACTCTTAAGGAGTATTATAAAACAAATCATAATATAGATATTTGTAAACAGGAACTTATAACTATTATTAAAAGTGATATTACTCTAAAAAAATATTATCCTATGATTTGGAATAGATTGATACATTGTTTAGGAGACAAAACAGATACAAAATATAAACAAAGAGCTTTATTATATAAGTTAAATTACTGTATTAAAATTATAGAAAATGATTATTTGAAAAATTTGTTAGAAGAATTGGAACAGGATATTATAAATAAAAATAATAAAGAAATAATTAATAAAACAAATAATTTAATTAGTTTATGTGTATACAAAGGTTGGTCAACAATAGCTTTATCTAATATTATTGACGAATTATTTAAATCAAAAGAAGATATAACAAAATGGGATACTTTTAAAAATAAATTATTAAATTCAGCAGAAGAAACCTATCTAGTAATTATTCCTTTAAAGATACGCATAAATCCAATGGTAAAAGGACGACCAGAAAAAACTAAAATTCAAATTTTTAGGGAATGTCAAGAATTAGGATTTTGTATTTATACTAATAATAATAATAAAGAAAATTTAATAAAAAAATATCCTTGTTTAAATTCAATAAAATCTAATAATGAATATATTATTTTTGAAGAAAAGGCATATGATTATTATTCAGCTTCACATATAGCTTTATCTAAGTATTCAGAGGTTCTTAATTTATTAAGTTTCTATAATTTTATTTCTGCTTGGAGTTTACGAGATATTAATTGGAGTATTATTAATTTAAGTACTGAAGAAAAAATTAAAATATTAAAACCTAAAAATTTATATAGTACTTATGATTATATGGAAGGTGTTATTAAATTATTCACTAATGCTAAAAGAATTATCAGTAATAAAGGTAATAATTTATTAAAAACAAAATTGAAAACAGTATATAGTTATGCAAATATGAGTAAATCTTCTTATGTACAAGATGAAAAATTTATAAATAGTTGGGTAGCTTTAGAATCTTTATGTAGAGGAAATGTATATGATAATATTATTCTTAATGTTTTAGAAACTGTATCAGCTGCTTTATGTATTAGATATATTTATAGACTTTATCGAAATTTTATTGAAGATTGTAGAAGATGTAAAATATCATTGGAATTTGATGTTAAGTCTAAAAACAGAGAAGATATGGTAAAAGAGATTATTAAAATATTTAAGGATGAGAATTTATATAATAAATTGTTACAAGATTGTAAAATAAATGATTTATTATACTATAGATGTGAATCACTACATCGTTTAATTACAGAAAAAAAGGCTTTATATGATAGAATAAATTATCATTATACTAATGTTTATAGACAATTAGCTAGATTATATAGAATAAGAAATGATATAGTTCATGCTGCAACACATAATGAACAAATTTTAATTAGATATATAGAACATTTAGATGATTATTTATTAAATGTTGTCTCAGAGATAATTATTCAAGCTACAGAAAAAAATGAATATAGAATAGAACATATTTTTGAAATAATTAAAGATCAATATACAACTTTTGAAAGTATTTCTAATAATACTAAACCAAAGAAAAATGATATATCTGAAGATGTATTGCAAAATTTATTTGATACCGGTGTTATATCGTTAATTTAAATGTTATATATAAATAATAGAAAACACTAGATAAAATATATCTAGTGTTTTCTATTATTTATAACATTTAAATTTTGATATAAATTTATTAAATCTATCTTTTATTATTGAAAAGAACTTTTTATTTTGTACGTTTTCTAATTGTTTTATAAGGTTATCACCTGTTTCAAATAATTCTTCTTGAATAAAGTATGTGACTTCTGTTAAATTTTTAAAATCCATAGTCCATTTCTCATTACGTTTAATTTCTTCATTTAAAAATTCAATTGGACCTTTTTTCTTGTTATCTTCTTTATTTGTTTGGTCTGATGATACTACTTTACTAAAATAAAAATCTATCCATTTTTGTTTTATATCTATTAATTCTTTTCTATTTTCTATATAAGTATTAAATAAATTATAAAACTTAGATATATTATAAGCTATATCTTCATCTTTTAATCTATTGATATCTTTAATATATCCTTCTAAAATAATTAATTTATTAACTTTTATAAGATATGGTTCATTTAATTGAGTAATATATTTTCCATCCCATTTTTTTATTGGATTTTTCTTATAACAATCATTTATACAATATATGATTTCGTTCATTATTGCTTTAGCCATACTAGATACATATCTTTTTTCTTGAAATTCTTTTAAAATTAAATCATAAATAGATTTTGTAGTAAGACCAATAAGAAATATTATCGACTTAAGAACTACACTTATAAATCCCATATTAATAAAATTTGAACTTAGAAATAAATAGATAAAAACTAATATAAGTAAAGATAATATCTCTCCTCTAATAATCATTATATAAAAACATCCTTTTAATATATTATTTATTTTTATGATCTCTTTTATCAATTTGCTCTTTAATTGATGGAGGTAATGTATTATACATATTATTAATAGAATTGGGAACTGTTATCATATAGTAAACGATCCAATTCATTATTTCAAATAAAGTTTTGGCAGTATCATCATTATCGTTAAAATCGATTGTACCTGGATGAACTGCTTGATTACCTATATATCGGATAGTATCAGCAGCTTGTTGAACTATTTCAGGTAATCCTTTTTTTACTAAATTGCCAATGTCATTATTAATATTATCTCCTTTTTCACCAAGTTCTTTTAATAGCATTTGTAATGCTAGTCTTAATAAAGCAGCTGATGAACGAGGAGATAATGAATAAATACTGGCAGCTTCATTATATATTTCAGCTATATCTTTTGGCATGTCATCATTAGGTGAAGGTATGCTAGATACAGATGGATAAATTAACTTTTCATTTAACCATAATGATGTTTGATTGCAATATTGACAACATGAAACATATAATGAACCAGATTTTCTAGTTGATGAATGATAATATTTTGAATTTAAACCTGTTATATCTGCATAAGAATCATACGTTTCATGTAAAATTTCTTGCCATATCTGATGAGCATATACTCCGCATATAGGACAAGTAAATTTATTTAATTTAAATTGTGGAATATATTGTTTATTCATATAAAAATTTCTCCTATTTTTATTTAGGCTCTTTTAATAAAAAGTGTACGATAAATTTGCAATAAAAAGATTGATATTATTGGATTTTTAGTAATTTGTAATAAAAGATGTACGATAAAGTGTACAATAAGTGTATGATAAAAAGTTTGTACTATTACATTTTTTAGTTTGTACTATTATGTTTTTAATAGAATGTATATACTAGTATCTCTTTTATTAAAAGATAATTACATTATGTTATAAAAGAAGAATAGAATTAGACTTTATTAATCTATATAAAAGTAATGTTTTATATAAAAAGTATTAATAGAAAGAAGTCTTAATAATAAAGAACTTTTTCCTTTATTAGTTTTAACTAGTTTATTCTTATTTTCTTCTCCAGAAATCATCACTGGTGATTATTAGATTGCCTTTTCGTTTGACTTAGGTTCTTTTGTAGGTACAAAACGTTCTAGCATAGTATCTATGATTTGTTTATCTTCAGCTTTTAATTGCCGATATTTCTTTATAAGATTTTGTTCATCAACAGATAACTCAATATCATTTTTATTAATTATAAAACTTGGCAATATTAGGTCAGGTTCTTTTTTTTCTTCAAAAGAGTCTACTTTCCCAATTAGATAATCCACACTTGTTTTATAAAGTTTGGCTAATGTACGTAAATCTTCTGGACTTGGTCTAGATACATTGTTTTCCCAATTTGATAAAGTTTTATTATTTATATTTGTATGTTTTTTTACATCAACTTGTTTTAGTCCAGCATGTTCACGTGCTGTTTTTAAAAAAATACCTATTTCCATAATGAACTCCTTTTTATATAAATAATAGCATAATTCTAAATAACTTAGACTTTATTCTTAAAATATTAGAAAAAATATTGACTTCTAATAATTTTGGAATTATAATCTAAGTATAAATTCTAATTTTATTGGAAATGGTGGTGGTGAAATGAAAGCAAACATTAGATTAAAAAAATATCTTCAAGAAAAAGGGATTAGTCAAACATTTATAGCTGTAAAAACAGGTATAAATGTAAAAACATTAAATGCAATAATTAATGGGCATACTGCTTTGAAAGCAGATTTATTAATTGAAATTTGCGAAAAAGGATTAAATATCTCTATTGAAAAATTTTTTGCCCATAAATTCCAATAATATTAGAAATATAGAATTATCATACTTTGAAAGGAGGTGAGATATATGCAGACTTATTTCCATGTTTTTATTAAAGAATGTAGATTAAATGCAGGTTTTTCCAAGATAAAATCAGCTAGATTACTGAATGTTAGTGAACGTAGTTTATCTGATTATGAGAGTGGAAAAACTGCTGTAGATGATGCTTTGGCGGTTAAGATGGCACAAATATATAATTGCCCTGCTATCATCTATTGTTGGACCCAAGATAATGCTTGTGGCAGGCTGTGGTTATCGAAATTAGATGATAAATGTTTATCACAAAATATTTTATGTAACTTCAGCAGTATTGAAACTATGCAAAATGAGTTTTTGCCAAAGCTTATCAGAATTGGTCAAGATAATAAAATTGATGAGCAAGAAAGAAATATCTTCATCAAGATAAAAGAGCATGGTCTGAAACCGCTGATGAAAAGCACCATTGCATTATTGTTTTCAAAAAACAAAAAGAGCCGACCTGCAAAAGCAAGTCAGCTCTAAATCAACCTAAAAATATTGTAACAAAAAATCTATTATAAGTAAATGCTTATATTACACACACTTACAGACCTTAGCAGTGGGAAGGTTAAACTGCTACTTTTTTTAAGTTAGTGGTGTTATTTTTATGAAAATCTCAAACGACTTCTTGAATAGAGAATTACCATGTATTAGTAATATCATCATTAAGATTTTTATTAAATTAATAAAGCCTTTAATATGTTTAGTATATTGGTGGACGATATTATCGTTATTGTTTTATTGGAGTAGAGTATATGGAAAAAATTATACAGAGAAAAAGTTGAATTTTTGGCGGTATTTTTGTGTAATTTATATTTTAATTACAATGTTACTGTTATTTTTATATTTAATATTTTTTCTAGGTTATTTATTAAAATAGTTATAATAAAAATCTATTACAGGTATAGCAAATAATACTACTACTAACCAAAAACATATTAATGAAATATCAGATTTCATTGAATCCGGAGCAATAATATAAAAATCACAAAGAGTAGATAGATTATTTGATATATAGTCATGGGCTTTAATTAAAATATTAGTTACTTCAATTTTAGTAGTATCAGATGTTTTTATTTTATCAAGTTCTTCTTGTACTTGTTCTTTTACTTTAGCTTCAACTATTTTATCAATATATGAATAAGCTTTTTGTATGAATTGTTCTTGATATTCAGGGAATTTTTCTAATTCATTGAGTAAAGGATTAATATCTTCTAAGTTATTTACTAATGTTTCATCATAATATTCAGTGTCCTTTAATTTTGACGTAAAAGATGAAATAAGGTCTTTATTATAAGATATTTTATCTTGAATTCTGATAGATTGTTGAATTGCTGTACAAATATGATTAGGAATAGTAGGTATTGAAACCTGACTAAGAATATTAGAATATTGATAAATTGCTGGAGAAATTTTAGGAACATTATAATATTGAGCTATTGTAAAAGAATTTAGATGCATGTTACTAAGAATATTAGTGTATTGAGACATTATGGAGGAAATATTAGGAATTTGTGGTATTGAAGTGAGTTTAGGTAAATTATTTGCCAAAGACATAGCATTACTAATTGCTAGGGTATAGTGATTTATTTGATTAATTTTAGATAAATTATTAGCAATAGATGTAGCATTATTAAAAGCTAATGTAGAAAGTTGGATTTTTTCTAAATCTGAAAGTTGGTCATATTCATCTACATGAAGATTTTCGGATGAGTTTTCAGAAATTGAGGTTTCGTTTGGTTTCATATGAATGAATCCTTTCCTTATAATAATCTAAGTAAATAAATGGGGGTTTATTTACTTATGATTATTATATATTTTTTTAAAGTTTTTAGGAAGGAATCTATTATAAGGGTTTAAATACTAAATTAAAATATGGCGGTGATATAGCGATCGATGCATTGATATAAAAAATAGTATAAGAGATATTAGTTATGTAGCAGGCGTGATTATAATAATATATTTCAAATAGTCTTTATAACAGAAGAAATATTTAAGATATATTTACGTTTAAAAAATAATATATGCTTGTAAAAATACTAATATTACAAATTATTATTTTAAGAAAAAAGTATTAACTTACAATATTATTAAGGAGTTAAGAAAATGCAACTTACAGATAAAGAATTTTATTGTTTGTCTTGGCATTATAATGCTTTTTATGAACAAGCCAAGCATAAAAAAATAGCAGATTACGCACAAGCATGCGAAACCTGCAAATATAAAAAACAATGTTATATTGAAACTAAAAATCCTATTGTATATGAAATGGAGAAAAAATTACCAGTACAAATAATAAAACATATACATCAAAAAGATATTTTTAGCTTAGGTAAAAATAATTAACATCTAGGAATAGTTTTCAATATAGGACAATCGTCTGGATTAGATAAAGAACAACGTCCTATATCTGCTAAAGAGCATTCAAATGATACTAATTTATATTGAGTGTGCATTTGTCCAATTACATTTATAGGTCGATATTCTGCTGCTATTTGATGTGTTTTTCCAGTAGTAGGACAATCACCTTCATAGTATTTAATCATTGTAATCACCTCCTTTCAAGGATGATTATAACACAGATATTTTTTTATGATGAAGTAGAATTACTTAGAAAATGTTAGGAGAATTTTATGAGCAAAGATTTTCAAAAAGAAAATAATACACTCAAACAATCCTCAAATACAATTTCAGTTGATGAATGTTTAGATGTATTAACTGGATTGGTAAAAATCAATGTTGATGAAAGTATTTTAGATAATATTTTTTCTTGCATGACAATAAAAACAGCTAAACCTATATTATTTTATGAAAAAATAAAAGAAGCATTTATTATCGTAGCAATAGCAAAGTCTTTTGGTGTTGGTAATGAATTAAATGATTATTTAATCAGTATTCAACAAGTAAATAAAAATATTAAATAGAATAGGAGGAATACTATGGATTGGAAGCTGGAATATGAGCTTACTCGCAAAAATATAGTTTCATCTATTGAGAGTTTAAGAACAACACTTACTGCACAGGAAAATTTCTTGAAAATTCTTGATAGAAACTATAATGAACGCAAAGAAATAGAAGCTTTGAAAATAGAGAAACAAAAACCTTATACAGTCCAGCAAGTAGCGGAACAGTTAAATGTAGATAGGCAAACTATTTATAAAGCTATAAAAGATGGAATATTAAAAGCTCGTCATATACGAGGTTCAATTCGCATCTATCCAGAGGATTTGAATAACTATATCAATCAATGTTGAATTCTTAATAGAGGTGATATTTATGAATTTATATTATTTTACTTTTGGAGCAAGACAAGAATTTGAAGGTTATGTTCAACCAGTAGTGGCTTCTGAATATGATATAGCAAGAAAATTGATGCTAAATAAATATGGCACTAATTGGTTTATGCAGTATAGTGCAAATGAATGGGAATTTGTAAAGTTAAATTGTGCATTAAAAGGTATTCCCTTTGACAGAGAATTACCACCAATAATAGAAGATAGGTATAAACCAAAAAGATATATATATTGATAAATAATAAAGGAGAGTAATGACTAATGGCAGTTAAATATACTGATATATTATGTATCAAGAATATTAGGTGAAAATAATTTTACAGTTTGCAAAAAAGCCATTAATTCCAAATCTATTGGTCATCATAAATATAAAAGCAGTGCTAATAAAACTGTTCATACAGCAGGTGAAGCACAAGATTATTTAGATAGAATTGCTGAGAAAAAAGGTTGGGACGAATATTAAAATAGAGGTGATATTTATGAAATAGTTTAGATATCATAGGATTTTTGCTGGTCTTGTTGTTGGCGGTATAGCTGTATTGAGTATTGGTGCAATAGATAATACAAAAGCATCGCCAACAGAGAACGTATATATAGTCCAAAAAGGTGATAATCTTTGGCGGATAGCAAGTCAATATTGTTCTGATGAAGACAATATTCAAGAATTTATTTATGAAATAAAAAAAGATAATCCTCATATAAAAGATTATCTTCAAGTAGGGCAAAAAATAGTTATAAAAAAAGAATTAGTCGATACCGGCATATCAACTAATTCTCAAGAACATAAATATTAACTTTATGTTTATATTTTACCATACTTTGAAATAAATTACTAACGAGTAAATGCAAGAAAATACGACTTAGTACGAGGAAATTCAAGAAAATTCGAGTTGCTACGAGAAAATGCAACATAATACGAGAAACTTCGAGAAAATACGAGTAAAAAAATGAAATTAAGTAGAGAACAAGCATTAATTTTAGCAGAGTTAAAAACTTCAGGAGCAATAAAATCATTACGAGGTTTAACTACTGTAGAGTTAAATAAGAAAATACCTGGAAATATAAAGCAAAGTATTATTTATCGCAATGCTTTAAAATTGCGTGATATGGGCTTGATAGATAATGGTATCAAGGTAGGAAAATCACACAGTTATTATATAACACCAATGGGAATTAATGCTTTAAATGAAGAAAAAAATAAATAATCAAGTAAGTAGGCAGGCAATAGCTTGCCTATTTTTCAAGGAGGACTATGTAATGGAAATTAAAGATAAGATTTTATTTATTGGTGTAGGTCAAGGCGGTGGCAATTTATGTCAAGAATTGGAGCTTAGAGGATACCGTACTTTAGCTATAAATACCAGCAAGGAAGATTTAAATACACTTACAGTGAAGCACAAATACCATATCACTGGTGGTGAAGGTTGCAGTAAAGACCGTAGTATTGGTAGACAATTAATAAGACAAGACTTCGTCAATATAGCTAAACAAATCAATAATTGTGGAAATGATGTAGAAATTATTATGGTAGGTTATACAACTGGTGGTGGCACAGGAAGCAGTCAAGGCACAGTATTAGTAGATATACTTACAATGCATCCAGAATATAAAGATAAGATTATTTGTAGCGTAGTGATATTACCTTCTAATAAAGAAAGTATCCAAGCAAATTCTAATGCTTATTGTTGTTTTAAAGAAATTAGCAATATTCAAAGAGGCGGAGCTTGTTTTGTACTAGATAATGAGGAGTTTAGAGATAAATATATGATAAATAAAGAATTTGTCGCTTATTTAGATGAATTTTTGCATATACCAGCTACAGATAAATCTATAAAAGGAAATATTGATTTTTCAGAAATAAAGAAAGTATTATCTGCACATAATATGGCGGTGATGATAGCTGTTCCTGAAGGTGAAAATACAGTGGCTAGATTATTGGATAGCCTACAAAATAATAGTATCTTTGCTAAAAGGGAACAAGATAATATTTTACAATATACAGCTCTTTCACTTGCTGATGAACGACTAAATCCTGAAGAAGTAAATCAAGATTTGCAGAAAGCTATTGGCATACCAATAGATAGTTTTACTACATTTAATAAAAGAAAGAGAAATTTTATCTGTCTAAGTGGTCTTACTTATCCAAAGACACGTTTAGAAGAAATTGAGAATTTAGTAAATAGCAATAAAGATACTGTTTTGAAAATAAAGCAAAATAATCTTGAATTAAATGCAGATATGAGCTTTTTGCAATCTACAACAAAGATAGAAGATGCCTCAATAAAAGAAGATAGTTTGGATAATATTTGGGATAAATACAATCTATAACAGTGAACATATTACGAGTATTTACGAGAAAATTCGAGAAAATTCCACAAAATGCGAGAAACTTCGACTTACTACGAGAAAATTCGAGAAAATGCGAGTAAATACGAGAAACAAAAATGAGTACCCAATATCGGGTACTCATATTCTTATACATAAAAAAATCTACTTTGAACTAAACAAAGTAGATAAAATAAAAAGCCATATAAAAAATACAAATTCGCTAATCAAAGTATACCTTTTATGTGGCATAAAGTCAATTTTTTAAGCGTCTACAAAGGCGTATGTAGAGCTTGTTAAAAGTATTATTTAGATGAACAAAAATAATAAAACAATGTGGTGATTTTATGTCTTATGTACAGATGAAAGTATATATGAAAAATAACATAGAGGTATATAAATATTATTCAGGAAAATTGGGGAAGAAAATATATAATGCTCCAGCACAGGGGAAGACTCCAATAAATCAATTAAAATATCAAGACCAAAAGGCAAGCCGTATCTGTGGATGGAAAATAGCAGAGAATTTCGATAAGAATGATTTATGGGTTACATTAAATTATCCAGCAAGACAAGCTATTGAATCACAAAAAGCAAAAGCAGATATAAGTTTATTATTAGTTAATCTTTGTAGAGCATATAAAAAAGCAGGTATGGAACTTAAATATATTTATACTGCTGGAAGAACAAAACGAGGTATGGTCCATTTTCACATGGTAATAAATCGTTTTGATACAGCCATCATTGCTGAACTTTGGCGAAAAATTTCTAATGGCGGAACACATTTTCAACATTTATATACAAATGAATATGGTTATGTGGATTATAAAAAGATAGCAGATTATTTAATCAAAAATAGTCAAGAAACATATTATCGAAAAGATAGAATTCATAAAAAGCGTTTTTGTGCTTCCCTTAATCTTGCTATGCCTGTAGTAGAAAAACGCATCGTAAATGCTAAAACATGGAAAGAAAATCCTAGTTCTATTAAAGGTTATTTACTTGATAAAAATAGTATCTATAACGGATATGGTTGGTCAGATAATGGAACTTATTGGGAAGGTTGTCGTATCCAGCGTTATAACTTAATTCATTTGGGCATATTGTGTAATAAAAAACATAGAAAAAAGAAACTCCCTGATATTCCACAAATATTTGATGATAAATCTTGGTATTTGTAATCAAAAATAAAGTAGCTGCATTCATAGACATATATTTATTGTGCCTATTGCAAATAAATAAATAAGGACTGATGACATGAATAAAAGTGATATTAGTAGAAGAAGCAATGCACAAGGAAAAATATTTGAAAATCAGATATATTCCGCATGCTTAGGATACTTATATGAGGGTAGAGCTTGTATTGATAAAATACCTGAACCATTTGGTGTAATCAAAAAAGATTATATTACTGGAGAGTTTTCAGGTAGATTTTTTGCGAAAAAGAAAGCTCAACCAGATTTTCAAGGAACATTAAAAGGTGGAAAATCTATAATTTTTGAAGCCAAATCAACATCAAAAGATAAGATTGCTCTATCTATATTAACCGCTCATCAAGTTGAGTTATTAGAACATCATTATCAATTGGGAGCAATAACCGCCATATGTGTAAATATCAATAATGATTTTTACTTTGTGCCATATGCACTTTGGCGATTATGCAGAGAACAATGGGATAGAAAATATTTCACTAAAGAATATTTAGATGAATTTAAAATCAAGTTTAATGGTGCTGTTAACTTTTTAGATATGGTAAACGGAAAAAAAGTAGAAGATATGACAATCTTCATAAAAGAATAGGTGATATTATGTGTGAATATACTTGGCTTGATGGAACAATATGGATATGTAGTTTAATAGAAAAGCCATGTCCTTTTGTAAAACCTCAATACAATGATTTATGTATAGAAATGAAAGTACAGATATGTACTGGCAAATGTGAAAATAAAAAATAGTAGAGGTAGATATAAATGGCATTGACAAAAGCAGATATAAATAAGATTTCAGATATGATAAAACTAACTGTGATGGCGGTTGTTAGTGAAGCAATAAAGACAGTAATACAAGATAATAGCATTAATTTAAAGCAAAAGCCTATAAATTATAGAGAAAAGACTATAAAAAAATTAGAAGCATATAATATTCTTAAGCATAATATGCAGAAATGTGAAAAAGATATTGAAGATTTATATAAAGAAGAATTTGGAGCATGTCCAGCTGTTCATCATGCTATGGAGTATTATGGTGAAAAATGTACACTTGATGAAATTCGTTATGTGAAAAAATTAAAAATAGAACATATCTATTATAGAGATAAAGAAGAAGTTGATTTCATAGATAGTGTTTTAGAAGAAATAAAAGATGAATATTATGGCGGAATAATAAAAATGATTTATTTTGATAAGATGAAAATTGAAGATATAGCAAACAAAATGAGTTGTGATAAGGTTACATTATATAGGCATAGAAATAGATTATTAGACATATTATCTATAAGGTTTTTTGGCAAAGATGTACTTGAATAAATGCAACTAGACCGTGCAAAAAAATCGCAATTTACTACCGCAAAAAAAGATGATAAAATTTTTATAGGTCAAAGAAGCGAGAAAATGACCTCTCTAAAAATAAACGCTTTTCCGTCTGAAAACTGAATAAGGTTACGCACATGATTGTGGATTACATGCAGAAAAGACAGCTAATAAATTAGCTGTCTTTTTTGTTTGGAAGGTGATGAAATGACGATTATAAAATGTGATAAATTTAGATGTTTCTATAATGCTGAAGGTATTTGTGAACATAGAAAGATAATCATGAAATATAAAAGGTGTATGAGTTATACAGTATCTGGAAATTTTACTATAAGAGATTTAATACAACATAAAGCTACTTGTCATAAAGCCAATGGCAAATATAAAAATAATACAGCAAAGGTGTTTAAATAAATGGCAAAAGAATTTGCAAGGAAGTTTTATAACAGTACAAGATGGCGGAAGTGTGCTAAAGCTTTTGCACAGTCTAAGCTTTTTATTTGTGAGATGTGTCATAATCAAACAAATGAAAAGATTGATGGTGATCAGCGTTATATTGTTCATCACAAAGTACCACTTACACCAAAGAACATTGACGATCCTTATATTACTTGTGGTTGGGATAACCTTATGCTGCTATGTATTGAATGTCATAACAAGATACATAGTAAGGAGCGAAGGCGAATGCTCTTTGATGACAATGGTAATCTAATTGGTATTGATGAACCAAAGAATAATTAAAATGATTAACTACACCCCCATATACGATAAATTATCTGACAATTTCCTAGACCGGAGGGTCCATGTTCGTATAAAATACACGATATCGCCGAGAGGGGTGTGGTCTATTTTTCAGAAAATTTACTAGAAAGGAGATGTATTTTTGTGTCAAAAGTAAGTGAAAAAACTTTGAAAAAGCGAAGATTGGCGCAATATAGAGAGGCTTTTAAAAATATTGATGATGATAAAATGGCAATAGTCGAAAGAACAATTGATTTTGCTGTTGACCTAGAATTTAGGCTTGATAACCTGCAAAAAGACCTTGATAGAGATGGTTTTATTGAGGAATATTGCAATGGAAAAGACCAATACGGCACAAAAGAGTCTACTGCTAGTAAAGCATATTCTACAGTTTTAAAAAATTATAATTCATTAATCCGAACCTTGTTATCTTGTATGCCACAAAAAACTTCTGATGATGTTGATGATGGTTTTGAAGCCTTTGTTGGTACATTGAAAAAGTAGTGATTATATGAATTATATTGAAGTTTATTATGGGAAGATAAACAATGGTGATGTAGTAGTTTCAGAAAAGGTAGCGAAATTATTTAAGCATTTACATGATAAGCTTGATGATAACAATGGTCGTTATATTTTTGATGAACAAAGAGCCAATCATGCCATAGATTTCATTGAGCGATATTGCAAACACTCTAAAGGTAAATGGGCTGGTAAGCCTGTTATATTGGAAGTATGGCAAAAAGCTATACTTTCAGCACTGTTTGGTTTTGTAGATAAAGATACGGGGCTTAGGCAATATAGAGAATTAATTTTAATCGTAGCTCGTAAAAATGGTAAGTCTACATTATCCAGTGGAATAGGTCTTTATTTGTTATTTGCTGATGGTGAAGCAGGTCCTGAAATTTATAGTGTAGCGACAAAAAGGGACCAAGCAAAAATAATATGGTTAGAATCAAAAAGAATGGTAAAAAAATCGCCATCATTAGCTAAACGCTCTAAATCATTAGTGTCCGAAATACAGTGTAATTTTAATGATGGAACATTTAAGGCACTGGCAAGTGATAGCGATAGTTTAGATGGTCTTAATGTTCATGGAGCACTGATAGATGAGTTGCATGCTATCAAAGATAAGAACCTTTATGATGTAGTAATTGATGGTATGACTGCAAGAGAACAGCCTTTATCTATTATTACATCTACTGCTGGTACAGTGCGTGAAGGTATTTTTGACCTAAAGTATGAAGAAGCAGCTAATATTATTGCCGATTTCGACAATGAAGAAGGCTATAAAGTAGATACTATTTTACCAGTGATTTATGAACTGGATAGAAGAAGTGAATGGACTAATCCAAAATATTGGGCAAAGGCTAATCCTGCACTAGGAACAATAAAAAATAAAGAACAATTAGAAGATAAAGTAAATCGTGCAAAGGCTAATCCTCATTATGTTAAAAATTTATTATGTAAAGATTTTAATGTGCGAGAAACTGCTACAGAAGCTTTTATGACTTTTGAACAACTAAACAATGAAGCAACGTTTGATATTGAGGTTTTAAAACCTAGATATGGCATTGGTGGTATAGATTTATCTGCTACAACGGATTTAACTTGTGCAACTATGCTTTTTAAAACGCTAGAAGATGAAAAACGTTTTTATGTAGAGCAGATGTATTGGATACCAGAAGAATTACTTGAAAAACGAGTACATGAGGATAAAGTGCCTTATGATATTTGGCTAAAGCGAGGATTTATTAGGTTAAGTCCTGGCAATAGTATAGATTATCGCTTGATTGTTGAATGGTTTGAAGAAATGCAAAATGAAAAAGATATATACCTGTTTAAATGTGGCTATGATAGTTGGTCTGCAAAATACTTTGTACAAGATATGATAAATACTTTTGGTGAGCCAACTATGGAGCCAGTAATACAGGGTAAGAAAACTTTATCTGGTCCGATGAAAGCTTTGGGTGCAGATTTAGAAGCTAAACTTATAAATTATAATAACAATCCTGTACTTAAATGGTGTATGGCAAATGTTAGTGTAGATATGGATAAAAATGGAAATATTCAGCCATGTAAATTACAAAATCCAAGACAACGCATTGATGGTTTTGCAAGTCTACTTGATGCATATGTAGTATATGAGAGAAATAAAGATGACTATATGAATATTATTTAAAAGGTGGTGAGACATTGCAATTTAGAAGTTTATTTAGCAAAATCTTTGGTAATCAAAAAGAATATAAAGATGTTACAGCTTTAAAATTATTAAATGGTTATACAAATATGTATACACCTTTTTCAGGAAATGCTTATGATGACGCTACAGTACGAGATTGTATAGATACTATTGCAAGGCATTTTGGAAAAATGCGACCAAAACATGTAATTAAGGATAATGGAAAAATAAAAAATGTACCTAATGATAGATTGAATTATTTATTAAGTTCGTATCCTAATCCAATGATGACTGCTAGTGAATTTTTAGAAAAGTTTATAGCACAGTATTTTACGTATAATAATGCTTTTATTTATATACAATGGGACGAATTTACAGGCAGTATAAAAGCTGTATATCCATTAGATTTCCCTCTTTTGGAAATACTAGAAGACAAAACATATAATCTTTATGCTAGATTTACTTTTGGTGCAGGTGAAAGAGTTACTATTCCTTATGAAAATCTTATTCACATTCGTAGACATTTTAATCGCGATGAAATATTTGGCGATGATAATTCAAAGATAATGATTGAAGATTTATCAACGCTAAAGGCAGTTAGAGCTTCTATTATTAATGCAGTTAAAAATTTTACAGCACTGCGTGGATATTTAAAATGGATTTCATCTCTTAGACCAGAAGATATGAAAAAAGTACATGATGATTTCGTACGAACATATGCTAGTAATAATCCTTCAGGTATAGCTAGTTTGGATAATAAAGTAGAATTTCATGAATTAAATAGTAAGATAACTACCTTTAATAGTCAACAAATGAGTTATGCTAGAGATTGTATTTATAAACATTTTGGACTTAATGAAAATATCATCATGGGCAAATATACAGAAGATGAGTATATAGCCTTTTATGAGTCAGTACTTGAGCCTGTAGCTATAAAATTAGCTCAAGAAATGACAGACAAGTTATTTACAAGACGAGAAAGAGGCTTTGGTAATGAAATTATTTTAGAAAGTAATAGATTAAACTTTATGTCTGTAGCATCTAAAATTAAAATCTGTGAAACACTTATTCCTACTGGCGGACTTACAATCAATGAAATTCGTGAAATCTTTGGTTATGCTGGTATTGAAGGCGGTGATGAACGTCTTATCAGTTTAAACTTTGTAAAAGCTAAGGATCAAAGTTTATATCAAACAGGTAATAATGATAATTCATTGAAAGGTGGTGAAGATAATGGGGAAAATGGAAATGAGAATGGCACTACTAGAGCCAGCTAATAATGATGATGAAAATAAGCAACTTGTAGAAGGATATGCAGCAGTTTTTAATCAAAGGGCATTAATATGGGAAAGTGAGTGGAGCGGTTGGAAATATATGGAAGTAATAGACCGCAATGCTTTTAATGGTGCAGATATGAGCGATACTGTCTTTAAGTATAATCATGGCGATGTAGCAATGATACTCGCTAGAGCAAGTAATAATACATTAACCATGAATACTGATGATAAAGGTCTTAGAATTAGTGCTGATATTATTGATACCAATAATGGTACAGATGTATATAAACTTATTAAACGTGGTGATTTAAACAAAATGAGTTTTGCTTTTACTGTAAAAAGTGAACGAACTGAAGTTGACAAAGAAAATAAGATTTATACACGTACAATAACTGCTTTTGATAAAATTTATGATGTGGCGGTTGTAGATTTTCCAACGTATGATGGAACATCTATACAGGCACGAAGTAAAGAATATTTTGTGGACCTAGAAAAGGATTTACAAGAAAAGCAAAGAAGAAAAAGATTATTGCTTATGACGTATTTATAAAAGGGTTTTGTGTTTTATATTGCAAAAATCACAAGATATGCTATACTAAGTATAGAAACAGTGAAGTTCATTATAATGCACAAAACCCTTAGGAAGTGGTAGTTCCTAAGGGTTTTTACATTATTACGCTAATGCTGGAGCGTTAGGATAGTTACTCAAAAAAGTGCTTATCTATCCATTTGTAAATGAAGTAAGAGATTACATTTACCATAATAAGCACAACAATATCAGTGAAGTTCATTATATGCACCTCCTCTCTGTTACCAGATTGGAGTTGAGTAACGAAAATAGTATAACATAAATTTATTAGTTAAGCACCTAAGAAGGTGCTTTTTTTGTACCCATTTTAAGATATTCAGAAAGGAAAATACAATGAATAAACGATTAGAAGAAATTTTACAAAGAAAAGAAGAAATTCGTTCTTTATTAGCTGATGAAACAAATAAAAATTTAAATTTTGATGAACTTGAAAAAGAAGTTAGAGAACTTGATGAAGAAGAAAAAGAAATCCGTAGACGACAAACTATTATTAATAATATTGGTAGTGGAATGACAACAAGAACAAATACAACTAAACCAGTAAAAGCCAATATCTATGATAGTGAAGAATATAGACAGGCATTTATGAATTATGTTTGTCGTGGTGAAAAAATCCCTCAAGAATTTAGAAGTGATGAAGTAACAGCTACAACAGATATTGGGGCATTAGTTCCACCAGTTACACTCAATAAAATTATTGAAAAAATTGAAGCTTATGGCATGATTTTACCACTTGTAACACGTACAGCTTATAAAACAGGTATGGTAATTCCAACAGCGAGTGTAAAACCTACAGCTACATGGGTAGCAGAAGGAGCTGGCTCTGATAAACAGAAAAAAGCTCTTAGTGGAACAATTACTTTTGGACATTTTAAATTACGTTGTGCTGTAGCTGTTACTTTAGAAACAGAAAATATGGCATATAGTGCCTTTGAAACAACTCTTGTTAAGAATATCGTAGAAGCAATGGCAAAAGCACTGGAAATGGCGATTATTTCTGGCACAGGAAGTGGTCAACCAACAGGTATTCTTACAGATAATAGCAAAGGTGCGAAACTTGAAGTATCTGCACTTGATTATCAGACGCTTATAAATGCTGAAGCAGAACTTCCTATGGAATATGAAAATGGTGCAGTTTGGGTTATGACTAAAAAAACCTTTATGCAGTTTGCAGGAATGGTAGATAAAAACGGACAACCTATTGCACGTGTAAATTATGGTATTGGCGGAAAACCTGAACGTATTTTACTTGGTAGAACGGTAAAACTTACAAACTATATTGATACCTTTAATGAAAGTTTAGGTGCTGGTAAAGTATTTGCGTTTCTTTATAATTTTGCCGATTATACGCTTAATACTAATTTCCAGATTGGTATTAAAACTTATGAAGATAATGACACTGATGACATTATCCGCAAAATGATTATGGTGTGCGATGGTAAACCTATTATCTATGATAGCCTTGTTAAATTGGTGAAAGCGGGAGAGTAATAGCCCCACACCTGCAATAGTAGGTAAGGCAATAGTGGGGCAAACAATAGTAGGAAAAGAAAGTTAAATAAAAGTGAGGTAAATAATTATGTATACAAAAACTAATTGGGTAGATAATAAAACTCCAGTAAATGCTGAAAATATGAATAAAATTGAAACTGCACTGGAAACACATGACACAGCCCTTGAAAGTAAACTTGAAAAGCCGAAAGCAGACGGCACGCAGGGACAGATTTTATCTCTCGGCGCAGACGGGAAATTAACTTATATTGACAAACCGGCAGACGGTACACCGGGAGATAAAGGTGATAAGGGTGATGACGGCATAGCGGCAGAAATTACATCCGTTACGGCGACGGTCGACGCTAATACAGGAACACCGGAGGTAACCGTAACACCGGGCGGCACAGCGCAGGCACGCACATTCGCCTTTGCCTTTAAAAATCTTAAAGGTGAAAAAGGTGATAAGGGCGATGCAGGCAACCCGGGCACAAATGGGGCAGATGGTACGGCGGCAACCATTACAGAAGCAACGGCAACGGTTGACGCCAATACAGGTACACCAGAAGTAACTGTTACTCTTGGTGGAACAGAACAGGCACGTACATTTGCATTTGCCTTTAAAAATTTAAAAGGTGCAAAAGGTGATAAAGGCGACACAGGTGATAGTGGATTAACAAAACAGGCAGCTATTGCAGACGCGGCAGGTGGCGATGAAAAAGATAAAATAAATGCTATTTTAGCGGCATTACGTAGTGCAGGGGTAATTGCTACAGAATAAAAGGAGTGAAAAAAAGCATGGCTGTTACACTTGAGCAAGCAAAGGAATATCTGCGCATTGATGAAGATTTGACCGAAGATGATGAGCTTATAGGCGGTTTAATCGAAGCTGCTACTGATTATCTAGAGCAGACTACCGGCAAAGAGTATAGTGATGACAGCCAGCTTTTTGTTCTGGCTGTTAAAATGCTAGTGGCGCACTGGTATGAAAACAGAAGCGTTTTTTCTACCAAAACCAATGTTAATAATCTACCGCACTCTATCGAAGCCATAATTACACATATTTCTCTAGCACAGCATTATAAACCATTAGGAAGTGAAACATCATGATTAATATTGAAGAAATTGGTACATTAGATAAACGTGTAACAATTTTAAAATATGAAGATGTTGAAACACCGTATAATTTGACACAGAAAAAATTAATGCCATTTTTGAAAGTATGGGCAAGAATTGAACCTCTTAGAGGTAGAGCTTATTATGAGCAATACAAAGAAAAAACCGAAGATTTAAGTAAAATAACTATTCGCTATCGAAAAAATATAGATAATTCTATGTTAGTTAAATATAGAAATAATCTATATGAAATAAAAAATGTCATAGATCCTTATGAATCGCATATAAAACTAGAATTAATGTGTAGCATAAAGAAATCAGGTGCTAGTGATGGGAATTAGTTTCGAAGAATTTATTGGTAGGTTGCAGACGGTGCAAAAGAATTTTCCAGATGATGTTGAGACTGTTTTAAATCGTGGTGCTAATCGTATGATTAAGGCTTTAAAAACAAATAGTCCAGATAGTGGAAAGGATCATAAAAGAAAATTAAATAAAAGTTGGAAAAAGAAAATTGAAGGCTATGGCAAGGACATTCATGCCAATATTTATTCTACAGCACCACATTTTCATCTTATTGATCGTGGTCATAAAATAGTGGGTAAGAAAGGACAAGAAAAAGGTTTTGTACAAGGAAAGCATTTTTTACAAAAAACTATAGATGAACAGCAAGATGATTTACAAGAATATATGTGGAAAGGTGTATATAAGCGGGTAAAAGATAAATTAGATGGTTGATGTAGTAAAACAGATAGATATCTTAAATCAAATTGGCATAATGCTGAAAGCAGAATTTAAAAGCACGGTTTATAGTGATGAAATCTTAGAAGATTTCGCTAAACCGTGCTTTTTTATTAAATGTTTATGTACTAATATCCCACAGACTAAAAATATAACAAAGAAAAGATTGTCTATTATATTGACATATTTCTCGAAAGATACCGATAAAAATGAAATACATTATGCTGATGTTATGGATAGACTTCAAATGCTTTTTCAAAGAGGAATACCTTTAAAAAAGAGATATATTCATGTGAATGAATTTACTATTGATAGAGTAGGGGAAGGACAAGATATTATCCAAATGATAGTAAAGATGGATTATTTGGAGCAAATTATAAGACCAATGAAGCAAGCTGATTTAATGGAAGAAATGCAGTTAAAAGTAAAAATAAATGAAGGAGAGAGGGCAATATGGCAAAATTAGGAATGCCAAATGTGATTATATCTTTTAAAGAAGCAGGTATTGCAGCAATTGAGCGTAGTAAACGTGGAATTGTGTTTCTTATTTTAGAAGAAGAACAAGAAGTTATTGATAAATTAACCATAAAAACAAATGCTATCTGTGGCAAAGCCATTACAGGACAAGCAATAACAGGGAATATAGAAGAAAAAGAAGTTATTGAAAATCCATTTGTTATTTATACAACAGATGATATTCCAAGCGAACTTAGTGAAAGTAATAAAGATTATATTACTAAATGTTTACTTGGATATGTAACTTCACCATACCGAGTTAAAGTTTACTTACAAGATAAAGGTAAAAGCGGAGCAGATAAATGGCAGGAATCTTTAAAGAAAATTGCAGCAGAACGTTGGGATTATTTGGCAATTCCAACTATAGAAGAAGAACAACTTGAAACTGTCGGTACATGGATTAAGACAAATAGGGAAAATAAATACAAAAAAGTAAAAGCTGTACTTCCTGGATATGATGGAGACTATGAAGGAATTGTTAATTTTAGTAATAAAACTATTAAGACGGCAACAAAAACGTATACACCAGCAGAATATACACCACGTATTGCAGGATTAATAGCCGGAACACCAATGACCATAAGTGCAACATATGCACCGCTTAGCGAAGTAATTGACTGTGATAAATATGACCTTGATGAAAATGATGAAAAGGTAAATAATGGTGAATTTTTCATTTGGTTTGATGGAACTAAATATAAGATGAGCCGTGCAATGAACAGTCTTGTTACTACAACGCAAGGAAAACAAGAAGGCTATCAAACAATTAAAATCGTAGACATTATGGATATGATTTATGATGATATTAGAACTACAGCACAGGATAGCTATATAGGTAAATATGCAAATACTTATGATAATAAATGTTTACTTATTACTGCAATAATTGGATATCTTAAAGAACTTGAAGGTGAAGGTCTTTTACAAGCTAATTATTCTACTGTAGAACTAGATACGGAAGCAATAAAAAATTATCAGCTGCAAAACGGTCTATATACCAAAGATGAACTTGCAGATATGAGTGATGATGAAATTAAACAGCTAGATACAAAGAAAAAAGTATTTTTAAAAGGCAAAATTAAGATAATTGACGCTATGGAAGATATAGAACTACCATTTGATATTTAAGAAAGGAGTTTACTTTTATGGATAAATTTGAAGCTCAACGTGTTATGAGCGGGACGCAGGGCGAAATTTGGATTGAAGGTAAATACATGGCAGAAGTAACAGGGTTTAAAGCAGAAATTAAACTAATAAAAGAAGAAGTTAATCAAGTAAAAACCATGTTTAAACAGTATAAAGTTGTAGGCTGTGAAGGTACTGGAAATGTAAAAATGAATCATGTGTCTTCTTATTTTATTAATCTTATGGCAGATAATATTCGTAAGGGGCGTCAAACAGTTGTTACAATTCGTGCAAAACTTGATGATCCAGATGCAGTTGGACGTGAAGAAGTGATTATTCGTGACGCAACCTTTGATAAACTTACACTTATGGATTGGGAAGCTAAAAAACTTACAGAAGATGATTATGATTTTACTTTTACAGACTTTGAAGTGCCTGTTACTGCTAACGCTTAATATATTTGTAATTATTTTTAAAGGAGATAAGAAGAATGAGTTTAGTTGATGTATTATTAAATAGTGATGTAGATGAAATCTTGGCGGAAAAAACAGAAGAATATGACGTTGAAAGATTAAGTAAAGTTTTGGGAGAAAAATTTGTACTTACCTTAAAATCTATTCCAGCTAAAAGATATTCTGAAATTCAAACAACAGCTATTAATATAAAGGGAAAAAGTAAAAATATAGATTTATATAAAATGCAAATGCTTACATTAAATGAAGGAATAAAAGAACCAAATTTGGCAGATACTAATTTACTTAAAAAGTTTAATGCAACTACTCCATTTGATATGTATGAAAAGTTGTTTTTAGCTGGTGAAATTACAGATATAGCAAATAAAATAAGTGCGTTATCTGGCTACAGTGAAGAAGAAAAACAACAAAATATTGAAGAAATAAAAAACTAATAAAATCTGATGGCAAAACAAATATGATGTATTGGCTTTATAGAAAACATCATTGGAAGCCATTAGATTTTTTTAATATGGGCAATGGTGAAAGAACCATTATTGAAGCTTTTATAAGGCAAGAACAAGAAGATATAAAAGAAGAAATAAAAAAATGAGGGGATAAAATGGCAACACAAATTGATGTAACTTTAAGGTTAATAGATATGATGACCTCCCCTCTTGTACGTGTTCAAAATGAAATGGAACGTACAGCACGTGCTCATCAGCGTATGGGTAGAGATATTCAACGTATTGGTGATGGATTTAGTAGTGTCGGCGAAAGTATGTTACCAATTGCAGCTGGAATTACAGCAATTGGTGCAGCAGGAGGTCGTGCATTTATTGATTTTGATAGCATTATAACTGGAGCAGCGGCAAAAGCTGGAGCAACAGCAGAAGAAATGGAAATGATGCGTCAAAAAGCAAGCCAATTTGGTGCAGATTTTCCAATAAGTGCCACACAAGCAGCAGAAGGTATGGATAGATTAGCAGCGGCAGGTTATGATGCTAATCAAGTTATTGGTGTTATGCCATCTGTTATTACAGCAGCGGTAGCTTCAGGTGAAGATTTAGCCACAACGTCAGATGTTGTAAGTAATGCTCTTAATATTTGGAACTTAAAACAAGGTGATATTGCTAGTAATGCTATGCGAGTAGCAGATGTAGTACAGATGGCTGCAAATAAATCTAGTCTTAGTATGACAGACTTTGGTGTGGCTATGCAGTATGCTGGTGCTCCTGCTGCAACACTCAATATTTCGATTGAACAATTATCTACAGCAATGGCTATAATGAAAAATAATGGTATTGAAGCAAGTACTATTGGAACATCACTTCGTTCTATTTTTACAAGATTATCTAGTCCACCTAAATCAGCAGCAGAAGCTATTGAGCGATTAGGATTACAAGTAAAAGATACTCAAGGAAATTTTTTAGGAATACAGCCAATAATTGAGCAATTGCGAACAAAAATGATTGGTATGTCTGATACTGAACAAGTAGCTATTGCTCAAGCTTTAGCAGGTCAGGAAGCTTATAGTGGTTTATTAGCATTAATAAAAACAGCACCCCAAGATTATCAAGCAATGCAAGATGCAATGAATAATGCAACGGGTTCTTCACAGGCTCAATTTGAAGTAATGAAAGGTACACTTAAAAATAGTATTGATGGTATGTTAGGGAGTCTTGAAAGTCTTGCTATTAATTTTGGTAGTGTTTTAACACCGCAAATAAAGATGGTAACCGATAATATAGGAAATTTAGCAGACTTAATAAATACGTTATCTCCTGAAACTAAATTACTAATCGGTAATATTTTAATGTGGACAGTAGCATTTACTGGTTTTATGCTGGCAACAGGTAAAGTTATAAGTATTGGTGGTGGTATTGTAAAACTTTATGGCGACATAGGTAGAGCTGCAATGGGTGGAAGTATACACAATAAGGCTTTACAATTTGCTGTATTAAATACAGTTAATGCTTATAGAACATTAAGAACAACATTGATTACTGTAAAATCGGCAATGACACTTGAAACTGTTGCTATTGCAACAGCTAGTGGACTTGGTAAAATCTCTAATGCTATAAAAACGGTAGTTACAGTATCACGTGCGTTTATTTTTTCTCCAATTGGAATTACTTTAATGGCTATTGCGGGTATTGCTTTTCTAGTTTATCAAAATTGGGAAACTGTAGGACCGTTTTTAATTGGATTATGGAATCAAATTAAAGCAGCATTTTTAGAAGCATGGTCGCAAATTCAACCTGCTGTTGTATTATTAATGGCTTCTTTTAGTAGGCTTAAAGATGTAATATCTGGCGGTATTAATTCTGTTTTATTGGCACTACAACCAGCATTTAATGCCATAAATCAATTAATTAATATTATTTTATCCTTAGGTAGTTCTATTAGTGGTGTGCTTATGCCTATACTTCAGTTGCTTGCAATATTTTTAGGAAGTGTTTTCATCACAGCTTTAGTAATAGCTGCAAATGTGATAACTAATAGTATTATTACAGCAATTAATATAGCTACTGCTGTTATTACAGGATTTTTAGGCGTATTAAATGGCATAATCACATTTATAACAGGCGTATTTACTGGAAATTGGCAAATGGCATGGCAAGGTATAGTTAATGTTTTTCAGAGTATTTTTATAAGCTTGAATGATATTGTTAACAGTGTTTTAAATGAAATTAAATCAAGTGTAAATAGTATTATAGATAGTATAAATTCGATTAGTTTTACAGTTCCAGAAGGCGTACTAGGTATTGGTGGAGCAACTTTTGGTGGGCTTAATATTCCTAAATTTGCAAGAGGAACAGAAAACTTCACTGGAGGACCTGCCATAATTAATGAGCAAGGTGGAGAAATTGTAGATCTACCAAGTGGAACACGTGTCATTCCGCATGATAAATCTATTCAGACAGCATATGCACAGGGACGACAAGACAATCAAAGTAACAGTAATAATTATAATTTCAGTATTAATATTTATGGTGCAAATATGAAATCAGATGCCGACATGGACGAGCTAGCGGATAAATTAATGCAGAGAATTTATTATCAAATGCAAAAGAGAAGTATAAACATGAATGAGGGGGCGGTGTAATGGCTTCAATTTTGTCGTTTTTAAATCAGGCAGTAGATAGCATTATAAGTTCAGGCTCTGGCTTAAATACGGGTTGTAAGTTGGTTTTAAGCTGTGCTGGAGAAAGTGTAACTTTTCCCGTATCACCACCTTCTTTTAAAGTAAGCAATGCTTACAATAATAGCACTATAAATGTAAATTCTTTAGGTGATATAAATATGCTAGGAAAACGTGGATTAACTACAATTAAATTTTCTAGTTTTTTTCCAGCACAGGCTTATGATGATATTGTAAATATTACACCTGATAGTCCATATAGTTATGTTGAAAAAATAAACTCTTTTGCACAAAAAGGACAGCCTTGTAAATTAGCTATATCTAATACAAATATAAATCTTAATGTGAGTATCGATACCTTTGACTATAATGAAAAAGATGGTACTAGTGATGTTTATTTTTCCATTTCTTTAAGAGAATATCGATATGTATTACCAAATTCTAATAAATTAAATAATACAACAGGGCTTGCAAGTAGAGTAGCAGAGGAACGAAAAGAAAAAGTAATTAACTGGTATCCTGGTATGGATTTAATGGACGTAGCAGCACAGAGTGTGGGGCAGTTTTTCCCGATTGAGGAACAAGACGCAAAGCAGTTATCTGTATTTAGGACGTTGGCAAAAACGAAGAATTTGAATGTCGGCACTATACTTCATGCAACAAAACAGTCTATAAAAGTTTCTGATGATACGATTATAAATTTTTAGGGTGATAGTATGCTTATATGTAAATATACAGATCCGCCGCTTACACAAAAAGAACAAGAAGAATTACAGCAAAAGAAAAATAACAATGAACCATACGCTGAACCATTATCTGATTTTGATATTACAAATTTTGTAACGAAATGGACATGGAGTGGTGATAGTGAACAAGCAGCAAGAAAGCTTGAATTTGAGATTGTTTATAATACTGTAGATAAAGACAGTGCCTTTACCGCCTTAAATTTAAAAGTAGGCGGTTTTATTTATTTATCTTACGTTGAAACGGAAGAATCAGAACCTGTTGAAATCTTTGAGGGTAGGATTTTTTACAGAAAAAGAAATTCTAATACATTTACTTTTTCTTTTACCTGTTATGATGATATGGTCTATTTAGCAAAGTCGAAGGTACAAATGCTATTTGATGGAATTACAGTAACAGACGTTATAAAGCAAGTATGTACAGAAATAGGTATAAATGTATCTGCAAATATTCCACAGATTAATACAGTAGTAAGTTTTATCGTTGATGGTAAATCTTGCACTGAAGTTTTTAAAATGTTATTTGAGTATACCAAAGCTGACACGACAAATAATCCGAATGGTGAAGATTATACAGTAATTTGTTTAAATGGTGATGTAACAGTTATTAAAAAAGGTGAGATAATTGAAAATTACATTGCCACTGATTTAACTGATATTGATAACTCGGAACACTCTGAAAGCATAGAACGTATGGTAAATCGTATAAAATCTGTAGATGATAATGGTAATATATGCCAGGTCTTTACAAATGAAAATGATGTTACACATTTTGGAATGATACAAGATATTTATAAAATGCAACCACCTAAAGAGGGAGAAACAGTAGATAACGTAAAAATGGCAAAATCACGATTGAAACGATTGCAGGACGAAAGCTCATTTAAGGCAATTGGTAATATTCAGTGCATTACAGGTTATACAATTGAAGTTCAAGAAGAACAGCTTAAAGGTAAATTTTTTATAAAAAGTGATACACATAATTTTGCTAATAATATCCATACTATGGATTTAACTTTGGAATATATGCCAGAAATTCCAGAAGTGGCAGAAATAAAACAAGAAGATATTGCAACACCAGTATTTAAAAGTAGTAAGCGTAAAAAAACTACTGGTGGCGGTAATGGAAGTTTAAAAGTAGATAGAGGACTTAGTACAGGTTTTGATGCTTGGGGAGGGACTACCATGAATAACGGTAAAAATGGTTGTGCTGAAGCTGTTGGAAAAATGGGTAGTTATTATAGCCCGTTTTTAGCAGAGCAGTGTAATAATGGTGTTGTTGGTGTGCCTTCTATGGTAGCAAATGCAGATAGTGCTGGGCTTTTGGAAAATTTTTCTATAGGTAATTTAGAAAAAGGCGATGTTATTGTTTATGGCAATAATGACCATGTGGTAATTTATGATGGTAATGGTGGATATTATGGCAATAGTAGCAGTAAAAATGTTGTGGTACATGGTAGAGATTACAATAGCCTAAACATAACACCAACAAAAATTATAAAAGCAAGCAAAGGATGATTAAATGAAAAAAACGGAAGATCCGTATAAAGCAATGTTAATGCTTTTTCGTAATGTTGGTGGTAAGGCGGGACTACAATCCACTGTACAAATTGGCACTATTGTAAGTCCACCACCAGAAATAAAAGTGCAATGGAATGGTATGCTACTTGATAAAAAGTGGTTTTATATAGATGATTATTGGTTACAGGGGCATACAAGGCAGATACGAGGACATATAATATCTGCTACTCAAAATCGTGGTGGTGGTATTGGTGATAGTGCCTATGAAAGCCACAATCATGATATTAATAATGATTATACAGCTTCTATTATTTATACTGATACATGGCAAATCGGCGATAAAGTTTTAATGATACCGATTATGGGAGATGATAATAAAACAGTGAAACAGTTTTGGATATTAAGTAAAGGTAAAAGATTGGACGGTAATTGATATGGCTAATCCTTTTATGATAGGAAATACCGTAAATACTGAACAGTACAATACGCAAAAAGAATTTAAAGAATATGCATGGGATTTTAATAGAAATTCTTTTATTTATAATGATGATGGTTCTATGAAAATAGTTACACGAAATGAAGCAATAAAAGTATGGGTATATAAAGTATTGCAGACAGAACGATTTCGATATGGTGCATATTATGATGATTATGGTCTAGATTTAGAAAGATTTGTAGGGAAGGTAGCTAATGATGAGATAAATGCTAATGAATTATATAATGCTGTTAAAGAAACATTGCTTGTAAATCCGTATATTTTAGCGGTTAATAATATATCTGTCGAACAAGTAAATAAAAAGATAATTTTAAATCTAGAGCTTACCACTGTATATGGTAAATCTACGCAGAAAATCGAGGTGTAATATATATGTTTGAAATGGAAACAAGAAAAAATATCTTGGATAGATTAAAGCAATATTATACCGAAACAGCAGGGGATAAAGTAAATATTATTGAAGGAGGTTTTGTGTGGGATACGCTATCTGCTAATTCTAAAGAGTTTGAAAAAGCATATGCTGAAATGGCATTAATTATTGAAGCCTCTTTTCCACAAACAAGCTGGGGCGATTGGCTCACAAAAAAAGCTGAGGAACATGGTATTATACGACAAGAAGCCACAAATTCTAGTGTTATTTTAACTATAACGGGACAGGCAGGAGTAGCAGTATCAGAAGGTGCATTATTTAGTACCAATGATGGAAAAAATTTTATTACAGTAGAAACTAAAAAAATAGAATCTACAGGAACAGTAGATATAAAGGCACAATCTCAAGATGTAGGTACTTCTTGTAATGTAGATGCCGAGACAATAATAAAAATTCCTATGAGTATTTATGGTGTATCTAGTGTTATAAATAAATCAGCAGCTTATGATGGCTTTGATGAAGAAACAGATGAAGAACTTTTAGAAAGATTGCTTTTTAAAGTACAAAAACCAGCAACAAGTGGTAATCCATATCATTATGTGCAATGGGCAACTGAAGTAACAGGAGTCGGTGGAGTAAAGGTAATAAGGCTTTGGAATGGTCCTGGAACTGTTAAAGTTATAATAACAGATGCTAATAATGGTATTGCAAGTGAAGATTTAATAGAAAAAGTTAAAAATCATATTGAAGAGCAAAGACCAATTGGTGCAACTGTTACGGTTGTAAGTTTAGAGCCAGTTAAAATAAATATAGAATTAAAGGTTACAAGTGGTACAGCAAGTATAGAGGGCATAAAAAATGCTGTTAATGATTATTTTAAGAAAAATATTTTTAACGCCACATATGTATCTTATGCAGTGATTGGTGGTATTATCATTAACAATTCTGCAACTACAGGTGTTTTAGATTATACAGATTTAAAAATAAATAGTAACACAGAAAACATTCCTCTAACTGATGAGCAGATGCCAACGGTAAATGAGGTGAAGATAATTGAATGATATATGGCTTAGGCAAAATAAGGTAAGTATTTTGAAATATTTACCTTATTTTTTATCTAAAGATTATAGATTTAAAACTACAAATAATGCTTGTGATGTAGAACATGAGAATATAAAACAATATATTAAAGATTGTTTTAATCAGCTTTTTGTCGAAAGCGCAACATGGGGCTTAGATTTATGGGAACAGTTTTTAGGGCTTCCCATAGATAAAAATAATGATTATAAAACACGACGAGCAAAAATATTAAGTCGTATGAATAATCGGCAAACCGTAACATTAGAGTTTGTAAATTATCTTATAAATCTATTTGTTGCCGATAAAACAGGTTATGCGGTAGATTATCCAGAGAAATACTTATTAGAAATCATGTTGCCGGATAATAAAATAACAGATTTTAAAGCATTGGAAGAAATTTTAAATATATATATTCCAGCTCATATAGGTTGGCAATATATAGCTTTTACAGAAAGTAAAGATTACTTTTACTTAGGTGGAATAGTATCTAAATGTAAAACTATAAATATTAGAGCTAATAGTGAATTTAACATAAATGTAAATGGAATAACTAAGAATAATGCAATTGGCATAGTGCATATGGCTAAGATTATAAATATTCCTGCAAATTATTATGAATAGGAGTAATAGATTATGAATAGCTTACAAAATAGAAGTACATTACTAGATAAACAATATGATACAGGGCAATTTTCAGCTTGTATTGTTACAAATATTGGTAAAGAAATGATTGCTAAAAGTCAAAATGGACAAACATTGACATTTACGCGTGTAGCTTTAGGTGATGGTTTAATTGATGATGATGACGATATATTAAGTTTTACAAAAGTTAAAAATGAAAGATTAAGTGCTAATATAGCTAAATGGGTAGATAAACAAAATGGACAATTCCAAATACAATTTAGAGTTTCTAATCAAGAAGTAGAAATCGGCTTTTGGCAACGTGAAATAGGTATAATGGCTAAAATTGATGGTGGTGAAGAACAATTATATGCATATGCCACTTCAGGTAATGGTGCAGATTTTTTGTATGATAAGACAACGCCTATTGATGAACGTATAGTTAATATAGATTTTGTAATTGGTAATGCAGAAAATGTTCAGGTAATAGTAAATGGCAGTATAATTTATGCTACTATTGAAGATTTAGAAAATGCAATAGATGAACATAATACTGATGAAAATGCACATGATAATCTAATAAAAAGATTATTTGGTTCAGCTGAAGCAACATTAGATAGTATAAAGTTAAAAATAAAAGAGTGGGCTAAAGAAGTTTGTTTACCATTATCTGGCGGAACTATGAAAGGTAATATAAATGCCAATGGGTATAATATTACCGCTACTAAATTTATAGGTAATCTTCAGGGTAAAGCTGATAGTGCAGCTAATGCTGATTTAGCAGCAAAAGCTACTACAGCAGAAAATGCTAATAATGCTAATAATTCAA
>ERZ835541.780-NODE-780-length-36504-cov-2.850010_pt1 | contig 36504 bp, 26 predicted proteins | sample MGYA00519945_ERZ835541 | MGnify/ENA primary metagenome ERZ835541 (study PRJEB31850, sample SAMEA3708780) | human gut metagenome | biome: human gut; feature: human-associated habitat; material: faeces | place: China | collected 2014 ...
ATGTGGTGTAGCCTGCAAACATATCCGCCCCACAATTCCATTCCAGTTTCCCTGAGTCTGGTCTGTAATACTATGTGAATCCGGTCCTACATTAATTTCTTTAATGCGATTATCTATTCTGATGGTTATATTACATTTTCCGGGACGTACATATCGGGTGACATCATATATGTGTGCTACACATAAACTATTCTGCATCCCCACCTTATGCCCATTTACCCAAACAGTAGACTCAATATGCGGACGTTCCAGAACCAACACAATACGTTCTTTTTTCCAATCTTTAGGAAGATTAATTTCTTTTTGATACCAAGCTACTCCTACATAATGTTTATCAGGCGTTAAGAAAAACGGCAGCTTTACGTTACCTTCTCTGCGATACTTCTCCATATACGGATTGTAGTAATAAGAACTATCATAAAGACTACCGGTCCACCGGGTACGAACCGTTACATCATCTCCCTTCAGCCTCTCGGGCATTGAACCGGGCAGTTCAATCACATCTTGCAATGTTTGGTTAAACCACTTTTCTTTTTCTCCTATATCCTGCCTGTCTATTTCAAAATTCCAGTCTCCGGATAAGTCAATTGTCTTCTGTGCTTCTATCTGAAGAACGGATAGAAGCGACAGCATGATTAATAGTATTTTTCTCATAAATTAGTATATTATTATTTATACGAAAAGAGAGCGGCTTCACAGTCGCTCTTCTTTCTTGATTGAATTCAATCTCTACTTTACATAACTTTTGTTTAAAATATATTCCTTTATTCCCAACCCGGATTCTGTGTCAGATTTGGATTTTTCGATCTTTCTGATTGGGGAATCGGGAACAAATACATCTTGTCATCCCATTGGCGTGATACATTCTTGCGCACGTAAGTAATGCTTCCATCGGCTTCCTTAACCAGCTTCATTTCAACAATATTCTTGAAATATTTATCAGCCTCTTTCCAACGACGGACATCCCAGAAACGATGCCCTTCGAAAGCCAGTTCAACAAAGCGTTCGTTACACAACTTAGTCCAGAATGTATTGGCATCCATTCCTTGTTCAAAGTCCGGCATACCAGCACGTTGGCGTGTCTTGCTGGCAGCAGCACGGGCCGACATCGGGAATTCCATGCTGGTAATATCTGCGCCACCCAGATACTTGAATACAGCTTCTGCATAATTCAAATAAACTTCGCCCAGACGGAAAGTCAACCAAGTATGACGAGACTCCTTAAACTTGCTATTGCTGGCCAATGAGATGGCACCGTTACAAAGTTTTTTGAGGTAATAGCCTGTCGGTGTGGCTCCAGTCAAAGGCTCACCATTGATGCCCCCCTGGAATGTTTCAATCTTGGCGGCACCGGAATAAGTAGGCCATTGTGCACCGTTTACAGCTACCGTAGCCTCCAGGCGCGGATCGCGATCCTGATAAGGATTCTTCTCATCATACCCCGAGCCGTCTTCACCGATCGATTTACCGTTGAGCATATCGTAAGCATCGACTAAATTCTGAGTAGGACAGTTTCCTCCCTTACCACCTTCAATGCCCACAGGGTAATTGTTGGTTTCCACTAAGTTATCGCCGGATGAATTTTTATAATAACGGCGACCGTAGAGGATTTCCTTCATAATGCCGGGCGTATTGAAACTTCCGGCATCCCACAAATCCGCATAATTGGCAGTAAGGCCTTTGCCACGTTTATCGGCAGCATCGAGCAACTCTTTGGCATACAAAGCTGCCATATGATAGCGTTCCTTGTCACCACTTGGATTGAACAGCGGGCTGGCCCAATACAAGGCAGCACGGGCTTTCAATGCGAGCACGGCAAGTCGGTCCGCGCGACCGGTCTCTTCCGTACCTGTAGAAAATTCTCCCAGATTACTGTAATCTTCGATAATCAATGATTGGATTTCCGCACATTCATCTATGATGAACTTAAAGATTTTATCTGCCGAAGTCCGTTCTAACGAATTGACTTCTTCTGCCGTGATTTGTTTGGTCACCAAAGGTACATCACCATATTGGCGAACCAAGCAGAAGTAGAAGTAAGCACGCATAAAACGGCTTTCATACTTGTAGTTCTCATAACGGTGAAGTTGGGCGGCATAGTCGTTGTTCAGCTTCAGTTCATCGAATGACAAGCCCTGCAATTCGTAAATCACGTGGTTGCAAGTACTGATGCCTTTATACATGCTACTCCAGACTGACGCCTTTGCATTGGTAGGGCTCCAAGCTCCATTGTAGAAGTGCTCGATACCATTACCCAAAAGACTGTACTCACTTTCGTCTGTAGCAGATGCCTGCATGGCGCCCGATGAGTAGTTACCGAAGTCATAGTCCACGGTGTTATAGATGTCGGTCATGAATCCACCTACATTACCGAAGTTCTGTGTTATATAGTCCTTGTCGAAGATGTTGTACTCATTGTAGTCCATCTGATCAGAACATGAAGCCAAGCATCCGGCTGCACACACGACAAAGACAGATTTCCATATTTTATTGCTCATAATTCTAATGTATTAATTCGTTCATAAAATTAAAACGTAACACTCAGCCCCAACGCAACGCTTTTCGTCATAGGATTGATTCCATACGCTTCGGCGTCGTTCTCATCTATATGGTCGAAACTGAGGAGGTCAATGCCACGTACATACAATTTAGCGGCGTTTACAATTTTCGTCTTTTTCAGCCAAGAAGCGGGCAACTTGTAGTACACTTCCAGATTGCGCAACTTGATAAATGAGCGGTCGGCCAACCACAGAGTAGATGTCTGGTAGTTGTTGGCATTGCTTTGGCTGCTCAGACGCGGGAACTTGGCATTCTGATTCTGTGGTGTCCAACGATTGTCGTAAGCATATTGCGAGATATTGGTGTTGTTTATCAACGGCCAATACATGCTCTTGGTGTTGAGAACGGCACTGTAATTGCCTGTCCCCTGGAACATGGCATAGAATCCGAGTCCTTTCCACTCCGCACCCAAATGCAGGCTGTAGTATATTTCCGGGCAAGTGGTGCTGTAGCCGATAGCCACTTCATCGTTGGTATCGATGATGTTGTCGCCATTCACGTCGCGATACTTTATATCACCGGGCTTCACCGTAGAGAAATTCTGTGTGGGACTTGCAGCGATGTCTGCTTCATCCTTGAAGAAACCGATAGCTTCCAATCCGTAGAGTTGTCCGTAAGGATTTCCCGTCTGGACAAGATTCGCATATTGGCGGGGTTCTTCCAGCATTTCCTTGATTTCGTTTTTGTTCAACGAGAAGTTACCGCCGACATTAAATTCCACTTGACCGAGCTTTTTGCTATAATCAAGACCAACTTCTATACCCTTACTATCCACGATACCTGCATTTTCATACGGAGGCTCCATGCCGAAAATTTCCGAGTATTTGCCTTCCGAAGTCACCCAAATGTTTGTACGGTGTTCTTTCCAAAGGTCAAGAGTCACATCCAAACATCCGAAAAGTTTCGCATCCATACCAACATTGTATTTATAGGCCTTTTCATGGCTCGGATTGGTGGTAGCCACCCGTTCAAGGTAAGAACGTCCGAAACTAGAGTTCCAACCGCTGTCGAAAGGATAAGTACCTCCCGAAGTGCCATACTGCTGGGCATAGTATGACCAAACTTCATCACCCGGTAAGTTGTCCACATTGATGATACCTGCCGATCCACGCAGTTTCAAGAAGTTCACCCATTCCACATTTTCCATGAACTTTTCTTTGGAGATGACCCATGCGGCCGACAAAGTGGGCGAAAAAGCCCATTTGGTACCGGGAGCCAAACGGCTACTGCCACTTTCTACCAAAGCGAGGTCAACGAAATAACGGTTCATGTAACCATAATGCGACCACCAGGTAATGTTCTGACGATTCACCGTGTTGTTGACGCCATTCGGGTCGTTATTCTCGTAGTCCCACTTCAACTGGCTGTAGATGCTGTGGTCGCCGAATGTCCGCTGATAGTTAAATCCCACATCGAAATGGAGTAGACGGTCAAATTCATTAGTTTTCGCATCTGTTCCCATTTCACTATCCTTTCCATAAATTTCACTCTTTACAGTAGGCTCGGAAGCACCGTCCGCCCATGTAGGCGCATTGACACTGTAGACATACTCTTTGCTATGGTCTTCATAGATATTGGCTATATTGTCATAACTGATGCGTACGAACGCATTCAATCCTTTTGTCAAGCCGGAAAGGTCCTGAGTCAGCTTCATGTCGGCAAAAAGCGAACGGGTATGATTTTTGTAATAAGCGGCTCCGATGCTCTGTGCCACAGGATTTTGTGTACCTGCCCATGTGTCGCTACCTCCCCAAATACCGTTCTCATCCCTGATGGGGAATGCGGCAGAGGGCACTGTGTAAACCAGATCCCAAAGGTCAGCCTGCGCACCCGGTCTTGACGTTTCCTGCAATACGCCCAACAGATTCACCTGCAGATCGGTTGTCTGGGTCAGGTTGATATCCATGTTCATGCGTAAGTTGCCTTTTACGTATTTGTCTTGTGTGGAATAGCCTTCATTTGCACCCGGTTCTTTCACAAATCCTTTGTTGGAAATCAAATCCAGCATGGTATAGTAACGGAATTTTTCGCCGCCACCGCGGAATTCGATGTTATACTTATTGGTCATCGCATTGTCGCGGAACGTTTCATCCACCCAGTTCACGTTCGGATAGAGATAAGGCATGGTTCCATCGCGCAAAGCATTGAGCTCTTGATTGCTGTAACGCCCTGTCAGACCATCGTTGATACGGGCTTCGTTGACGGCCAATCCATACGTATAGGCATCTACGAATTTGGGTTTGTTGGCAAGCGAAGTAAACAAATGATCGTATGTCACCTTGACACTGCGCGAGTTGTACTTACCGCGCTTAGTCACGATATTGATTGCTCCATTGATTCCCTTATATCCATAGAGGGCGACTGCTGCCGCATCTTTCAGGACGATGACGCTTTCCACTTCTTCGGGAGCGATGCTTACAATGTCTCGCTGTATACCGTCGATCATGACCAACGGCGAGTTCTTGCCGTTCAATGTTTGCAGCCCGCGTATATAGAAAGTAGGATTCACATCTGCATAACGACCACCGCTCTGCAACGATATCAGGCCATTGCCCTGACCAATAATGGAGTTGCCGATATTCTTGGCACTACGACGGTCGGTAGTTTCGGAACTAATGACCGACACGGAACCGGTAGCCTCCTCACGGGTCAGCAATCGCTCGGCACCTACATCTATGGTCTGGCCTACAAACTTGTCGGTCTGCTCTTCGTTTGATTCCTGTGCCGTCGTCGGCAGGCACAAACCAGCAAAGAGCGACAACACAATTATATATTTTTTATTCATAACGTATTATTTTACTTTATACCTTTTGATTGTTCATTATTAAAGGGGTTACCATCCGGCATTCTGTACCAAACCGTAATTCTTGTTCACTTCCGTAATAGGGAACGGTTGTAAGTACCACTTCGGATCAAAACCATCTTTCCACCAAATACGGGTGTCAGTGATTTGGAAGCGTTCGAAGTCGAAGTGTGACGGTTCGTAGAAGTTAGGATCGTCTTCCTCCAAGCCTTTGTTGAAAGACTTATTGTACCACTGTTCTTCGGAACGTACCCAATCATTACCATTCTTCACCAAACGATAAATACGCAAGCCGTGAAGCGGACGTTCCAACAAGTCGGCACGCTTATAACGGATCAAGTCGAAGTAGCGTTCGTTTTGGAAAGCCAATTCGCAAGCACGTTCACGCATGATTTCCGCCAGCAGATTTTCTTTGTTAGATGTCAGGTCCTTATCGGGATTGCATTCCACCAGTCCTTTCAGACCCACGCGAGCACGTACGGCATCCACGTAATCGATGGCTTCCGTGAAACTACCTTTGGTCTGCACGATGGCCTCCGCGTATGTCAAGTAGATGTCGCTCAACATGATGGCATTCCACTGCGGGAACTTCCTGTTCATGACACTACCTACCAGATATTTCAGCATACGGTAACCGGTGGCATATATCCCTGAATTGGTTTTCGGATCTTGTTTGGCATTAGTACCACCTACCCAAGTTTCCCAGTTATTACCGCTGGCACGTCCGTCACCCCAGTTCACGGCTTGGCGTGCACCGTTTACCACTGCGGTTTCATACAGACGAGGGTCGCGGGTATAGCGGATATTCTGCAACTGTTGTTTGCCTTTCACGGTATCGCCTTGAATGAACATATTGTCCAATCGGCCTTCTTTCTCCGCTTTTTCCCAATCGAACGGAGTACCGTCTGCCCAAGGGAACATCTCGACGTATTCTTGCGTAGGACAATAGGCGTAGCGACCATTGGTTTTGCTACCATCTACCGCAGAGCCAAATCCCAAATTGAACCAGCCATAATCATTACCACTGGCATTTTTACTACGGCGGACACTATGCAGAATTTCAGTACTGTTTTCCAGAATGTAGCTGCTACGGTAGGCATAACGGTAATCCTCCTGCGTATTTCCGGCCGGTTTTATCAACTGATAATGCCCCTGGCTTCTCATTTGTGTAAAGAAATCATCGCATGCGCCTTTCAGTTTCGTCCACAGTTCGGGTTTGCTGCCACCATACCAAGCGCAGGTATCAGCTTCATTTTCCAGCGTATATTTGCCTTGATAATAAGGTTGCAAATCATTGAACAAAGGAGACGCGGCGAAAGCCAGCACCTTACACTTCAACGCCATAGCACCCGCCAAAGTCCAGTGGCCTGTTTCCGACTGTGCTTCCGCACCGGTGTAAGCCCACGGCAATGCTTTGTTGGCGATTGCTGTATCCAGCAGTTCCAGCATGAAGTTCACGGTAGATTCCACACTGCGCCGGGGCAGGTCGTAACTGCTTTCGGAGCCGATAAACGACTGGCGGATAATAGGCAGACCGCCATACCAACGGAAAGCGATAAAATAAGTATAAGCCAGTAGGCATCGTGCTTCGTCTGCTATACGGGCTTTCTCGGCATCGCTCATGTCGGGCACTTCATTAATGCGTTCAATCAGCATCCAGCTGTGACGCACATTCTCCCAGATAAATTCGTTCGTATAAGGATAAATATTGCCGTTCTTTTTGTCATCAATAGCCGAACTCAGCGCACCGGCATAGTATTTGGAAAACACTGTGGTATTGTTGAAGAAAAGATGGAAGTCATCCCCCAACGCATCGGGCATTCCTTTCCAATAGTTCTGGCACTGCGGAGCAGCGTTCGTGGAATTGGTGGGCAGATTGTAATACTGTGTAGAGTAAATACTCGCCAAGAAGTTACGGGTATATTCCGGATTGGAAAACACCTCATCGGCAGTCACCGTGCCGCCCGGAGCCTTTTCCAGAAATGCGTTTCCGAACTTTATCTCATCCGTACAAGAAACCATTCCGAGAGTAGCCACAGCTGCCACACCTATGATATATTTGATATTCAGTTTCATTTTTGCTTAAAAATTAAGTTTCAGACTAATGGTATAAGTACGTTGAAGCGGGTATGAGGGCGAAGCGCTGGCACGTGTTTCGGGGTCACCCCAAATGAAAGGAGTAAAGGTCAGCAGATTGTAACCGCTCAATGCCACTTGGGCACGATCCAATCCAATCTTCTTGAAGAAAGGAAGTTTCATGTTATAAGCAAGCATAATCGTCTTCAAACGCAGATATTTCGCATCTTTTTCATAAAGAGCGCAATCCTGATAGTTGTTGTTAGCTCCGTTGGACCAAGTGGCGCGCGGATATTCATAATCCTGCCCCGGTCTGTCGGGATTCCATGTATTCTCAACATGATATTTCAGCAAGCCGCCGCGGTCTTTCGTCGTACGATCCAGGAACGGATAGCGGAACACGTCGCTGATGACACGCGATACGTCCCAAGAACCCGTCCACTGCATGTTGAATTCGAAATCTTTCCATGCAAAACCGGCATTCAGACCGGCAATGTATTGCGGGTCGTCGGTATAGCCCAACTCACGGGTCTTATCGTCTTCATTGATTACGCCGTTACCGTCCAAGTCCACAAACACGGCATCACCGTCTTTCAAGTTAACGAGCTGTTTCGGGAAAGGCTGGCCGAATTTTTCTTCGTACAAACGGGGCGTGTCTTCGTCATAGAAACGGAAGAATTTGTACATATAGCGAGCACCGATCCGGTGTCCCTTCTCATACTGGTAAGCATTGGTATAGGGAGATTCCTTTTTCTCGATAATCTCATTCTGGTTGTGAGAGAGGTTCAGCGTAGTCCAATAGCGGAAGTTATCGTTCACCTTGTGATTCCAGTTCAAGGAAACTTCCCATCCCCAGCTGTCTACCACACCCAGATTGGCGTAAGGCGGCTGGAAGCCTACGATGGCGGGTGCAGTGTAGTCTTTCAGCAGGATGTCCGTACGGTGTTCCTTATAGTAGTCGAAAGTGGCACGCAGACGGTCGTTCCATAAGTTGACATCGATACCGTAGTTTTGTTTGAACGCCTTTTCCCAAGTCACCTCTGGGTTGTTCTTGTTGTTCACATCCTCATAATAAGCCGGGAGCAGCACTGAGTTTTCTACACCGAAGTTGTAGGCATAACCGCCACGGGTACCCATCTTATCACTATACAGAAAGGGATCGGCCAGATACATGAAGCGCGAGCCACCCACTTTGTCGTTACCTACCAAACCCCATGAGGCACGGAACTTCAAGAAAGGGATGGCTTTTTTCAAGGGCTTGAAAAAGCTTTCCTCGCTGACCACCCAACCGATAGAGCCTGCCGGAAACACACCGAAACGGCGGTCGGGGTGGAAGTTTTCGGAACCATTGTAACCTACATTGAACTCGGTTATATAACGGCTCTTGTAGTCGTAAGTGACACGGCCCACCAAACCTACATATCCGCGCGGAATGTCCGAATAAGTGCTAGGATAGTAATTCTTGCTCTGGTTATAGAGCACCAATGCGCCTACGGAATGATCACCGAAAGTGCGATTGTAGTTCAACTGTGCCTCAAAATACCAGTCGCGCGCCTTTCCGGTATCTTCACTGTAACTGACGGGAGTATTTTCGCCTTCTTTACGATAAAGAATACTGCCATCCTCTTGAATAACAGGAAAATATGAAGCACGTCCCACAGTACCTCCTTTGGTCACGTTGAACATATTGTTATACGAACCTTTGAGCTTAAATGCAAGGCCTTTGGTGATGAAGTCCAACTTCTGATCCAATGCAAGATCTAACTGCAACTTGTTGTTATTGTAATGGTAATAACCGCCGGTACCTCCACTGCTGTAATAATTCATGGCACCGCCTCCTGTAAAAGGCAAGGTCAGTCCATCGCTATAATCGGTGGTAGTGGCGATATTCTTTCCGTCAACGATACCCGGACTGCTGAAAGGAGTGGCCTGCAGCATACTCATAATCATGCCGGAAGCGCCCTGACTGGTACGGGGCTTCTGTGCATTGTCTACCGAACCGGCCAGGTTGAACGACAAAGTGGTAGTCTTGCTCACATCCAAGTCGAGGTTAGCACGATAGTTGAAACGCTGATAGCGGTAGTCATAATGAAAATCATCAAATTCGGTAAACAGACCACCTTGTGTCATGAGACCGGCAGAAACAAAGTAGCGCATGGTCTTGGTACCACCGCTGATGTTGACATTATGCTTGGATTGCATGGTAACATCTTTCATGATGTAATCGACCCAACGCATACTCGGAAAGCGGATGGGGGCGCTGCCGTCCTGGAATTTCTCAAGCACTCCATCCGAGAACATCGGAGTGAACGTCTCACCGCTAGAGAAGTCAAAGTCATTCCGCTGCATCTGGTTGAAGAAAGTCCCGTATTCATAACTGTTTGCCTGCTCTAAGAGACTAGTCGGAGTCAACGCAGAGAAAGAGGTGTTGATGTCAATTTTGGCCTGTCCTTCCTTACCGCGCTTGGTGGTAATCAATACTACACCGTTGGCACCGCGCACACCGAATACGGCCGTCGCCGAGGCATCTTTCAGCACAGTGATGCTTTCGATGTCTTCGGGGTCAATGTCCGCCATGGAACGTTCCACGCCATCCACCTGAATCAACGGTTCAGAATCTGCCCAAGTACCCTGACCACGTACGAAAATCTTGGCAGCATCCGAACCCGGCTCACCCGAATACTGTACGGTAGTCACACCGGAAAGCTGACCTGCCAACACGTTGTTTACGGAAGACACCGGTGTACGAACCAAATCATCCGTTTTCACACTCGAAAGCGCACCGGTCACCGTCACTTTCTTTTGCACGCCATAGGCTACCACTTCCACTTCGGCGAGCATTTCGGAATCTTCCAATAAAACAATCCTCATATTCCCGGCAGTCGCTTTCAATTCCTTGGTCTTATAACCAATGTATGAAATCTTAATGTTAGTACCCACCGGGACATCCAATTTGAAATTACCATCCAGGTCGGTAATCACTCCAGCCTTGCCGTCTTCCGACAAAACATTAGCTCCAATGATAGTTTCTCCATTACCATCTACCACAACACCTTGAATACCTCTCTGCTGCGCATAGAGATTCACGGAAAGCACTGATAGCAATGTAATGAAGAAAAATTGCCTGAACTCATGCAGGCAACCAAACAGATTGCTTTTTCTTCTGTTTTTCATGCATTCTTTTTTTTTAGTTAACATTATAGTTTTAATTCTCAATTTAATTTTGATAAATCAAAAACGTTACTTGAAACAGATTGCAAATGTAACCACATAGATTATGTGATTGAATGTAAAATAGTACAAAAGCATGTAAAAACAAACGCACGGTTAAAAAGGTATCCTACCCATCGCTTTCCGGCACTATTCTCCATACTTTTACATGATTTTCCATGAAAAAACGGACCCTTAAAACAGGCCTTCTGAAGAACGATAATTAAAAATCAACTTATGCACAATAACCATTCTTTTCCAAGGTACACCCTTTACCTCAGATGGCTACATCCTTTTGCGCAGATGGCTACACCATCCGGGAACAAAGGGGTATTGACAAGCAAATTACACAAATAAAGGGCTGCGCTGTTATCAGCTATTACTAAACTATTTTTCTCCTATTGGGAAAAAATATCTTTCCAGTTAGAAAAATAAAACACCCATTATACCATTTGTATTTTTTCACCTTTCTGACAAAGAAACCCTTGAAAAAGGAATCGCAGGCAAACCTTCCGAATTTACAAGATTTGGCATTGCCGTTTCATGCCAACCGAAACGCACCTGTACCGGTTGCACGATCTCAGGATGATAAACGACTACTTTATTCCGTCCTCTTATATCTGCCAACGCCGGGCGGAACACTCCGTCCTTTCCTGCAATCTCAAACCAGTCCAAGCGACCTTTATTGTTTGTTTTCAGCCCATCAGCAACGTGCCCGAAAGATACCACTATGGAATCAGCCACAACTTCCGCCTTATCGGCACAAGGACCCGACCAAACCACTTCCGCCAAGCCATAATCTTTAGCTAAAGCTACACGTGCCAGACGCTCTCCCACTTTCCATTTATAAGAAGGATGAATATCCCTCAGCTTATCTACAAGATCCGATACCACAACAAAATCAGTATTCGGGATCATGCTCCTCGCCTTTATCTGCTGCTGATGGAATATCGGCAACTCTTCGGCAGTAACCGGTGGCCTGTCTTTAGACATTCTATTAGAATAGAGATGCGGAGCCAATAATACAGAATAGAACGGTGCACCCGGAACATTAAAAGCCTCCCTCCAACTATCTACCAATACCTGATACTTTTCAGCATATTGCCTGTCACGTATCATGCAATTACTCTCTCCCTGATACCAAAGACAGCCTTTAATGGCAAAGGGAATCAAAGGAAGAACCATTGTCTCATACCGGCCACCCGGAATCATGCCATCCATTTTACCTTCACCTTCTTTAAGTTGCGGACCGAAAACCGGAGAATGTTCATACGCTTCCTTCGATGTCCAAGTCTCTATGCGCGATCCATTTACGGCAGCTGTTATAATACCTACGGGTACATCAAGCTGTTCTTGAAGGGCTTTTCCGAAAAAGTAACCAACTGCTGAAACTTCTGCAAGACTTTCACCGTCTGCCACCTTCCACGATACCGGTTTATCGTCGCGCCTGACCACAAAGACACGAATCATCTCATTAGCCGGTTTCCGGAGCTCCAAAGCAGCCAGATTCTCTCCTTTTGCCGGAAGGGCATAATTACCCGGTAGTTTCATTTTATATACCATATTCGACTGTCCGGAACATAACCAAACTTCACCTACAACAATATTATCATAAACAATACTTGTTTTTTTCCCTTTTATCGACATTTGCTGAGGATTTTTATTGGCAGCCATCGGCTTCAACTCGGCCATCCAGCGTCCTGAAGCATTTGCACGTACTTTCACCCGCTGTTTACCGAAAGAAATTAAAATAGACTCATTAGGTTCGGCCGTTCCCCATACAGGAATCTTCTGTCCCTGCTGCAAGACCATGTTTGATGAAAGCACTTGGGGTGTCGACAACTGCGCATGTGCAATCATATTGGAAAGCAACACTCCGAGAATACACAATAAAGTCCGTAAAATCAATTTCATACCCACTAATTTATATTATCAATACGTTTCCGGAATTCCTTTAAAACATTATTTCAGCCAAACGCTTATACATTTCCCGCCCCAAATGCTCTGCCGATTTTTTATTAAAATGAAGTCGGTCATTCAATAACTCTGCATCAGACATATCTATCAGATAAGCATTTGAATCTTCCTCTGCCAAGCGGCGCATACCTGCTTCCACCTCACTGCTATAGGATTTATTACTTCTGGCAACTGTGCCGAATATAAAGGGAAGCTTTGAATAATCCTTGCCTGTTTTCTGACTTAAATGTGTGCGTACATAAGTGACTACAGCTTTCAGATTGTCATAATAATCTTTTCCCTTACGCTGATCACTCTCCCCCTGATGCCAAAGAAAAGCATCAATTTGATACCCTTCTTCCAACTTTGAAAGAGTTTGATCAATGCAAATATCTATTTCCTGAATAAATGACAATAACAGCGATCTTCCTCCTTTAGATGTCGATTCTGTTTGAGATAGCCATTCAGGATCTGCCGACCAATATCTTCCTTTTGCAGAATCATAATTAGGAGCAATAGAGGTTCCACCAACTGCCCATTTAATCACATAGAATTTATCTTTTAATAACTGTTCTAGCCAATAATAGGTCACAGCATCATAGGCCCACAAGTTATTTCGCCCACTCCGCGCAGCCCGAGGCCAAAAAGGGATGAATTTTCCGTCCGGATCATTCTGTGCAATCCGGCAATAAGAATATGCCCCTTCGGAATACTCTGCAGTATCTTTTGCCAATGCTTTAATATAGTCCGGCAAGTCCTTATTTGAAGTTCGCCCGTCAGTGTTCGACTGGCCGGCTGTAATAATTACATGAACCGGTTTGGAAGTTGTCACACAAGAACTACTTGCAATAAGGATAAACAACAAAATAAAATACATCACCACTTTTCTCATAAGACTTTCATTTTTAATAAAGTTTCATGTTTGCCGATCCTTACATATCATAACAGACATGTTTTTTTATGATTTTACTTATTTAAGATTTACTTCTATCACCCCTCCATAAGGATTAAAGTCAAAAACGGCTTTATCTGTATGAAGTAGCACAGGCAGTTTCTTCCCGTCTTGTCTGACAGAAATCTTTTTTATCTGCTTTCCTTTAATAACCAGCGTCAACGGTTCTATAAATAACTCCTTATCCAAAGTCAATTCCGGAGTTATTCTTAAATGATTTTTTTCACATACAATATCCAACTGAGTCGCTCCCTTTTCTTCAACATAAGCCGCCACTTCACGGAATGTCCCAACCCAGATTTTATCCTCCTTCGCTTTTACTTGATCCAAATGATCCCAGAAGCGTTGTGGATTACGAAAAGCATCATAACCATAGGTCAGGCCATGCGTCATCCCTACCCCCCAATCATTAGTTTCTATTAAAGTATTTACCCAAGCTTCCAGGTTCTGAGGAGTAGATTTACTACCGATAGAACGTTGTTTGGTTCTTGTACCTACCCGGTTCTGAACAGCAATCTTCTTAGCCTCTTCTTTCTTATTGTTATTAGGATACACAAAAGTGCGGGGCATGACTCCTGTATTGGCAAAGATGGCACTATCGTTCTTATAAATATCCTCTCTGATTTCCTCTAACGGAAATCGGGCAAAATTCTTATGTTTCCAACCATGATTCGATATCTCATGTCCTCTGTCCGATAAGTCTTTCACTTGCTCCCAGCTCATCCTCGTGGTATCCGTAGTTAGTCCACCATCGCTATTAATCTTAGAACCATTAATAGCAAATGTACCCCGGAATCCCCTTTTCTCAAACTGAGGAGCAACCAATGAATATTGTTCCGCCAAACCGTCATCGAATGTATAACTGATAGCACATGCCTTGTCACCTTTGTACGGAGCAATAGACAAAATATAGTGTTCTTTTAAAGCAGTCTGGACAACAAGAGTGTCTTGTCCACTCATGCAGTAATGAGTCCCTCCCTTCTTTGTGAAAGTTATCTGTTTGGCATTTACCGGCATCCCAATACCCAGTGCAAGCAAAATCACGAATAGCTGTCTCATATCCTCTATTTTTCAATAATATTAAAATGTATCGCAAACTTAGCACCAAATAAGAAAAGAGGCAATGTAAAAACGGACAAAAACATAGAAAACCGTGCTTTTCATCAGATTCCAGTACTCCCAGCCTTTCTTGAAACGCACTTGCTCCATACCAACACCGTACTTTCTCCGTGTAGAGGTACCCCTGAGTGGAGAATGTACGGAGCAAGTACTGTTCGGATACACTTCAGATATGGACAAGGTATGAATAGCGTACAAAAACAAATATTACATGCATCTGTACATACCTCTATATAATAAATAGTGCAAATGCCCTACTTTAGCGGTGATTTTTTCAGTAGAATTCATGGAGATCGGATCACAATTAATAATCAATATTTTAATTATATGAAAAGAAGATATACCTTTTCCCTGCTTTTGTCAGGAGCACTTCTTTTTTCGTGTGCACACCCCCGACTTGATACTAATAACTTTGAATGGGGAGAAATCCCTCAACAACCGGACTTCTCTTGGACAGAGAATGTAGGTAGCCGGCAATTACCGGATAGTAGTACAGTGGTATCCGCTAACTCCTTCGGTGCTGTTGCCGATAGTACGGTTCTTAGTACAGATGCCATTCAAAAAGCAATAGACAGTTGCGCACTCTCCGGAGGAGGAACCGTTACGCTGCAACCGGGTTATTATCTGACAGGAGCACTCTTTGTCAAAAGCGGGGTTAATCTGCAAATAAGTAAAGGCGTGACCCTGATAGCCTGTTCTGATATTCATTGTTATCCGGAATTCCGCTCACGCATTGCAGGTATTGAGATGGTATGGCCCGCAGCAGTAATAAATATCATCGGCGAAGAGAAAGCATCTGTCAGTGGCGAAGGGACTCTGGATTGCCGGGGTAAGATATTTTGGGATAAATACTGGGTTATGCGGAAAGAATATGAAGCCAAAGGTTTACGCTGGATTGTGGATTACGACTGTAAGCGTGTCCGCGGTATCCTCGTTGAAAACAGTTCGGACGTCACTCTAAGTAATTTTACATTGATGCGTACCGGTTTTTGGGGATGCCAGATTTTATACTCTGACCACTGTACAGTAGACGGATTAATTATTAATAACAATATTGGCGGACGTGGTCCCAGTACGGATGGCATCGATATCGATTCGTCCACAAATATCTTGATAGAAAACTGTGAAATAGACTGTAACGATGATAATATATGCTTGAAAGCGGGTAGAGATGCCGACGGGCTACGTGTCAATCGTCCTACGGAAAATATAGTGATACGCAATTGTACAGTCCACAAAGGCGGAGGGCTCATCACCTGCGGTAGTGAGACTTCCGGTGGCATACGAAATGTGCTGGCTCATGATCTCAAAGCATTCGGCACATCAAACGTATTGCAATTGAAAAGCGCCATGACACGCGGTGGAGTCATTGAGAATATCTATATAACACGCGTAGAAGCTAAAAATGTCCGTCGGATTTTTGGCGCCGACCCTAATTGGAACCCTAAATATAGTTATAGTACACTTCCCGAAAATTACAAAGGCAAAGAACTCCCCGAACACTGGAAAGTTATGCTTACACCAGTAATACCTTCCGAAAAGGGATTCCCTCACTTCCGAAACATATACTTATCCCAAGTGAAAGCGACCAATGTTCAGGAATTTATTTCTATTTCGGGTACAAGCGACTCTTTACGCTTAGAAAATTTCTATCTGCATGCTATTGAAGCACAAGCTCAGAAGGCAGGAATGATCCGCTTTACACGGAATTTCAACGCGACAGAAATAAAGCTTGCAGTACCGGAACCTCGTTCTATGCTGTTAGAGGAAAATGAACAGAGCAATATCCGGATAGAATATGTAAAGACTGTCAGCAATCAAAATATTGTTGAGAATCAAGCTAATTAAAGTATAGCCCCTTTATATCGTATGGCTCTTGTTGGATCATGTATTATCCGGCAAGAGCCATAATCACATATTCCCCCCTCTTCCACACATTAACACATTTTAGTTTTATTCCTATAGGGAGTTCTTTCACCGCCCCTGTCTTTAACTATGAACTATAAACTAGACTAAATTAAAACAGTATGAAACAACTTTGTAAACAAATGGCGGGAGCCGTAGCTATTCTCTTCATCCTTGCCGCATGCAGTGAGAACAATTCCAATTATCCCGAAGAGTATGTAGGCTTTGACAAGACTACCAAGAATTATTCATTCGACAGAAGTAAAGATGTTGAAGAGTTCGACATTAAAATTATCGCCGCAGAGAAGAAAAAAGAAGACCGGGAAGTCCTTATCAACGGAGTAAGTATGCCAGGACAAACTGTCGTATTCAGCATCGAGGATAAAAAGGTTATTATTCCTGCAAAAAAGAAATCTGCCAATCTGCGTGTGAAGATCTATCCGAAGAAAATAAAAAATAAGGCAGAGTTTCGTATCGTCTGTATCCCGCAGGACAAGGAAGCGAAAAGAACACAAATCACGGTCTACCTGCAACCCAAATAACCTTAACCTGACTTTCACTATAATAAATAATGAGAATGAATCAGCAAAAGATGCAATTTCCCAAATAAAAAAAGGATTTAGCGTAGGGAGTTTTTTCATTTCACCTGTCTTTATAGAAAAGAAAGATGAAGAACATGGAACAAGATTTTGAAAAAATACTCAATAAACTCGTAGCCTCCACCCGTTCGCCGAGAGGAAAATTTTCCAAAACTAACAGTTGGATACTTCTAGAAAAACGGTTACCACGTCTGCAACACCGCATTCTTCCATTGCGCACTATGGCGAATGCAGCCGCCGTTGCCGTGCTTTGCGTACTGGGATGGTGGGCATACTATATGTTCGCCCCGGTACCATTGCAAACCGTATCCACGCTGGCAGAAACACGTAGTATAACGCTACCCGACCAAACAGAAATAGTACTGAACCGCTACTCTACTCTGACTTACCCCGAACGGTTCAGAGGAAAAGACCGGAAAGTACAGTTGCAGGGTGAAGCTTACTTCGAAGTCAGTAAGGATGCGGCACACCCTTTCAAGGTGGAGGCCGAAGCGGTTATAGTACAAGTTTTGGGTACTCATTTCAATATCGAAGCCTATCCCGAAGATGCGCAAGTTAAAACAACGTTACTGGAAGGTTCTGTTGCTGTCAGCCTCATCGGTAAAGAAGAAGAACGCCTGGTACTCTCACCTAACGAAAGTGCCATTTACAATAAGGATAAAAAGAGCTTAACTTTACATACCGAAAAGGATGCATCGGAAGAGATTGCCTGGAGAAACGGAACACTGCTCTTTAAAAGTATTCCTCTGCAGGAGATTGTCCGGCAACTTTCCAATGCATTTCATACGGACATTCGTATAGAAGATGCTGATTTGCAGAACTACCACATGACGGCTACTTTTTCCGATGGTGAAACATTGGAAGAAATCCTTTCTTTGCTTTGTCGCAACCAAAAGTTTGGATACACAAAAACGAATGACATTATAACGATCACACAAAAATTAAACTAGAATGAAATCCTCTATCTGCTCACCCCGCACCATCAGGAAATTATTCCTGGTGGGAGCGGTTCTCCTCTCGACCTGTACTCTACAAAGTACGCTCGTATTTGCCACTTGTATTTTACAGGCCAACCCTTCACAAACGCGTTTTAGTATTAAACTACAAAATGTCACACTGGAAGAGTTTGTGAAACAAATGGAACAAAAAACCGGTTACAGCTTCATCTATGGAGAAGAAGTACGCCTGAATAGCCGCATCACATTGGCTGTCCGCGATCTCACTATCAATGAAATCCTGCGGAAGGTTTTCGAAATGCAGCCTATAGGCTTCGAAATATCAGGAAAACATATTTTATTACATAAGCGGCCCATGCCGCAGAAAACCGTAAGCCGACGGTTCACGATCAGCGGATACGTAACGGACGGAGCGTCTTCCGAGACGCTGATTGGTGCCAATGTTCTCGATAGTCGTCAGCGTGTGGGCACTGCCACCAATCCTTTCGGTTTCTATACCCTCACCTTACCGGAGGGGGACACTGAATTAAGTTTTTCGTATTTAGGGTACGAAACACGGCACAGTTCATTCCCGCTAAACAAAGACACTGTGCTCAATATTCGCCTGAACACTAATAACGAACTGGCGGAAGTGATCATACTTTCGGATAAAAAGGAAGCCGGCATCCAAGCCACCGCCATGGGTGCACATGAGATTCCCATGGCACAAATACAACATACACCCGCTGTACTGGGGGAGACTGATATATTGAAAACCATCCAGCTAATGCCAGGCGTACAGGCAGGAACCGAAGGCTTCTCCGGTTTATATGTACGTGGTGGAGGACCGGATCAGAACCTGATATTGCTGGACGGTATTCCGGTATATAATGCTGACCACCTATTAGGTGTCTTCTCTATCTTCACACCCGAAGCTGTGAAAAAGGTTACACTGTTCAAGAGTTCTTTTCCGGCACGCTACGGCGGACGTCTTTCGTCTATTGTAGACGTGCGTACCAACGACGGGGATATGAAACGTTATCATGGTGCACTGAGCATAGGTACACTCACTGATAAAATACATCTGGAAGGACCTATTATCAAAGATCGCACTTCTTTTTCGCTTAGCGGACGTACTACACACACTGCTTTTATGGGAAAAGCTTTCAGTAGTGACGGTGATGAGTTCAATTATTACTTCTATGACCTCAATGCCAAAGTAAACCATAAGTTTAATGATCGTAGCCGGCTTTTCCTGAGTTTTTATCATGGGAAGGATCACTATCACTATAACTTCAAAGAGAGTTACGGTACCAGCGATTGTTATGAAAGCAAAAATGGGCTGAACTGGGGAAATACAATCGTTGCTGGACGCTGGAATTATGTATTTACCAACAAACTGTTTAGCAATACAACCGTAGCTTTCAACAGTTATCGCATGATCTTAAAAGGCAGAGCAAAAGAAGAAAATATCTACTCTTCATCACAGTCCTACTTCTATCAATACGATTCTGAGTATCGTTCGGGAATCCGTGACTGGAGTTTCCGGACTGACTTCGACTATACACCTATTCCTTCACACCACATAAAGTTTGGTGTAGAATACCTATACCATACCTTCCGTCCGGAAACCAATACTTCAAAAATGAAAGAAGAGGAAAATGGTGTAACTGAACAAGATACCTTATATAGCAGTATTTCAAACAGTTACCTGCACGGGCATGAGGCTTCTGTTTATGCAGAAGATAATTTTGATATAGGTAGCCGTACTAGTTTAAATGCAGGAGTACACATTTCTCTGTTCAATACACAGGGGAAGAATTATTTCTCTATACAACCGCGTCTTTCCGTTCATTATCGATTCGATCATGGTTTCTCAGTAAAGGCATCTTTCTCCCAGATGGCTCAATATGTACACCAACTCTCCTCCACTCCACTCGCCATGCCTACAGATTTATGGGTACCTATTACCAAAAACATACGTCCTATGCGTGCCAATCAATACTCTTTAGGCGGATATTATACCGGAATCCGGGGTTGGGAGTTCTCCATTGAAGGATATTACAAACAGATGCGCAACGTACTGGAATACCAGAACGGGGTTTCTTTCTTTGGTAGTTCAACCAATTGGGAAGAGAAAGTAGAAATGGGTAAAGGACGTTCAATGGGCATAGAGTTCATGGCGCAAAAGACCATAGGTAAAACCACCGGTTGGTTGGCATATACCCTGGCTAAAGCAGATCGCCAATTCAAAGACGGCAGTATCAACGATGGTGAGCGTTTTCCCTATAAATACGACCGCCGGCACAGTATTAGCCTCTGCCTGAACCATAAATTCAGTGAACGCATTGACATTGGAGCTTCCTGGATATACAATAGTGGCGGAACAGTTACCTTACCGGAACAGCAAACGGTCATTCTCAAACCTGATGGCAGCATAGAGCAAACTGACTACATCTCCAAACGTAATAACTACCGCCTACCTGCCAGCCATAGATTGAACATTGGGGTGAACTTTAACAAGAAAACCAAGCATGGCATGCGAACCTGGAATATCAGCCTCTACAATGCTTATAATTCAATGAACCCAACACTCGTTTATGGCAAACGGCGCGATTATGATTACCTCGCCTATAAAGATGAACACGGTAAATACACAGGTGGTTATAATACATCAAAGCTATTCATAAAGAAAATAACTTTACTACCGATCATTCCGTCTGTCACCTATACATACAAGTTCTAAGATATGACAACAAATAACCATAGAATCGGAAACAAAAAAATGAAAACAAGAATTTGCTCTTTACACCTTATCATATATATAGGTATCATCCTTTTCTCCACCTCCTGCGAGAATGAAATCCCCTATACCCCGGCTCACAGTGAACCACAACTCATTATGAACGCCCTCCTTGATGCAGGAGAACCGGAGAACTACGTATATCTCAACCTAAGTGGTACACATGGCCTCTCACACGTAGAAGAAGCTACTGTAAACCTATATGTCAACGGGAAGCTTGTCGAAAAGGCGGAAGAACTTCCCCCACTCAAACCTATTGGCAGTCTGGATATGGTCTATGATCCCAATGCACCTCTCAATAACCTCCCGGAAATAGCAAAACGCAAAAAATTCCGCATCACTACCCCTTTGAAAGCCGGTGAGCAAATTTGTCTGGAAGCGATAGCTGAAAATGGCAAATATCATACAACAGCCGAAGTTACCGTTCCCTATCCGGTAAGCTCCATCCAAATAGATACATGCCTCATCCCCATCAGAGTGTACAGCGGATGGGAAACCCATCGCCAGTTTAAGATTACCCTGCAAGACCGCCCTAATGAGAAAAATTACTACCGCTTGGACATATGGAATGACATTGCCGTTCACGGACAATACGACAGCCGCATAGATACCGTCCTCTATGCCAGGGAAACAGCTATCATCAATCGGGAAGATGTGATACTGACAGATGGAAATCCCAGCAGTAGTGAAGATGATGAAGATGATTTTTTCGGTAGTTACATTGAAAATAAATATAATGTCTTTACCGATGACCGCTTTTCTGATGCTACCTGTACATTGAAGGTTTATACTCAACTTTATCATGATTACAATTTATGGCTTTATAACGTCACTCGCCGTTCCAAAAGTATCACTGTCCGCCTGCTCAGCATCAGTGAAGCTGAATTCCGCTACTTAAAAGCCCTAAACACTCTGGAATCGGGTAATTATGAAGAAGCACTTATGGAACCGGTCATGATACCAAGTAATGTAAAAGGCGGGCTCGGATTTGTAGGAATCAGTTCGGAAACAAGAATAACAATGCAACTGCCCGATGAGATTATTGACAATGAAAACTTACCACCATATACTCAATAAGATTATACCATGAAGCATTATATTCTTCTCTTGTTAATAGCCGTGTCTTTCTGTTCCTGCCGAAGTTCGCGCAGCATGCAGAAAGAATTGAATGGCATGCGTAGCAATCTTTTCTATGAGCTTATTTCGCAAGAATATACCGGCAAAGTCAAAGACAGCATCTATCTGGATTTTATAGATTACTCCAACACTGATTATTACAGCACTATCAAGCGGAAAGGTGGTTTCTTCATTCCACTGATTATCTTTAATAGGCAACAGGATCGCTTCCGCACACGGCTGGGTGAGCATTCTCTCAGCCAACTTTATCGTGAATTCCTCACGGATGCATTATTAACTGAATGTAATAGTAGTACCTGCTTCCAATTAATAGATAACAAAGACAATCAAGTTCCCGCTGACTCTGTTTACCGCCTGGAGGTAAAAGTCAGGCAGAATGAAACAACTGGTGGCGTTGTTTTAAATGAAAGCGGATTTATTTGGTTCGAAGGTGGTTACATTACCTTGCAAAGTGCTCGTTACCGCCCGGCACAAACTCAACTTTCCATTTCTATACGTTTTTCGTACAATGGCGATTGCTTGTTAGACAAAACCTACAATGTCAAGCATAAGCAGTCTCGCAGAGATCGGAACTATGAAGATTCCTATGCCGCCAATCAAGGCTGTCTGGATGATATGGCCGAATGTCTGTCACTTGCTACCCGGGAAATTGTTGAAGAAATCAGCCAGGAGCTGAATTTACTCATGTCCGCCCGATAGCCCATTATACATTACACGCAAAGTATCCACTATCATTCTGATCAACCGTGTACGATAACTATATTACATTCATATTACAAAAAAGACCTCAAACAATCAAAATAACATCATATAATTGATCTACATCAAGAAATAGTCATCAAAACAGCACTTTCTTTCTTTTTCATTTTTGTGTTATAAAACATATTTCTATATTTGCACAGGTAAAAAGAAAAAGCTAAGCGCTTAGAGCTGTTTTCAATAGGTATTAGATTTTTAGAGTTAGAATTGTTTTTAGGTATAACAAATTAAAAGTAGGTATTATGAAACGTTTAGGATTAACATTAATGGCAGCAGTCTGCCTGACTGCTACGACATTTGCAGCAGGAAATCAACCTACAACTGCAAAATGGGATGGTAACATCAACGTAACCAAGTTGAGTAAATATTTGAATTTATCCGCTGACCAGCATGAAGAAGTAGCAAACATTTGCGATTACTTCTCTACACAGATGGAACGTGCTACAACTGCCAAGAAGGATCAGAAAAAGAAACTTCACAATGCAGTTTATGGAAACTTGAAGTTGATGAGAAAAGCACTGACTGACAAACAATATGCTGAATATGCAAGAGTATTGAATGTCACTTTGCAGAACAAGGGTATCGAAATGAAATAATTTCACATCGATAATTAGGAATATCCTTTTTGATTAATAAATAAATTGTAAAAGAGGGCGCTGAACATTACGTTTAGCGCCCTCTTTCCTTTGTCAACACTATCTAAGTGCCGACTCCCTAACCAATATATATTTCATTTACAAACAATATTTGTCTTGTAGTTCCTTCTTGTATTTCTTAGAAACCAACAATTCCGTTGCATTTTCAAAAGGTGGATACAATATACATTTACCATCCTTGATAATCATCAAATAATCAATATTGATGATAAAAGACTGATGAATTTGCACGAAACAAGGCGAATGCTGCGTTATCTGTTCAGCAGTCATTCCACGACGCAATGCCAATGGGGGTTGATTATTAAGCATTACTTCCCATTGTTTACGGTCAGAGCAATAGCGGAAAAACCCAACCTCTGCAGGACGCAACGCTCGCATATCATTTGTCGGTGTAAATACAATGAAGGTTTGAGCACTATAGAGTGGCATCCCTACAGGTAATGTTGTTCTCTGCCCTGCCTCTGCCTGTTTCACAAAACGTGCTAATATATCTTTCAATTCTTGTTCTCCAAAAGGTTTTAATAAATAATCGAACGCAGACTCACGGATCGCCTGTATCATATATTTGTCGTAAGCTGTATAAAACAACCCGCATATTCCACGAAACATCATCCCGAATATCCTTTAGCAGTTCCATACCCGTCATATCCGGCATTTCCACATCCAAAAAAAGCAAATCAGGTTGTACCTTAGTAATTACTTTTTTGGCTTGCTTACCATTCCGGGCTGTCTTTTCCAAAGAAAAACGCACATCTTTACTTAACTCGAAAGTCAAATTCTCGAGTGCTACATCATCATCGTCAACTATTATAACTTTATATTTATTCATGTCTATTTCATGTATCCTTTGGCGAATGTAAAGATTATCTAGTTTCCAGGCAAAACTCTCAAAGTGATTTTATAGACTATCCGACGATAGTTCGTCCTATCCTTGCTAAAAACAAGATTAAATGTCATCACTTAATCCTATAATCATACTTATCCGGCAACAGGAAAGTGACTTCACATCCAATTTCGCCATTGGATAAAGAAACATTATGTATAGCTACATCTATTGTTTCCTTATTCTTCATATTTAGAATCTGAATTGTCTGCATAATGACTTTCATACCTGTACCAGTTCCCCTGTTCCGGCTATTTGGACGATAACCTCCACCATTATCCCTGATTTGAATAGAGATTCCATTGGCCTGACGAGCAATAATAATCCACAAATTTCTTTCTCCTTCCTTCTCTTTCAGAGCATGCTTCACCGCATTTTCTACAGGAATCTGTATCAACATAGAAGGTAGCTGAACTTGCTCAGGATTCACACCTTCACCAATCTCTATCATCGGATGGAAAGTTATCCCTAATGAGCGACGCTCCAAATCGATATAGGTTTTCACAAAATCCAGTTCTTCCGCTAAAGTGACACATAATTGCTCAGCCAGTTCCAAATTACGCCGCATCAGTTTAACCAAGGAAGATAGTTCCTGCTTCTCTTCCGCTTTTCTTCCTGCCATTTCCTGATTAAGCACATTAAAGATGAAATGAGGAGATAAGCGGTTACGGATATTTTCTAAACGAAGTGAAGAAACTGTACGACGGTTTTGAGCTAACAATAACGCACGCTTCTTCTTACTGTACAGATAGACAAAAACAACCACCAGTAAGGTAATAGTGGTAAGGGCAATCCATAAGGTTTCCATCTGCCGAAGTTCAAGAACTTCATTCTCCTTTTCCCGGATAAAAACTTTTTGCGCCATCACGGTAGAATCCTGCTGGTAACGCAAGGCCAGATCAGCCGTACGCATCTCTACACGCTCATTACGGATAGAATCATCCATCCGATTATTTTCTTTCAGATAGAAATATGCCTTCCGATAATCCTCTGTTTCTTCATAATATTGCTGCAGATACTTATTGCGTATGTTCACCATATCCGGATCAATATCCGGTGAAATTATGCTTTCTGATAAAATACGCCAAGCTTTAGACAAGTCTTTCTGAATCAGTGCCAATTCTATTTTCTGTGTATCAATATAATAAAGTGCAGTTATTATTCCTGTTTTCTCAAAAAAAGGCTGGCACTTGTTGATATATTTAGCTGCAGAATCGGGCTCATCCACTTGCAAGAAGCAATCTCCCAGATTCAACCAACCCAAGTTCAACTCGAAAACCATATCGGGATAACCTTCAACAAGATCAGTAACTTTTCGGAAATAATCGATAGCCGTTTCATAATCTCCCCGATAATAATAAGAAGTCCCGCGGTTGTTCAGATAGAAATGCTTCTCAAAAGGCAACATGTCCTCATAGCTTCTGGCCGCAAGATTATAATAATAATCACATTGCTCAAAATCACGCAAAGCCACATATATCTGTGCTAGTCCATAATAAATCGGCGGTTTCTTTGTAGAAGTGATATTTAGTGAATCGCACAATAACAGTGCCCTTCTGTACCATGCCGCTCCCACGTCCAATTTACCTAAACGGTTAGTAGCATCAGCCAGATTCATCAGAATATCAGGTACAACTTCTATTTTAGTGCCATGCATCCGTAGTTCATAAGCTTTTCGGAAATAAACTTCTGCAGAATCCATATGCCCTGTACGCGCATAGACATTCCCCTTCATATTAAAACAATCAGACTGTAAATCTGCCAACTGCGGAGAGAAGGGCTGTCTTTCTGTGAAATCTTCGATTTGTTGTATTAAGAGCCGGGCAGAATCCATATCAGAAGACATCATACAAGTCTTAGAAGCCACGATCAGATAGTTATAACGTACCAGACTGTCTTTAATTTCTTGCATTTTTTGCAATGCTTGTGTACGTACTTTCCGAGGGGCAATAGATACGGAATCTCCATTTGCTGTGAAAAATGCTTCGAATGCCTGCATTTCAGGATTTACTTCTTTTTGCTCCTGAGGTATGCATGCATTCCATATTATTAGTATTCCCATCAAAAACAGGATGACTCTTACTTGCCTCTTCCCCCTCTTTTGCATAAATACACAATTAATAGATACGTTATTGTCAAGACCTTTGCAAACATAAGTTTTTTTTATGAGACAAAAGAATATTAAATAGAATTTTTATAGACGTATCTGGAAACAAAGAGTATCTAATACAATTTGTAAAACAATATAAAAACAGCAAACATCTTACATATAAGAAGTTAAGAGTTTGTCGACAAGATGCTAACTTTTTGTCAACAGGAAATTAATTTCTTGTCGACAAGGAATTAATATTTTATAAGAAACTGATAATCAAAGCCCAAAAGCAAGACATAGAAACTACATCTATGCAATATTTATTACTATACAAGTTTATCAAACTTTGAATCAGACCAATAAAAAGTAAATGGATATTCACCAATGGTACAGCTATAAAAACATCTTTTCTTATTTAAAGCATCCAGGATAATCCTCTTTTTATTCATAATAAACCACTATTTCGCCCGTTTAGGTAATTTTCCCTTTAATAATAATTTGGATAAAATCCATTATTAGGTAAATTTGAATATAAAATAGCATGGTTATTATGAATGAAGAAACACAAAAGGACAGAATACGTGGTTCATTAATAGGTGGAGCCATAGGTGACGCTTTAGGATATCCTGTAGAATTTATAGATTCGTATGCAGGTATTCAAAGAAGATATGGAGATGCAGGAATTACCCGTCTCGACGTCAGACAATGGTGGAAGAACGAAGATAGTTCTACTGGAAAAGCTTGGGTTTCTGATGACACACAGATGACGTTGTTTACAGCCTGTGGCATATTGAATGCAAAAGAAAAAGGGAGTGCTCCCATACCCAGTATTTGTGAAGCTTATATAGAATGGTATTATACTCAATTAGGTAAGAAAAGTAAGCGTTTCAATGAATGCTGGATCGGCGATATTCCGGAATTAAATCAGCGCAGAGCACCCGGAAACACCTGTCTCACTGCTCTTTCAGATATCATTGCGGGAAAAGCGCCCCATAATAACAGTAAGGGATGTGGTGGAGTTATGCGCATAGCACCCATACCTTTATATGGACTGGGCCAACGAATATCGGATATAAATACTCTTGATTACCTTGCAGCAGATGCGGCAAAGCTTACTCATCAGCATCCATTAGGCTTTATCCCAGCAGCCTTTACAGCTCACGTCATTTATCGTTTAGCAAGTGATAAAAATCCGGAGAAAGAAATATTCAAAAACTATATCAGAGAAGGATTGGAATCCGTACAACGGATGTTTACCAACCATACTGAAGAAGTTGAAAAATTTGTTTCATTGGTAAAGAAAGCCATTCTTTTATCTGATATTTCAATCGATAATGTACACGCCATCGAAAATGAATTAGGGGGTGGCTGGATAGCCGAAGAAACTGTTGCTATAGCCATCTACTGTACTTTATCCTATTTTGATAACTTCGAAAGAGCAATGATTGCAGCTGTAAATCATGCAGGTGACAGTGATTCTACAGGTGCTGTGACTGGTAACTTGTTAGGTGCTGCCATCGGTTATAATGCAATACCTCAACTCTACAAAAACGACTTGGAACTGCATGATGTGATACTACATGTCGCGGATGATTTGTATCTCGGTAAAACAACACTTCAATAAAAGCAATGAATATCTATAGTAAAATTCATAGAATGATCAGTACCAGCAGCGATAAACAACTTTACATGTTGCTAAATACCGAAGAATACACCAATTATCCGTACGAGACTAAGGGACTTGGTGAAAATATGGCTCTCGTAAGTCAAGTGATAAGCGGTTGGTGGAAACCACGTTTTCTGTTGAATCATAATACGAAATGTGCCTATGAGTTCATGGATAGTAACGAAAAACTGACAACTGTAACTCAAGATGATATTGCTTGGGATACATTGTACGGAATACCGAAAATAGCTATTGAACGGGCTAAAAGATTTTCCGCACATTTTCCAACATTCATACATGAATTCAAAAATGGTATGGCAAAAGTAAGTTGGCAAATTAATCCTGATGGCCGTTACTATATGGATGATGATGGTTTTGGAATGACCGATGACGAAGAAATCACCATCTATGGTTATATTGATCATAAAGGAAAAGTTGTATCCAAATTCCATGCAATCAATAATTAGAATGAAGAACTAAGATAAATATAAAAAACTATGAATACAATTTTCCATTTGAAGAAAGCCCTATTTTATTCAACTATACTTTTGAGTCTAATTATTCTGCTGGAAGGATGTAAGAAGAAAAGTACTGTAGAAGATTTCGGAACTCGCATTGACCAATGCTATGAAGACAGAATAGATACCACTTTAATGGCTGATGGAACAATGTTCATTGAAACAACCGGAACAGCCCCTCTCAATTCTGCTGTTGATGTGATAGACAAGCATGGAAAGCTATTGGCACAAGGAGCATGTTGTTCCGAACGTACAATCTTCAACTTCATCAGATATCTATATGATGACAATGGGCGGATAAAAGGACTTATACATTTTTCTGGCGATACAGAAAAAGATTATGGAGAAAAGCAAAAAATAGAATTATTCCGGAAACAAGTATTTGATGATAATTGGAATCGTGAGGAGTATTCACGATATAATTTTGAATATGATAACAAAGGACATATCGTACGAATAAACGACCCTATTACACACGATCATATACAGGCGCCAGCCAATCATAAAATAGAGTTTAAAGTCATACCCAATAGTTTATTCTGGTCAAGCGATCTGGATGGTGGGGTCTATCTTTTAGACATAAATATCGTGCCTATTGACCCAAAATGCAAGGATTACATTAAAATGAATTATTGCTTTTATACCCCTATACTCCTTGAAGAATATAAAAACAATATAAAAGTCAAAAGTACTGCATTATCATCTTATTCTTCCCACTCAATCCAATTATAAAGCCATATAGCCATAAAAACGGGCGTTTATCCAATTTTTATTTATTATATAATTTTGATATAACGAATAGTTCTTTTAACTTTGCGACAACAGATATAAGTAATCATTAACAGTAACCCACAATTTACGAAGCACAATGAGAAAGCTTTTACTTCTGGGGATTTGCATCTCTTTTCTTCTCCCCACAGTTATGCAAGCGCAATACATGCGCTCATCTTATTTTATGGAAGGTAGCAGTACCCGCATGCTGTTGAATCCGGCAATGCAACCCAAGCGTGGCTATGTCAATTTACCTATAATAGGTTCATTAGCAGCCGAGGTATCCTCCAACTCTCTGGGTATCCAGGATGTTATTGACGTCTTTGACTCCGACGGAGAGTTTTACAACAATGATAAGTTCTACAGCCGTCTGAAAGGAATGAATGAGCTGAACATTAATCTCAATACGGATGTCATCTCTTTCGGATTCTATAGAGGCAAAGGATTCTGGTCATTCAATGTAGGAGCACGTGTAGATGTGGATGCAACTATTCCTAAAACCATGTTCGAATATCTGCGTGCCATAGATACAGAAGATTTTACTTGGGGAAGTAGCAGAACCTTTAATATCCAGAATGAGAAATTGCGTCTGAACTCTTATATAGAGGTGGGGGCAGGTTATTCACGTGCCATAAACGACCGTCTGACCATAGGTGGTAAAGCCAAACTATTGTTAGGTGCCGGAAACCTGAATTTAAAAATCAACCAACTTTATATATCAGGCAAAGAGGCAGGATTAGACTCCGAATTCCAGCTAAAATCAGATGCCTATCTGGAAGCCTCTGCTAAAGGTCTGGACTTGGAAGAAGAAAATGGATACATCACGGATCTGGACTATAATAATTTCGGTATCAGTGGATACGGAGCAGGCTTAGATCTGGGAGCAAGCTATCAGGTTATGAAGAACCTTACGTTCTCTGCTGCCATCCTCGACTTAGGTTTTATCTCTTGGGGTAAATCAAGCACCCAGATAGCCGAATCAAACAAAGATATCGCTATTGATAAAGATAATTACAGTGAATCTACTGATGTGCTGGACTTTGAATTGTACGGTTTGCAGAAGAAAGAGAATAAATCCCGCACCACTTCCTTATCCCCGACTATGGTTTTAGGAGGAGAATACGGATTCCTGAATAATAAACTGGGAGTAGGATTATTATCAACTACCCGCTTCGGTCAGCTAAAGACATATTCCGAATTGACTTTATCCGCCAACTATCGTCCGAACACTTTAATCAACGCTACATTAAGTTACTCCATGCTTCAAGGTGGTGAAACATTCGGCTTTGCTTTCAAGGTAGGTCCTTTGATGCTGGGTACTGACTATATGTTCTTTGGAAATAACTCCAAACATGTAAATGCCTTCATCGGACTTTCTATTCCTTTGGGAAGAAAGAAGATATAAGAGCTACAAAGCTACAAGCTACAAGTGCCTTTCGGAATGAAAGCGCAGCCACTTGTAACTCGTAGCTTGTAGCTTTGTAGTTATTTTATCGTCACCATCGTCGCTCCGAAACCATATTCCTGGAAAGAAGCATCCTGATGCCGGAAATTCGGATATTTACGTTTCAGTTCTTCCAGTAATGCTTTGCGCAACACACCATCACCCTTACCGTGAATAAAAACAATGCGCTGTTCACGTTTATTCTTATATTGCTCCAGAACTTCTCGGAATTTGTCCAACTGGTAATTCAATATTTCACTGTTACTCATTCCTTTAGTATCGTCCAGCAATTCTCCGATATGTAAATCAATCTCGATGATACCATTTTGTCCACCGCGCTTCACAATTGGCTGAGACTTTGGTTTATCTTCAGTTTTCTTTTGCAGCAAAGCAGATTGTAATTCTTCTGCTGATACATACACTTGTTTAGTAGGAACATCATCTTTCACTATATCATAAATCAGTGCAGGTGTCTCAAAGAATTCTGATTCCTGGAATGTGTGTAGCTTATAAAACTTCACCGTATCTATGCGAAGTTCCACACTGACTGCCGGCTTCAAAGCAAAAGAACGATCCTCTTTAAAAGCAATGAACTGTACTGCAACATGTTCACGGTCATTCAGTTCCACCTTCTCAAATTCCTCCAACAGCAACTTCGTATTCGGCTCCACTATTCCATTGGAACGGACATTCCATGCTTTTCCTTCTGCGCAGAGGTAAGTGTAATACAGATAGTAATTGCTATCATTCACCAGATAAGATTCGAAAGGAGTAGTACTGACAGCCTTAATATCTTCCGGTACAAAAGCCAGAAAAACATTCAGAATATCTCCACCACGCATTTCCGGCTGACGGTAAACAGATACCTGCGGTTTGGACAAGTGCTGCACTTCACTATTTTCCTGAACCGGATAAGAAATAGAAGAACGTACCTGCTTCTCCTCCGCTTTCTTCGGAGCTGCCTTCGTCACCGGCCGGGTCATATTATAATCATCCGTATCAATTACTACGCACTCACGCATGGGCATCGGAATATCAAAACCATCGGCATCTTCCACCAATACAATATCTTTCCCCCTGAATCCTTTCACGATTCCTCCGCCGATTTCATTGAGGAAACGTACTTTATCACCAATTTTCATCATATCATTTACAATTTAGCTATTTACAATTTATGATTGGAGTTGCTTAAACAAACAATCGTTCTACAAAGATACGGTAACTCAATAAAAAAAGATAGAAAAAAGACGATAAATATCCGTACCTTTGCAGCCCGTAAAGAAGTTTATCATGAAAGAAGATCCAAAACATATCCGTATCAGCGAATTCAATTATCCGTTACCGGATGAGCGCATTGCCAAATTTCCTCTGCCGGTGCGCGATCAGTCCAAACTCCTAGTCTACCGTCACGGCGAAGTTTCGGAAGATCACTTCACTTCACTTCCATCCTACCTGCCGGCCGGAAGTCTGATGATATTCAATAATACGAAAGTAATACAGGCACGACTGCACTTCCGCAAAGATACCGGTGCTCTGATTGAAGTATTTTGCCTGGAACCCATTGAGCCAAACGACTATGTTCTCAATTTCCAGCAAACCGAACACGCTGCCTGGCTCTGCATGATCGGTAATCTGAAGAAATGGAAAGAAGGCACGCTAAAACGGGAAATGACCGTAAAAGGGCAACCGATAACTCTGACTGCCACTCGTGGTGAATGTCATGGCACCAGCCATTGGGTTGATTTCCGTTGGGATAATCCGGAGATTACTTTTGCTGATATTCTTGAAGTATTCGGAGAACTCCCCATTCCGCCATACCTGAACCGGGATACTCAGGAAAGTGACAAGGAAACCTATCAGACTGTTTATTCTAAAATAAAAGGCTCCGTAGCTGCTCCTACTGCCGGACTACACTTTACCCCCCGTATACTGGATACTCTGAAAGAAAAAGGTATTGATCTCGAAGAACTGACATTGCACGTAGGTGCAGGTACTTTCAAACCCGTTAAAAGTGAAGAGATTGAAGGGCACGAAATGCATACGGAATATATTTCCGTGTCACGCGGAACCATTGAAAAGCTGATAGCACACGATGGAAAAGCAATTGCAGTAGGTACTACTTCGGTAAGAACACTGGAAAGCCTTTACCATATCGGCGTTACTCTACTGAAAAATCCGGATGCCACAGAAGAAGAACTTCACGTCCGCCAATGGCAACCTTATGAAACAGCTGAAGAAGCTGCAAATATCACATCTGTAAAAGCCCTGCAAGCTATACTCGACTATCTGAACCATCACAAGATGGAAACCCTGCACACCAGCACGCAGATCATTATCGCACCGGGATACGACTACAAGATTGTATGTGCCATGGTCACTAATTTCCATCAACCGCAAAGTACATTGCTATTGCTTGTCTCGGCTTTTGTAAAAGGTAACTGGCGAAAGATATATGACTTCGCATTAGGCCATGACTTCCGTTTTCTGAGTTATGGAGATTCTTCATTATTAATACCGTAAAATTATGAACAGCGATAATAACCAAGAAATGTTTCCTATCGTCGACGAACAGGGAAATATCACAGGTGCCGCTACACGTGGCGAATGCCATAATGGTAGCAAACTCTTGCACCCGGTCATTCACCTTCACGTTTTTAATTCCAAAGGCGAACTGTATATGCAGAAACGTCCCGAATGGAAAGATATCCAGCCGGGAAAGTGGGATACTTCCGTAGGAGGACATGTAGACCTGGGTGAAAGTGTAGAAATGGCTCTAAAGCGCGAAGTACGCGAAGAACTGGGTATTACTGACTTTACTCCTGAAACCGTCACTCATTATGTCTTTGAATCCGCACGTGAGAAGGAACTCGTCTTTGTACACAAAACCGTATATGACGGTGAGATCACTCCCAGTGACGAACTGGACGGCGGACGATTCTGGGCCATAGAAGAAATTAAAGAGAATCTGGGGAAAGGCATATTCACCCCTAACTTTGAAGGAGAGATTGAAAAAGTACTTTCACTAAAATAAAAGTACCGAAACACTTGACATCGCTTTCTTGATGTTGTATATTTGTATTGTGTTTTTAAATCTACTTCAATTTTAAATTAGCATAAACGGAGAAGCATTGTTTCTCCGTTTTTTTATTTGCCTGCCCATCATTCCGCCCCCAATGCCACAGGTCAACTCCCCTAATGCCACAGGTCAGCAACCTCGACGCCACACTTCAACAAGTAAAATGGCTAGCATTTACCCCAGAGACATGTGGCATTTCAGTTACTCACCCCAGCGAAACAGATGATCCATCTGAGGCAAACAGACCGTCTGTCCAAGGCAAACAAACCATGCGTTTGAAGTAAACAGACCGTCTGTTTCGAAAACAGAAATGGGAAGCCGAGGCCTCCCATTTACTAAATATTTATAAATCTGCTCTTGACAACTTTTACTTTGCCAGATCTTCAATCACCTTCATTATCTTCTGACCAATTTCTTCTGCCGCTTCTGCTGTAGACGCTTCACTATACACGCGGATAATCGGCTCGGTGTTACTTTTACGCAAGTGTACCCACTTATCGGCAAAGTCTATTTTCACACCATCGATGTCATTGATTTCTTCATCCTTATAAAGTTCTTTCACCTTAGCCAGAATAGCATCCACATCTGTTTCAGGAGTCAGATCTACGCGATTCTTTGCCATGAAATAAGCAGGATAAGTTGCACGAAGCTCGCTCACCTTCTTGCCTTCATGTGCCAGATGGCTCAGGAACAAGGCAATACCAACCAGCGCATCACGTCCGTAGTGACTTTCCGGATAAATAACTCCACCATTACCTTCACCACCGATCACGGCACCCACTTCTTTCATTTTAGTAGTAACGTTTACTTCGCCTACGGCAGAAGCAAAATATTCCTTGCCATACTTACGGGTTACATCACGCAAAGCACGTGTAGAACTCAGGTTAGAAACTGTATTACCCGGAGTATGTTTCAACACATAATCGGCTACGCTCACCAGCGTATATTCTTCGCCATACATTTTTCCATCTTCGCAAATCATTGCCAAGCGGTCTACGTCAGGGTCAACTACGAAAGCTACATCAGCCTTGCCACCTTTCATCAGGTTCATAATGTCCCTCAGATTCTTTTCAAGCGGTTCAGGATTATGTTGGAAATCACCGGTCGGTTCGCAGTAAAGCTTCTCTACATGTTGTACACCCAGTTGTTCCAGTAACTCAGGCAGAATAATACCACCCACAGAGTTCACACAATCAATAGCCACGCGGAAGTTCGCCTTTCTGATAGCTTCTACATCCACCAGACTAAGCGCCAACACACTGTCTATATGTTTTTGATTGTAAGTCAGATCCTTGCGATATGATCCCAGATGATCTACATCAGCAAAGTCAAATTCTTCAGCCTCGGCAATGCGAAGTACTTCGTTACCTTCGGCAGCATTCAGAAATTCGCCGCGTTCATTCAGCAATTTCAGGGCATTCCATTGTTTCGGATTGTGACTTGCCGTGAGAATAATTCCTCCATCTGCCTGTTCTGCAGTAACAGCGATCTCCGTTGTTGGAGTCGTTGCCAAACCAATATTCACCACGTCATGTCCCAAACCAGACAGAGTAGCCTCTACTAATTTAGCATACATCTCCCCTGAAATACGAGCATCTCGTCCCAACACGATTTTAGCTCTCGTTTTCCCAGCCCCGGTCTTCAACCAAGTAGCGTAAGCCGAAACAAACTTAACAATATCCAAAGGGGTTAGATTATCACCCGGACGTCCACCAACAGTTCCTCGGATACCGGATATAGATTTTATTAATGTCATAGAATTAAAAATTGAAATTTGCAACCACAAAACAAAAATAAAGGGACTGTATTCGTTATCCTTTTGAGATAACACATACAGTCCCCTCTTTATCAATAAAATTAGATAGAAGCCTTGTAAGCGTCTGCACTCAACAATCCATCTAACTGTGCTTCGTCTTCAATTTTTACCTTGATAATCCAACCTTTTCCATAAGGATCTTTGTTTACCAAGTCAGGTTGATCTTCCAATTCTGAATTGAATTCCAATACTTCTCCGGAAACCGGCATATACAAATCAGAAACGGTCTTTACAGCTTCAATACTACCGAAAGTATCTCCAGCCTCTAGGTTATCACCTTCAGTTTCAACCTCAACAAACACGATATCACCTAATTGACTTTGTGCATAATCAGTAATTCCGACATATGCTTCTTCACCCTCAACACGAATCCATTCGTGTTCTTTAGTGTACTTTAATTCTGCAGGTACGTTCATTATCTTATAAGTTAAATTAAATTTGACAATTATTATGTGCCACAAATATAAGGAAAAAATTAAACTCCAAAACCGTAAATTGAAATTTTAGCCTATACTTTATTACTTTTATTAATAACCCATTCATCCTCAACGTAAACAATCCGTATCCCTTTATTCTCGGGCCTTCAAGAATATTTCCTTCCGTAATAAAAATGCATTTTTTTCCATTTTTTCAGGGCCGAAATATTGTATAATAAGAAAAACTATCTATCTTTGCACCGCATTTGAGAGTAACAGCGGTTACTTGATGCAAAAAAGGTTCGGTAGTTCAGCTGGTTAGAATACATGCCTGTCACGCATGGGGTCGCGGG
>ERZ835541.784-NODE-784-length-36349-cov-4.519562_pt1 | contig 36349 bp, 23 predicted proteins | sample MGYA00519945_ERZ835541 | MGnify/ENA primary metagenome ERZ835541 (study PRJEB31850, sample SAMEA3708780) | human gut metagenome | biome: human gut; feature: human-associated habitat; material: faeces | place: China | collected 2014 ...
CTCACGGTCAAGGGAGGAAAATTTCTTGAGGCTGTAGCAGATGCTGATACCATTGTGTTCGATAAGACAGGTACGCTCACCAAGGCTCAGCCAACTGTGGCTAAGGTTGTGTCATTTAACGGCGGCAGCGAGGATGAACTTCTAAAGATTGCGGCCTGTCTTGAGGAACATTTCCCTCATTCCATGGCGCGTGCGGTTGTGGAAGCGGCTAAGAACAGGGGAATTGAGCATAGCGAGATGCACTCAAAGGTTGAATATATAGTCGCACACGGAATTGCCTCTGCGATAGGTGACAAGAGGGTTGTCATCGGAAGCGCCCATTTCGTATTTGAGGACGAGAAGGCGTCGATACCGGAGGATAAGAAGGCTCTATATGAGGAGCTTCCGCTTGAGTACTCACATCTTTATCTTGCGATTGACGGAGTGCTTGCGGCGGTTATCTGTATCGAGGATCCTGTGCGCGATGAGGCTGTTAAGGTTATAAGGCAGCTCAAGGCGGCAGGCATATCTAAGGTAGTGATGATGACCGGCGACAGCGAGAGGACGGCGGCAGCCATAGCGAAGAAGGTCGGGGTTGACGAGTATTATTCTGAGGTTCTCCCGCAGGATAAGGCAGGCTTCGTCGAGAAGGAAAAGGCAGCGGGCAGAAGGGTGGTAATGATAGGTGACGGAATCAACGATTCACCTGCACTTTCGGCGGCGGATGTCGGAATTGCCATAAGCGACGGAGCACAGCTTGCGCGTGAGATTGCGGATATAACAATCGGAGCGGATGACCTGAATGAGCTGGTTACATTAAAGCAGATAAGTGATCTTCTGATGAAGAGAATCCACAAGAATTACAGAACAATAGTAGGCTTTAACACATTGTTGATTGTTCTTGGTGTTGCGGGAGTTATACAGCCTACAACATCGGCACTGTGCCACAACACATCCACCCTGCTTATCGGAGTCAACAGCATGAAGAATCTGCTTCCGCGTTGAGAAGAATGGATTTGGTAAAAAGTAAAATCCGCAGATTTTGGAAAAGTCATGTGGAAGCAGGGATTATTATCTGCTATAATAAGCATTGGAATGATAATCATATATGCTGTCCGGTGCGGCGGACTGTCCGGTTGATACCACTAAAAAGTAGAAATAGTGCAATTTTAACATAATATTCTACAAGAAATATACAGAAATGTGTCGTATGATGATGTCAAAAGGTATCAATATATTTAAGGAGAATGACATGGCAGCCGGAAGAAAATCATTGGCACAGCTATCTGTGCCGATATGTTTAGAAACTTTATTTTATATGCTTTCAGGTATGGTTGATACGCTTATGCTATCATCTGTAAGTGATCAGGCTGTAGGAGCAGTGGGAACAGCAAATACATATATAGGTGTTTTTATTATTATGTTTGGAGTAATATCATCGGGTATGATAGCCGTTATGTCACAAAATATCGGAGCTGGAAGACCGGGGATAGCATATCAGGCAAGGCAACTTGGACTTATATTCAACGCATTGATAGGTATCGTAATGTCTGTCGTTCTTGCTACTTTTTCTGGTGGGATACTTAGAATCGTAAGTATTGCTCCGGCTTTGCTTGAGCCGGCTGAAATATATCTTAGAATTGTTGGCGGCACATGTTTTTTAAATGCACTGATTCCTATTTTCTCCAGTTATTTGAGAGTGTTTGGATATACAAAACATTCTTTGATAGGAACTGTTGTTGGAAATGTTCTCAATATAATACTTAATTCAGTATTTTTATTTGCATTCAACTGGGGTGTGATGGGAGTTGCTGTTGCCACGGTTATTTCGAGAGTTGTAAATCTTATTATTGTAGCCGGCATGGGGGCTGTACTTATAAAAGCAAAGCAGAGTCCTGAGCGAATTACATCAAGAAAGATATTTGCACAGATTGTTAAGATTGGTTTTCCTTCTGCGCTTGAAACAGCACTTTACAACATCGCAATGACATTTATAGTGCGTTTTATGAATCAGATGGATGTGGATGGAATGAATGTTACAGCGCGTTCATATGCGATACAGATTGCAAATTTCTCGTATTGCGTGGGAGCTGCCCTTGCTCAGGCAAATGCAATTATGACAGGCTGGAGAATTGGAGCAAAAGAGTTTGAGGAATGTAACAAGGGGACGAGAAAAGCTGCGATATATGGTATCATCACAGCGACATGCTTTTCCGTGACCTTTGCATTTACCGGACATTTTATCGTGCATATATTTACGGATGATATACAGATGATAAATCTTGTGGTAAAGTTGTTAATAGTAGATATATTTCTTGAACTTGGAAGGGTAACAAACCTTGTATATGGGCAGGCGTTAAAAACGAGCGGAGACGCATTTTTTCCGGTTATATTAGGTGCGATATTTATGTATTTGTTTGCAGTTGGCGGAACCTATTTTCTCGGAATACACATGGGACTTCTGGCTGTAGGAGCATATATTGCTATGGCAGGTGACGAATGTGCGAGAGCAGTGGGAATGGTACTTAGATGGAAGAGTGGAAAATGGAAAAGTAAAGGTCTTATAGAAGTATAGGAGAGATTATGTACTTTGAATTAAAGGAAAATAAACCACATGGTACAAAGGATGATCCGTTTAGTACATATCATATAAAAAATGAAGGACGATCATTTCAGATACCGGTTCATTGGCATGATGAACTGGAAATTATATATGTAAAAAGTGGTTTTTTGACTGTTAGTATATCAGGAGAAAATTATATTGGAACCCCCGGGGATGCTTTTGTAGTGTCGCCGGGTAATCTGCATTTTATGGGTTCACAGACTGGTACAGTGGATTATTTTACTTTCCTTTTTCCGTTAAAATACATATCTTTTTGTATAAATGACATGTTGGATGCTAAATTACTGGAGCCGTTAAAAAATGGTCATCTGATGATAAGTCCAAGAGTAAAAGATACAGCAAAAGAACTATGTGAGCAGTTGGTTGAAATATATGTGGCAAAAAATAAGAAAACTGAGTCCATAATAACTGCTCAGATAAAGACAAAAATAATTCTTTTACAATTTATTCTTGAAATGTGGGAGAGGGGCTTTGTAATCGAAAATGATAAAAGCGGGAGAAATACGATAGAAAAAGAAATGATTTCATATATACAGCAGAATTTTATGGAAAAGATATCATTAAAAGAGTTCGGTGAGCAGTTTCATCTTTCGGAAAAATATATATCGCGATATTTTAAGGAACATTTTCATATTACACTTTCGCAATATATAACACATTTACGGTTAGAGCATGCAAAACAGCTGTTACAAGATACGGATACTCCTGTTACAGAGATCGCAATGCAGAGTGGATATCAGAATGTAAGCTATTTTATCAGAAGCTTCAAAAAAACATATGGAGTTTCTCCGTTAAAATATAGAAAAAAATAAGCTGGGTATATGGTTAGGATAGGACTGGGAAAATATAAAAGATGCCATCAAAAAAGGTTAGGAAACAACCGAAAGGGAGTTTCCTAACCTTTTTGGATAAAAATAATTAGATAAATATTATGTCACAGGAACTTCTCCCGTAGATTTTCGTTCAATTAGCTGCGCATGTAACAAAAATGTACTGATTGAAATGCCATTAAGCAGGCTTGATAGTGCAAAGAACCCGCTTTTCCCAAGTTCAAGCCGGTCTTGTCTGACTGTAGTCAATGGAGGAGACGTATATGCTGCAATCGGAATATCATCAAATCCAATAATACTGACATCCTCAGGCACCTTGTATCCTAGTTGTTGACACTGGATAAGGGCTGAATTGGCAAGAGTGTCCTGACTACAGATGATAGCAGTCATTCCTTTTTCCAGAAACCGAGGCAGGTGCTTTTCCATACATTCAGACAAATAATAAGAGCAGCCGGTAGAATCAGAAGAAGTCTTCAGTCCATGCTGGTGCATGGCACGGAGAAAGGCTGCATGTCGTATCTGAAGAATCTGAGAGCCAAGAGAACCGCTGAGATAGGCAATCTTACGATGACCAAGTCCGGCAAGATAAGAGACAGCAAGTTCCATTCCCTCATCATTATCAATACCTACATAAGCAGTAGAAGGATTCCCAATAATATAGTTATCGAAAAGCACGGCAGGAGTGTGGCTGGTTTTAAAATCCTGAATCCAAGGGTCGTTCAGGGAAAAGCCGATTGCAAAAGCTCCTACGTAATCATGCTCCAACATAAAAACATCATAACGTTGGTTCCGTTGCATTTGAACGTCCACAGGTACGATTTCAATATCAAAACCGGCTGGTTCAGCCATTTGGCGAAAACCAAGCAGAATGTCATAGGCAAAATGATGTGGCTCTTCGTATTGTATATTCTCTTTTTCTGTTATAATACAGATTTTTTTTACGGGTTTCTTATAACGACGTAGTTTAGTATAACCCAGGGCTACAGCAGTTTCTAAAACCTGTTTCCGTAAAGTTTCGCTGATATCAGGTGCATCATTGAGTGCTTTGGATACAGTACTCTTGGAAACATTCATCTTATCAGCAATATCTTGGATTGTAGTCATAATATGTGATCCTTTCATGAAGTAGGAAAATAAATCTTATTTTATTATATACAATGATATAGTAAAAAGCAATGAACTATAGGAAGAATAAAAGTTTAGACGAGTTTCGAAAACAAGAAAATAAAAAATAATGCACAAAAAAACAAGGTGGGAAATGTGAAAAAATAACAAAAAAAAGTAGCGGATTGAAAAGAGATTGACGAAAAATTGAAAAAGACGTATATTAAGTTTAACGAAACAATACGAAACAGAAAATGAAAGGAAGAAAGACGATGAAAAGAGGGCTAGCAACATTTCTAACAGGAATCATGACTGTAACGCTGGTGGCAGCAGCACTAACCGGATGCGGGAGCAGTACGGCGGATAAAAGGTCAGAAAAAGTCAGACTGATGGTATGGTCTCCATCCGAAGATCAGTCAAAAGACAGTGGTGAATGGCTTCAGACAATGTGTAACAATTTTGCAAAAGAGCACCCGGAATGGGATATTACATTTGTCTATGGAGTAGCTGACGAAGCGACTGCCGCAGATCAGGTGGCACAGGATCCGGAAGCAAGCGCAGATGTATTTTTGTATGCAAATGATAGGATCACATCGCTTACAGATGCGGATGCAGTAGCAAAATTTGGTGGAAAGTATAAAGAAGAGATTGAATCAACCAACTCGGAAGAGCTTCTAGATTCGTTGACGGTTGACGGAGAACTTTACGGGGTTCCGTTTACAACTAATACCTGGTATATGTTTTATGACAAGTCTGTATTTTCAGAAGAAGATGTGAAAAATCTGGATACGATGCTGGAAAAAGGAACAGTATCCTTCCCATTTACTAATTCGTGGTATCTTCCGGCATTCTATCTGGGAAATGGATGCACCTTGTTTGGAGATGGAACAGATGAGTCAAAAGGAGTTGATTTTGCAGGAGAAAAGGCAGTGGAAGCAACCAATTATGCAATTGATCTGGCAGCAAATCCAAATTTTAAAATTGATGCAGATGGATCAGGACTTGCAGGACTTCGTGATGGCAGTGTAAAGGCAATGTTTACCGGATCGTGGGATGCAAATGCAATAAAAGAAGCACTTGGAGAGAATATGGCAGTTTCATCGCTTCCGACTTATACAATTAACGGACAAGAGAAGCAGATGCTAGCATATGCTGGTTCAAAGGCAATCGGAGTTAATGCACATAGTGAATGTATGGAACAGGCAGTTGCACTTGCTGTTTATCTGGGAGGAAGTGATGCACAGAGAGCACACTACGAGATGAGAACCGTGATTCCATGTAATACAGAACTTCTGAAAGAAAAGGATATTGCATCCGATCCTCTTGTTCAGGCACAGAATGATACCTTTAATAATACATCAATACTCCAGCCGTTCGTGGCATCCATGAGTAATTGCTGGACACCGGTCGAGAATATGGGAAAAGGAATTCGTAACAAGAGTGTGACACACGAAAATGCCGAAGAACAGACGGAAGCAATGAATGAAGCAATGAACAGCAATGGAATTAATTAAGAGGTGAGCGGAATGAGTATGTTTAAGAAAAAAATCAATGAATTTCCAACGCCATATACCTGCAAAAATGCAGTGAAAAAAGGTGGAGTAGAGACTAAGCTTTCCATGATTCTGATGGGATTTGGAAACATTGTACATGGTCAGATTATCAAAGGACTTTTGTATCTGGCAGTTGAAATTGCCTACATCGTCTTTATGGCAGTAAATGGAATTGGGTTTATCGGTGGTTTACGGACACTTGGAACTGTGCAGCAGCAAGAAGTATGGGATGAAGCGAAGCAAATCTATATTTACACAAAAGGAGATCAGTCCGTTCTGATTTTACTTTATGGTGTGGCGACAATCTTGTTGACAATTCTTATGATCCTTGTATGGAGAGGAACCTTAAGAAGTGCATATAAAGCAGAATGTATTCAGAAAGCGGGAATGCATGTAAATACATTTGCAGAAGATCTGAAATCCTTTCTGCATGAGAATCTGTATCGCTTGTTTATGACGCCACCAACGGCATTCATCTTTGTGTTTACTGTACTTCCGTTGGTGTTCATGATCTGTATGGCATTTACTAATTACAGCCGTATCGGCAACCATCTGATGCTGTTTGACTGGGTGGGACTTGATAATTTCAAGACATTGTTTGATTCCGAAAGTATTCTTGGAAGTACCTTCTGGTCTGTTTTGGGATGGACGATCATCTGGGCGTTTTTTGCAACTTTCAGCAATTATATTTTTGGAATGATCCTTTCCCTTCTGATTAACAGAAAGGGAACAAAAGCAAAAGGATTCTGGAGATTTTGTTTTGTTCTTTCCTGTGCAGTGCCGATGTTTGTATCTCTTTTGATCATGCGTACCATGTTGCAGCCGGAAGGAGCGGTCAACGTACTTCTCAGAAATATTGGATTGATTGCAAGTGATGCAAGCCTTCCGTTTTTTACAGATGCGACATGGGCGAGAGTGACTGTTATCATCATCAATGTCTGGGTAGGGGTACCGTATACACTGCTTCAGCTGACAGGTGTACTTCAGAACATCCCGGGAGAACTTTATGAAGCCGCAAAAGTGGATGGAGCAAATGCATTCCAGACATTTACAAAGATTACGTTGCCATATATGTTGTATGTGACAACACCGTATCTGATCGTAACCTTTACGGGAAATGTCAATAACTTCAATGTCATTTATCTTCTTTCAGGAGGAGATCCGGTAACAAACCTTTCTTCAACTGCAGGTAAGACAGACCTTCTGGTTACATGGCTTTACAAACTGACAATTGATAAACAGTACTATAACATTGGTGCGGTAATCGGAATTATGACCTTTATCATTCTGGCAATCGGTTGCCTTCTTACATACCGTAACAGTAAATCCTATAAAGAAGAAGGAGGATTTTAATCATGGAAGGAAAGAAATTACAATCTGCAAAAAAGAAGAAAATGATCAACAATACGATCGTACATATTGTTCTTGCGGTGTTGGCAATTATCTGGCTTTTCCCAATTGCATGGGTAATTCTGACGAGCTTCCGTGCGGAAAAAGGCTCTTACGTATCAACCTTCTTCCCGAAAGCATTTACGCTTGACAACTATATAAAACTGTTTACTGATACATCCATTTTGAATTTCCCGCAGATGTTTATGAACACATTGTTTATTGCAATTTGTTCCTGTATTTTATCAGCATTTTATGTGCTGGCAGTTTCCTACTGTTTGTCCAGACTGAAATTTAAAATGAGAAAACCATATATGAACATGGCAATGATTCTGGGATTGTTTCCGGGATTTATGTCCATGATCGCTGTGTACTTTATCTTAAAGGCGATGGGACTTACAGAAGGAAACCTGATTAAACTGGCTCTGATCTTATGTTATTCCGGTGGTGCAGGGCTGGGTTTCCAGATTGCAAAAGGATTCTTTGATACAATTCCGGTTGCAATTGATGAAGCTGCACTTTTGGATGGATGTACCAGATGGCAGATTTTCAGCAAGATTACACTGCCACTTAGTAAGCCGATCATTGTATATACAGTGCTGACATCTTTCATGGCTCCGTGGCTCGATTTCATTTTTGCAAAGGTAATCTGCAGAGCAAACTCAGACCAGTATACGATTGCAATTGGACTTTGGAAAATGTTGGAAAAAGAATATATTGACAGTTGGTACACCAGTTTTGCGGCTGGGGCAGTTCTGATTTCAATTCCGATTGCGATTCTGTTCTTGTTCATGCAGAGATACTATGTAGATGGAGTATCAGGTGCAGTGAAAGGATAAGAAAGATGATGAAAGATAAAATAGAATTAAAAAAATATTATTCTACAAAAGAGTTTCTTGAAAATTATATTTATGAGGAAAATAATCTTGGCGTAGAATGTACAGAAGAAGGAACGACATTCCGCCTGTGGTCACCACAGGCGGAATGCATTAGTTTAAACCTGTATCAGACAGGAGATGGAGGAAATGCATACAAGCAGATTCCGATGAAAAAAGAAGAAAAGGGTGTGTGGAGTTGGGAGAGCAAAGAAGAACTTCACGGTGTTTATTATGATTATCTGATTACACGCAATGGCGAAGAAGTCCGATCAGCAGACCCATATGCAAAGGCATGCGGAGTTAACGGATTGCGCAGCATGGCAGTGAATCTGAAAAAGACCAATCCAAAAGGATGGGAAAAAGATCAGACACCAGAAGAAGGACCGGAGAGAATCGTATATGAACTTCACGTAAAAGAATTTTCATGGGATAAGGCGGGTGGTTTTCCGGAAGAATATCGTGGGAAATACAAAGCATTTACGTGCAGACATACGACTTTGAATAAGGATGGGATTCATCCGACCGGTCTGGATTATTTAAAAGAACTCGGGGTGACACACATTCAGATCATGCCGATGTATGACTATGGTTCTGTAAATGAAGCAGGGGAAGATACTGAATTCAATTGGGGATATGACCCGGTTAATTACAATGTGCCGGAGGGATCCTATGCGACAGATGCCAGACATGGAGAGGTGAGAATCAGAGAAATGAAAGAGATGATTCAGGCAATTCATGAAGCTGGTTTTGGTGTGATTATGGATGTGGTTTACAATCATACTTATTCATTGGATTCCTGGTTTCAGAGAACTGTACCTTGGTATTTTTACCGGGTATTTCCGGATGGGAAGATCTCCGATGGTTCTGCATGTGGAAATGATGTTGCAAGCGAAAGAGAGATGTGTGCGAAATATATTCTGGAATCAGTGCTTTACTGGACAGAGGAATATCATATTGACGGATTCCGTTTTGACCTGATGGGACTTCTGGATGTAGACCTGATGAACCGGATTCGAAGTGAACTGGATCAGCGATACGGAAAAGGAAAGAAGATTATTTACGGAGAACCTTGGGCAGCAGATCAGTCGGCAGTAGAAGGCGGCAGAAAACTGGCAGCAAAAGAAAATATTGGGCTTCTGGATGAAAATATCGGAGCGTTCTGTGACAGTACTCGAGATGGAATCAAAGGCTCTGCACTACGTGCAAAGGAAGCCGGGTTTATAAACGGTGCAGAAGGAAAAGAAGATGAAATGCTTGCAAGTGTGGCAGCATGGTGTGTAAATCCTTATCAGGCGGAAGGATTTGAGAATGTCAAAGCACCTTCACAGATTGTTACCTATGTATCAGCACATGACAATCATACCCTGTGGGATAAATTAAAAGAGACAGTCCCGGAGGAAGAATGTATGAGGCTGAATAAAATGGCGGCAGCAGTCTATATGACTTGTCAGGGAACACTGTTTTTCCTATCAGGAGAAGAATTTGCCCGTACAAAAGATGGACAGGATAATACCTTTAAATCACCGATTTCCCTGAATCGTATCAACTGGGAAAAGGCATGGGAAAATAGGGAACTGGTTCATTATTATCAGGGATTGATTGCACTTCGAAAACAGCTCTCCGGACTTTGTGACAAATCAAAAGACAGTTATAAACAAATCACGGATATGTGGAAAGAAAAAGACGTAGTAGGTTTTACTGTGCTCAATGATGAAGCATCAAGATGGAGTCAGGTGAAGATAATTTACAATGCAAAAAAAAGTAGTTATAAAGTGAAATATTTGGATGACGGCTGGGAAATCTTAAGCGATGCAGATGATAGCTGGTGTTGGAAAAAAGGAATCTGTGCAGACAGACAGATAGAAGCTGCACCGCAGAGCGTGTTGATACTTGGACGTAAATAATGATTAAGGAGGAGTAATGCATGAAGTGGATCTATGGCAGACAGGATTGGAAAACGTTGGAGAGAGGACTTGAAAACTGCTATCTTTTAACTAATGGTCTGGGAGGTTTTTCTTCGCTTACGATGACCGGAGCTGTGGCAAGAAATGATCATTCAGTATTCATGGTATGTACGAAAGCTCCAAATCACAGAGTAAATATGGTTCATCGTATAAAAGAAGAACTGGGTATTGGAGAATCAAAGTATGTTCTTTCAACTCAGGAATTTGCGGATGGAACAAAAGAAGAAGGATACCGTTATCTTACAGAATTTTCTTTTGAAATTCTTCCTTCGTGGCGTTATCTGATAAACGGAATAGAGATAGAAAAAGAGATTGTGATGGCACAGGGCAGCAATCAGATTGCAGTGAATTATCATCTGAAAAACCGTGGTCAGAAAGAGGCCGCTCTCTGTGTAACTCCGTTTTTTCAATTTGAACCCAAAGGGGAAGATTTGAAAGAAGATAAGATATTTTCAAGACAAGAGCAAAAGATTACCGATGGAAAGTATGCTCTTTTCTTTGAAACAAATGGAGAAGTAGAAGGATTCACAGAAAAGAAAGAGACGTATTTTTATAGCTACGATGAATGTGATGGAAGACGGGAAAATGGAACAGCAGGCGCAGTTTATCAGATTAAAAAACGAGTAAATCCAGGGGAAGAGACAGATTTAACAGTGATTTATTCGATGGAAAGTCTGAAAGGTATAGACGCAAAAAAAATATTTGATAAAATAAAAGAAGAGCAGATCCATTATCAAGAGAAGCTTATAAAGACTTCAGGTTTGAAAAATAAACTGGCACAGACACTGGTTTGTAGTGCAGACAAGTTCCTTTCAAAAAGAGAGTCTACGGATGGATTGACCATCCTTGCCGGCTTTCCATTTTTCGAAGACTGGGGAAGAGATACAATGATTGCACTTCCGGGAATCTGCATCTCCACAGGAAGAGTTGAAAGTGCAAAATCAATCTTGCGGACATTTGCATTTTATGAAAAGGATGGATTGATGCCAAATCTGTTTCCGGAGGGGGAGAATGAGCCACTTTATAATACTGTAGATGCGGCACTATTATTTATCAACTGCGTGTGGTTATATTATGAAAAAACTCAGGACATCAAATTTGTAGAGGAAATGTATCCGGTAATGCAAAGGATTATTTCCGGTTATGAGAGAGGAACAAATTTCAATATCCATATGGAAGAAGATGGTCTTATCAGTGCCGGAGCGGGGCTGGATCAGGTGACATGGATGGATGTACGTGTGGGAGAAATCCTTCCGACACCAAGACATGGGAAACCGGTGGAGATCAATGCTTACTGGTATAATGCACTTTGTATCATGCAAAAGTTTTCTGAAGTTTTGAAGAAAAATGAAGAGCAGAAATATGGAGAACTCGCACAGAAAGTGAAAGAATCTTTTGCACGAGAATTCTGGATGGAGGAAAAACACTGCCTGAAGGATGTAATTTCAGAAACAAAGGCAGATACACAAATTCGCTGTAATCAGATATGGGCGGTGTCTATGCCGTTTACTATGCTGGACGTAGAGAAAGAAAGACAGATTGTAGATACAGTGTTTGAAAGGTTGTATACGCCTTATGGACTTCGGACATTAGATCCAAAAGACGAGGAGTTTCATGCAAGTTATGGTGGAGAGATGATAAAAAGAGATCTTGCTTATCATCAGGGAACTGTCTGGACTTTTCCGATGGGTGGATATTATCTCGCCTATCTAAAAGTAAATAAAGATTCAAGAGAAGCAAAAGAGATTGTGGCAAAGCAGTTGGAAGTGTTGGAAAGTGCAATGCGTGAAGGATGTATTGGCCAGCTCCCTGAAATTTATGATGGAGAGATTCCGGTTTCTTCAAAAGGATGTTTTGCACAGGCGTGGAGTGTAGGGGAAATCCTGCGTGTTTATGAAAAATTGGAGGAAGAATAAGATGGAATTTACCGGTGTATATCATAAAACATCAGAGCAGATGAGTTATCCTCTGGATGAGGACAGACTGATTGTAAATATTAAGACCGGGTATGATGTAAAACAGGTGTTTATCCATTACGGAGATCCTTATGAGGCCGGGATTCTGGGTGGAAATGAAAAATGGACAGGAAAAAGAGAGGAAATTATTTATAAAAAACGTCTGCCTTATCAAATCTGGTGGACAACAACGCTTCTTCCTGCATATAAAAGATGCAAATATTATTTTGAGCTGAGAACAGAAGAGGAAGTCTGGTATTATTTTGAAGACGGTTTCCTGACAGAAGAACAGCTTCAGATGGATGGCCGTATGCAGCAGTGTTTTATTGTACCATGGATGAATCCAGCAGATATAAACCGCACACCTGCATGGGTGAATGATACGATCTGGTATCAGATTTTCCCGGACAGGTTCTGCAATGGGACACCGGAAAAGAATGGAAATGATATCACACCGTGGAGAAATCACGGAACAGTGACAAATCAGGAAAAATTCGGAGGAAATCTGGAGGGAATCCGTCAGAGACTACAGTATCTTCAGGAGCTGGGAATTACCGGAATTTATCTGAATCCGATCATGGAAGCAGAATCTAACCACAAATATGATACTACAGATTATACAAAGATTGATCCGGCTTTCGGCAATGAAGAAATGATGAAAGCACTTTGCAGGGAAGCGCACGAAAAAGGAATCCGTATTATGGTTGACGCAGTATTTAATCACTGCGGAAGAAAATTCGCGCCGTGGATGGATGTACTGGAGCATGGGAAAGATTCCCGTTATGCGGACTGGTTTATGATAGAAGACTGGGAAGAGATCGGAAAACGAGCAGACACAAGAGACAGGCGCTTTTACTCTTTTGCATTTGCAGATACGATGCCAAAATTAAATACGAATAATGAAGAAGTAATTGAGTATTTTTGTAAGGTCTGCGAGGAATGGATTCAAAAATTTGATATAGACGGAATCCGTTTTGATGTGGGAAATGAAGTATCACATCGGTTCTTAAAGCGGATGCGAGAACATTTAAAAACGATAAAACCGGACATTTATCTGTTGGGAGAAATCTGGCACGATGCAAGCCAGTGGCTGCAAGGAGATGAATATGATTCCGTTATGAATTACCCGCTGCTCAGTGGAATCCATGACTTTTTTCTAGATAAAACGATGAAAAAAGAGGAATTTGAATATATGGTAAATCGTTGTTATACTATGTATATGCAGCAGAATAACGATGTACTCTTCAATCTGCTGGATTCCCACGATACAGAGAGACTTATGAACCGTTTTCATAATCTGGATAAATTCTATCAGCAGCTTGCAATTCTCTTTACACTTCCGGGAAGTCCTTGCATTTACTACGGAACAGAGATTGCGATGGAAGGTGCACATGACCCGGATTGCAGAAGATGTATGCCATGGAGTGAGATCGAAAGCCAAGAGAATCAGGAAAAAATTGCAATGATGCGGAAACTGATCATGCTTAGAAGAAACGAGAAAATGTGCAGAAGCCCGCATTTCCATTTTCCGGATACGTACAAAAATGATCGATGTGTAGAATACATAAAATTAGATGAAGAAGGTAATAAAATTGAGGTTCTATTAAATGCATCGGAGGAAGAAATAAAAGTAAAAGGAAATGGAAAAATTCTTTTTGCTCGAAAATTTGATGGAGAGATACTTGGTGTGAACGGAACACTCATTCGTAGAATTTAGAGAGCATGTAAAGAAAGGAGAGGATATCCCGGTAGAACCAGATAATCTGCCGGAGAGATATCGAAATTGGGTATGGAAAATAAGAATAAATGGTGGAAAAATGCAGTCGTATATCAGATTTATCCGAAAAGCTTTCAAGATTCGGACGGAGATGGAATAGGTGATATTCCAGGAATTATCAGCAGACTGGATTATTTGAAAAAACTTGGAATAGATGCAATCTGGCTCTCACCGGTGTATCGTTCTCCACAGGATGACAATGGATATGATATTTCAGATTATCAGGATATTGAGCCGATGTTCGGAACAATGGAAGATATGGAACAGTTATTTGCGGAGGCAAAGAAACGCGGAATCCGAATTATGATGGATCTTGTGCTGAATCATACTTCAGATGAACACAGATGGTTTTTGGAGGCAAAGAAAAGCAAAGACAATCCGTATCATGATTATTATGTGTGGCGTGACGGAGAAGAAGGTATTTACCCAAATGATATGAATTCTGCGTTCGGAGGACCGGCATGGGAGTGGGTTCCAGAACTGGGACAGTATTATTTTCATCAGTTTTCAGTGAAACAGCCAGATCTGAACTGGGAGAATCCGAAAGTGAGAAGAGAGCTCTATGATATGATTCTCTGGTGGATGGAAAAAGGAGCAGGCGGATTTCGTCTGGATGTAATTGATCAGATTGCAAAAGAGCCAGATCTTAAGATCACAAATAATGGACCAAAGCTGCATGAATTTCTGCGTGAACTAAGCAGGGAAACATTTCAGAAGGGCGACATGATCACTGTTGGAGAAGCCTGGGGAGCAACACCGGAAATTGCAAAGAAATATAGTAATCCGGATGGAAGTGAATTTTCCATGGTTTTCCAGTTTGAGCACATTATGCTTGATCAGGAAGAAGGAAAGGAAAAATGGGACACTATTCCATTGAATCTGGTAAAGCTAAAAAAATGCCTTGCAAAGTGGCAGAATACTTTATATCAGGTAGGATGGAACAGTCTGTTCATGAATAACCATGATCTTCCTAGAATCGTGTCGCGTTGGGGAAATGACGGAAAATACAGAAAAGAGTCGGCAACAATGCTGGCGACAATGCTTCATGGAATGCAGGGAACTCCTTACATTTACCAGGGAGAAGAGCTGGGAATGACGAATGTGCAGTTTGACAGTATTGAGGAATATGAAGATATTGAGACATTGAATATGTACAAAGAGCGTCTGGAAAAAGGATATCAGCCAGAAGAAATCATGCAGTCTATCTACGCAAGAAGCCGTGATAATGCCCGTACTCCGATGCAGTGGAGCGGGGATGAGAACGGAGGATTCACAACAGGAGAACCATGGTTTGCCGTGAATCCAAATTATACCAGAATCAATGCCAAAGAGGCACTGGAAGATGAAAATTCGGTATTTTACTATTATCAGAAGCTGATTCGTTTAAGAAAAGAAAATCCAGTATTCGTGAATGGAAAATTTGAACTTCTTCTGCCGGAAGATGAGAGAATTTTCGCCTATACGAGAACAGATGAGCATACAAAGATGCTGGTATGTACAAACTTTACGGATGAGGAAGTTAGCTGCCCATTGCTTGATGAGTGGAAAGCCGGGGAAGTCTGGATCCGGAATTATGAGGACGACAGAGAAGGAAATATATTGCGTCCTTATGAGGCGGTGATAATTGCATTTACTGGCAAATAGATTGAGTTTCTTTAATTCACTTACTATATTTCTTCCTGCCACGCTCATCAAGAAAGAACGCCCATTCTCTCTTGAGGTATTTCGGCATACAGGGCATAGAGGACACCTCCTTTGTGCTGCCTAATTGCCGATTTGCTCCCGAAACGCAGAAATGCCCAAAACCGTTTCCCGCTGTATGGTTCCGGGACGATTTTGGGCGTTTTCTTTCGATATGAGCGGCTTTGTTTTGACGGCGGTATCCTTTACCGCCAACCATTCAAAAGCCGCTGTTTGTCACTTCCGGGTAACAAAAAAGCGCCGTATTGCTACGACGCTTTTGTCTTGCTCGGAAGATGGAGCAAGGGAACGCTATTCCATTATCTGTTGTACTTTTTCTTTCTGCTGACAATCGTTGTGCCGATGGTTGCACCGCCGCTGATGAACAACAGGGCAATCCACAAAGCAAGGTTGCTTGTATCGCCAGTCTAGGAAAGTTTGGAATCGTCTTTCAGCTTCGCCGTTACGGTGTCGGCTTTTTCCACCGCTTCTTGCTCGGCTTATTTTGTTGCTGGTGTCCTTGGCATACCACTCGTTCATTATGTTGAGGAATGGGGTGAAGTCGTTATCCTGCGGCTTGTCACTGTCCACGCTGTTATTGATTGCAATAAAGCGTATCTGCTTCTTGGGGAACAGAATCTCGGTATAAAAGCCGACCTCAAGATAGTTTCTGCAGAAACGGCTCATATCCTTGACGATAATTGTGCCGATTTTCCCGGCTTCGGCTTCTGCAAGCATTGCCTGAAATCCGGGACGGTTGAAGTTACGCCCTGTGTAACCGTCATTTTTCAAAAGATTGTTTGTAAAAAAATTGTAATTCTAAAAATTCATATAAACTGTAATCTATGTTATTCTATAGAAAAGTAAAAATACTGATGAAGAAAGCAGGAGGAAATTTATGAATATTGAATTAAGTATTTTGGATTGGATACAGACGTTGCATACGCCTTTTCTGGATAAAATCATGGTATTTATCACAAGACTTGGGGATGCAGGAATTATATGGATTGTGTTGAGCATAGTATTGCTTCTGATTCCTAAAACGAGAAAAAGCGGTGCGGTTATGGTGGCTGCTTTAGTAGTAGATGTATTACTTTGCAATATTGTCTTGAAAAATCTTGTAGCACGGACAAGACCATATGATGTGAATACAGGTGTACACCTTCTGGTAGCAAAGCTTCATGATTATTCTTTTCCGTCCGGACATACGGCAGCTTCGTTTGCTTCGGTAACAGCTTTGTATCTGGCAGGTGAAAAGAAGCTTTGGAAATTTGCGCTTGTGCTGGCATGTCTGATTGCAATATCGAGGTTATATCTGTATGTACACTATCCGACAGATGTTCTTGGAGGAATTCTGTTCGGTGTGATTTCAGGATATTTGGGATATCGCAAAGTATTGAAATGAAGATGACCAAAGATTACCGACCGGGAATTATATGGAAGTCAGTTGGTATAAGCATCATTTTACATGGATTTTACAAAAACAGTTCTTTAAGAAGGTAGATATGAAAGTGTATTCAGATGTATAATTAATTCTTAAGCGTAGCTATAAAATATTCAAATTAGCAAAAGGAGATAAGTAGACAAATGAAAAAGAAGCAGTTAAAACCAGAACCATATATGATGAACAGGGAACTGTCATGGTTAAAATTTAATGAGAGAGTATTAAATGAAGCAGGGAATCCGAGAGTACCTTTAGCAGAACGACTTACTTTTGCGTCTATTTATCAATCTAATCTGGATGAATTTTATATGGTGCGGGTAGGTACACTGATGGATCAGATGGAATCATCGGAAGTAGTCCGTGAGAATAAAACCAATATGACCAGCAAAGAGCAGGTAAAAGCGATCATTGATGCAACAAGAGAGCTTGATATAAAGAAAGCAGTTATTTACGAGCAGTTAATGGGAGAACTAGAGCCGCAGGGAATCCGGATTATCAATTTCAACAAGCTTTCAGGAAAAGAAGGGGAATTACTGGAAACTTACTTTGATAATGAAATTGCACCATATCTGTCTGCGAATATCATCAGCAAACAGCAGCCGTTTCCATTCTTACAGAATAAAGAGATCTATGCGGTTGCACTGCTTGCAACGAAGGGTGGAAAGACAAAAACGGCGATCATTCCGTGCAGTAACAATGTATTTAAGCGTCTGATCGACATTCCGACCAGACCGGGAACCTTTATGCTCTCGGAAGAACTGATTCTTCATTTTTTGCCGAAATTATTTAAAAAATATGAAATCAAAGAAAAATCTCTCCTGAGAATTACGAGAAATGCGGATATTGATACAGAAACCATTTATGATGAAGATATGGATTACAGAGATGCCATGGAAAATCTGGTAAAGCAGAGAAAACGTATGAATCCTGTCCGCATGGAATTCTCCAGAAAGATCAACAAAAAGCTGATCGCAGAGATCTGCAAATATATTCATATGGATAAAAACCACGTATTTATGTCGAGAGTACCACTTGATTTATCATTTGTATTTGCAATCCAGAATTATCTGAGAATGCAAGGAGCAGAAAAGGAAAAGCTGTTCTATCAGAAGAGGAGTCCGCGAATGACACCGCAGCTGAAAGAAAAAGAAAGTCTGATCGCACAGATTGAGCAGAAAGATGTTCTGTTATCTTATCCATTTGAAAATATTAAATCATTTACCAACCTGCTTTATGAAGCGGCAAGAGACGATTCTGTAGTGTCCATCAAGATGACCTTGTACCGTCTGGCAGTTCGAAGCCAGATCGTAGATGCTTTGGTTGAGGCAGCGGAAAATGGCAAAGAAGTTGTGGTACTGGTTGAACTCCGTGCAAGATTTGATGAAGAAAGTAACATTGAATATTCCAGAAAGCTGGAAGAAGCCGGATGCCGTGTAATTTATGGTCTGAATGGATTCAAGGTACATTCAAAACTTTGCCTGATCACCAGAAAGACAGATAAAGGTCTGGAATATATTACTCAGATCGGAACCGGTAACTATAATGAAAAGACTTCTACTTTATATACAGACCTGTCACTGATCACAGCAAAGCAGGAAATCGGAAAAGAAGCGGCAGAAGTATTTGCATGTCTGCTGCGCGGTGAGACGATAGAGGAAACGCACATCCTGCTGGTTGCACCGAAATGTCTCCAGAATAAAGTACTCGATATGATCGATGAGGAAATACGTCACGCAAAGAACGGGAAAGATGCGTATGTCGGAATCAAGATCAATTCACTGACTGATAAAGTGATCATTGAGAAGCTTGTGGAAGCATCACAGGTAGGTGTGAAGATTGAAATGATCGTCCGTGGAATCTGCTGTATGATTCCTGGTATCAAAGGATACACAGAAAATATTAAAGTAATCAGCATTGTCGGAAGATTTCTGGAGCATTCCCGTATTTATCGTTTCGGAACGCCGGACAGAGAAAAAGTGTATATTGCATCGGCTGATTATATGACGAGAAATACGCTCCGACGTGTGGAGGTTGCAGCTCCGGTTCTGGATGATACGTTGCGTGAAAGACTGGACTGGATGTTTGACACCATGATGAAGGATGATGAAAAAGGAAAAGAACTGACTGCAGACGGCGATTATGTAGATCGTGATATCAATGAAGAAAAGCTGGATTCACAGGAAGTGTTCTATGAGACGGCGTATAAAAATACGGAAAAGAAATAGTAGAGAATATTTGAGCAAAATAAACACAGCTGTAGAAATGATACAGCTGTTATAAAATCAGCAGATACAGTTGACAAAGAGGGACGTTTGTGATATTTTAATTAAGTCGCAAACGTCATATGGGGGATTAGCTCAGTTGGGAGAGCGCCTGCCTTGCAAGCAGGAGGTCACGAGTTCGAATCTCGTATTCTCCACTTTAGTGTATAGTGTAGTAGCATTGCTATTGCACTATTTTTGTGTATTTGACAAATTTATATATGTGCTTTATAATACACTTAACAGGAAAGTCGGAAGGTAACCGCAATTTACCCACTCCGGCGAAAATAATCTAGTTTAGAAAGTAGTCGTCAACTCGCCAAAAGTTTAGGACGGCTACTTTTTATGTGTATAATTAAGTATTGCAACAATAAGTACCGCAACGGATACGATGAGTTGTAATTCTTCATATGTACTCATTAGCACCACCTCCGACAGGCTCGGAGCGGGTGCAGCACGTCCCCCGGCTTCCCGGTTAAATGTATTATGTTGATAAATATTATCATTTTTCAACTGCGCAGTAAAGCAAAATATAAAAAAGTTATAACTGAAAAATGTAATTAAAAATGCAGTTCGTGAAGAATTTTCAACCATTTATGCAAGCAGGCTTTTACAGCCTGCTTTCTGTGTTATGCTATTTTCAGCAGGAAAAGAAACAGAGATAGAATAAATAAGGTGGTTTCAAAATGAAAATGAAGTATGAGAATATCATAAAACAAATGACATTAGCAGAAAAAGCACGGATGATGTCAGGTAAAAATACATGGGAGACGGTAGATTTTGAAAAATATGGAATTCCATCGATGACAATGTCAGACGGGCCTCACGGGCTGAGAAGACAGGCAGGAGCAGGGGATCATCTTGGATTAAACGCCAGCCTTCCGGCGACCTGTTTCCCGACGGCAGCAGGCGTTGCAAACAGCTGGGATGAGGCACTTGGAGAAGAAATCGGAGAGGCACTTGCGGAAGAAGCAGTTACCATGGGAGTCAATGTGATCCTTGGACCGGGACTGAATATCAAGAGAAGTCCACTGTGCGGAAGAAACTTTGAATATTTTTCAGAGGATCCGTATCACGCAGGAAAGATGGCAGCAGCCTATGTGCGTGGAATCCAGAGTAAAGGAATCGCCGCATGTCCAAAGCACTTTGCGGCAAACAGCCAGGAGCTTCGCCGTATGGCGAATAATTCTGTAGTTGATGAAAGAACATTCCGTGAAATCTATACCACCGGATTTGAGATTGCAGTCAAAGAAGGAAAATCAAAATCGATCATGTCTTCTTATAATGAAGTGAATGATATTTATGCAAATGAAAACAGCCATATGCTACAGGAAATCCTTGTGGATGAATGGGGATTTGATGGCTTTGTAGTTTCTGACTGGGGTGGAAGCAACGATCATGCGCTGGGTGTAAAGAACGGAAGTCATCTGGAAATGCCGGGAACCGGGAAATCCGGTATGCGTGACATTATCCGTGCAGTGGAGAACGGAGATCTGGAAGAATCTGTGCTGGACCAGAGACTGGATGAGCTGTTAAATGTAATCTTTGCAACCCATCAGGCAACTGAGGATGCAAAAGGAAAGCAGTTTGATATAGAAGCACATCATAAGCTCGCAAGAAAAGCAGCGGAGGAAAGCATTGTTCTTCTGAAAAATGAAGATCAGATCCTTCCATTAAAACCGGGGACAAAAGTTGCCGTGATCGGAGATTTTGCAAAGACACCAAGATATCAGGGAGCAGGTTCTTCCCTTGTGAATCCGACCAAACAGCCGGAGGCAATCATGGACGTGATCGGTGAGAGCGGCGTGGATGTCATTGCTTACGAGCAGGGGTATATCCGTAATAGGAAACCGAATAAAAAGCTGATGAAAGCAGCAATTGAAGCGGCAAGAAAGGCAGATGTGGTTCTCTTCTTCGGTGGATTGGATGAGATCAGTGAATCGGAAGGACTTGACCGTACCCATATGGATATGCCATATGCGCAGGATACGCTTCTGGATGAAATAACGACGGTCAATTCTAATGTAATTGTTGTTCTTTCCGCAGGATCTGCAATTGAAATGCCATGGTACTCATATGTAAAAGGAATCGTACATGGATATCTGGGTGGACAGGCAGGCGCCTCTGCGATGATGAATGTGCTGACAGGTAAGGTAAATCCGTCCGGAAAGCTGAATGAGACTTATCCGCTTCATTACAAAGATACGCCGGCATATGCTTATTATCCGAGCAAGGAACGGAGCAGTGAATACAGAGAATCCCTTTATGTGGGATACCGTTATTATACAACGGTTGGAAAAATGACACGGTTCCCATTTGGATTTGGACTCAGCTACACGAATTTTGAGTATAAGGATCTGAAGGTATCTTCCGAAGGCGTGAAATTTATTGTTAAGAATACAGGAAATGTGGCAGGAACTGAGATCACACAACTTTATGTAGGAAAGCAATCCGATACCATTTTCCGTCCGGTCCGCGAGCTGAAAGGTTTCAAGCGAGTGGAACTGGAACCGGGAGAGGAAAAAGAAGTCCAGATTTTATTTGATGATAATAGCTTCCGGTTCTATGATACCAGAACGGACAGTTGGGAAATTGAATCCGGAACTTATCAGATCATGATCGGTGAGAACGCTGAACATATGCTTCTGGAAGATACTTTGGATGTAGTGGGAACTGTAGAAAATGGCGGCTACAAAAAAGAAGAAATGCCGGAATATTTCAGTGGACAGATCAAAGACATTTCGGATGAAGAATTTACCCGTCTTTACGGAAGAGAGATTCCGGATGGAAGCTGGAGCGGCGAGATCCGAATGAACGATGCTGTGTGCCAACTGTATTATGGAAAAGGGATTTTTGGAAAGCTGTTCTATGGTGTACTGAGAATCCTGCTGAAGATCAGCGAATGGCAGGGTAAACCAAACTTAAATGTACTGTTTAACTATAATATGCCGATCCGTGGATACGCAAAGATGACCGGTGGATTTGTGACGATGGAAATGGCAGAAGCGTTGACCGAAATGGCGAACGGACACCGGATTAAGGGAACAGGGCATCTGATCCGGGCAGCAGTAAAGCGAGACTAAAAGAAAAAAGTAGAAATAGACAGGGACTTGTACTAAAATAATTTTAAGTGCAAGTCCCCCTTTGGCGTATTTAATGGGAAAGGAGAAGGGAAACCAATGATAAAGATTGCAATCGTAGAAGATGAAGCACTGTATGCGCAGCAGTTACAGGGTTTTCTGCATCAGTATGAAAAAGAGAACGGAGAATTGTTTGATATTACAGTTTACACAGATGGAGACCAGATCGTACACAAATATCAGTCACAGTACGACCTGATCCTGATGGATGTGGAAATGAAATTCATGGATGGTATGTCTGCGGCAGAAGAAATCCGCAAGATGGATACCGAGGTTGTCATTATTTTTATCACGAACATGGCACAGTATGCGATCCGTGGATATGCAGTGGATGCCCTGGATTACGTGTTGAAGCCGGTTTCTTATTTTGCCTTTTCCCAGCGCCTGAACCGGGCGATCGGACGAATGAAGAAGAGAGAACAGAAAGTGATCATGGTGAATATCAAAGGCGGTGCCGTGCGCGTCAATATCGCTAATATTTACTATATCGAAAGTCAGGGACATACTCTGATCTTGCATACGATCCTGGGAGATTATGAGACCAGCGGAACGATGAAGGAAATGGAAGAAAAACTGAAGGGGATGAATTTCTGCCGTGGAAATAAAGGCTATCTGATCAACCTGCAGCATGTGGACGGGATTCAGGATGGATGTGCGACGGTAAAAGGGGAACAGCTGGTGCTGAGCCGTGCCCGGAAAAAAGAATTTATGGAAGAACTGACAAAATACTGGGGAGAGATTGTAAAATGATGGATACGATAATGCCGGATATCCCACGGTTTTATACGGCACTTGCGGAGTGGCTGGCATGTATGATTTTCATTCTGCCACTGAAGAAAAGAATGGCTAAGAAGACGATTCCGCTGATGGCAGGGGCACTGGTGGTTCAGAGCGTGTTCCTTGTTGTGACAGGGAATCTGATGATTTATTTCTGGATTCCGTGTATGGTCATTGCGGTAATTTTGATGATCGGATTTATTTATGGATGCTGTGATATTGGCAGTACAGATGCAATTTACTTTGGGATGATCGCGTTTGTAGTGGCGGAGTTCCTGGCATCAATCGAATGGCAGGTCGTGTGTTTTATCTGGAAGGGACAGATGCCGGCACTTTGGATCAGGGCATTACTGTTGATTGGAATTTATGGATGCATTGCATTTGTTTTGCTGAAAATCATGCAGACACATCTGCCGAAAGATGGGAAAATGAATATCAGTCCGAAAGAATTATTTTCTGCACAGCTGATTGCTATTGCGGTATTTGCAGTGAGTAATTTGAGTTTCCTGACAAGTAATACACCATTTTCCGGAACGTATTCTTTTGAAATCGGAAATATCCGAACTTTAGTCGATATCGGAGGAATTGCGATTCTGTATGCGCATCTGATCCAGTGTGGGGAACTGCGTGTGAAAAAGGAGCTGGAAGCAGTGCAGAATGTCCTTCAGAACCAGTATGTGCAGTATAAGCAGTCCAGAGAAAGCATTGACCTGATCAATTACAAATATCATGATCTGAAACACCAGATCGCAGTACTCAGAAGTGAGGAAGATCCGAAGAAAAGAGAAGAATTCCTGAACCGGATGGAGGAGGAAATCCGCCAGTATGAAGCGCAGAACAAGACGGGAAATAAAGTTCTGGATACGGTACTTACAACGAAAAGCCTGTACTGCAACAAGCATGGGATTACATTCACCTGTGTGGCAGACGGAACACTTCTGGATTTTATGGATGTCATGGATATCTGCAGCATTTTCGGGAATGCACTTGACAATGCGATCGAGTGCGAAATGAAGATCCCGGAAAAGGAGAAACGCCTGATTCATGTGACGGTATCAAGGCAGAAAAGTTTTCTGATTCTCCGGTTTGAGAATTATTATGAAGAGGAATTGCAGTATAAAGAAGGTTCGCTGATCACAACCAAAAAAGAAAAATCATCTCATGGATATGGACTGAAGAGTATTAAGTATACGGTCAATAAATATGAAGGTGCGGTCAGTATTGATACGAAGGATCATTGGTTTGACCTGAAAATTCTGATTCCGATGAAAGAAAATAAAAAAGAGAATTAAAAAAGATTTTGTAAAAAAGCGTCATGGTTATGTGAAAATGCATAAAAACATGGCGCTTATTTTGTGGAAAAGTTATAGCACAGAAACCGTTTGTGCGGAAAAAGTGCAGATTATGCAGATTTTTACCAGGGGAGAAATGATGTGATAGGATAAGAACATAAGATAAATAAAACGGAGGAAAGAGGTTATGAAAACGAAAGAAGAAAGAAAACAGCGAAAAGCGGAAAGAAAAAGAAAACCGCATTTTGTGAGACATTCTTTTGGAATGGCATTTGGAGTGATTTTTCTGGGAGCAGCTATTGTAATTCCACAGATTACAATGCCTTTTAATGGAATGCTCCAGGGATTTATGGGTGATATGGATATTGATATTACAGAAAAAAAGACGCAGGATATCTTAAATCAAGGGAAAGATTTGTCTATGGATATCGAACGGGAAGGAGCAGTACTTCTGAAAAATGAAAATGAAACATTGCCATTAGCGAAAGATGTAAACAAGGTCAATGTATTTGGCTGGGCTTCTACACAGTGGCTTGGAGGTGGCTCTGGCTCTGGACAGATTATAAGTACTGATGAAACAATTCTTACAGCGCTTAAAAATTATGGAATTGAATATAATGAAGAACTGGAAAAAATGTATCAGGATTTCTGTGGTGAAAGAGAGTACAAAAATGCACTGATAAGCTGGCCGAAAGATTTCAGCCGTCTATATGAGCCGGATATCAATGATGGAGAATCCTATACAGAAGAATTATTGCAAAATGCAAAGGATTATTCAGATACAGCAATTGTTGTAATTGGTCGCCCGACTGGTGAGAGTAATGATAATCCGCAGAAGCAGTATAAGATCAATAAAAAGGATGGAGAAGTTGTTGTAGACGATACCAGAACTTCTTTAGATTTATCAACGGAAGAAGAAGCATTACTTACTTATGTAGGAGCGAATTTTGAACATGTGATCGTTGTGTTAAATACCGGAAATGTAATGACGCTTGGACAGATTGAAACGATTGATGGAATTGATGCATGCCTGCTCGCCGGATATACAGGACAGTATGCAGCGAGTGTACTGCCGGAAATCCTGTGGGGAGATGTAAACCCGAGTGGACATACAGCGGATACATGGGCTTATGATTTTAATACAGCAGCCAGTTATGCAAATGCTGGGGAAAATGGTGTAGGAAGTTATTCTAATGGAAAAGGACTTTATCCGTATAATGGAACCAGTAATGGTAACCTTGGAGAAGAATTTCAGTATGATCAGGTATCCTATGAAGATTATGCGGAAGGAATTTATGTTGGATACAAATGGTATGAAACTGCAGATGCAGAAGGCTATTGGAACCAAGTAGAGAATGATCATGGAAAAGGATACGAAGGGGTTGTACAGTATCCGTTTGGATATGGTCTTTCTTATACAACTTTTGACTGGGAGCTGAAAGATCACAGCGTAGAGATAGCTAAAGATGGATCAGTATCGGCTACAGTAAAAGTGACAAATACAGGAGATAAAGCAGGAAAAGATGTTGTAGAATTCTATTATACAGCTCCATATGAGAAGGGCGGAATCGAAAAAAGCGCGGTAGAGCTTGGTGATTATGCAAAAACAAAATTACTTGGACCGGGAGAATCAGAAGAAGTTGTTGTAACTGTATCAGCAGAGGATATGGCAAGTTATGATGCTTATGATAATAATAAGAATGGTTTTGCGGGGTATGAGCTGGATGAGGGTACCTATACTTTTTCTATCAGAACAGATTCCCATACTGTAAAAAATCAGTTTAATATTGATCTTAAGGATAACATTCAATATCAGGAAGACGGAACAACCGGAAATACGGTATCGAATAAATTTACCGGTGCAGACGCAGTAGACGGAGTCAGTCTGGATGGTTCGGAAAGTGAATCAGGAATTATATATTTAACACGTTCGGATTTTGCAGGAACATATCCAAAAGAAAATACCAAAACAAGGGAAATGGCAGAAAATGTCAAAAAACTGAATCTGTATACCGATGAGATGGCAAATGACTGGATCGATGAAAATGATGAGCCGATCACAACAGGTGCAAAGAATAATCTGAAGGTAGAAGAAAACGGTAAGCTTACAGAGCTTGGAATAGAACTTGGATCTGATTATGATGATCCAAAGTGGGAAGATGTATTGGATCAGTTGACAATCAAAGAAATGCAGACAGCTGTAAATTATGCATATGTAAATACAGGGGCATTTGAAAGTGTTGGAAAGCCAATTGCGTTGGATTTTGACGGACCGAACCAGGTTGGATCGTTTACACAGGGAATGAATGCATCAGGAACTGGTTTCGCAAATGCAACAGTACTGGCACAGACATGGAATAAAGATCTGGCATTTAATCAGGGATTACAGATGGGACAGGAAGGAGCAGCCTTTGGATATGGTGGTTTATATGGTCCATCCGTTAATATCCATCGTTCTCCACTTAATGGTAGAAACTATGAATATTTTTCAGAGGATTCAATACTTTCTGGCTTGATGTCCGGAAATGAAGTAAAAGGTGTTATGAGTGCAGGTATGTATGTGTATATAAAACACTTTATCTGTAATGATGGAGAGTCCGGAATTTACCGTGATTCTGTATATCTGTGGATGCCAGAGCAGGCATTACGTGAGGTTTATCTGAAGCCATTCAGAATCCTGGTTGAAGATTATGGCGCAACCGGACTTATGACTTCTTATAATCGTATCGGAGCTGTATGGGCTGGCGGAAGTGAAGCACTTTTGACTGGAATTCTTCGTGATGAATGGGGATTCAAAGGAACGGTTGTCACAGATTTTTCTGACCATGCAGAATATATGAACGGTGGACAGATGCTTCGTGCAGGTGGAGATATCTGGATGAATATGATGAGTCCGATCAATGGAGAAACAGAGTCGGCTTCTTATCAGAAAGCACTTCATGAAACGGCAAAACATATTATCTATACTTATTTGAATGCTCGTGTGACAAACATGAATTATGCAGAAAAAACAGGAAATACGGATATATTAAGACCGACGATTACAAAGCAGACGAATCTGGTTCAGAAGATCGTAAAGGTACTTTATGTTCTGGCTGCTGTTTTAATTCTCTGGATGGCTTATGCTCTTTGGAAAGATGTGAAAAAGAGAAAAATTTTAAAAGCAGAAGGCTATTATGAAAAGAAGAAACAGGAAAAGCTTGCGAAAAAGAAAAAATAAGAATGTATGAAAGAGGACTGCATATGATAGACAGTATTAAAAATTCATGGCAGCACTTCGCAGACAAGCATCCCGGAGCCTCCAAATGGATCCGGGAGGGCGGTCTGTTCGTGATCGTCAGCAACCTGATCACAGTGCTCAAATATTTACTCTTGTTGTTCCTGCCGTTGGCATTTGCAGGACTTCCAAAAGTAGATTTCGGATTTCCGGGAATTGACATTACTTTATTCGGTGAGACTTTCAAGTGGAACATCATCGGATATGACGCCGCACATGGCGGACTTCCTTATTTTTGTGCGTACATGATCGCGATGGTAGTCGGAGAGTGTATTAACTTTCCGATCCAGAGAAATTTTGTATTCCGCAGTAAAGGAAAAGTATGGTATCAGGCATTCTGGTATCTGATCGCATTCTGTATTGTTACCTGTATCGTAAACTCGATCAACTGTATCTGGGTTGCGGTAGCCGGGATGTTTGTGCCGGGATGGTTATACAATATTGGAACGACAGTGTTGAATGGAGGGGTATCGATGGTGGTATTCTTCTTCGTAAATAAGATTATTTTCCCGGAAGGGGAAGGAAAGTAAGCGTTGTCAGGATTGACGGCGAATAAGAAAATAAAACGGGACAAATCCGTTGCGCAGGGCATTCCGAGAAGCCTCTGAGAGTGAAAATTGTGTCAGCAAAGGCTTCCACAATTTCTGAGTCTTCTCTCCATTGCACAACAATTGGATTTGTCTCGTTTTATTTTCTTATTCGTCTGACAACATTTTCTGCAAAACCCAAAAAAAGTGATAGAATAGAAGTAGTAAATTGTCAGAAAAGGAGAATCATTATCATGAAAGAAAATTTAAAAGTACTTATGATCAACGGAAGCCCGAAAGCAAACGGAAACACAGCCATTGCATTAAAAGAGATGGAGAATATTTTCAAAGAAAACGGAGTAGAAGTTGAGACAGTTGTTATCGGTAACAAAGCAGTCCGTGGCTGTATCGCCTGTGGTTCCTGCTACGAAAAAGGACAATGTGTTTTTGACGATGTAGTGAATGAGTTAGCTCCGAAGTTTGAAGAAGCAGATGGTCTTGTAATCGCAAGTCCGGTGTACTATGCGTCTGCAAATGCAACTCTGATCGCCTGTCTTGACAGACTGTTCTACAGCAGTCATTTTGATAAAACGATGAAAGTGGGAGCAAGCGTTGCCTGTGCAAGACGTGGCGGATGTTCTGCGACATTTGATGAGCTGAATAAATATTTTACCATTTCCGGAATGCCGGTTGCATCCAGCCAGTACTGGAACAGCATCCATGGGGCAGCACCGGGAGAGGCCGAAAAGGATGAGGAAGGAAGGCAGACGATGCGTACACTTGCAAGAAATATGACTTTCCTTATGAAGAGTATTGCACTTGGAAAAGAGCAGTTTGGACTTCCGGAAAAAGAAGCAAAGATTCCGACAAATTTTATTCGGTAGAACAAGTAAAAGGCAGGGATTTGTGAAATATCACGAATCCCTGCCTTTAGAGTTGACAGCCAAATTTTCTTGTTTTATAGTGGAAGTTGCAATTTGGTAGGAAGTATTTAAAAGAGAGGTTTTGGTCATGGCACTTATAAAATCAATCATTATTTTAATTATAGGGTTTGCTCTATTGATGAAAGGAGCAGATTATTTTGTAGAAGGAAGTTCTTCTGTTGCGAAGCAGCTTCATGTTCCATCGATGATCATCGGTATGACCATCGTTGCAATGGGAACCAGCCTTCCGGAATGTGCGGTCAGTGTAACGGCATCCCTGACAGGAAATAACTCACTTGCGGTAAGTAATGTTGTCGGATCGAATATTTTCAACTTGATGGTTGTTTGTGGAGCCTGTGCGTTATTTGCACCTCTTACGATAAAAAAAGATACATTGAAAAAAGAGTTTCCATTATCAATTATCTGTGCGGCCTTGCTGATGGTGCTTGGATATGTCGGGATGCTTTTAGGACATTTAGATGGCGGTGTATTTCTCCTTATTTTTGCAGCTTATCTGATCTGGATGATTGGTTCTGCCAAGAAAGCAAGAGCAGCACACAAGGAAAGTCAGATGATGCTCGAAGAGGGAGAATTAGTAGACGAAGAAATTCAGATCCTGCCACTTTGGAAATGTGCATTATTTATTGTTGGCGGCATGATCGCAATCAAGTTTGGCGGTGATTTTGTTGTAGACAGTGCTTCAACACTTGCAAGCGCATTCGGACTCAGTCAGACACTTATCGGACTTACCATCGTTGCGATGGGAACCAGTCTTCCGGAACTTGTAACATCGATTGTTGCGGCAAGAAAGAATGAAGTGGATATGGCACTCGGAAATGTGATCGGTTCTAATATTTTCAATATCCTGTTGGTACTTGGAGTTGCAGCTGCCATCAGTCCAGTGAAATTTCTTACCGATAATATCATTGATACGGTTGTACTGATTGCGATGAGTCTGGTTGTTCTGGTGTTTGCATGGACTTCAAAAATGATCGACCGAAGAGAAGGCGCTACGATGCTTGGAATGTATGCAGTGTATATGGCATATATTTGCATACGATAAAATAAAAGAATCATAAGAAAAAATGGCTGTGGATTGAACCTGCCCCAAAAGTTAGACCTAAATTCTAACGATTGGAAGTCGGTTCAATCCACAGCTATTTTTATTGGGTCAGTGTACATTCTATTTTATACTTCCATAGAAAAAACATTGACATGTCTAACAAAAAGAGGTATAAAAAACGAGAGAATTTTGCGAAAAGGAGGAAGGCATAAGATGGGAAAATACAATTTTGATGAAGTAATCGACAGACATGGAACGGATTGTCTGAAATATGATTTTGGAATGAAACGAAAAGGAAGAGATGATCTGCTTCCGCTCTGGGTGGCAGACATGGATTTTCGTCTTCCGGATGAAATTCTGGATGAATTCCACAAGAGAATTGACCATGGAATCTTTGGTTATACGGATCCGCTGGATGAATATTTTGCAGCAATGAACCATTGGTTCTCCACACGTTATGGATATACGATCGAACCGGAGTGGGTAACACTTGGTGCTGGGATTGTCTATGCACTTGGAACCAGCGTAAGAGCATTTACCGAAGAGGGAGATGCTATGATGGTTATGCAGCCGGTTTACTATCCATTCAGTGAAGTAATAAAAAATGACGGAAGAAGACTGGTGAACTGCCAGCTTCGCTATGAGAATAACCATTATTCCATCGACTTTGAAAAGATGGAAAAAATGATTCGGGAAGAAGGTGTCAAAGCTCTGATCTTCTGTAATCCGCATAACCCGGTCGGCAGGGTCTGGACAAGAGAAGAACTGGAAAGAGTTGCCCAGGTCTGTTTGAAATACAATGTAATCTGGATGGTAGATGAGATGCACTGTGATTTCATTTTCCCGGGACATACGTTCACAAGCTGCATGAATCTGGACGAAAAGTACCGTCAGATCCTTGCGCTTTACAGCTCCCCTGGAAAGACATTCAATGTAGCAGGATTTCAGCCGGCAAATATCATCATTCCAAATGAAGAGTTGCGGAAAAAATACCAGTGGGCGAATACACAGGCAGCTTACAGCCAGGGAAGTTTGATGGGACAGCTTGCAGTCAAGGTATGTTACACCAAAGGTGCTGAGTGGGTAGATGAACTGGTGCAGTATATTTATGAAAATGTAAAATATATGAGCAAGTTCGTGAAAGAGAATTTCCCGAAAGCGAAGATGGTAGAGCCGGAAGGAACCTATCTGGTATGGGTTGATTTCTCTGGTTATGGTTTTAGTAATGAAGAACTGGAACATCTGATGCTTGAAGAGGCAAAACTGTGGCTGGATTCGGGAATTATCTTCGGACCGGAGACCGCTCAGTTTGAGAGATTCAATGTTGCCTGTCCGCGTGTGACTTTGGAACAGGCACTGACACAGCTTAAAGATGCACTGGATAAGCATCTGGCAGCAAAATAATATAAAAAGAGGATTGAGAGGGAAAAAAGATGGACAAACAAAAGAAAAATATGGGGGCAGTGGCATTTCTTCCACTGATCGTATTTCTGGTATGTTATGTAGGGTGCGGGATTACATTTACCCTGCTTGGAGCAGACGAACCGTTCGGAAAGTTCCCGCGTCACGTCGCGCTTCTTGCAGGGTGTGCGGTAGCACTTCTCCTTAACCGTGGCATTGGTGTACAGGATAAGCTGAATATTATGACAACGAGCATGGGAAATTCAGGAGTTATGATGATCGTTCTGATCTACCTGATGGCTGGTGGATTCCAGGGAGCAGCAGCGGCAATGGGCGGAAAAGATTCGGTTGTGAATCTCTGTCTGCATTTTATTCCGGTGAAGCTTTTGGTTCCGGGTGTATTTTTGATGTGCTGCTTTATTTCTACATCGATCGGAACATCCATGGGAACGATTGCAGCGATGGCTCCGATTGCGATCAATGTGGCACAGGGAGCGCATTTAAATGTTGCGGTAGTCGGTGCGGCAGTGATCGGAGGATCTTATTTTGGAGATAACCTTTCCATGATTTCAGATACAACCATTTCTGCAGCAGAAGGATGTGGTTCTGAGATGAAAGACAAATTTAAAATGAACTTTTTCATTGCTCTTCCGGCGGCAATTGTGGCAATGATCCTGTACTCGATTTTTGGCGGAGTCGGAAGCGGAGCAATCGAAGCAGGAAGCTATAGTATCATCGAAGTCCTTCCTTATTTTATTGTTCTTATTGCGGCACTTATGGGAGTTAATGTTGCAGTAGTCCTTTTTGTCGGAATACTTGCATCCGGTATCATTGGACTTTGTGTCGGAAGCTGTGGATTTTTTGAATGGATCCAGGCAATTGGAAGTGGTATGAGTGATATGTTCAGCATCAGTATCGTTGCCATTCTTGTATCCGGTATCATCGGTCTTGTACGTGAATATGGCGGTGTTGAATGGCTGGTGGGCGCGATCAGCAGCAAGATCAAGAGCAGACGTGGTGCGGAATATGGAATCGGACTGATGTCAGGTATCCTTTCCGCAGCTATGGTAAATAATACGATCGCAATCATTGTTACCTGTCCGATCGCAAAAGAAATCGGGGAAAAATATAAGATCGCACCGAAGAGACTTGCCAGTCTGGTGGATATCTTTGCCTGCGCATTTATTGCACTGATGCCACATGATGGTGGTATGCTGATGATTACGGCACTTGCTGATGTATCACCGCTTAATGTACTGAAATATTCGTTCTATATGTTTGGACTGATCATTGCGACCTGCGTTACGATACAGTTCGGATTGATGGACAAGAAAAATTAGACAGGATGAAATTTAAAATATGAAAGATCTAACAAAAGGAAAACCATCCACACTGATATTGGCTTTTGCGCTGCCGATCTTTTTCGCAAATCTTCTGCAGCTTACATACAGTCTTGTGGATACCAGAATTGTCGGAACTTTTTTAGGGGAGGATGCGCTGGCAGCAGTCGGCGCGACCTCAACCTTAAGCAATCTGATCATTGGATTTTTGCAAGGGCTTTCCGGAGGTTTTGCAATCATCACAGCACAGAAATTCGGGGCAAAAGACTATAAAGATGTAAAAAAATCATTTGCCATGTCACTACTTATAGGAACAGGAATTGCGTTATTTTTTACAATATTCGGTCTGTTATTTTTGCAGCCGATCTTAAAAATGCTGAATGTTCCTGCGAACCTTCTGGAAACAGCTAAAAGTTATATTTTCATAATTATCGCGGGACTTGTGGTAACTTATCTTTATGATGCCTGTGCGGCAGCGCTTCGTTCACTGGGAGACAGCGTGACGCCACTTGTGATCCTGGCAATATCGGTTATCTTAAATATTATCGGAGATTTATTCTTTGTTGTAATATTAAAAAGTGGTGTAAAAGGTGCGGCAATCGCAACGGTACTTGCACAGTCGATTGCATTTATTGTTTGCTGGATTTATATGATAAAGCGATATGAACTTTTGAGGCTTGGTCGGGAAGATTTTAAAAACCCGAGTTCTGCAATGGTGAAAAATATGCTGAGTGCCGGTTTGTCTATGGGGTTTATGAGTTCTCTGGTCAATATTGGTTCTCTGACTTTGCAGACAGCGATCAATAAACTTGGAAGAGATTATATCGTGGCGCAGACAGCGGCAAGAAAGCTGACAGAAATGTTTATGCTTATGTTTGGCGTGTTTGGAAATACAATGGCAACCTATTGTGGGCAGAATCTGGGAGCGGGAAAGATAGACCGGATCAAAAGAGGAATCTGGCTTTCTATTTTATACACCTGTATCTGGTGTACATTTGCTATTATTGCAAGCTATACGATTGGAGATAAGCTTGTCTATCTGGTAACCGGAACAGATAATAAAAATGTAATTGAAAATGCAACCCGATACCTGAAGTTTGATACACTGTTCTACTATGTGACAGCGGTGATCTGTATTGTGCGAAATGCGATGCAGGGGCTGGATGATCATATTACTCCGATCGTATCAAGTACACTTGAGATGCTTGGAAAAATTGTGATTGCATTTACACTGGTTCCACATCTTGGATACACGGGGGTTATCATTGCGGAGCCGATTGTGTGGTTTGTTATGGTGATTCCGCTGATCGTGCAGATTTTCCGGATGCCGGTGCTGAAGCAGACAAGCCTTTCTTGACACTATTCATACGCCTGTGCTAGAATAGGTTTGTTTCAGAAAAATAAATACAGATGCGTAAGGTGTCAATCAGACGGAACGTCTGGATTGGTGAAAAGGGAAACAGGTGCAAGTCCTGTATGAACTCGTCACCGTAATTTGCAAGCTTAGGCTGTCATACCACTGGGAGACCGGGAAGGAAAGCCACAAGCGTCTGAGCAATCAGTCGGGAGACCTGCCTTTCGCAGTACAGGAACGGAAAGTTCATGCCACGAGTAACTGGCAGTACGAAAGATAGAAACTTCAGACTGATTTTGCAGAGGGCAAAATGTCAGTTTCTTTTTTGTACACCCTCGTTAAATTTAGATACGGGGGATTTTTTCGCTTACAAAAAATATGCTGTAAAGTGTAATGAATATCATTCCGATTCCTGAAAGTATGACAAAAAAGTCAGGGAGGATCAAGATGAAGAAACGAGTATTAGTAGCATTATTGGCAACAGCACTTACGGTGTCTATGATGACTGGATGTGGAAGCAAGAAGACAGAGGACACTTCTTCTACAAAGACAGAAGAAACATCCGAAGACAGCGATCAGGAGGCAGCAGACAAAGTGGCAAAGCTGATCGATGACATTTATGTGCAGGAAAGAACAGACAAGACAGATGAACAGTGTAAGGCTGCAAAAGAAGCCTGGGATAAGCTTACTGATGCACAGAAAGAACTGGTAGAAGGCGAGAACGCTGATCCGGATTATTTTGGAAGGGATACAGGCGATGCATCGAAAGATGATCCGCTGAACGAAGATAACATCGGAGAAAATGAAATTCTGGTTGTAAGCTTTGGTACATCTTTCAATGACAGCCGTGCAGAGGATATCGGTGGTGTGGAAAAAGCACTTCAGGCGGCATATCCGGACTGGTCTGTAAGAAGAGCATTTACAGCACAGATCATCATCAACCATGTAGAGGCAAGAGATGATGAAGTGATCGATAACATGCAGCAGGCTCTTGACCGTGCAGTAGCAAACGGTGTTAAGAATCTTGTTGTACAGCCGACACATCTGATGCATGGTGCAGAATATGATGAAATGACAGAGGCAATTGATGGATACAAAGACAAATTTGAATCTGTTGCAATTGCAGAGCCAATGCTCGGTGAAGTTGGTGATGACGCTACAGTGATCAATGATGACAAGAAAGCAGTTGCTCAGGCAATCACAGATGAAGCTTGCAAGGAAGCTGGATTTGATGATATGAAAGCAGCAGCAGATGCAGGCACAGCATTTGTATTCATGGGACATGGTACATCCCATACAGCTAATGTAACCTATGACCAGATGCAGACACAGATGGATGATCTTGGATTCACAAACGCTTTCATCGGAACTGTAGAGGGAGAACCGGAAGACACAGCATGTGACAAGGTTATCGAGAAAGTAAAAGAAGCAGGATTCAAGAATGTGATCCTTCGTCCTCTGATGGTTGTTGCCGGAGACCACGCTAACAATGATATGGCTGGTGATGATGCAGATTCCTGGAAATCTCAGTTTGAGGCATCCGGTGATTTCGACAGTGTTGACTGTCAGATCGCAGGTCTTGGAAGAATCGCAGCAGTAGAAGATCTGTATGTGGCTCATACAAAAGCAGCAATTGATTCTCTTGGAGCATCTGACGATGCAGCAGCAGAAGATACTGATGCCAAAGCAACAGATGACAGTGCAGACGATGCACAGGCAGACGATGCACAGGCAGATGACGCAGCTGAGACAACAGCTGATACTGCAGAGGCTGACGCTGAATAAAAAATATTGTTCAAACAAGATAAACTGCCCGGA
>ERZ835541.814-NODE-814-length-35222-cov-3.055137_pt1 | contig 35222 bp, 34 predicted proteins | sample MGYA00519945_ERZ835541 | MGnify/ENA primary metagenome ERZ835541 (study PRJEB31850, sample SAMEA3708780) | human gut metagenome | biome: human gut; feature: human-associated habitat; material: faeces | place: China | collected 2014 ...
GAAAGGTCACGCCGGTCAGCGGCAGAAGAAACCGTAGGGTGGAACCGCTTTCCTGACAGTGCAGATGACGGGTCCCCTGGGGCTTCTGGGTGATGGGCCGCACCGTCAGGTCCTCACCCCGAAGCCAGATCTCAGCGCCCAGGGCGTTGAGACAGTCCGCAGTGGCGGCAATGTCTCTGGAAATGCCCCGACAGCGGATCACCGTCTCATTTTGGCTCAGAGCGGCGCAGATCAGCAACCGGTGGGCCTGAGATTTGGAGGCGGGGATGTGAACGGCTCCGGTACGGAAACCGGGCTGAAGAATTTCGATCATCGCAGACCTCCCGCCTTCAGCCACCCGGCTACCTCATCGGCCGGGACCGGCTCCACACGGCAATGGCCCACCCGCTCCGGTACGATGAACTTGGTCACATCGTCCGTGCGCTTTTTGTCGGCCTCTGCCGCCGCCAGAATATCAGTCAGGGGATAGTCGGTCTCTGTGGGGAGGCCATACCGCTCCAAAGCGGCCAGCAGCCGGGGCAGCGTCTCCGGGGTGCAAAGTCCCTTTTCCACGGCGGCCCGGGTGATGATGGCCATACCGATGGCGACCCCCTCCCCGTGGAGCAGGGTGAAGCCGCTGCAAGACTCTACGGCGTGGCCTACGGTGTGGCCCAGATTCAGCAGTGCCCGCTGGCCCCGGTCAAATTCATCACCACGGACCACGTCCCGCTTCATGCCAACACACACGGAGATCACCCGCTCGAACTGCTCCCGCACCGGGGTTTTCTCCAGCTCCCGGAGAAAATCCTCGCTGTAAAGCATGGCGTATTTGATGATCTCGGCGCACCCGGCCCGGTATTCCCGCTCCGGCAGCGTATTCAGCAGGGATGGATCGCACAGCACCAGAGAGGGCTGATAGAAGCAGCCCACCTGATTTTTACCGTGATCCAGATCTACGGCGGTCTTGCCCCCCACGGAGGAATCCACCATGGACAGCAGCGTGGTGGGTACCTGAATATAGGGAATTCCCCGCTGATAGGTGGCGGCGGCGAAGCCTGCCAGATCCCCCACCACGCCGCCGCCCAGCGCCACGAGGAAATCGCTGCGGGTGAAGCGGCGGTCGCAGAGGAAATTCAAAACCTGTCCGTAGGTGGAAAGATTTTTCTGCTGTTCCCCGTGCGGGAACAGGAAATGATCCACTTGAAATCCGGCGTCTGTCAGAGCTTTTTCGGCGGCAGCGCCGTAAAGGGCGAACACCGCGTCATCAGAGATCACGGCGGCCCGGCGGCCAAGGCCCAGTTCCGCTGCCATGGTCCCCAGCCGGGTCAGCAGACCCGGCTCAATGACAACGTCATACTCGCGGGAGGCCGCGATATGGATGGTGGTCAACGGCCATCCACCTCCTCTTTTCGTTTCCGGCCCTCGTCCAGCAGACGGACAAGGCCGGGGAGATCGTTATGTACCATGGCATCCTGATACTGACGCAGGTTTGCCATCAGGGTATCCAGTTCCGCCATGAGAAAGTCCTTGTTTTCCAGAAACAGTTCCGCCCACATTTCCGGGGCCAGCCACGCTACACGGGTCATATCCTTGTAACTGCCAGCGGAGAAGCCCTTGTGCAGTTCCGCCGTGGGGCTTTTGATATAGGCGTTGGACACCACATGGGCCAGCTGGGAGGTAAAGGCGATCATCTCGTCATGCTGTTCCGCCGTGGTAATGGAAAACCGGCCAAAGCCTGCAGGAGCCAGCAGTTCCTTGACCCGACTCAGCAGGTCGATGTCGTTGTGGTCCGCCGGGACCAACACCATGGGGGCATTGTGGAACATGGTGGATGTGGCGTACTTGAAGCCGGAGTTGTGGGTGCCCGCCATGGGATGTCCACCCAGATAGGTGAAGCCGTATGCCTTCGCCAGCGGGAAGCAGGCGTCGCAGACCAGCCGCTTTGTGCCGCAGCAGTCGATGACCACCGGCTTCGGGCCGATATGAGCGCCGTGCTGCCGCAGATAGTCTACAGCGGCGGAGGGATAGACGGCGATCAGGATCAGGTCGCAGGAGGAAAGACTTTCCTCCGATAAAAGACCGTCCACCGCGCCGGAAAGAACGGCAAAGTCGAAAACGGACTGATCCGTATCAAAGGCCAGGACCCTATGGCCTGCCTCGTGGTAGGCCTTGGCAAAAGAGCCGCCGATGAGCCCCAGGCCCACGATCCCGACGGTCATGCCGTCACGACCTTCCGGATCTCGCGGATCTTGCCCATCAGAACGTCAAACTGCTCAGGCCGCAGAGACTGTGCGCCATCGCACAGGGCGTGGATGGGATCGTTGTGGACCTCAATGATGAGGCCGTCCGCGTTGCAGGCGGTGGCGGACATAGCCATGGGGGAAACCAGGCGGTTGATGCCGGTGGCGTGGCTGGGGTCCACGATGACCGGCAGGTGGGTCAGCTCGTGGAGCATGGGCACCGCCGCCAGATCCAGCGTGTTGCGGGTGTAATCGTCAAAGGTGCGGATGCCCCGCTCGCAGAGGATGACCTGCTCGTTGCCGCTGGCCATGATGTACTCGGCGCTCATCAGCAGCTCCTTCAGGGTGTTGGCAAGGCCACGCTTGAGGAGGATGGGCTTGCGGAGCTTGCCCAGCTCCCGCAAAAGGTCGAAATTTTGCATATTCCGTGCGCCTACCTGCAATACATCCACATCCTCAAAGAGGGGCAGGTCCACCACGCTCATGATCTCGGTGACAATGGGCAGACCGGTCTCCTGCCGGGCGATCTTCAGCAGTTCCAGACCTTCGGCCTTCAGGCCGGCGAAGTCATAGGGAGAGGTGCGGGGCTTGAAGGCACCGCCCCGGAGCATATTGGCCCCGGAGGCCTTCACCGCCTTGGCCACCGCCACGATCTGCTCCTCAGATTCCACGGAGCAGGGACCCGCCATGACGCAGAAGTTTCCGCCGCCGATCTTCACGTCGCCGACTTCTACCACGGTGTCCTCCGGGTGAAATTTGCGGTTGCAGCACTTGAACGGCTCCGTGACCCGCTTTACGGAATCCACAATGTCGAGACTGGCTACCAGGTCCATATCCACCTTGGTGGTGTCGCCCACCAGTCCCAGAATGGTCTGGTACTCGCCCTCGGACACATGGATGTGCAGGCCCAGATTCTGGAGCCAATCCATCAGCTGTTCACGGCTTTCCTGGGTAACACCCGGCTTCAACGCAACGATCATAACGGTTTCCTCCTATAAATTGTTTTTGATGATAAGTGATGAATGAAAAAACGCCCCACAGGCGTAACCTGTGCGGCGCAAAAATCGGCTTGGGGGGCCCTTTTGATTGCAACACAAATTACCCTTACTATGCGTGCATAGTAAAGTAGTAATAGGTGAAGAACATAGCAGAAGTCATAGTAGGTATCTCTCCTGATCTCATAAGGCTTTCCAAGATGGTTACAATGTAACACACCCGCAGACCCCTGTCAACAAAGGGCGACGAAAAAAGTACACAATTTTATCGGTTTAAAGCGACTGCGATTCCCGGCGAAATCACAGAAGGCAGAAAATCAAAGCTCCCTCCGGCCCTCCAAGGCCCGGGCCAGGGTCGCATCATCGGCAAATTCCAGATGGCCGCCCACGGGGATGCCATAAGCCAGCCGGGTCACCTTGACCTCAAAGGGCTTCAAAAGCCGGGCGATATACATGGCGGTAGCCTCCCCCTCCGTGTCCGGGTTGGTGGCCATGATGACCTCCTCCACACCGCCCTGAGCCACCCGCTCCAGCAGTGGCTTGATGGCGATGTCATCGGGACCGACGTGGTTCATGGGACTGATGACGCCGTGGAGCACATGGTATTTGCCGTTGAACTCCCGGCCCCGCTCCATGGCGGCCACATCCCGCGGATCTGCCACCACGCAGATCACAGAGCCGTCCCGCTTGGGGGAGGAGCAGATGGGACACAGCCCCCCGGCGGTGAAGTTTTGGCACACCGGGCAGCAGGTGACGCTTTTCTTGGCGTCCAGGATGGCGTCGGCGAACTCCTTGGCCTCCGCCTCCGGCAGGCCGCAGTAAAAGGTATCCCGGAAGTAGATCTGATACAGGCGCAGGATATCGTTGAGCGGGGCCGGTATCCCGTAGGTGCGGTATTCGCAATTCTCAAAAATCGCAAGGTAGGCCGGTAGAACATCCCGGAATTCCTCGTGCGCGCGCATATGGGCAATGGCGCCCCTGACGTCTCCGCGCAGGAAATACTGGCTGATATGCATTGCTGTTCTCCTTTCCCGATTTGGACCCGATCCGGCCGCACGTCCGCCCGGCAGACCAGAACGGTCCACAGCACGAAGGCCGCGAAAAAGCCCAGCGCGCTCCAAAGAAGCCTTTTGTTTTGTTTTTCCATGTAGATCTTTCCTTTGCAGCAATGATTTTTGGCATCCGCCGGGAACCATTCTGCACGATCCCGGCGAAAAAGGAAAGAATCTGTCTGTCACATGGGCGACACGGATCGTGTCATGGCCGCTTTCGGAGCAGCAGGGCCTTCCCTGCCAGCAGGCGCAGGCGCGTCTTCGCCCCGCACATCGGGCACAGGACCCACCGTTCACCGGGCTGTTCCATCGTCTCCCCCACTTTCCGGCGTTTTGCCATGAACCATGCGAAAAAAGAGTCCCACATGCTTCCGGAGCCGCTCCAGACACTCCGCCTCGCGCTCCGGCTGGCGGTCACAGACGCCGATGAGCGTCACGACCGGCGCGACATACAGCATCGCCAGCGTGTCCGGGTCCTCCGGACAAATTTCTCCGGCCGCGATCAGGGCGCGAAAAATTCCGGCATGATAGTCCAGCACGCGCCCGACATAGCGCCGGGAGTACAGCGCCGCCAACTCCGGCGAGCGGAACTGCTCGATGGTCATCATGCGGCGGAAGCGGCTGATGGTCTCGTTGTGCAGGGAGTAAGAGAAGATCTGCCGCACCTTCTCGAACAGGGCGTCCTCCGTGATCTCCGTAAAAGCAGGAATGTCCTGCCCCACATCCTGCACATGGATGTCGATCCGGTCGGTGTCCGCCTCATACTGCGCCGCCGTTGCCTCGACGATCGCGTCGAAAATGGCCTGCTTGCCCGGAAAGTGATTGTAGAGCGAGGGAGCCTTGATGCCGACCGCCTGCGCGATCTCGCCCACACTGACGGAATCATAGCCCTTCGCCGCAAACAGCTCCAGCGCCTTGTCCAGAATTTTCTGCCGGGTATCCTCCTGCTTCATGGGTCCGCCTCACTAACTAACGCTCGTTAGCTATATTATAATCCGCTTTTTGCCCTTTTCAAGAGGTTTTTTCGGCCGTCAGGCTTTTTTCCGCCTCGATGCGCGCGATGAACCGGTCAATGTGCTGCCGCAGCAGGTCCGTGACGGTCTCCTTCTGCGCCGCGCCGTCATAGACGCTGTAGAGCAGGAACATCGGCCCGTAAAACTCCAGTGCCAGCTGCATGGCGGCCTCGTCCGAATCCGCCAGCCTGCGGAAGATTGCCGCCATATACTGCAGCGGCCCGCCCGCCAGATAGTCCTGATACAGCTGCGCGAGCTTCGGCTCGCGGTATTGCTCCAGCGTCAGCATCCGGCGGAAATTCGCGGCAAACGGCTCCTTCGTCCAGTGGTCGAACTGCGCCTCGCTGTAGGCGCGGATCTTGCCGACCGGCGTATGGAGATAGGCCTCCGCAAAGCCGTCCGGCTCCGTCTCCGGCATCTCATATTCCGCTGCGCGGGCATAGTCCATTTCGTTCATCCGCTCCACGATCCGGTCCAGAATTTCCTGCTTGCTGCGATAGTGCTTATACAAAGCGCCCTTTGTGATGCCGAGCTGCTTTGCGATGTCGCTCATGGAGGTCCCCAGATATCCACTCTGCGCGAACAGCTCCAGTGAGACCTCCAGAATGCGCTCTTTGGTATTGCCTGCCATGTACGCTCCCCTTTCATAACCGTTCGGTCACATTTTTATTATAGTAACCAATCGGTCACTTGTCAAGCACAATTTTGCGAAGGCTTGCCGCGCGGCTGCATTTTCCCTGCCCGAAATTTGCTTTTTGGGCTGAAAAGGTGTATAATAAGAAACCAACTGTTGGAAAGGAGGCGGTCGTATGGGCCCCATTGCCGTATTTGATTCCGGTGTCGGCGGACTGAGCGTCCTGCGGGAGCTGGTCGCGCAGATGCCGAGCGAGCATTTTCTCTACTTCGGCGACTCGGCCAACGCGCCCTATGGCACGCGCCCGACCGCAGAAATTCGTTCTCTGACGCTCGCCCATGCCGAGCGCCTGTTTGACCGGGGCGCAAAGGCCCTTGTCGTGGCCTGCAACACGGCGACATCCGCCGCCATCGGTGCGCTGCGCGCCCGCTGGCCGGATCGGGTCATCATCGGCATCGAGCCTGCGCTCAAGCTGGCCGTTTCACGCCATCCCGGCGGCTGCATCGGCGTGCTGGCCACGGAGGCCACGCTCCGCGAGGAGAAATTTGCTGCCCTGCTGCAGCGCTGCGCCGAGAACTGCCATATTTTGAAATGCCCCTGCCCGGAGCTGGTGGAGTTCGTCGAGCGCGGTGAGCTGACCGGTCCCGCACTGGAGCGCTGCCTTGCTGCACGGCTTGCCCCGGTGTTTGCCGCCGGGCCGGACGCCCTTGTGCTGGGCTGCACCCACTTTCCCTTCGCCGCCGGAGCCATCCGCCGTGTGGTGGGGCCGGACGTCGAGCTGCTGGACGGCAGCGCGGGCACGGCGCGCGAGACAAAGCGCCGCCTGCTGGACGCGGGGCTGCTGGTGCAGCAGGGCGAGGGCAGCGTGACGATCGAAAACAGCCTGGATTCCCCCGCCATTCTGGCGCTGTCGCGGCAGCTGCTGCACGCGCCGATCTTCCCCGGGCGGGAAAGTTTCGACAAATAGCGACTTGTTCTCCAACTTTTCGTCCGGTGTTTTTCTGCCCGTTGTCGAATAAAATGAAAGGAAAAGCGAAGTTTTCGACTGATTTCTTCCTTTCGTTGTCGGAATATGCAGAAATTTCACCGTAGCGCGCAGGTCGGTTCTGTGGTTCAATAGGAACCGGAGGTGGTCCCATGAAACACAGAACGCTGATCGGCCGCGCCGGGGTGCGCTGCGCGGACGGACGCCGCGCCCGGCTGGACTATTATCTGCTGCGCTCGGGCGGGCGCTTCGGGCTGGAGGTCCGCATGCGCCGCGGGCAGGAGCGATGCCGCGCCTGCCTGCCGGAGCTCTCGCCCACGCCGCGCGAGGTGCTGCGGCTCGGCCGCACACTGCACCGCTGGACGGTCACGCCCTGCGCCGTGCGGGACGTGCTGGAGGAGCTTCTGTCCCGCTGACGCAAAAAAGCAATGGACAAATTTGACAGGATTTGATAAACTAAAAGAAACGAAACAAAAGGGGAAAATTGCCATGAAATGTCCCTATTGCAGCTATCCCGAGAGCAAGGTCGTCGATTCGCGCCACTCGGACGACGGCCTGAGCATCCGCCGCCGCCGTGAATGCCTGCAGTGCCAGCGGCGCTTCACGACCTATGAGACCGTCGAGAGTCTGCCCATCGTGGTGGTGAAGAAGGACGGCAGCCGCCAGTCCTTTGACCGCAACAAGATCCTCAACGGCATGCTCCGCGCGTGCGAAAAGCGCCCGGTCAGTCTGGCCGCGCTGGAGACGGCCGCGCTGGACATTGAGCAGATCCTGCAGAACTCCCTCGAGCGCGAGGTCAGCACCGGCCAGATCGGCGAGCTGGTCATGGAGCGGCTCAAGCCGCTCGACGAGGTCGCCTATGTCCGCTTTGCCTCGGTCTACCGCCAGTTCAAGGATATCAACAGCTTCATGCGCGAGCTGAACAAAATTCTCGAGGAAAAGTGAGGCGCAGAACTTGCTGCCTTATCTGGAAACATATGGAAATTCCGGACGAAGCCGCGGGAAAAGTTGCATTTTCTGCAAAAAAACGTTGACAAAACGCGTTCTCTGCGCTATGATTACGGTAATTAAAGAAAATCCGGCGGTTTGTCCTTTGACGCGCCTCTCCTGCGCATTCGCACCGCCGTTCGCATTCTGAAGGGGGAATTCCAGATGAAGCAGTATCAGAAGCCCGAGGTTCTTTGGGAAAACTTTGCACTCGCTGAGCATATTGCACAGTGCGATTATACGATTGAATCAACTGACGAGTTCACTTGTAAGATTGTACGCGATAATTTTCTTGACGATGGTGCAGATTTTAGAAATGGTTTTGCAGAGGCAAAACATGGCGCTAGCGTTTGCGATATTATTGTCTCGAATTATTGCTACACCAATGGTGCCGAAGCTGGTATGCCGAGAATTTTCCAGTCCTGACCCCCTGTGGAATCGATCTCTTTCTCCATCGCAGGCTGTGAGATCCGCCTGCTGATGCCGTTCCGGCCGGAGGTCACGCGCGGCTTCCAGCCCTTCCTCTGTGCGCCCGGCGAAGCACCCCTGACTGTCTCGCTGCTGCCTGTGCAGGCTCTGCCCGAGGTCCGCGGCCGCGAGCTTCTGCGAAATTATGCCTTTGCCGTCTTCCGAACGGAGGACGGCTTTTTTCGCGTCTTCCACGACCGGCGCGAGTGCGACCGGCCCTATGCTGTCGGCCATCTGGAGCAGGACGGGCGCGAGACCATCGAATATCTGGAGGCCGACCGGGGCTTCTTCTCCGAGACGGCCAACTGCTTCTCCCACATTGCCCTCGAGGCCCTGCTGCTGCAGCGGGACGCCATGATCCTGCACGCCTCGTTCGTCTCCACGCGCTACGGCGGGCTGCTGTTCTCCGGCGTATCCGGCATCGGCAAGTCCACGCAGGCGGACCTCTGGCAGCGCTATGAGGGCGCGGAGCTCCTTAACGGCGACCGCACCGTGCTGCGCCGCATGGACGGCGTGTGGACGGCCTTCGGCTCGCCATACGCCGGGTCCTCGAACTGCTTTGTAAACGAGAGCCGCCCCGTGCGCGCCATCGTCCTGCTGTCGCAGGGCAGCGCGTGCTCGCTGCGCCGCCTCTCCCCCGCCGCCGCATTTCGCGGCCTGTATGCGGGAATGACCGTCAACCTATGGGACGACCGCTATGTCGCGCGGGTCTGCGACCTGCTGGCGGCGCTGGACGTTCCCGTTTACGCCCTGACCTGTACGCCCGACCGCGCCGCGGTCGACTGCCTGAAAGCGGAGTTGGAACATGAAACAGCCTGAACGCTATGTTGAACCACGCCTGACACAGTATCTTTTTGACCGCGCCAGCCGCACACTCACGCCGCTGAGCGGTACCTTTGAGCTTTCGCCGGTGTGCAACCTCGCCTGCAAGATGTGCTATGTGCGTAAGACGCCCGCCGAGGTCGCCGCCTCGCCGCGCCCGCCCGTCGGGCTGATCCAGTGGCTGTCCATCGCCGAGCAGGCGCGCGACGCAGGCATGCTCTACCTGCTGCTGACCGGCGGTGAGCCGTTCCTGTGGCAGGACTTCTGGCCGCTTTACGAGCGGCTGAGCACGATGGGCTTCCTCATCTCCATCAACTCCAACGGCACCCTGCTGGATGAGGCCCGCGTGGCCCGGCTGGCCGAGCATCCGCCCACACGCATCAACATCACGCTCTACGGCGCGGGCAATGAGACCTACGAAGCCCTGTGCGGCCGCAGCGGTATGTTTGACCGCGTGGACCGCGCCATCACCCTGCTGCGGCAGGCAGGCATCCTCGTCAAGCTCAACTGCTCCCTCACGCCGCACAACGCGGGCGATCTGGAGCGCATCGTAAGCTATGCCGCCGAACGGGACCTCATCCTTGAGGTCAACACCTATATGTTCCCCCCGCTGCGCCGCGACCCGGCCATGGTCGGGCGGAACGACCGCTTCACCCCGGCGGAAACGGCGCACTATCACATGGAGCGCTACCGCCTGCAGCGCGGCGAGGAGGACTTCACCCGCTTCCTGCAGAACATCCTGCGCGGCATCGCCCCGCCCCCCGGTCTGGACGAGGACTGCGTCGACCCCGTAGACGGCACGATCTCCTGCCGCGCGGGCAACGCCTCGTTCTGGGTGACGTGGGACGGCTGGCTGACGCCCTGCGGCATGATGCCGAAGCCGCGCATCGAGCTGAAGGGCAAGCCTTTCCGCGAGGCCTGGAGCGAGCTGACGCGCGTCAGCTCGGCCCAACGTCTCTCCGGCACCTGCACCGGCTGCCAGAACCGGCACATCTGCCACTCCTGCGCCGCCATGGCCATGGCCGAGACGGGAAGCGTCTCCGGCATTCCGAAATATCTGTGCGAAATGGTCTGGGCCATGCGCACGGAGGCCGCGCGGCTGCTGGCCGAGCGACAAAAACCAACAACATAGCCTTTCGCCCCCGGCAGGAAATCCTGCCGGGGGCGAATTTTGTCGTATGGACGCGAATCAGGTCGTTTCGTTCTTCAGGGCATCGACGGGATTGTCGCGCTTGATCTTGCGCATGGCATACATCATTGAGAGAAACACAACGAGGAACACCATGACCGACGCAATGAGCACAGCCGTCCAGTCCAGCCGGAAGTACGACGCGCCGATGAAAGAGGCGGAGCGATACATCAGGAAGGCCAGCGCAACCGACAGCGGCAGGCCGATGAGCAGGGCCCGCGTGCCGTAGAGCAGGCACTCATAGCAGATCATGCGGTTCAGGCCGCCGCGCGTCATACCGGCCGAGCGCAGCATCGCAAAGTCCCGGCGGCGGAGCAGCACGTTCGTCGTCGTGGTGTTGAAGACGTTCGCCACACAGATGAGCGACATCAGCGTGATAAAGCCATAGGCGAACACGCGCACCACGATAAGGGCATTCTCCGCGTCGCGGTACTCCTCCCGTGCGTCATAGAGGTTGCCCTCCGTATAGGTCTCGCCGGAGGCGTTCACGACCTCCTCCAGGCTCTTCTGGGCCTGCTTCGCGTCATCCGTCACCAGCATCAGCGAGCCGGTGTTCCGGGCAATGCCCTTGGCCATGGAGAACGGATAGTACAGCACGAGGCTGTCAGAGCCGCTGTTCGTCAGCTGCGTCTCCGTCCGGCCCACAATTGCAATCCCATCGCCGAACGACGCCGGGCGCGGCTGATAGGTCTGCTTCGTCTCGTTGTAATAGTAGCTGACATAGCCGCCGTCTTCGTAAGCGGTATAGACGTATTTCGAGCCGTCCTCGAGGCTGTCCGCGCTGAACGTGCGCAGCGCCGTGACGCCGTCGTTCAGTACACGGCCGGTATAGCTCAGGCGGTTATTCTCGTCATAATAGGTCACGCTTGTGTGGTCGCAGACGATCGCGCCGGGCGCGGCATCATACTCCGCGCGCGTCATGCCGATAGAGGCGAGGATGGCGTTGAACGTCTCGTCATCGAGGTAGCAGGCGGAATAGCTCCGCGCTTTCTCGGTTCCGGCGCCGGATTTCTCCAGAATATTCCGGTAACCGCTGGCAAATTCATTCCTGTCCAGCACATAGTCGCCGTTGTCACAGGAGGCAAACCACACCTTCTCGACGCCATCCGCCGCCCGCAGGGCGGGCAGCATGGCAACATCCTTCTCCCCTTCGCCCGTGGAATAGGACAGGTCATAGGGCGGCAGGTTGACGCTCTCGGTCACGCTCTCCGTCAGGTACATGCCATAGGTACTCGCCGAGACGAACAGCAGCACACTCATGGCAAGGGAGAAGATCGTGGCACGGTACTTTTTACGGCTGCGGTGGAAATAGCGGCTGGAAAGCAGGCCCGGCAGGCCGAACAGGCGGTAGCTCAGGCGGCCGGAGCCGCCGTGTTTTGCCGCCGCGCGCACGTCGCGGCTCTGGCGGATGGCCTCGATGGGCGAAATACGCATGGCACGCCGCGCCGGGATCTGCGCCGAGAGGAAAACCGTCGCCAGCGCGATCAGGGCCGCCGCCAGCAGGGACAGCGGCGAGGCGGCAAACCGCATCGCGACCTCGCGCGCGCCGATCATACCGGAAATGCGTGGGCTCAGCAGGCGGATCGTCACCCACATACCGCCGCAGCCCGCAAGCAGGCCGAGCGGAATGCCGATGAGCGCGACCGTCCCGGCCTCGGCATAGACCGTCCGGCGGAGCTGCGCCCGCGTCGCGCCGATGGACGCCAGCAGGCCGAACTGCCGCGTCCGCTCGCTGACGGAAATGGAAAACGCACTGTAAATCAGGCTGACGGAGCCGAGCATGATGAGCAGGACAAAGATAATCACAAACATCAGCAAGAATCTCGAATAGTTGTCATAGCGGAAATTGCCCTGTGTGCGCAGGTAATCCCAGTTCATGCTGATACCGCCCTCGGCCGCATCGGAGTAGCGCGCCATGACCCGGTCAAGCGTCTCCTGCTTTGCATCACGCAGCAGCAAATAGACATCATACAGGCCGGTCTGCGGCTCATTCTCCTGCACCGTCAGGGCAGAGAAGCCCGGCGCGGAGTAGTCTTCAAAATTCGGGCGCTGATAGACGCCGACGATCGTATAGGTGCGCGTCTCGCGCGCCAGCAGCTGCTCCGGCTGCTCCGGCTCGTCCGTCAGGCCGGGGTTCGCAGACTCATCGCCCTCCGGCTGGAAGCCGTTGTTCTGCCACAGCCGCCAGCCGCCGGAATAGCGGTCGCCCAGCTCGAGCGTCAGCGTGTCGCCGACGAGATAGGTCCCCGCGTCGGAATAGGCCTGCAGGTGGTCCGGGATGAGCAGCTCCGTGCCGTTTTCCGGCATACGGCCCTCGACAAGATGGACCGGCATCCGGTCCGAAAACCCGGCGTCGATGGCCTCGACATACAGATAGGGCTTATTGCTGTTGTTGACCGTGACCTCTGCATAGCCGAGCACCTCGGCGGTCGAAAAAGCCTCGATATCACTGTCGGCCCGCATGGAGGCCAGTGTGTCGGCGTCCACATTATGCACGCCGAGATAGTAAGCGCCGTCCAAATAAGCCGTGACCCGCTGCAGATGCGTCAACAGCGTGGTCGCGAACGTCGTCACGGCGGTGAACATGGCCGCCGAAAGGATCACGCCGATGATCGTAACGATCGTCCGCATGCGGTTTGCGCGCATGGAGCGCTGCGCAACACGGTGAAACACATTCATTTGCGGATCACCTCGTCCCGGACGATGTGGCCGTCCTCGATGGCAAGCACGCGGTCGGCCTGCAGGGCGATGGACTCGTCATGCGTGATGACGATGAGCGTCTGCCCGTACTGGCGGTTGGAGTATTTCAGCAGCTCCACGATCTCCTGCGAGTTCTTGCGGTCAAGGTTGCCGGTCGGCTCGTCCGCCAGCACGACGGACGGCGCGTTGATGAGCGCGCGGCCGATGGAGACGCGCTGCTGCTGACCGCCGGAAAGCTGATTCGGCAGGTGCTTTTCGCGGCCGCGCAGGCCGAGCGTGTCCAGAAGCTCCTGGAGGCGCGCGTCATTCACCTTCCGTCCATCCATCAGGACGGGCAGCGTGATGTTCTCCACCACGTTCAGGACCGGGATCAGGTTATAGAACTGATAGATGAGGCCGACCTCGCGGCGGCGGAAGATCGCCAGCGCCGTGTCGGAGCGGGAGTAGACGTCCTCCCCATTCATATAAACGTGGCCGCTCGTCGGGCGGTCTACACCGCCGAGAATATGCAGCAGCGTCGATTTGCCGGAGCCGGACGGGCCGATGATGGCAAGAAACTGCCCGCGCGGGACGGAAAAGCTCACGTCATCCAGCGCATGGACAGCGTTCTCCCCCGTGCCGTAGGTTTTGGTCAGATGTTCGACCGTCAGAAGATCCATAGATATTTTCTTCCTTTCGTTTGATGCCTTCATTTTACCATGCCCCGGTGACGGGCCAGTGACTCGCAGGTGACAATTTTGTCACATTCGCGGCACAAACAGCGCCGTCGCCCGGTGGGGATCGTCCGCAAGCTGCACGGCGCACGGGCCGAACAGACGGCGCACCGTGCCGTCCGCCTGCCGCAGGGCGAGAAAGCTCCCGCTCCAGAGCAGGCCGTCCTGCGCCCGAAGCTGCATGGGGTCATAGCCGCAGACGGCAAAGTCCCCCTCCGTCCGCTCCGCCGTTTCGAGCAGGGTCTGCAGCGTCACACGCCGCGCCGGCCGCTCCCGTTCGAGCCGCCGCTCCGCCTCGGCCAGAAGCTCCGGCTGCAGCCGCACCTCCGGCAGGCTGAGCTGCCGTGCGAGCTGATCCGCGATCGGTTCCCCGCCGGGGTGCACCGGCATCGGCAGTCCCTCCTCTGCCGCCCGCCGCAGCAGCCACGGACCGCTGTCATAGGCCCCGCGGCGCAGGTCCGGCCACTGCAGCAGCCGCTGCGCACTGCGGGCATAGGCACCTTCGCAGGCCGCGGGCGACAGGCGCGCCAGCGCAAGGCGGCCGACATATTCCGCCGTCCCTTCGATGGTCTCCATGCGCGCCTCCTCCAGGAGAAGCTCCGGCTGGAGCGCCGCGCGGCTCTGCCGCAGAGCCAGTACCTCGGAAAGCGGCGCGCCGCCTGCCAGGGCGCGGTGCTCCTGTGCGCGCAGGGCCAGAAACGCGGGCTGCGGCTCCGTAGCCGCCAGCACCAGATCGTCCGGCCAGCCCTGCTCGCCGCAGCGGAACTGGAAGCTGTGGAACATCTCGTGCACGAGCGAGGCCGCAAGCCCCGCGGCATCCGCAGGCGGGTCTGCCTCCATATTCCAGATGGCAAGATGCTCTCCCTGCCGGCACACGCTGGTGTTGCCGTAGAATTCCGCCGGGCGGGGCATCACCTCGCCGTTCAGAACGGCCGTGTCGTGCGTGTACAGGGCAAACGGGCAGGGTGCAAAGCCCGCCCACAGGACCGGGAAGTCCAGCCTGTCCAGCTGCTCCCGTACCCGATCGTACCAGTTTTTCAGATCCATGTGTCTGCGCCTCCTTTCCCACAGCATAATAAAATCCCGCCGGAACTTCAACCTGAAATCCGGCAGGATTTTCCGGGGAAATAGACGGACAGCGCCTGCAGCGCCGCCAGCACATCCTGCGCCGGGCCGCGCAGCGTCACGCGCGAGAGCGCCGCATCTCCGCTGAAAGCCATGGTCACGCCATGCTCCGCCGCAAGGGCGGCCACAGTCCGGCAAAGCTCCGCTGCCGCGACCGGCAGGTCGAGCACGGCGCACAGCTGCCCCGTTGTGTCCATGCGCCGCTGGATGAAGTCCTCTGCCACGGCGTTCCGCCGCGCGTTCGAGGCGCTGCGCACCTGCGGCAGGGCCAGAAACGCCGCGGTCTGCTCCGCCGTGAAGCGCCAGCCGCCCGGCGTCTTCTCCCCGGCGAGCAGGCCCCGCTTGAGATAGCTGCGCAGCGTCCGCTCCGTCAGCATGGAGATGGCCGCAAGCTGCGCCAGTGTGATACGTTCGCTCATACGATCCCCTTATAGAGCTTCATCGTAAATTCCGCGCCGCCGGGCACATTAGCTGCCGTGAGCGTGCCGTTCTGCGCCGCCGCGATGGAGCGCGAAAGCGCAAGACCGATGCCAACGCTCTGCTCCGGCGCGTTTTCGCCCTTATAATAGCGCTCGAACAGATGCGGCAGATCCTGCGGTGCGATGCCGCCGCCGGTATCGCGGATGACAACGACCGACGCAACTGCGTTTTCCTCCGCCTGCACCGTGATCGTGCCCTCCTGCATATGCTCCGAGCAGTTTTTCAGAATGTTGCCGAGGGCCTCCGCCGTCCACGCGGGATCGCAGCGGACGTTTCCGGACGCCTCGACCTGCAGCTGCTGGCCGCGCAGCTCCATGCCGATGGCAAACGGCTCCGCCGCCCGCGCCAGCAGGGCCGAAAGCGGAATGGTTTCCGGGCAGAAGCGCGCCGTCCCGGCATCGAGCTTTGCCAGCTTCAGCAGCGATTCTACGAGCCAGTCCATCCGCGCCACCTGCCGCCGCAGCGCGCGCACGTCGCCGCGGCTTTCTTCGTCCACATGCCCGGCCAGACTCGTCAGCAGCAGGTTCACCGCCGTGAGCGGCGTGCGCATCTGGTGCGAGATGTCCGCCATGGCATCGGCGAGCTGCAGCTTTTCCTTTTCGAGCTGCGCGGACTGCTCCCGCAGGCGGAGCGTCATTTTGCGCACCTCGCTGCGCAGCAGGCTGACCTCGCCCTCGCCATAATCGGCCAGATGGATATCGCCGCTGCCGTGCAGCACGGCGTCGATGTCGGCCGCCAGGCGGGCCATGGCCCGGTAACGGCGGCAGAGCTCCACGGTATAAAGCCCCAGCAGCACAACGCCGAGCGCCAGCGTTACACAGGCGGCCCGCCAGCCGGATAAGAGCGCCGCCGCTGCCGAGGCGAGAAGCGTCACAAGTCCTCCAAGGAGCAGCGCCCGGCGCAGTTCCGGATTTCGAAGCATCGTTCAGCCCTCCATCCGGTAGCCGACGCCGCGCACCGTGCGGATGAGCGTCGGCTCCTGCGGGTTATCCTCGAGCTTGTCGCGCAGGCGCTTGATATAGACCGTCAGCGTATTGTCATTCACGAAGTCCCCCGCCACGTCCCAGATCTCCTCGAGCAGCTGCGCGCGGCTGAGCGTCGCGCCCCGGTGATTCAGGAATACGAGCAGCAGCCGGTATTCCAGCGCGGAAAGGCTCAGCTCCTGCCCGTTTTTGCTCACGCAGGCGCGCTCGGTGTCGACGCGCAGCGGACCGACATCCAAAACGGACTGTGCCCGCCCCGTGCGGCGCAGCACGCTGCGGATGCGCGAGACAAGCTCCCGCGGGCGGAAGGGCTTGGCGATATAGTCGTCCGCGCCGAGGTCCAGCCCCGTCACAACACTGTACTCGTCCCCGGACGCACTCAGGAAGATCACGGCCGTCCCGCCGCGCTGCTTCACAGCCGAGCAGACGGAAAAGCCGTTCCCGTCGCGCAGGCCGACATCGAGCAGCACAAGGTCAAATTCTTCCGTCTCCAGCAGAGCAAGCGCCTCGCGCTGACCGGAGGCCTGCCGCACGGCAAAGCCCTCACCGCGCAAAAACGACGTCAGCGGCTGATAGATCGCGCTGTCATCCTCCACCAGCAGAATCCGTTCCATATCCACGCCTCCCATCCCGTTATCTTGCCTCTTATCATACCCCAACGGCATAAAATTTGCAAGGCCTCACAGCCATTCGATATAATCAGATTTTTATCCGACAGTTTCATCTTTAGAAGTATCTGCGCGCAAAAAATCGATTAAACTTTAAGAGATTATATGCTGTCAGAACCGGGGTGAAGGATCGTGAAAATCTATTGGTACCGTAATTCCAAGAACCTGATCGGGCACCGTCTGCACGACCTGCGTATCAGCCAGCACCTGACCCAGCGTCAGCTGGCCGCGCGCATGCAGCTTGCCGGAATGGAAATGAACGAAGTAACCATTCTGCGCATTGAAAAGGGCGTTCGGTTCGTGCCTGATTATGAGGTCGCCGAGCTGGCCAAGGCGCTCGGCGTGAGCTGCGACGACCTGCTGGAAGACTGCTGAAAGGATTCCTCTGGCAATATCGCACCGGAGCATTCGGCCTCCGGAAAATGCTTTCCCGGACCATGCGGTATTGCGCTTTTTTTCACACCGTTTCATCACAGACTTCTTGTTTTCTCTGTGATGACCGTCACAAAAAATAAAAAACGGGAGAAATCGCAGGTATGCTGCGGTTTCTCCCGTCATCTTGTCAAACAGTCCCTCCGGGGATTTTTTGACAAGATGCTTTCAGAATCGCAAAACCAATTTTTGTATCATGATTTTGCAATTCTGTCGCCGCGGCGGGTGATGGAACGCGAAAGGAAACCCTGACGGTTTCCTTTCACACGATTCTTCCCTCCGAGGCTTTTGGCTGGGCAGGTTATTTGACAGTCTGACGGACCGTGCTGTATTCCGCAGCACGGTCCGAACTTTTGTTCTCAGTTATAACTCGGCGTACTCGCCCTCGGCGGCGTCCTCCGCCTCGACGGCAGCCTCTGTCTCAAGTGCGATGGCCTCAGCCGGGGTCTCCGGCTTCAGTCGCGCGAAGCGGTAGAACAGCAGAGACAAGACCGTTGCAACGGTCCAGCCGATCGGCCACGACAGCCAGATGCCGGTCTCCTCAAAGGTGCGGGACAGGACAAAGGCCAGTGCGACACGCAGCAGCAGGTCCGTGAACGTGGAGACCATGAACGGGCCCATCTTTCCCGCGCCGCGCAGGACGCCGTCGGCCACGATCTTCGAGGCGACGATCACATAGAACGGCGCGACGATGTGCAGGAACTGCACGCCGGTCGCCAGCGCCTTCTGCGTCGGGTTATCGACGAAGATCTTCACAAGCGGTGCGCCCGCAAAGAAATACAGCACCGTCAGCGGGACGCACAGCGCCCACACAAGGTACAGACCCGCGCGGAAGCCGCTGCGGATGCGGTCCGGCTTCTGTGCGCCGAGGTTCTGCGCCGTGAAGTTCGAAATGCCGTTGCCCAGCGTCACGAGCGACGTGATGACCAGATTATTCAGCTTGACCGACGCGGAATAGCCCGCCATAACGGCCGTGCCGAACGAATTGATGATACTCTGCAGCACGATATTGCCGACGGAGACAAAGCTCTGCTGCAGGATGCTCGGGATGGCAACGCGCGCCACGCGGCCGAGCAGTCTGCCGGAGAAGACCGGAGCCCTCTGGCCCTCCGGCAGGTGGATCTTCGCCAGACGGCGGAACACGAACGCCAGCGCCAGCACGCAGCTCACGCCCTGGCACAGGAACGTCGCCCACGCAACGCCGTCCACGCCCATGCCGAACGCCGTGACGAACAGGATATCCACCGCGATGTTCGAGAGAGACGAAGCCATGAGGAAGAAGAACGGCGTTTTGGAATCGCCGAGCGCGGAGAAAATACCGGTCGCCACATTATAGAAAAACACAAACGGCAGGCCGCAGATGTAGATATTCAGATACAGCTGAGAGTCCTTCATGATCTCATCCGGCGTGTTGATGAGGCCAAGGAGCTGACGCGACAGCAGCAGGCCGACCAGCATCAGAACAGCGCACAGGCCCGCGCTGGCGATGAGCGTGGTATAGATCGTCGTCTTCATGCTGCGCAGGTCCTTCGCGCCGAAGAACTGCGCCGCCACGACGGAGCAGCCGATGTTGCAGCCAAAGGCAAAGGCGATGAAGATCAGCGTGATCTCATAGCTGTTGCCGACGGCAGCCAGCGCATTCTCGCCGATGAATTTACCGGCGACAAAGCTGTCTGCGATATTATAAAGCTGCTGGAAAATGATGCTGCCGAACAGCGGCAGACAGAATTTCCAGAGCACCCGGCTGGGTTTGCCGGTCGTTAAGTCCTGATTCACAATGATTCCTCCTTGATTCCATTCCAAGGGTGTATTATAATGGCTCTGTTCTTATACGGATAATCTATTGTTGATATGGTCTCCATATCAATTTTATATGGGAGGAACACATGGACATTGCGCTGGATTATTACCGCATCTTTGAAGCCGTAGCGCGGCACCGAAGCTTTACCCGCGCGGCGGAGGCGCTGGTCAACAGCCAGCCGAACCTGACGCGCGCCGTGCACAATCTCGAGGCGGAGCTCGGCTGCCGCCTGTTCCTGCGCTCCAGCCGCGGCGTGGAGCTGACGCCGGAGGGCGAGGCCCTCTATGCCCACGTCACGGCCGCCATGGAGCAGCTGCGCGCAGGCGAGGCCGAGCTGCAGCGCCAGCGCGAGCTGCGCAGCGGCATGGTCTCCATCGCCTGCAGCGAGACGGCCCTGCACGCCGTGCTGCTGCAGGTACTCAGCCGCTTTCACCGCGAAAATCCCGCCATCCGCCTGCGCGTTTCGAACCAGTCCGCGCCGGAGGCCATCGACGCCCTGCGCAGCGGCCTTGCCGAGCTTGCCGTCGTTACAATGCCGCCCACTCCCCTGTCCGCTCCGCTGGAGGCGACGGTGCTGGCCTCGTTCCGCGAGGTCGCCGTGTGCAGCACGGCCTTCCCGCTGGACAGCGGCCGCACCTTTACGCTCCGGGAGATCGCGGCCCTGCCGCTCATCGCCCTGCGGCGCGGTACGAGCACGTTTGACCTCTATGAGAGCCTGTTCCGCCGCCATGGGCTGAGCTATGCGCCGGATATTGAGGCGGCGACCTCCACGCAGCTCCTGCCGCTTGTGAAAAACGGCCTCGGCATCGCCTTTGTGCCGGATGTTCTGCTCCCCGCCCCCGGCATCGAGCGCCTGCACCTGCGCGAGAGCCTGCCGGAGCGGGCCGTCTGCCTCATCCGCCGCACGGACCGGCCCCGCAGCGTCGCGGCCGCCGCGCTCGAAACGATGCTTCTTTCGCTGCAGAACAAGTAAAATGATCCTGACGATCCACAGGGGCCTGTGGATCGTCAGGATCTGTTATTTGATGTTATACTCCCTCGACCGTGCCGGCGTTCTTTGCCTCGAGCACACGGATGGCGTGATACAGGAACTCGTTATACGGCGTGGGGACGCCATATTCCTTGCCAAGGCGGATGACCGCACCGGCAAAGATATCGACCTCCGTTTTGCGCCCGGCCAGAATGTCCTGCAGCGTGGAGGGCTTGTTGCGCGGCGGAACGGCCTTGATGACATCCAGATGGTCGCGTGCATAGTTCGTCTCGATGGGGATGCCCTTCTTCTGCGCGATCTCGATGACCTCGGCCGCGACCATGATGCGCAGCGCCTCGGCGTCCTCGCAGCTGCCCCACGCGCCGTACGGCAGGTCGAGCACGGCAGCGACCTGATTTTCGCTGACGTTGCAGGCAAATTTCTCCCAGATGGCCAGCAGCATATCCGGGCGGATCTGATAGCGGATGCCCGCACCGTCAAACAGTGCCTTGAGACGCAGCACGCGCTCAGACAGGTTCGCGGGATCGTTCTTCTTCTCGCCGTACTCCACATAGAACGCGGCGTTCGGGTCGAACGAAACGGTGTTTCCGACCTTGACGCTGCTGATGCGCATCAGGGAATAGACAATATTCTCCCAGCCGTAGGTCTTCGCCACAACCTCCTCGCTCTCCACGCCGTTGAGCGGCGAAAGGATGAGCGTCTCCGGGCCGATCTGCGCCCGCACGTCCTCGATGGCCTGCTGCAAGCCGGACATCTTCGTGGCAAAGATCACCAGATCGGCAGGCTCGCCCTCACCCGGCTCCACAACGTGGTAGTATTCCTGCTTGCCGTTGATGACAAGGCCCTCGCGGCGGATCCGCTCCGCGCGCGCACCGCCTGCGATGACGCGCAGATCGTCGCCGAGCATCGGCTGCAGCCTGTCCGCAAAATATGCGCCGATGGCTCCGAGGCCGACCAGCGCGACTGTTTTGATCTCCTTCATGGCAGTGTCTCCTTTGCAGTAGCTGCGCAGACCTCATCGCACAGCCGATATCTTGGATATTTTACCACAAATTGGCACATATTTCCACAGGATTTTTTATGTTTCCGGCAGACGGCCGAGCAGCGCAGGCCCATGCTCCCGCAGCCATGCGCGCTGCGCGGCATAGTCCGGCAAACATGATGCGACCTCGCGCCAGAACGCGGCGCTGTGGTTCATCTGCTTTCGGTGGCACAGCTCATGCACGGCGACATACTCGCGTACCTCCGGCGGGGCCAGCATCAGAAGGCAGTTGAAGCTCAGGCTCCCGCGGGCGGAGCAGCTGCCCCAGCGGGTGCGCTGCGCGCGGATCGTGATCCCGGCAAAGTCGACGCCCATCCGGGCCGCAAGGCGCGTCACGCGCTCCGTCAGGTCGGCCTGCGCCGCGGTGCGGAGCCGCTGCAGCTCCGCTTCGCTCAGGATGCCCGCCCGCTGCGCGGCCCGGCTCCCCGCTCTGGCGCGGGCCACGGCTGTCTCGAGCCATGCCGCATGCTGCTCGGCAAAGGCATGGATATCCCGCTCCGGCAGGCGCAGGGGCGCGCGGGCAACGATCTCGCCCGTCGGCAGGACCTGCAGCGCCAGCGTTTTCCGGCGGCTGCGGACGATCCGCAGCTCCGTCACGGCCGCACCGCCTGCCAGACGCGCAGGGCCAGCGCCGCACTGCCGACATGATAGCCGCTGACGGCATAGGCCGCCGTGAGCGGGCCACGCAGCACAACGAGCAGCGGCAGCTTGCCCGCCTCGGCAAACGTCTGCCGCGCGGCAGTCTCCGCCGTGCGCGCATCGCCGTCCAGCAAGACAGGGACATCCGGGTTCTTTTCGCAGAAGCGACGCAGGGTCTCATTGCGCAGGGAACCGGCATCCGGAACGAGCAGCGTCAGCGGCAAGCCCTGCAGGTCCTCGTCCAGAAGCTCGCGCAGCAGGTGCTCCGTCGGCTCCTGCCCGGGCGCGAGCCACGCCAGCAGGCCGCCGCGGGCCGTGAGCGCCGCACCGGAGACCGGCTCGCCCGCCATCGTCCGCGCGGAAAAGAAGTCCTCCATCGCATGGCTGCCCAGCATCTCAGAAAGGGCCGCATGGGCTCGCTCCAGACAGATCGTGCGCCGTTCGCCCGCCGCAAGGGAAAAATGCAGCCGCAGCACGCGCTGGTCGCCGTTTGGAAGCCGGTTCGTCGTGAGCAGGCAGTAGTCCCCCGGCGCAGCGGAGAATGTCAGGCCGTCCGCCGAAGGCCAGAGCAGGCGCGCACCGTCCGGCGTCAGGGCAGAAAGGGAAAAGTCCACGCCGCAGGCCCATTTTTCACCCGCGGGGCAGATCAGAACGACCGTTCCGCGCGTGTTGCGGCCCTCCGTGCGCTTCCAGACGCCGTTCTGCCAATATTCGGCCGCACCGTCCTCCGGCGCAAGCCGGGCCGGGACGCCGAGCGCGCGGCAGAGCGCCGCAAACAGGACGCGCTTTGCCTCCGGCGAAGCCTGCCGCAGCGTCAGCGCCGCCAGCGGAGATGGGCTGAGCACGGACGGCTCGATCGTCTCCATGAGCCATGCCCAGAGTGCCGCCGGGTCCCTGCGAAACACAGCGCTCCGTTCCTCCGAAAAATATGTAGTCAACTCCCGCCGCTGCGGCAGAAGCTGCTCATATCCGACGCGCGGACAGAGCAAAAAGGCCGCCCAGATGCCTTCCGGCACGCCGTCCGGCCGGGGCGTGTGCGCCCATGTATCGCGCAGGACATCCGGCGCGATATCGAGCAGGTCCTTCGGTAAAAGTGTGCGCAAAAGGGGCAGTGCCTCCGGCTCCTCCCGCAGAAAGGCCGCCAGCTGTGCCGCATGGCCCGCGCCCGCGCGCAGCAGCGCCGTCTCCTCCGGCGGCAGGCCCTGCGCGTCCGCCTCGTCCAGCCGGGCCTCGCGGCGCTGCGTCCACGCCTCGTGCGCCTGCCGGAGCCACCGCTCCTGCAGGTCCCGCTGCGCCTCCGTCGGAACGGTCCCGCGCACGGCTCCTCCGCGGGGTGCCGTCAGCTCGATCGGCTCCCAGCGATCCGGCGCGGGAGCGCGCTTCCCGAGAGTCAGCACGACCGGCCCCGTCTCCTCCGGGGAGACGAAGGCCTCACAGCACAGGCCGTCCCGCCGTGCCAGCAGCCGCAGACTGCCAAGGCCGCATGTGAGGGCCGCCATGCCGGACGCATCGGTCTGCACCGTTGCCGCGGGATACCATTCACAATTATTCAGAATACAAAAATCGACATCGGCCCCCGCCGCAGACATACCGTTTTCGTCCGTCACGCGGACGGTCAGGCGGCGCACATCAGCATAGCGGGCCGTTTCGTTGCAATAGACCACATCGCCCTCGCGGCCGATGAGATCTGCACCCGGCTCCGGCTCGCCGAAGCAGCGGCTGTGCACCAGAACGGCGCGTCCGGCCGCGCTGTTGAACCAGCCGCGGTCCAGCACAGCCTCCGGCTCACAGGCCCCGAGGAAGTGCCATGCGCCGCCGCACCGGACCTCGACCCACGCGTGGTTGTCGTCGCAGTGTGCCCAGCGCGGCACATAGACCTGCCGCGCCGCAAAGCCGCAGGCGCGCAGGACATTCACCGCAAACATGGACTCCTCACCGCAGCGGCCGAAGCCCGCGCGGAGCACGGCCAGCGCGCTGCGCGTGCGCTCGTCCGTCGGCTGATAGGCCACATGCTCCGCGCACCAGCGGTTGATCTCCAGAATGGCGGCCTCCTCCGGAAGGCCGCGCAGCCGCTCGGCAAGCGCGGCATAGAACACGGGGCGGCAGTCGCACAGTGCCTCGTTATTGACGCGCGGATGCAGCACATAGGCAAGAAACAGCGGCTCCGGCAGGGCGCGCGTCCACGAAACGTTCTCCCGCAGGTATCGCGCATGCGCCGCGCAGGAGAAAAACACCTCCGGCGGCGTATCGAGCCAGTCGCCGGCAGGGCTTTCCGCATAGCAGAGCCGGGCCAGCCGCGCTGTCTCGTCCGGCAATGCCTGCAGAAGGCCGGGAAGCTGCCAGAGCCCCGTCCGGGCGAGCTTTTCCAAAAATACCGCTTCCCGATCCGTCATACCTGCGCTCCCGGCGTTCCGAGGGCGTGCACCGCCTCGGCGCATGCGCGGAACTCCGCCTCGTCCGTCAGCCAAAGCTCATACTCCGAAAGGGACGGCAGGCCCATGGACACGCCCTCCTTGCGGTAGCGCATGCCGCTGTCCACGCTGCCCTTGCGGCCCGTGGTGTGGAAGGTCGTGATGCCGGTCTGGGCGGCGATCCCGGCGATGTTCGTGCGCTTCACGCCGCAGCCCGCCATCAGGTCGATGCGCCCTGCCGCCTGCCCGTTCAGCTTTGCCAGAAGCGGCGCGCCGAGGGCGGCGTTGGCCGCCTGCCCGGAGGACAGGATCGTCCGGCAGCCAAAGGAAACGGCGTCCTCCAGCGCCCGGAACGGGTCGCGCGTCATGTCGAACGCGCGGTGGAGCGTGACCTCCATCTGCCCTGCGCAGGCCATCATGCGGCGCATCTGCGCAAGGTCCAGCTCGCCGTCCGGCGTGAGCGCGCCGATGACGACGCCGTTCGCGCCGAGGTCGCGGAAGGCCGCGATCTCCTCGCACATCTCCTCCAGCTCCGGCTCGGTATAGAGAAAATCGCCGAAGCGCGGGCGGATAAGGACGTTGATGGGCACGCCGCTGCCGCGCTGCACCTGCCGGAACAGGGCATGCGTCGGCGTTGTGCCGCCGATGACCAGATGGGCGCACAGCTCCAGCCGGTCCGCACCGGCGCGGCTTGCCGCCATGGCAGAGGCATAGGAATCCACACATGCCTCGATCAGGGGTCGTTTCATTTTGCTTCCTCCTTTATTTCTGCCAGCCCGCAGGCCAGATGGAACAGGGTGCTCACGGCCGTTCCGGTCGCGCCGGGGACCTGATGCTCCCAGACATAGCCCTTGTTGTCCGCCGTGCCTGCGATGTCCAGATGCAGCCACGGCAGACCCTCGGTAAAGTGCCGCAGGAACAGCCCGGCCGTGATCGCGCCGCAGCCGTCGCGGCTCGTGTTGCGCACGTCGCCGAGGTCGCCGCGGATGAGCTTTTCATATTCCGGGAAGTCCGGCATACGCCAGAAGCGCTCGCCGGAGTGGGCGGCGGCCCGCTCGAGCGCGGCATACCAGCCGTCGTCGCTCGCCATAACGCCCGTGGCCACATAGCCGAGCATGGCGCAGATCGCGCCCGTCAGCGTGGCGGCGTCCACAAGGCGCGTGCAGCCCTCCTTCCGGATGGCCCACGTCAGGCCGTCGGCCAGAATGAGGCGGCCCTCGGCGTCTGCATTGAATACCTCGATGGTCTTGCCGGACAACGAGCCGATCAGGTCCCCCGGCAGCAGGCTCGTCGTGGAGATGCGGTTCTCGCAGCACGGCACGACGGCCGTGACGTTCACAGGCAGCCCGGCCGCCGCAATGGCGCGCACGGCAGCGGCCACGGCAGCGCCGCCCGCCATATCGCCCTTGATGCCCGCCATGGAGCCGCTGGATTTCAGATTATAGCCGCCGGAATCCACCGTCACGCCCTTGCCGACAAGGCCGAGGCGCTCCACCGAATCCGGCGCGCCCGTATAGCGCAGCACAGCGAGCACCGGCGGGTGGCCGCTGCTGTCGCCCACGGCGAGGAAGGCCTCCAGCCCCAGCTCGTGCAGGGTGCCACGGTCATAGCACTGCGTCTCGACCGGCAGACCCGCGCACTGCTCCGTCAGCGCGGTGGCAAGCCGCTCCGGCGTGAGCAGATTGGCAGGGCGGTTCACAAGACTGCGCGTGCGGAGGATGGACTCCGCCAGCGTCCAGCCGAGCTGCAGGTCCTGCTCCTGCCAGCCCTCGCCGGAGGCATAGCAGGCAAATTCCGGCTCCCACTGATCGGAGAGCGTATATTTCATCTGATAAGCGCCGCCGCAGATGCCCTCGGCCGCAGCCAGAAGGCCGTCGCGGCCCAGCTCGGCCGCCGCGCTCAGGTCGAACACGGCGCTTTTCGCCCCGCTCGCCTGCACAGTCTTTGCAGCCTTTCCATAAACTTCCTTGCAGGCGAGGACCGACCAGCTCTCGCCGCGGCCCACGGTGATCTGCTCGCTGCCGTCCGGCAGGATGCGGTCGTGCAGCTTCAGATAGTCGCCGGGCTCCGGCGTCACGCGCAGGCCGACCGGCTCGTTGTGATAGCGCTGGATCATGGATCATTCTCCTTTAATAATTAATAATATAAAATATCAGAAAACCCGGAGAAAACGCTCCGGGTCAGACTGTCAAAAAACCTGCCCAGCCGAAAGTTCCGGAGGGAAGAAAAGTGTGAAAGGAAACCGTCAGGGTGTCCTTTCGCGTCAAATAACCCGCCGCAGCGGCAGAATTGCAAAATCATGCTGCAAAATTTGATTTTGCAATTCTGAAAGCAGCTTGGCGGAAATGTCCGAAAGGACATTTTAACAAGCTGATTTTGAATTTACCATAGGAGAAGAACCATGAGCCAGAAATCTGCCATGATCACGATCGTGGGGCGGCCGAACGTCGGTAAATCGACGCTCATCAACCACCTCGTGGGCGAAAAGATCGCCATTGTTTCCCACAAGCCGCAGACGACGCGCAACCGGATCTGCGGCATCGTCACGCACGATGACACGCAGCTCGTGTTCGTCGACACGCCGGGCTTCCACAAGCCGCGCACGCGCCTCGGCGACTATATGAACAATGTCGTGCACGACTCCGTCGCCGACGTGGATGCCGCGCTGCTGCTCGTCGAGCCCATCGCGCACATCGGCCCACAGGAGGAAGAGCTGCTCGGCCAGCTCCGCGCCGCGCATGCGCCGGTCATCCTCGTTATCAACAAGATCGACACGGTCGAGAAGGAGAATCTGCTTGCCGTCATCGCGGCCTATGCCGCAAAGTTCGAGTTTGACGCCGTCGTTCCGGTGTCTGCGAAGTTCGGCGACGGTATCCCCGACCTGCTGCGGGAGTGCGCCCGCCACGCGGCCGACAGCCCGTTCCTGTTCCCGGACGATATGACGACGGACCAGCCGGAGCGGCAGGTCATGGCGGAGATCATCCGCGAAAAGCTGCTGTGGAACCTCGAGCGTGAAATTCCGCACGGCACGGCCGTGGAGATCACGAAATTTTCGGAGCGCGACAGCGGCGTCATCGACATCGACGCGACGATCTACTGCGAGAAGGCCAGCCACAAGGGCATCATCATCGGCAAGAACGGCTCCATGCTGAAAAAGATCAGCACAGAGGCGCGCGAGGACTGCGAGCGCTTTATGGGCACGAAGGTCTTTTTGCAGACGTGGGTCAAGGTCAAGGAGAACTGGCGCGACAGTCAGACCATGATCCGCAACTTCGGCTACGAATAATTGCGCAAAGCAGGCTTATCCTAAGGACAGCCCGTTTGCAAAACGGAGCACCGATGACAGGAGGCCTGCTGCATGACGAGAGAACAGCTTTGGAGCATATTTTGGGAGACGGGCGCACCGGAGGCGTGGCTGCTGTATCGGCAGGAGCCGGCGCGCGGCGAGGCCTCGGCGGGGCGGTGAGCCGTCCCGCAAAGCCCGGCAGGAGGTCGGAGCATGTACATCAAAACAGACGGCATCGTCCTGCGCGAGGTCGCCTATCAGGACAGTGACAAGCTGCTGACCGTGCTGACACGCGAATACGGCAAGCTGACTGTGCGGGCGCGCGGCGTCCGCAGCAGCCGCAGCCGCAGCAAGGCGGCCTGCCAGCTGCTGGCCTATTCCGAGTTCACGCTGCTCGAGCGCGGCGGGCGCTATGTCGTCACAGAGGCCACGGCAAAGGAGATGTTTCCGGAGCTGCGGAACGATCTGGAGCTTTTGTCGCTGGCGTCCTATTTTGCGCAGGCCGCGGACGTGCTCAGCCCGGAGGGCGAGGAGAATCCGCCGTTCGTATCACTGCTGCTCAACGCTCTCTATGCGCTCGGCAGGCTCGGCCTGCCGCAGAAGCTCGTCAAGGCGGTCTTTGAGCTGCGCGCCATGTGCCTGAGCGGCTATGAGCCGGACCTGCGCGGCTGTGCCGTGTGCGGAGCGCCGGAGCCGGACCGCTTCAATATCTCACAGGGCGTGCTGCAGTGCGCTGCCTGCCGCACGGAGGGAGAGAACGACATCCGTCTTCCCATGAGTGCCGGGACGCGCGCCGCCCTGCGTTATCTGGACTCCGCGCCATCTTCGCGCGTATTCTCGTTCCGACTTGCGGAGCCGTCGCTCTCCGAGCTGGGGCAGATCACGGAGAGCTATCTCTGCACGCGGCTGGAGCGCGGCTTTTCCACGCTGGATTTCTATAAATCTCTATTTCTTTGAATCCATATCTGAGGTATCTGTACCATGACAGAACTGTACGAAAAATCCCTGCGCAAGCTCGAGCTGGACAACGTTCTGGCTCAGCTTGCAGACTGCGCGAACTCCGAGGACGGCAAGGACCGCTGCCGCGCCCTGCTGCCGCTGGACGATGCAGAGGAGATCCGCCTGCTCCAGCAGCAGACGACGGCGGCCTGCGGCATGATCGTCCGCAAGGGCGCGCCGGGCTTCCATGAGCTCAAGCCCGTGGCAGCCAGCCTCGAGCGTGCTGACCGCGGCGGCTGCCTGACGCCGGTGGAGCTGCTGCGCATTGCGGGTGTGCTGCGCTGCATCCGCAATGTCAAGGCCTATTACAGCGAGGACGGCGAGCCGACCGTGCTGGACGTCTACTTCCAGGAGCTTTCGCCGAATCGCTATCTTGAGGAGAAGATCACGAATTCCATTCTCTCCGAGGAGGAGATCGCTGACGCGGCCAGCAGCGAGCTGGCGGATATCCGCCGCCATATGCGCATCCAGAGCGCAAAGGTCAAGGATTCGCTGCAGAAGATCATCTCCTCGCCGAGCTTTTCCAAGTATCTGCGTGACCCGATCATCACGCTGCGCGGCGACCGCTATGTCGTGCCGGTCAAGAGCGAATACAAGAGCGAAATTCCCGGCCTGGTCCACGATGTGTCCTCGACGGGCAGCACGTTCTTCATCGAGCCGATGTCCGCCGTCAATGCGAACAACGCCCTGCGTGAGCTGCTGATCCGCGAGAAAAAGGAGATCGAACGCATTCTGGCCGCACTGTCGGCCGAGGCGGCCTCGTTCCGCGAGGGCATCTGCCACAGCTATGAGATGCTCGTGCAGCTCGACTGCATCTTTGCACGCGCGCGCCTGTCGCACAAGATGGACGGCATGGAGCCGGAGATCCGCACGAACGCCAGTCTGGAGCTCGTGCGGGCGCGGCATCCGCTCATCGACCGCAAGAAGGTCGTTCCCGTCTCGCTGCGGCTCGGCTCGGATTTCGACACGCTCATCATCACCGGCCCGAACACCGGCGGCAAGACCGTCACGCTCAAGACCATCGGCCTTCTGACACTGATGGCGGAGTGCGGCCTGCATATCCCGGCCGACCACGGCAGCGCCATCTCCGTCTTCCGGCAGGTTCTGGCGGACATCGGCGACGAGCAGTCCATCGAGCAGTCGCTGTCCACCTTCTCCGCCCACATGAAGAATATCGTCGACATCGTTGCCGGCTGTGACCGCGACACGCTTGTGCTGTTTGACGAGCTGGGCGCGGGCACGGACCCGGCCGAGGGTGCGGCGCTTGCCAATGCGCTCATCGAGTTCTGCCGCCAGTGCGGCAGCCGCGTGGCTGCCACGACGCACTATGCCGAGCTGAAGCTCTATGCCATGCGCACGGAGGGCGTCATGAACGCCTCGTGCGAGTTCGACGTGGAGACGCTGCGGCCGACCTACCGCCTGCTCATCGGCATCCCCGGCAAATCGAACGCCTTCGCCATTTCCCGCCGCCTCGGCCTGCCGGAGCCGATCATCGACAAGGCAAAGAGCCTTGTGAACGAAAACGACCGCAACTTTGAGGACGTCCTGAACCAGCTCGAGCAGCAGCGCCAGCAGATGGAGGCCGCCAAGCTCGAGGCCGAGCGCCTGCGCCAGGAAACGGAGCAGATGAAGGAGAAGTCCGAGGCCTATTATGCCGAGATCAAGCGCGAGCGCGAAAAAGCCGTGCGTGCGGCCCGCGCCGAGGCGCAGAGCATCATCGACGATGCCCGCCGCACCTCGAACGAGGTCGCAGACGAGCTGAAGCAGCTGCGCAAGCAGCTGCGGGAAAACGCGGACGTGCAGGGCTCGAACGCGAAGCAGACCGAGCTGCGCCGCAGGCTCAACGAGGCAGAGGACCGCCTTGCCGGGCATGACGACGCGCCGAAGTCCCGCCCGCAGGCCGCGCGTGCCATCCGCGTCGGCGACACAGTCGAGCTTATCCGCTTCGGTACCCGCGCAAGCGTGCTGGCCATTAACAAGGACGGCTCTTATCTGCTGCAGGCCGGGATCATGAAGGTCACGGCGCAGCCGGACGAGGTATATCTCATTGAGGAGACGAAGCAGCAGGCCAAGAAGATCATCGAGCGCAGCCAGCGCGCCTTCCGCAGCGCGGGCGCCTCAACGGAGCTGGACCTGCGCGGCATGTCGGCTGACGAGGCCATTGCTACGCTGGATATCTTCCTCGATAACGCCATGATGGCCAATCTCGCCTCCGTGCGTATCATCCACGGCAAGGGCACGGGCGTCCTGCGCAAGGCCGTGCAGGACGAGCTGAAGCGCAATCGCTGCGTGAAGCGCTACCGCCTCGGCGTCTACGGCGAGGGCGAGGACGGTGTGACCATCGCCGAGCTGGCCTGACGGGAAATCCCGGCAAACTTGAGAAAACAGTTGACAAATACCCCTGTTTTGTTATATTCTAAGAGAAGCATATCACCTCGCGCAGCCTCAAATTTGAAGGAGTGACACAGGATGTATACAGAAAAATCGGTGGTCAAGTGTGAGTCTGGTCTGCACAACAGACAGGCTACGTTTTTCATTCAGAAGGCCAATGAATTCCGTTCCAGCATCTGGATCGAGGTCGACGACCGGAAGATCAATGCCAAGAGCCTGCTGGGCGTACTCTCCATGGCCATCACCACGGGCACGGAGGTCACGCTGATCGCCGAAGGCCCGGACGAGGAAGCGGCAGTCAAGACGCTGGCGCAGATGCTCGTCAAGGATATTTTCTGATCCGCTCAACATGAACGGCTGCCCCAAACGCACGGAATCGGCGGCGTTTGGGGCAGCTTTCTCGTCAGAATGGAGCAAGCATGACCCGTGAGGAATTGAAGCAGGCCGCGCTGTCGCTGCCCTATGAGCCGGGCGTTTATCTGATGAAAAACGCCGCCGGGACCGTGATCTACGTCGGCAAGGCAAAAAAACTGAAAAACCGCGTCAGCCAGTATTTTCAGGATACGGCGGCGCACAATGCAAAAACGCGCAAAATGGTGTCGAATGTCGATCATTTTGAGACGATCGCCGCCGCGACGGAGTTCGAGGCGCTCGTGCTCGAATGCTCGCTCATCAAGCACTATATGCCGAAATACAACATCCTGCTCAAGGACGACAAGGGCTATCCCTACCTGCGCGTCGATCTGCGCGAGGCCTATCCCGTCATCACGCTGGCCACGCGCGTCACGGACGACGGCGCGCGCTATTTCGGCCCCTACGGCAGCCGAGGGCGCACACAGCAGGTCATCGACGCCCTGCGTACGACGTTCCGCCTGCCGGGCTGCTCCAAGAAATTCCCACGCGATATCGGCAAGGAGCGGCCCTGCCTGAATTATCAGATGGACCGCTGCGATGGGTGGTGCAGGCCCTGCATGCAGCAGGCGGACTATCACGCGCGGCTGGAGCAGGCCGTCCTCCTGCTTGAGGGCAAGCACCAGAGCCTGTGTCAGGAGCTGCAGGAGAAGATGGAGACTGCAGCCGAGGAGCTGCGCTTTGAGCGCGCGGCGGAATACCGCGACCGTCTGCGCGCCATTGAGCTGCTCGGGCAGAAGCAGCTCGTCACGGCGGGCACGATGGCGGACACCGACGTCATCGGCTGGTACCAGACGGAGGCGAAGGCCTGCTTTGCAGTGCTGCACTTTATCAAGGGCAATCTGATGGATAAGGACTATGAGGTCCTGCCTGTGCCGGAGGAGCCGGACGACGCGCTGTCGTCGCTCGTCAAGCAGTACTATCTGACGCGCAAGGCCGCGCCGCGCCGCATTTTCCTCCCGGCGGAGATGGACGATGCCGCGCTGTTCGAGGAGCTTCTGCTGCAGGAGCTCGGCAAGCATGTGCTCATCCGCACGCCGCAGCGCGGCTACGGCCGCAGGCTCGTGGAGCTGGCGGAGAAAAACGCTCGCGAGGAGGCCGAGCGCGCTACCTCAAAGGCAGAGCGCCTGAGCGGCACGCTCGTGCTGCTGCAGGGCATGCTCGGTCTGCATAAGCCGCCACGCCGCCTCGAGGCCTATGATATCTCGAATATTGCGGGGACGGATATCGTCGCCTCCATGACAGTCTTCGAGGACGGCAAGCCGAAAAAGAGCGATTACAAGCGCTTTCAGGTGCGCGGCCTGACGGATCAGGACGACTACGCCTCCATGCGGCAGGTACTCTGCCGCCGCTTCCGCCATTATCTCGACGGCGACAGCGGCTTTGCTGAGCGGCCGGACGCCCTGCTCATCGACGGCGGCGCCGTGCATGCCGAAACGGTCCGCGCCGCCCTGTCCGAAATGGGCGTGTTTCTGCCGATCTTCGGCATGGTCAAGGACAACCGCCACCGTACGCGCGCCCTTGTTACGCCGGACGGGCAGGAGATCAGCATCCAGAGCAACCCGGCAGTGTTCGCCCTCATCGGGCGCATCCAGGAGGAGACGCACCGCTTCGCCATTACCTATCAGCGCACCCTGCGCAGCCGCCATGTGCGCGGCTCGCAGCTCGACGCCATCCCCGGCATCGGGGAAAAGCGCCGCAATCAGCTCCTGCGCCGCTTCCGCTCGCTCGCGGCCATCCGTGCCGCCAGCCGGGAGGAGCTGCAGGAGGTGCTGCCCGCGCCGCAGGCGCAGGCGGTCTACGACCATTTTCACGGACAGGAGCAAACACAGCCATGAGAGTTATCACCGGAACGGCGCGCGGCACAAAGCTGAAAACGCCGGAGGGCATGCTCACGCGCCCAACGACGGACCGCGTGAAGGAAGCCCTGTTCAACATCATCCAGTTCGACATCGCGGGCGACGTACTCGACCTGTTCGCCGGAACGGGCCAGCTCGGCATCGAGGCGCTCAGCCGCGGGGCCTCGCGCGCCGTTTTTGTCGACCACCGGCAGTATGCCGCTGCCCTCGTGCGCGAGAATCTGCGCCGCACGCATTTTGAAGACAGGGGAGAGGTCGTGTGCGCGGATTTCACACAGTATCTTGCGCGGTGCAGGCGGAAATTCCGCCTGATCTTCCTCGACCCGCCCTATGCAGAAAAATCCCTCGAAACGGCGATTCAGCGCCTATCGGAAATTGACATTTTGTCGGATGGTGGTATAATTATCACAGAAAGACCCCTCGGCAAACCGCTTGCAGAGGAATTTCCGGGCTTGACCCGCTCAAAAGACTATCATTACGGAAAAACGACCATCACCCTGCTCCGCAAGACCGGGGCGGGCGGCGGCAACGATTAGGAGGCAATATCATGAACGAACACGGCATTGAAGAATTGATCGGCACCCTGTATGAAATGGTGCAGGACGCACGCTCCGTGCCGTTCAGCAGCGATAAGTGCGCTGTTGAGCGCGAAAAGGTCCTCGACCTGCTCGACGAGATCAGCAACCAGCTCCCCGGCGAGCTGAAGCAGGCAAAGACCATCGTGGACTCCCGCAGCGAGCTCATTACGAACGCAAAGCGCGAGGCCGAGAATATCATGAAGTCCGCGCAGGCACAGGCCCGCCAGCTCGTCTCGCAGGAGGCCATCTATCTCGAGGCCAAGAATCAGGCCAACGATATGGTGCGCGCCGCGCAGGATAAGATCAAGGAGCTCAAGAAGGTCACGAACGACTACGTCGACGATTCCCTGCGCCGCACGGAGGAGGCCGTCGCCGAGGCTCTGAGCGAGATCCGCAATTCCCGCTCGAAGTTCCGCGCCCTCGTCAATCCGCAGGCCAAGAACAACTCCGCGATCATCGAAGACGTGTAAACCGGCGCCATGAGCCGGAACCGTATTCTCATTACCGCCGTCGCGGCTGCGCTCCTTGTGGTCTGCGGCATCGGCATTTTCTTCGCATCCAACCGCGACCATGCGGCAGAGCGCGCCGACGAGTGGACCATGCAGGGCATGACCCTCGCACCGGACGGCTCGGCCACGCCGTGCACCGTGCGCATCGCGGGCACGTCCCGCTCCTATTTGCTCGGCGGCAGAGTCGGCGCGTTCGAGACGGGGACGGACGGCGGTATCTATGTCGACGGTACGCGCGTCTGCTCCGGCGTTATCCTGCCGGACGACGCCTTTGACCCGTGGCTCACGATGCAGGCGGATACCGATCCGTTCTGGATCGCAGCCGACGGCAGCACGCTCGTCCTGCCGCTTCCCGGCATGCAGTCGCTCGTCGTCGCTCCGGCAGAGTCAGAGCAGGCGGCGCAGGAGCTTTTACAGTCGCTGCAGGAAGCGCTCCCGGATGAGACAAAAAACGCGATCTCCCCTTATCTCAAGTCTCAAGTGACCCGTGGTTAACGATTACCCGTTTTATGCTGAAAGGGAAGGTGCTATATGAAAACCGCAGAAAACAGAAAGCATGCAGCTGCCATTGCCGCAGCCTGTATTGCGCTTGCCGCGCTCGTGGTTCTCGGGACCGTGATCATTTCGTATTGGAACACGCCGATTGCAAAGACGGAAAGCCGGACGATGCAGGCGATCGCTCTGCAGGAGGATGGCTCCGCGGAGCCTTGTACCGTCCTCATCAGCGGCATTTCGTATCACTACCTTTTCCGGAATCACGCGGATTCCTTTGAGGCAAACGATCCGGGCGGCGTATTCGTAAACGGCAGCCGCATCATGGACAGCCTGATCCTGCCGTCG
>ERZ835541.840-NODE-840-length-34701-cov-29.071697_pt1 | contig 34701 bp, 31 predicted proteins | sample MGYA00519945_ERZ835541 | MGnify/ENA primary metagenome ERZ835541 (study PRJEB31850, sample SAMEA3708780) | human gut metagenome | biome: human gut; feature: human-associated habitat; material: faeces | place: China | collected 2014 ...
AATCCATTTAATTTATTTTTAAAAGAAGTGTCGCACTTGGATTGACAATTCATCAGATAAAAAAACTGCACTTTAAAGGCTTTTTACCTTTAAAGTGCAGTTTTAAATAAAAATTATTTTTTAGAATTTAAATGTTACATTAGCAAGCCATTTATTAGCTGTTGTGGAATCACTATCTTGATATTCATAGCTGATACCATAAGCAATTTTATCACTTTCTGCTTCAACACCTAATTTATCTAGTAATTATCTTTAATTTGCCAATAAAAAAATAGTAGATACATTTGTACTTGCTATTTTTATTTAGACTATATTTAAATATTTTCCAAGTTTTTCTGTTTAGTTTCTACACCTAAAGCAAATACTGCTACAGCAATAATGATAAATACACTAGCAAACATATAGAAAACAGTATGCATATCTCTTCCAGCTTCTATCATCATACCTACAACAAGTGGAGCAGCCATACCACCGATACGACCGACACCTGCTGCCCAACCACTGCCCATAGCACGGATAGCTGTTGGATAAAGTTCTGGTGTATAAGTATAAACAACACCCCATGCACCAAGATTAAAGAAGGACATCACACAGCCCCAGAAGATAATCAATTCTGCACTTTGAGCTTGTCCGAAGAAATAACTTGCTACACCACTCATACATAAAAATAAAGATAATGTATATTTTCTGCCTAATTTATCCACCAGCCATGCCGCACAGAAATATCCAGGAAGCTGAGCAAAGGTAATTAAAAGCACATATTCAAAAGTTTTTACAAAGGCAAAACCTTGCTGATAAACGATAGCAGGCAGCCATGTAAAAATTCCATAATAACTATAAACAATACCAAACCATACAATCCAAAGCATGATTGTTCTTGCTAAATATTTACCAGACCATAAATCTTTTAATTTTGGTTTTTCTGTAGGTGTATCATCAGTTGTTACTTTTAAATCGCCTTTATATTTAACACCAAGACGCATTTCCAAATCATCTACAATTTTTTGAGCTTCTTCTACTTTGCCTTTAGATAATAAATATCTTACAGATTCAGGCATATGCAAACGAATGAAAAATACATAAATAGCAGGTAAAGCACCAATGATAAAAGCATAATGCCAACCATAAACAGGAATGAATAAGTAAGCGATACAAGCAGCTGCTATCCAGCCCACGCCCCAGAAGCTTTCTAATAAGACGATAAATCTACCACGTAAATTTGTTGGTGCATATTCAGACATAAGTGTTGCAGCTACAGGAAGTTCACCGCCTAGACCAAAACCAACGAAGAAGCGGAAAATCAACAAGGATTCATAACTCCATGAAACTGCACAAAGTCCTGTGGCTATACTGTACAAAATTACTGTTGCGGAAAATACAGCTTTACGACCGAATTTATCAGCGATAGAGCCTGCAATTACTGCCCCTATTGCCATACCCACAAGACCAATAGAGCCGATAGCCCCCATCTGTCCAGCGGACAAGCCCCATTCTTTACCAAGTACAGGTAATACAAAGGCGATAAGCCCTGTATCCATTGCATCAAATAACCAACCAAGACCTGTGATAACTAATAATTTATAATGGAAACTACCTACTGGCAAAGCTTCCAATCTTTGTAATAACATTATTTACACTCCTTAATTTATAATCAAATTCTATGCAAATGTTTTAACGATAAATCTAAAATTGGTGCTGAATGAGTCAATGCACCGCTAGAAATGAAGTCCACACCGATTTTAGCTAATGCTTGTATATTTTCTTTAGTTACATTTCCAGAACATTCAGTTTGAGCTTTTCCGTCTATGAGTTTTATGGCTTCTTCCATCATATCTATGCTCATATTGTCAAGCATGATGATATCTGCTCTGGCTTCTAGAGCTTCTTTTACCATATCTAAATTTTCTGTTTCAACTTCTATTTTGCGTACAAATGGAGCATATGCTCTAGCTAATTCTATAGCTTTTTTTACACTGCCAGCAGCTCCAATATGATTATCTTTTAATAAGATACCATCAGATAGATTATAACGATGATTATTTCCTCCACCTACTGTAACAGCATATTTTTCAAAAATACGCATATTCGGTGTGGTCTTTCTCGTATCTAATAATTTTGTTTTACTGCCTGCTAATAAATTTACTACTTGATTTGTATATGTGGCAATTCCACTCATTCTCTGCAAATAGTTTAATGCCACGCGTTCTCCTGACAATAATACTCTGATATCGCCTTTTACTTTGGCAAGTAAATCGCCTTTGTTCACTTTATCGCCATCTTTAGCCATAAATATAATTTCGGTATCTTTATCTAATAATTCAAAGGTTCTAGCAAATACATTTAAACCCGCTATTACACCTTCACCTTTGCAGATTAAATCCACTTCGCCCAAAACTTTTTCTGGCATAATGGCATTAGTTGTTACATCTTCGCTAGTAATATCTTCTTGCAATGCCATCAAGATCAATTTATCTGCATTCATTTTCATTGTTATTTCATTCATCTTGCACTTCTCACTTTATCCATTTCATTGAAAATAGCTTTTTTATATTCTTGAGCTAAGATTATTTTTTCTCTATCTATATTTTGTTGTACATTATTTGCTAATTGAGCAAAATCTATATCGTATTTTTTATGTTGTGCATTTTCACCATCATGGATTTTATTAACTGCTCTTTTGGCGAAGACCAATCCTTCTAATAATGAATTACTAGCTAATCTATTTGCTCCATGAACTCCATTACAACTTGTTTCACCAACGGCATATAGATTGTTCATTGTAGTTTTGCTGTATTTATCTACATGAATACCACCCATATAATAATGCTGTGCTGGTACAATCGGTATCCATTGTTTAGTTACATCAAAACCTTCTTCAAGACATTTTTCATAGATATGAGGAAAATGATTTAAAATCACATCTTTACCAAGAACTGTCATATCTAACCAAACATAAGGCATATTATCTTTTGCCATTTGTTTTTTGATTTCTGCTGTCATTAAATCTCTAGGCAAAACTTCATTTGCAAAACGCCTTCCATCTTTGCCATATAATTTTGCTCCTTCACCTCTTACCGATTCAGAAATTAAAAAACTTCTACCTGGTTTATTTGTATATAACGAAGTTGGATGAATTTGTACATAATCTGGATTTTCAAGTTTTATATTATGGCGAAGTGCTATCGCTATGGCATCACCTGTCAAATGAGGATAATTTGTGGAATGTTCATATAATCCACCTATACCACCACTAGCTAAAATTGTATTATCTGCTTCAATGGTCAAATACTCATCATTTTTATCCTTAACCAAAATACCAAAACAAGTATTATCTTGTTCAATTAAATCTAACATAGTGACATATTCTAAAATATGTACATTAGGTAATTTCTGTACTGCTTTTAATAAATTTCTAGTGATTTCTTTACCTGTGATATCTTCATGAAATAAAATTCTAGCTTTAGAATGACAACCTTCTCTTGTATAATTCAATTCGCCATTTGCTTGTTTAGCAAAATCTACACCATAGCCAATCAATTCATTTATGACTTCACGAGAAGAACGTATCATTATATCTACAGACTCTCTTCTATTTTCATAATGACCAGCTTTCAATGTATCTTCCATAAAACTATCATAATCATTTTCGTCCCTTAAGACACAAATACCACCTTGTGCTAAGAAAGAATCACTATTTTCTACAGCATCTTTTGTTATCATCAATATATTTTTATCAATAGGACAATGTAGTGCTGCAAATAAGCCACTAGCACCAGTACCTACAATCAATATATCTGTTTTATAATTTTGCATATTTACACCTTCATTATTTTGCTAATTCTAACATTTTTTCAAGTGGTTTCATCGCTTTGATACTTAACTCTTCATCAACTTCTACCACATATCTTTCATTCACTAAGCTATCTTTAACTTTCGTTAAAGTAACTTTTTTCATGTCATCACAATATTGTCTAGGTATTGCTGGCAAAAATAACTTATCTGGATTTTTTTGTTTCAATTCATACATAACACCATTTTCTGTACCAATGATGAACTCTTTTTCCTCAGAATTAGTGGCAAACTTTATAATTTCTGATGTACTGCCTACAAAATCAGCTAAATTCGTTACTTCTTCACTACACTCTGGATGAACTAAAAATAACGCATTTGGATGTGCTCTTTTCGTTTCAATCACTAAATTTGCACTTATTTTTCTATGTATTGGACAATAACCATCATTGCAGATAATATTCTTTTCAGGAACTTTGCTCGCTACATATGCTCCTAAGTTACCATCTGGAATGAAGAAAATATTTTTATTTGATAATTTTTTCACAATCTCAACTGCGTTAGAAGAAGTTACACAAACATCAGAGACTGCTTTTAATTCAGCTGTAGAATTTATATAACAAACTACTGCTAAGTCTTCGACTTGTTCACGCATTTTTTTTACTTTATCTACGCTTGCCATATGTGCCATAGCACAATCTGCATATCTATCTGGCAATAATACTTTCTTTTTAGGATTTAAAATTTTTGCACTTTCACCCATGAAAGATACTCCTGCAAATACGATTAAATCAGCACCAATATTTTTAGCAATTTTACTTAAATAAAACGAATCTCCTATATAATCTGCGACTTCTTGAACATCATCAGGAACATAATAATGTGCCAAAATAACAGCATTTTTTTCTTTTTTTAATTGCTCTACTTCTTCTTTTAAAGACAACATCAAGATTTCTCCTTCATGGAATATTTTTTGATATTATACATCAAATATTAATAACTGACAAGACATCAATGTATACAAATATTTTTCAATTGTCAATAAGAAGTCGTTTTTACTGCTAAACGAAACAGTGATTTTACTCGATTATGATATAATTAAGCCAATATATTTTTGATAAATTTGTGAGGTAATCTTATGTTAGAATTCATCATTGGCAGAGCAGGAAGTGGAAAAACCACAGCTTGTTTAAATACCATTAAAGAAAAATTAATCCATTCACCGACAGGGAAACCTCTAGTTATATTATTGCCTGACCATATGACTTTTGCGATTGAACGTCAATTAGCTTTAGAATTAAAAGATTATGGCGGTTTTACTAGAGCTTATGTCTTGGGCATGAGTAGACTTGCCTATCAAGTATTAATGCGTTGCGGTGGGATACTCCATCCACATCTCAATGAAATCGGCAAAGAATTATTATTATCTAGAGTTTTAAGTTCTACAAAACTCTCTATCTTAGCCAAGGCTGCTCGCCAACATCATTTCACAGCTTCTGTATCACAAATCATTGAAGAATTCAAAACTTCTGGTATCAGCGTTACTACTTTGCAAGATATTCTAACGCTTATCGATAATGATTCACTCAAACAAAAATTAAGTGATTTAACTTCTATTTACGCTGGTCTTGATGAACAGATGGCTGGTCGCTATCACGATAGCGAGGATATGATGGAACTTGCGATCAAAAAATTACCTGAATGTACATGGCTCCAAGATGCTGAAATTTGGATAGATGGTTTTGATGCTTTCAATCCTCAACATTTTCGCGTAGTTGAACAATTATTATCATTAGCTAGCGATATTCATTTGACATTATGCATCAATAATTTAAATGATATTGAACATGAAGCCCCTACTGCTTTATTTCATCGTCAATTCAATGTATTTCAACAGATAAATAATATGGCTAAAAAATTAGCTATACCTACAAAGATAACTACACTTACAAAAAATCACCGCCATAAACAACAAGATTTAGCCTTTATCGAAGAGCAATTATTTAAATTTCCTTTGACGAAAAAAAATTATACTGGCGGTCTTCAAATAGTCGAAGCACCTAATCGCCGTTTAGAATGTGAAGCTGTCGCCTGCGATATTTTGCGTCTATGTCGCGAAGAAAATTATCGCCATTATGATATCGGTATTTTAATCCGCAGTAGTGAAGATTATAGCGAATTATTACAAGCAGTCTTGAATGATTTTAATATTCCTTATTTCAGCGATAGCAAGCGACAAACTGCTCATCATCCTCTAGCTGAATTAATCCGCTCTAGCCTAGAGGCTATTTCTACATGGCAATACGAACCATTATTTCGAGCTTTTAAGACTGATTTCTTCAATGACAAATATTTACAATCACTTAAAAACCTCGAAGAAAATACAGATAAAATAGAATTAAATTTAACAGAACAAAAAGCTATCGCTCGCAAAGCCATTGATAAATTGGAAAATTATGTCTTAGCTTTTGGTATTCGCGGTCGCAATCGCTGGTGTGAAGAAAGCGATTGGCGTTTTTCTCACCATAAACAGATTGACTCTATGGGCACAAATTTGGAAGAAGAAGCTAATTTCACTGCTATAAATTTAACTAGACGCAGTTTAGTCGCTCCTTTAGAGAAGTTCTACACTGCTTGCCAAAATTCGCAGACTATCGAGGAATATACGCTTGCCCTATATGATTTTCTGCTCGATTTACAAATACCGACTCAATTGCAATTATGGGAAAAAATAGCCCAGGAACAAAATGATATTGCCCTTGCCAAAGAACATCATCAAATTTGGGATAATATCATTGAATTGATGGATCAATTAGTGCAGACATGTGGCAAGGATTATATCAATCTTGAAAATTATTTAAAATTAATCAATGATGGCTTAGATAGTATTCAGATTGCTTTGATACCACCTGGCTATGATTATGTTACACTTGCACCATTTGAACATAATACTTTAAACAATAAAAAAACTATTTATATTTTAGGTGCTAATGAAAAAATCATGCCTCGCCATAGTAAAACAGAAGGTATCTTAAGTGATGCTGAACGTTTATTGATGGCAAGTCTAGGGCTAAATATCTCTAGTGGTACAATGGAAGATAATTTTGCCGAAAGATATCTTCTCTACAAAGGCTTTTCCTTAGCTACAGATTATCTTTGGGTATCTTATGCTCTAGCCGATGGTGAAGGAGCTGGACTGAATAAATCCATCTTGATAACTAGATTGCAAAAGATTTTGCCTAAAGCAAAGTTCACAGCCATTCCTCTAGATAAGATAATCTCTTATCCAAGCGATTTTACACTAGAAGAAAATCCTTTAGATAGCTCATTTGCAATAAAAACTATGCAAGTATCTACAACAAGAAAGACACTTAGCCATTTAACTTCCGCTCTTCGCCAAGCTCGTGATGGTGAAGATTTAGCGTCATTTTGGCAAGATGTTTATAATTATCTCTTAACTGCTGACGTACCTTTATCCACGGCACTACAAAGTATTTTCGCCCAAGCACCAAAACCTGTATTGCCAGCTGATTTAGCTAGTAAATTATATACGAAACGCAAAACACTTCGTGGCAGTGTAACACGCTTTGAACAATTCTTTAATTGCCCATTCAAACATTTTGCTCATTATGCCTTAAATCTGCAAGAACGCAAAGAATTTAAATTTGCCGCTCCAGATTTAGGGATTTTACTCCATGCCATCATGCACCAATTTGGGGAAATCCTCGTGAAGCGACAAATATCATGGCAAGATGTAACTCATGAACAATGTCAACAAATCTGCAAACAAATCATCAAGACAATTGCTCCTAAATTGCAAAATGAAATTCTCTTAAGCTCCAATCGCTATAGACATCTTTTGCAAAGAATTGAGCAATTATCCATTGATTCTTTGATGCGTCTAGTGGAATTTGCCAAACACAGTGAATTTTCACCTAAAGCTCTAGAGCAGGATTTCGGTGCTAATAGCTCCATGCCTCCTTTATTATTCACAGATGAAGATAATCACAAAATAGAAATCATTGGGCAGATTGACCGCATTGATTTTAATGATAATTATTATCTAGTCATTGACTATAAATCAGGCAATGCCTTTATTAATTTACTACAAGTATATTATGGCTTGAAATTACAGCTTTTGACGTATCTTTTAGTAGCTCAAAATACTACTTTGCAATTATATAATATGGAAAATGCCATTCCTGCTGGTATTTTATATTGCTTTTTAAAAACGCCTATCATCACAGGTACTAATAAATTATCCGTTCAACAAATTAAAACAGAAATTGAAAAGAAAATGCGTATGCCAGGCTGGATACTAGCAGATCCAGAAATCATCAAAAAAATTGATGACTCTTCTAATTTCATCAAAGTACGTTTAAATAAAAATCAAGATGATATCTCCGCTCAAAGTCGTTCCTATGTAAAAACAGCAGAAGAATTCGATTTATTGATGAAACATATCGAAAATACTTTAAAAGAAGCTGGCAGTGAAATCTTAAAGGGCAATGCTGATATCGCACCGTATAAATTAAAAGATGAAACGGCTTGCAAATACTGTCCATATATCGCTATCTGTCGCTTTGATAAATTTATCTCCGGCTATAATTATCGAGAGATAATTCAACTCAATGACGAGGAAATCATTGAAAAATTAAAACAGAAAGAAGGAATTCCATGCCTTGGTCAGCACAGCAACAACAAGCTATAAATACTTATGATAAAAATATCCTCGTAGCCGCAGCTGCTGGCTCAGGGAAAACTTCTGTATTAGTAGAGCGTGTAATTCAACGCATTGTAAATAAAACCTGCGATATCAATCAAATACTAGTCGTTACCTTCACTAATGCAGCCGCATCTGAAATGCGTGAACGTATCGCCAGTGCCATCACAGAGAAATTATCCGATAAAGATAAAGAGCGTCAACTCGTATTATTAAACGCTTCTTCAATCTCCACACTTCATGCTTTTTGTCAAAATATCATTCGCCAATATTTTCATCAATTAGGTTTAGATCCTAAATTTCGTCTTGGCAATCCTCAAGAAATTGAATTATTAAAACTTGACGTACTTGAAGAACTCTTTGAAACGAATTATGACAAAGATGATAATGAAGACTTTCTAGAATTCACTGACACCTATGGCAATGAACGTGGCGATGATAGCACCTATGATATCATCTTAAAGCTATATGAATACTCTCGCAGTCAGCCTTTTCCTCTACAATGGCTGAAAGCTCTACCTTCATATTTTCAAATCAATAATGCTGATGAACTCAATGATTGCCCATGGCTACAGATAATCAAAGACAATGTCAAAGATGGTTTAAATATAGCCATAGACAATAGCCAGAAGATGTATCAATTAGCTACAGATTTAAACTTACCACCTTATGCAGATATTGCCAGTGAAGATTTAGCTTTTCTTTATGATTTAAATAATTTAATCGACACTTCATGGCAGGAATTTTTTAATTTAATCAATGAATTTAAATTTAAAGCTCTGCGAATTTCTAAAAAATTCTCTGTAAATGAAGAAGATAAAGCTAGCATCTCCGCTCTTCGTGATGAAACTAAGAAAATCATCAAACAATTAAAAGAGCATTATTTTACGCAAACTATTGAAGATACACTCTCCGATATGCCTCAATTGTATAAACAAGCCAGTAGCTTATGTAATACAACCATAGAATTTTCTCAAGCTTTTAGTAAAGCTAAAAACGAACGTTCTTTAGTCGATTTTTCCGACCTTGAACATTTCACTTTGAAATTGCTCGCTGAAGAAAATTCCACTGCTGAAAAGCTGATACCTTCACCAATCGCTCAGACACTACAGGAAAAATATGTAGAAATCATGGTCGATGAATACCAAGATACAAACGGAGTTCAAGAAGCTATTTTAAAATTAATCGCTTCACGCACTAAACCAAATTTATTTTTCGTCGGCGATGTAAAACAAAGTATTTATAAATTCCGTTTAGCTGAGCCAGAATTATTCTTAGCTAAATATCATCAATACCCTCATGAAGAAGATTGTCTTCGCATTGATTTAGCCCAAAACTTCCGCAGTCGCAAGGAAATCCTCGATGGCGTCAATTTCATCTTTTCTCAAATCATGACTACAAAAGCTGGGGAATTATCTTATGGCAAAGATGAAGCCTTATACTGCGGTTTTGATTATCCTCAAAGTGAATTTTTGACTTTAAAATCACCGATTGAATTAACTTTATTGGATAAACAGCAAAAATTAACTTTAACTGAAAATGATGATAGTGATAATGAAGACACGCTCCAAGGCTTTCAAGCCGAAGCTAAATATATTGCTCTTCGCATAAAAGAATTGATGAATAAACAGCCCCTTGTCTTTGATAAACATAAAAAGACTTATCGCCCTATAAAATGGAAAGATATCGTTATCCTACTGCGTTCTGTTCAAGATAAAGCTAAGATATTAGCTGATGTACTTCGCGAAGATAATATTCCTGTATATGCCACTATTGAAACGGGATATTTCCAAGAAACAGAAGTTCGCATCATGCTTTCATTATTGCAAATAATCGACAATCCGCAACAAGATATACCACTGACTGCAATTTTATATTCACCTATATTTAATTTCACCGTTGAAGATTTAGCTCATATCCGCCTTATCAATCCGCAATTAAATATGTATGAAACTTTATTATTCATGACATCTATTAATGAGCTACAAGAACAATTACTCCCTGTAGATAAAAAAGTATTTACTAAATTGCAGATTAAAGTAAATGATTTTCTCACTAAATTGCATTATTGGCGAGATTATGCTCGCAGTCATAGCGTACCTGAATTAATTTGGTTATTGCTCAATGATACAGGATATTATGATTATGTAGGTGGCTTGCCTGAAGGCTCTGTACGCCAAGCAAATTTAAGAGCACTCTATGACCGAGCTTTCAATTATGAGCAGACTTCTTTCCGCGGTCTTTTCCGCTTCTTGCGTTTCATTCATAAAATGCAACATATGGGAAATGATTTAGCCGTAGCTAGAAATCTAAGTGATAGTGAAGATGTAGTGCGTATCATGAGTATTCATAAGAGCAAAGGTCTTGAATTTCCTGTAGTAATTCTTGCTGATATCGGCAAACAATTCAATCTTAAAGATGTTCAAGAAAGTGTTCTCTTTCATAAAAAACTCGGCTTAGGTCTTTATGTAAATGATGTCAAACATCACTATCGCTATCAAAATTTATCTCGCCAAGCTATCATTCAGCAAATCGTCAAAGAGTACAAAGCTGAAGAAATGCGTATATTATATGTAGCTATGACTAGAGCTCGTGAAAAACTCATACTCACAGGTACTGTTCGCAATATGGAAAAATTTACTCAATATGCTTGTTCTCAATTGCAAACAACGACAAAAACTCTACCTGATTATTTCATCATGCAGGCAAAATCGTATTTAGATTGGCTAGCTCCTGCTATCACTCGCCATAAAGATGGCTTAGTCTTACGTCAATCAGCTACAAATGAAAGTGCTGTTTTATTAGATGACCCTTCACAGTGGCAAATTTCTCTAATCAACTCATTAGATATCACAGATAAAACTATTATCTCCACTGTAAATGAAGATATCATCAATAAAGTAAAAAAATTACAGCCATTGCCAGCTACAAAGCAAAAAGACAATATTGATAAATTATTGAATTGGTCTTATCCTCATCAAGAGGCATTGTCCATTCCTGCAAAATTGTCCGTTACTGAAATCAAACAGCAATTTGCTTCAACCGATTATGCTCCTCAAGATGATAATGCTCAAACGCTATTTGCGGAAATCAGTTTTAAACGACCACAATTTTTGCAAAAACAAACGAAAATGACTGCTACAGAATACGGTAGTTTAATGCATACAGTGATGCAACATTTAGATTTCCACGGAGATTTATCCGATAAAGGCATATTAGCCCAACTACAAAATTTAGCTGATAGAGAAATAATCGATAAACAACATATAAATAAAATCTACCGCAAAAATATCCGTGAATTTCTATTTTCACCGCTAGGTCTACGCATTCAAAAAGCAAAATCACTACAAAGAGAATTGGCTTTTAACCGCATGATTAATGCTAAAGTCTATTATCCTCAAGCTGAAGATAATGATACTATCTTTATCCAAGGTATTATCGACTTATTAGTCGAAGAAGATGATGGCTTGATTTTATTAGACTATAAAACAGATAATTGCACACAAGCAGAAGCTAAGGCAAAATATACCATGCAAATAGAACTTTATGCTCAAGCAGCCAGTGAAATCATGCGAAAACCGATTAAAGAAAAATATCTCTATCTTTTTCATGATGCTAGCTTGATAAAAATGTAACTTTAGTTATACAATTAACTAAATCGAATAATTATAAACGTATAAAAGGAGATTTTTAATGTATAAATTAATAGCCCTTGATATGGACGGCACTTTATTTAATTCTGACAAGCAAATCACTGATAGAACAAAAGAAACTTTAGCTCAAGCTAGAGCTTTAGGTGTAAAAATTGTCCTAGCTTCTGGTAGACCACTTGCTGGACTTCAACCACCACTTAAAGAATTAGATTTAATTCATGAAGGCGAATATGTTTTAAGCTTCAATGGTGCTTTAATCGTTGATGCAAAAACTGGTGAAGCAGTATCTAAATGTATTTTAAAAGGCTCAGATTATAAAAGATTATTTAAATTGGCTCAAGAATTAGGCGTACATTGCCAAGCATTCTCTCCTAGTCGTGGCTTAATCACTAACGAAACTAGCCAATATACAGAACATGAAGCTAGTATCAATCAAATTGATATCAATATCATCAATCCTTTAACAGATATCACAGATGAAGAAGATATCATCAAAGTTATGTTCATTGATCCACCAGAAATTTTAGATGAAGCTATCGCTAAACTTCCTACATGGATTAAAGAAGATTTCAATGTATTTAAAAGCGCTCCTTTCTTTTTAGAAATCACTCATAAAGATGTAGATAAAGGTGCTGGATTATTACATCTTGCTGATTATTTAAATATCAAACAATCTGAAACTATGGCATGTGGCGACCAAGGCAATGACTACACTATGATCAAAGCTGCCGGTCTTGGTGTTGCTATGGAAAACGGCATTGATAAAGTAAAAGCTATCGCCGATTATGTAACTGATACAAACGATAATGATGGTGTAGCTAAAGCCATTGAAAAATTTGTTTTAAATAAATAAAATAGCTCCAAATAAATAACCCTCAACAGTTATCAATAAAACAACTATTGAGGGTTATTTTCTATTAATTATTAAATTATAAATTCACAATTATGCTCTACTTGTTAAAATATCATCATGAGCTCTAGCATATTCTACGATTTGTATAAAGCGTAATCCACCTATAGAATCACGGCTAACTGTAATCCATGTCAAATACATTGGTGTATCAGTCCAACGGAATTTATCCTTTTTCGTATAATAAGATTCATCACCAAAACAAATAGAAGTCTGTTCTATATTCAACTTACATTGAGTGATTGTATAATAATTAAATTCTGAAGACATTGGCACATTATTTATTTTCTTTTCCTGATAAATAATGATATTCTTATTGATAGAACCGTCTTCATTTCTTGCATATTTTATGCTATTTGCATCAAAAGCATAATTATAATCTTCTGCAGGTCCAATATCAAAGGCTTGCCAATTATATGTTTGTGTATTTTTTTCTTCACTTTGAGCAAAAGCTACACAAGTATTTACAATCAATAACATCATCAATAAATAAATTACTTTTATTGTTTTATTCATTAAAAATCACAACCTTTTATTTAAATTTATTAACTTGGAAAAGAGGTATTTTATGGCACCAAAATCAACTTGGGAAACTTTTACCTTTGTATCTGGCATTGGTTTTCACTTTGTAATCACTATTGGCGTTTGTATTTTCTTGGGGCAAAAAGCTGATATATACTTTGACTCTACACCTATTTTCACTTTAATTGGCATCATCTTAGGTGTAATCACCGCTGTTTACACTGCTTATAGAAAAATTAAAGATGTCAATAAATCTTAAGGAGTATCTATGATTAAATATATCGTCAAAGCAGATGTCAAAGAACAATTAGCTAAAGATTACTTAAAACGCCATGAAAATATATCTTCTACATTATGGAAAAAAATCAAGCGACAAGATGAATTTTTCGTAAATGGTCAAAAAGTTCGTGCTACACAGGCAATAGTAAAACCAAATGACATCATTGAATACAATCTTCCTGTAACTTCCAAAGTAGAAGCTATACAAATACCCTTAAATATTGTCTTTGAAGATGATTATTTCTTAATCGTAGATAAAATAGCTGGTATGCTCACTCACCCATTGACATTTGAAAATACTCAAACTCTAGCTAATGGCGTGATGTATCATTTTGCGAAAACTAATCAAAATATAGGCTGTCATCCACTTTATCGCCTTGATAGAAATACTTCTGGTCTCGTCGTTTTTGCTAAAATGCCACAATTACAACATCAATTAGCTAATAATCACCAAAAATTTCAAAGATATTACTATGCATTAGTTCATGGAAAACTCTCACAAAAACAAGGGCAGATAAATGCACCTATTGGCAGAAAAAAAGATAGTATCATTCTACATGAAGTCAATGATGAAGGCAAACATGCCATCACCAATTATCACGTAATCAAAGAATTTGAAAATTATTCTTTAATTGAACTATGGCTAGAAACAGGGCGAACACATCAAATACGTGTGCATATGTCTTATCTTGGTCATCCATTATTAGGAGATGACCTCTATGGTGGTAAATTAAATTTAATCGCTCGCCATGCTCTTCATGCTTATAAATTAAAATTCACTCACCCTTTTACCTATGAAGAAATTTGTATCTTAAGTCCTATGCCAGATGATATGGCAAAATTAATCATAGATTAGGAATTTGCCAATTTATAGGTTTTTCACCCACAGCTTCTAAAAAAGCATTTACTTTAGAAAATGGTCTACTGCCGAAAAATCCATTAAATGCAGATAATGGACTTGGATGTGCAGACTCTACGATAAAATGTTTCGGATTCGTAATCATTTTTTTCTTTTTGCGAGCAGGTGCTCCCCATAAGACAAAAGCTATAGGTTTTTCACGTTCATTTAAGATTTCAATAATTCTATCTGTGAATTTTTCCCAACCCATATTGCGATGAGAATTCGCTTGATGTGCTCTCACTGTAAGTACAGTGTTTAATAATAATACACCTTGCTGTGTCCATGGTTTTAAGCATCCATTATTCGGTATTTCACAGCCTAAATCTTCTTTTAACTCTTTAAAAATATTCACAAGTGAAGGTGGAGCTTTTACTCCAGGTTTTACAGAAAAACTAAGTCCATGTGCCTGACCATCACCATGATAAGGGTCTTGACCTAAAATCACGACTTTTGTATCATGATAACTTGTGTAATGGAGAGCATTGAAAATATCATACATGTCTGGAAATATCTGTCTCGTTTTATACTCATCTACTAAAAATTTACGAAGTTCTAAATAATATGGTTTCTTCAATTCTGGATTTAAAAATTCAGCCCAATCATTATGAAAAATCTCCATGAATTACACCTCTTTCTCATTTAAATATCATTATTTTTATTATACCAAAATATTAACAATAGGAAAAACAACGGAGGTATGCAATGAGCAATCATTTAAAAGGTATTTTAATGGTATTATCTTCTACTGCGATGTGGGGTCTTGTAGGAATTTTAGTTCAATATTTGATAAGTAGTGAATATTTCACACCTGAATGGCTTGTTAATACACGCTTACTTGCCAGCGGTATAATTCTTCTAGTTATTACTTATCTTTTCTATGAACGAAATATATTTAAAGTATTAAAAAGAGATTTCGTATCTTTATTATTATTAGGTGTAATTGGGCTTTTAGGTTCACAATATGGTTTTTACATCTGCATAAATCACAGCAATGCGCCTACTGCCACTATTTTAGTATTTCTTTTACCTGTATTTATCATGCTCTACACTTTATTAGTAAAACATAAACGACCTTCCGGTCTTGAACTCATTTCTATTTTATTCGCTATAACAGGTGCATCTTTAATCGTTACTAAAGGAGATTTTTCTTCAATTATTCTTTCCCCTATAGCTCTTATAGCTGGTATCACTTCTGCACTTTGTTGTGTATTTTATACACTTCAACCTCGCAAAGTATTATCTAAATACTCCTCCACAAATGTAATGGGTTGGAGTATGCTCTTTGGTGGAATATTTATTTCTTGTTTTAATAATCCACTAGATATACCAGGAGAAATAAATTTATATACATTAAGTGCAATTTTAAGCATGATTTTATTTGACACTGTATTAGCATTTTGCTTTTACCTAAAAAGCCTTGATTACTTAAGTCCAACTGAAGCCAGTATCTTAACTGTGGGCGAACCACTTTGTTCTATTATTCTCTCTTTAATCTTCTTAAATGTCACTTTCTCCTCTATTGAACTTATAGGAGCGGTATTGATTTTAAGTACAGTATTTATCTTAGCTAAAGCAAAATAAGAGGCTAATTTTAGCCTCTTTTTTACATTATGGACAAAATTCAACGGACAAAATTATATACTAAAATGTCAAATCTAACAGACATATTTTAGTATTTTTATAATATTCTAAATAAAATATAATATACATGTAAACAAAAGAAACGCCGACAAGATATTGAAATATTGGAGGTAATATGTATGGTTGAAAAAGATTTGTCGGCACGCGAAAAAAAAATATTAGCTTCTTTAATAAAAGCTAACGATTATATTACAGCAGCCGAGTTATCTAAAATATTGAATGTTTCGGAAAAAACAATTTATAGAGATCTCCAATCTATAAAAAATAAATTAGGTGAACAAAATATCATTAAACAAAACAGAGGTAAAGGTTATTATATTAGTCAACTAAATAATCTAAATGATATTTTTGATTATTCTTCTTCTCATAATAATTTTTATGGAATAGATGTTGATACTCGTCGTAGAAATATTTTAATATTATTACTTCTACAAACACCAACAGAAACTTCTATAAATAAATTAGCTGAATTATATTATATTAGTAATGCTTCTATAGTTAATGATTTAAATACTATAGAACAAGAGCTTACTAAACATAATTTATCTTTAATACGTTCAAGAAATGGTACTCATATTGAAGGTAAAGAAATATATATCAGAAAATTACTTATGCAGAAAATAAATGATATCGCTTATACTAATGAATCTTACCTACTAAATGATGATGATTCTGACACTCACAATTTATACACATTCTTTTCGCCTAAAGATATCAGTTTTGTAAAGTTATTATTGAACAAAGCTGAAGAAGTTCTTTATGGAAAAATAAAAGATCCTTATTATATAAATATTTTTACCCATATTCTTATCCTTCTAAAAAGATTAGAAAATAATGAAAAATTGTTAGAAAATACTCAACTTATAGACTATAAATATAATGATCCTATTGTAAAAGAATGTACACGTATAATAGTAAACAATCTAGAAAAATATTTAAATATAAAAATTCCTACAAACGAAATTTATCATATTTATCAATATTTATATTCTTCTAGAATTGATACTGACTCTACTTATGAAAATCTTGATTTTAATACTACTTCTTCTGAAGAAAATACATTTGTAAATTTCTTATTAAAATCTGTATCTAATACTTTAAATCTTAATTTAACATATGATAATACATTAAAAAATTCATTATTACTTCATATAAGACCATTAAAAAAACGTATTGAAAATAATATTTTTATCTCTAATCCTTTAAAAAATGATATAAAAAAAGATTTCTCTAATATTTTCAATATTGTTAAACAAATCTTGGAAGAACAGACCATATATCCTAATTTTCAAAAATTAAGTGATGATGAATTAGCATATATTGCTGTATATTTTCAAGTAGCATTAGAAAAAAGAACACTACAAAAACGTGTAGGTATTATTTGTTCTACTGGAGTAGGAACTTCTCATTTATTAGCAGCAAGAGTAAAAAGAGCATTTCCTGAATGGAAAATTATAGATATTGTTTCTTCTAACCACGCAAATAAATTTAATAGTGATAATGTTGATTTAATATTAACTACTGTTAAATTAGATAAAAATGATGTTCCTTGTATACTAGTTAGTGCTATTTTTAGTGATGTTGATATTATGAATGTAAAACAAAAATTAAATATGCTTTAAAACGGAGGCAATCTTATGGATATTACAACAGTAATTGATGAACAACGTATTAATTTACATTTAGATGCTAATAACAAGGCAGAAGTACTTGATGCTATGGGTGATATGTTATTAAAAGCAGGAGTCCTAAGCTCTAAAGAAGATTTTATTAAAGATGTTTATTTTAGAGAATCTGAAGGAACTACTGGCATTGGAGGTGGTATTGCTATACCTCATGGTAAATCAAGTAGTGTATTAAAAACATCTCTTGCTATTGCTAGAACACTTAAACCTATTGAATGGGAAACATTAGATGATAAACCTGTACAATTTATTATTTTATTTGCAGTTAGAGATGTAGATAAAACAACTGTCCATGTAAGACTATTAGGTGAAGTAGCTGGAAAATTAGCAGATGAAGATATTACAAAAAAACTATTAACTACTAATGAACCAGCAGAAATAATTGCTATTTTTAATGAAGATTAATATTAAATTGAAAGAGGGTTTTTTTATGAATATTGTAGGAATTGCAGCATGCACATCTGGTATTGCACACACTTATATTGCTAAAGAAAAGCTTATGAAAGCAGGTAAAGCATTAGGTCATAATATCCACATTGAAACACAAGGCACAATAGGTACTGAAGATGAATTAACAAAAAAAGACATTGAAAATGCTGATGTTGTTATTATTGCTGCTGATATCAAAGTTGGTGGAAAAGAACGTTTTGCAGGTAAAAAAATTGTAGAAGTTCCTACTAGTATTGTTATTAAATCTCCAAAAGGTCTTTTAAATAAAATTCAAGCAGAACTTGGATTATAATTAGAGGTGATATCATGATCCAACAGTTACAATTAAGTGAATTAAAACGCCATGCTATGACCGGTGTATCTTATATGCTTCCTTTAGTTGTAGCCTCTGGTTTACTAATTGCCATAGGTAATATTTGTGGTAATAATCCTCCTGTAATCAGTGATTATAAAAGTCCTTATACTCTTTGGCAAGCTGCTGTAACACTTGGTGTTTATGGTATGGGGCTTATCCCTGCTGTTATGTCTGCTGCAATTTCCTATTCTATTGCAGATAGACCTGGTATTGCTCCTGGCTTATTAATGGGGATGATTGCTAATTCTATGGGAGCAGGTTTCTTTGGTGGTATGCTTGGTGGTTATATGGCTGGTTGGTGTGTTAACTTCTTAAAAAAAGTTGTTAAAGTTCCAGTTTGGGCTCAAGCATTAATGCCAATGTTAATATTACCACTTTTAGCATCTCTCATTGTTGGATTTATTATGTTTTTCTTATTAGGTGGTCCTATTGCTGCAGCATCATTTGCTTTAACAGATATGCTTCAAAACATGCAAGGTGGTTCTAAAGCTATTTTCGGTGCTATCATGGGAGCTATGGCAGCTTTTGACTTTGGAGGACCTGTTAATAAAGTTGCTTCATTATTTGCTGACGGCTTATTATTACAAGGAATTTATGGTCCAGAAGCAATTAAAATCTGCGCCTCTATGATTCCTCCATTTGGTGTTACTTTATCTTATTTAATTCGTAAATCTAGATATAGCAAACGTGAACAAGATAATATTAAAATTGCTTTTCCATTAGGTATTTGTATGATTACAGAAGGTGTTATTCCTATCGCAGCTGTTGACCCATTAAGAGTTATTTTCTCTTGTTCTACAGGTGCTGCTGTTGGTGGTGCATTAATTATGTTACTAGGTGTAGAATCACCTGTACCTTCTGGTGGAATGTTTATCGTACCTGCTATGCAAAATCCACTAGGTTTCTTAATTGCATTAGGTGTAGGTTCTGTAATTACTGCATTACTATTAGTTCTTCTAAAAAAAGATGCTACAGAAGAAACTATTGTTGATGACGAAGAAGAAGAAGATATTGATTTAAGCAATATTAATATTAAATAATTTAACAGGTGATACATTTATGTACGTTTCAATGAAAAATATGCTAGAAAAAGCTAAAAATGAAAATTATGCTGTTATGGCTATCAATTGTTTTAATTTAGAAACAGCTAGAAGTGTTATTACCGCAGCAGAAAAAGAAAATGCTCCTATCATAATAAACTTATTCCAAGATCATTTATTATATCATTGTGATAGTGAACTTATTACTCCTATAGTAAAAACACTTGCGAATAGAAGTAAAATCAATGTTGCCTTAAATTTTGATCATGGGCAAGAAGTTATTGATTTAAAAAAAGCTATTGATGATGGTTTTTCTTCTGTAATGTGTGATGCTTCACGCTTTGGTTTAGAAGGTAATATAGCTCAAACTAAAGAAATTGTAAATTATGCTCATCCAAAAGGTGTCAGTGTAGAAGGTGAAATTGGTTGTATTGGTGCTGTTGAAGGTGAACAATATACTAGTGATTCTATGTATACAGATCCTGATGAAGCTTTAAAATTTGTCACACAAACAGGAATTGATGCACTTGCTATATCTATTGGTTCATCTCATGGAACATATCCAGATGGAATGGTACCTGATTTTGATTTTGATAGATTAAAGAAAATAAAATCCATGATTAATATACCTTTAGTTTTACATGGTGGTTCTGGTTCTGGTGAAAAAAATATTTTAAATTGTGTAAAATATGGAATTAACAAAATTAATGTTGGCTGTGATTTTATGACAGCTAATATAAATTCTATAAAATCATCATTAAAGAAAAATCCAGATATTACTTTTTTTGATATTATTGAAAATTGCGAAAAAGAAAGCATTGAACTAGTAAGATATTATATTCAATTATCTGGTTCATCAAATAAAAATCTTTAAATATTAATATAAAATAAAATTTGAAAAGAGGCTATTTATTATGTTAATGAATATGAAAGAACTATTAGCTGTTGCTAATGAACATCATTTTGCTGTTCCAGCATTTAATATGAGCAGTAATATGATTTTAAAAGGTGTTATTGAAGCATGTGAAGAAAAACAAGCTCCTGTTATAATTGCTATTCATCCTGATGAATTATCTTTCTTAACAGATGACTTTATGCCAGCAGTTAGAGAAGCAGCTATGAGAACTTCTATACCAGTTGTTATTCATCTTGACCATGGTGCTACATTTGAACAAATTTGTCATGCTATTAGAGTAGGTTTTACATCTGTAATGATTGATGCTTCTTTAAAATCTTTTGAAGACAATATTGCTATTACTAAAAAAGTTATTGAAGTAGCTCATCCATTAAATGTTTCTGTAGAAGCAGAATTAGGTACAATTGGTACTACTGGAAATGGAGAAAGCGAAGGTACTAGTAAAATAATCTATACTAGACCTGAAGATGTAAAAGAATTTCTCGAAAGAACGGGTGTTGATACTTTAGCAATTGCTATTGGTACTTCTCATGGTATTTATCCAAAAGATATGACACCTAAACTTAGAATTGATATTTTACAAGAAATTAAAAAACTTGTTGATATTCCATTAGTTCTTCATGGCGGTTCTGCTAATCCTGATGAAGAAATTAGTGCTGCTGTAAAAAATGGTATATCTAAAATTAATATATCTAGTGATATTAAAGAAGCTTTCTATAGAAAATGTCGTGACGTATTAAATGATCCTGTTATCAGAGAACCAAATGCTATTTATCCACCTTGCATAGAAGCAATGAAAAAAGTTATTTATCAAAAAATAGATTTATTTAATGATGCTGATAAAGCAAAACTCTACAAATAAATAGACTACCTATATAATAGAAAAATCTTTACTCTGTTAAATCAACATGAGCAAAGATTTTTCTATTATATATAACAAATTATATTTTTTCTGTTTTTATGCCCCACCCCAAAACAAATAAATAATATGTATTATCCAAACGGTAAGCATCACATATTGTACCCAAAAGAATTCAGCTGGCATAAAATAATAACCTATGCTCATTATTACTGTTACCATAAAAAGCACTTTGAATTTTGCCTTTATGCTCATTGTTCGCTTTTGCACAAAATCTGCCAAATGTTTTTTATATAAATCAGTTTGCCTAAACCATTGATGTAATCTCTGTGAACCTTTAGAAAAACAATATAGAGTTAACAAATAAAAAGGCACTGTTGGTAATAATGGCAATATAATCCCTATAGTTCCTAATATAAAGCTTATACAACCTAAGCTTATCCAAAAATATCGCATCAAAATTTTATTTGATAATTCCACTTTGCACCTCATTAAATAAATGATAACAATTTTCAATAAAATTATATCATAATATACTGGAATTATCTTCTATTATTTAGCAATTATCCTTTAATTGTTTTTCTATTATCGTATTTAAAATAAATCATACTTGCCACAGTAGCTATTACAGCTATAATACCTTCAAGATAAAAAGCTATATTTAGATTATATATTTCCGCGATATTGCCAGCTATCATTGGGACTATCGTCATTCCCACTGCATAAATAGCCTGATAATATCCCATAGCTGTAGAACGTTTTTCTATAGGGACATTTTTCATTGCTTCTGAAGTGCAAAAAGAAAAAACAATCCCTGTAGATAATCCCGCTAATATTTGAATAGCAATCAATAAATTAGGTGAGAAAATATTGGGTACAGCAAAGCAATATATAGCTAAAACGAATAAAATAAAAGGTATCCAAAGTGATGAACCCAATCGTCTAGCAAAATTACTTGCTGAAAAATAAGAAGCCAGTACTGCTACAATAATATATACGATGGATAATAGACCAATTTGAAATGCACTCGCATTTATTTCATGAGCAATCTGCGTTGTAAAACTCATACAAGTAGCCATTAAGATACCTTGTTGAACTAATGCCAATATAGAAAAGAAAATCAATCTTTTATCTGCATAAACTTTTATTAAATCTGATATTATCGGCACTATTTTTCCTGTCTTTATCTTTTGCTCTTTAATGCCAAAAGATAATAATATCGCTGGCACACCACTACAGATACTCAATAAACATAAAAAATTCATACCTAAATGATTATAGCTCAAGGTACTTAAAACAAAACCACCTAAAACGCCTATATTATTAGCAGCCATGATAAGGCCCATTGCTCGCTGTAGATTTTCACAAGTGAAATAACTAGCATATAAAACCATGAAAGAAATCCACATAGCTGAAGCAAAACCAGATAATATATTTCCCACTAAAAAACCTGTTTGCGGTTCTAAAATAATGCGAAATACTGAAGCTAATGCTGAAGCTGTAACTCCCAAAATGATAAATAATTTATGACGACCATTTTTATCTGCCATAATGCCAATGGGCATTCTCAATACCATTTGCGAAAAACCATATATACCTATGATTATGCCAATCATGCTAGAAGAAACCTGCATAGTTAATAAATATGGTGTTTGAAAAGGCACATATACATATTGAGCAAACCAAAATAGTACAACTATTACCAACAACAAATTTTTCTGGTAATTTAATTTACTTTTGTCCATGAAAAATCTTTTACTCCTTTCATTTTGGATTAAAATTTTAAAATAAAAATCGCCTTAGATTAAGGCGATTTTTTTATTTATAAATTATACATATGATTTAAAGGGCCACTGCCTTTTCCTAAATCTAAATTAGCTTTTAATGCTCCTGTGATATAATCTTTAGCATTTTTAATGCTTGTAACTAAATCATGACCAGCAGCTAAATTAGAAGCAATCGCTGATGATAAAGTACAGCCTGTACCATGAGTATTTGGATTGTCTATGCGATTACCTTCAAACCAATGAATTTCTCCATGGTCCCAAAGCAAATCATCTGCTGTATCTTCCAAATGACCACCTTTAATTAAAATAGCAGTCGGTATCTTTTGCGAAATAGTCTGTGCTGCTTTTATGCAATCTTCTTTTGTCTTGATAGCAAAGCCACATAAAACTTCTGCTTCTGCTAGATTTGGTGTAATCACTGTAGCTAATGGCAATAATTTTTCAATCAAAGTATTTGCTGCATCTTCTTCCATCAAACGACTACCAGCTGTAGAAACCATTACTGGGTCAGAAACGATATTTTTAGCTTTATATTCTACTAATTTATGTGCAATCATTTCAATGATTTCTTTATTTGCCACCATACCGATTTTGACTGCATCAGGATAAATATCCTGGAAAATACAATCCAATTGTCTGCCAACAAAGTCAGCCCCTGCATCTAAAATGCCGTACACACCAGTTGTATTTTGAGCTGTAAGAGCTGTAATTGCACTCATTGCATACATTTTATGAGCAGTAATTGTCTTTATATCTGCTTGAATACCTGCTCCACCACTACAATCTGAACCTGCTATTGTCAAAACTTTTTTCATTTCTATCATCTCTTTTCATATTTAGCCATAGCTTCTAACTGTTCACCAGTCATATTATAAATAGCATCGATTAAATAATTTCTAAAGCTAGCATTGCCATCTAACTCACCCATACGTTTTTGAGCGATTTCTCCTGCTACACCCATAGCACAAAAAGCTGCTACTGTAGCCATTAATTTATTATCTTTATTCGCTACTAAATAAGCTGTAGTAAATGCTGATAACATACAACCACTGCCTGTGATTTTACTCATGATTTTATGACCATTGTAAATCACATAAGCATCTTTACTATCAGCGACAATATCAATGACACCACTGATAGCAATAATAGCATCCATATTTTTAGATAATTGCTTAGCAAATTTTACATATTCTGCTAAATTTTCTTCAGTAATGCTATCTCTTATATCAGCATCTACACCACGAGTTGAACCACTGCCATTTGCTAAAGTTTTTATTTCAGAAATATTACCGCGGATTACATCAAATTTTATATTTTTTACTAATTCAACAGCAGTGCGAGTACGAAGTTCTGACGCTCCTACACCTACAGGGTCTAATAAAACTGCATGACTTAATCTATTAGCCATCCAACCTGCTTTATGCATAGAATTAATTGTTCTTGAATTCAACGTACCAATATTTATATTTAAACCATTACAAATGCTGGTGATTTCTTCTACTTCATTGATATCATCAGCCATAATAGGTGATGCTCCACAAGCTAATAAAATATTTGCACAATCATTTACAGTAACATAATTAGTAATATTATGTATTAATGGAGAATTTTTACGCACATTCTCTAAACATTCTTTCAACAAAATAATCAGCCTCCTTTTTATTATTTTCATTCTACAATATTCACAAAATGCCTGCAATGAAAAAGCTTTTTGTTTAACTTGATTCCATTAAAATTAACTTAATTTATAGATTTAGCTTTTACTAAATTTAAATTAAGTATTATTATTGCCGAAATAATACATATCATACCTAATATCTTTGTTAAATCAAATACTTCCTGAAAAAATATCAATCCCACTATAGCTGATACAATAGGTTCAATCGTAGCTAATATTGAAGCTTTTCCTGCTTCTAATTTTTTTAATTCTATCAAAAATACTTAAATAAATAACTAAACATAAAGCTGAAAAGAATACTCTTATCGCTACACATTGCAACGAATTAAAACCTAAGTCCTTTAATAAACTGATGAAAATGGCAATAATTCCCCATAAAATGCCCGCACTAGTAATACATACAACACTATTCACTACAGCAACTCTTTTATAAATTCAAAATTATAAAAGCCTTCTTCTCATTATTTTACCTAAATTACAGATTAAATATCAAATTGACATAATGCTTATACTTGCTTAAAATTAACTTAACGAGCTAAGAAATTGTGGGGATTATATGTATCAAGAAGAACGTTTATATCAAATCATGAATTTATTACGCAAGAAAAAAAGTCTATCTAAACAAGAAATCATGTCTACATTCAATATATCTCGAGATACAGCTAGACGCGATATCATCTGTTTAGTAGAACAAAAAATCGCTTTACGCACACATGGTGGTATCACCTTGCCTACAGTGCAACTTCGTCAAAGCTTTAAAGAACGAGCAAATTTAAAAAACTCCAATAAAGATTTATTAGGCAAAGTAGCTTCATCATATATCAAAAAAAATGCTATTTGCTATTTAGATACATCAACAACAGTTCAATATATGTGCAAATACATCAAAGAAAAATCTACTATATATAGTAATTCCATTGATATTATTGAACAATTAAAAGATAATGCTACTTTAGATTTACATCTATTAGGTGGCAAACTCAATCCAGTAAATCGTTATTTTTTTGGTAGTGAAACTTTAACTATACTTGATAATATCCGTTTTGATATCGCCTTTTTAGGTGCTGCTAGTATTACTGAAGATGGCTTCTATACCTTTGAAAATGAAGATGCTGCTATCAAACATTTGATTACCAAAAATTCTACACTTACCTGTGTACTTGCAGATTCTGGTAAATTTCTGCTACAACCTGCTTATAAATTTGGTAAATTAAGTGATGTAGATATTGTTTTGACTACAAAAATGCCACCAAAAGCCATTGTCACAGCATTAGCCAAAGCCAATTGCTCACTATTTTGGGATTTTAATGACAAAGTTAAAGGAGAAAATATTTTATGAGCATAAAATTAATAGCCTTAGATATGGATGGTACTTTACTTAATCGACAAAAACTTGTTTCCGAGGAAAATGCCTCAGCTATAAAAAGAGCTATGGATAAAGGTATTTATGTAACTATAGCCACTGGTCGTATGCCTGCATCTGCTTCTTATTTTGCTAAACAATTAAATATGAACTGCCCTGTAGTATCTTGTAATGGTGGTGTTGTTAAAGATTTAAATACAGGAAAAAGCATCTATGAAGCTCATTTTTCTAAAGATACTATAACTGAATTAATATCTATTTGTTATCAAAAAAATTGGTATATTCGTTGGTATATTGGCGATACAATTTATGTTCGCTATGTAGATATGGATATGTTCCCTGCTTATAAAACTACAAAAGGATTAAATATAGTAGAGGTCGGCGAGGATTTTGAAAAATATACAGAAAATGTTACTCAATTAGTTGTTTGTAACTTAAATGGAAAAATCCAAGAAATTCAAGACGAATTAGCTGATATATTCAAAAATAGAATTGGTCTACAACAAAATACAGGATATACTATGGATATAACACCTCCTGGCATTGATAAAGCTGTTGGACTAAGTAAATTAGCTCAGTATCTACAAATAGATAAAAGTGAAATCATGGCTTGTGGTGATGGTGATAATGATTTAGCTATGATTGAGTATGCCGGTTTAGGTGTTGCCATGGAAAACGCTATTAATGATGTGAAAAATATTGCTCAATTCATCACTAAAGATTGTGATGAAAATGGTATAGCATACGTTATTGATAAGTTTATATAATAAAAAATTGTATTGATAAAAAAGAAAGCTTGGCTAATATGCCAAGCTTTCTTTTTATATTAATTATTTGTCCACAGCTAAATTAATTTTTATCAACTTTAATACGTAACATATTCCAAGATAATTTAGGTAATTTTATCTCTAAATTGTTGTTGATAATTTCTACATCACTACAAGATTTTGGTACAACTACTTCTTTACCTGCACCATTTACTTGCTTACTATCAAATCCATTTAATGTTGAAAATTCTAAAACTAAAGGATTAATAAATCCTCCTAAATTCAAGCTAGTTTCTATAGCTTCTTCTTGAGAACGATTAACAGCAAAAAATACTATTTCCTGTTTATCTTCATTATATACTACCATACTATCAAGATAAGGAACATCTGTAAAATTCTTACTATCATATTTAGGTGAAGAACATTCTGTTCTCAAAGCTATACCTCTACCATGATTAGAAACTTGCATAAATGGATAAAAAATAGTTTGTGCCCAAGCTTCACCATTTTGTTCAGTAAATATTGGAGCTATTACATTTACTAATTGAGCTAAACAAGCAATTTTTACACGATCACTATGTCTTAATAAGCTTAATAATAAGGAACCTACTAATAAAGCATCTTCAAAAGTATAAATATCTTCTAGTAATCGTGGTGCTTTTTGCCATGGTGTATTTTTAGTAATATTTGCATCTGCTTCATTTGAATGAAACCATACATTCCATTCATCAAAAGATAACATCATTTTTTTAGAACTGCGATGTTTTGCTTTAATATAATCTGCAATAGATATTACTTCTTCAATAAAATGATCCATATCCAAAGAATTTGCTAAATAATCTGCTAAATCATTTTCACGATTTCCATAATAAGTATGCAAAGATAAATAATCTGCTTCTTCATAAGTTAAATCTAAAACTTCAGCTTCCCATTTACCATAAGTAGGCATTTGACGATTAGAACTACCACATACCACAAATTCTATAGTTGGATCTATTATTTTCATTGCTTTTGCTGTTTCTTTAGCTAATCTACCATATTCATAAGCAGTTTTATGTCCTGTTTGCCATGGACCATCCATTTCATTACCTAAACACCATGTTTTTATATTAAATGGTTTTTCTGCCCCATTTTTTCTACGCAAATCACTCCAATAAGTATTTCTATCATGATTACAATATTCTAAAAGATCGCATGCTTCAGATATTCCTCTAGTTCCCAAATTAACAGCCATATCTACATCTGAATTTACTTTTTTACTCCAATTCATAAATTCATGTATACCTATTTCATTTGTTTCTAAACTTTTCCAAGCCAAATCTAATCTTCTAGGTCTCTGATCTATAGGTCCAATACCATCTTCCCATTTATATCCAGAAACAAAATTACCTCCTGGATATCTAATAATAGGCACGTTTAATTTCTTTACTAATTCAATCACATCTTTACGAAAACCATTTTCATCTGCTAACGGATGTTCTGGTTCATATATTCCACCATATACTGCACGACCCAAATGCTCAATAAATGAACCATATATTCTCTTATCAATATTAGATATTTTAAAATCTTTATCTACTTTTACTCTTGCTTTCATTTTTTTACTCCTTTTATTCTCAATTTATTTACTAATAGCTTCATTTCTCTTTATTAATTCTCTCATCATTTGAGGATAAAATTTATCTAATTTATAAAAATACATCAATATTATTTGTAAAATATATGTTACTAATGGCAAATACAAAAATAAAATTTCTATAGCTAATATTGTATCATTAGAAACTGCTACTGACATCGCATCATAATTAAAATATGATAAAATCCAACCTACTAAAGCAGCTGCCACACCAGAACCAAATTTTTGTCCAAAACTTCCTGCACTATAAGTAATACCTTCATTACGTACACCAGTTTTATATTCCCCATATTCTATAGTATCTGGTAAAAAAGCCCAAAAAACTGCGCACATCGTAGAATTTCCTATACCTCTAAATATTGTACCTAATACTACAAATATAAATTCTGTTTCGCCCATTAAAATAATTATTGCACCAATACTATATATAATTGAACCAATAATAGCTACATTTCTTTTACCTACTTTTTCTACAAGTTTACCTACAAAAAATATACCTATAATAGTAAATATAATATAACTCATCGATAAATATCCAATTAAATTTGGATCACCAAATATATATTTTGCAAAATATACCATACTCGTCATCATTGATGTTCCTCCAATGGTATTTACAATACAAAATAAACACACAATAATCCAATATTTATTTTTAACAAGCATCCTCAAACTTATACTTAATGGAACTTTTTCCTTTGTACTCTTAGATACTGCACCTACACGTTCTTTAGTATATTTAAAAGTTGCCAAAAATAAGCAAACACCTACAACACTATACACAGCATATGTAGCAACCCATCCACTTTGTGTTCCACCAAAAACCTCCACTAAAGGCAAAGTATAGTAACCTACAATCAAACCACCAATATTAGCAAAAAACATTCTATACAAATTTAATTTAGAACGTTCATTAATATCTCTAGTGATTAATGTATTTAAAGTACCATAAGGAATTACTACTCCAGTAAAAGCAATAACCATAATATTATAAGTTACAAAAACATATAATATTGTTCCTACATTTCCAATATTAGGAGGAACAGCAAATAATAATATTGTTGACAAACCAAAAGGAACCGATAACCACAAAATCCAAGGTCTAGCTTTTCCATATTTTGTATTAGTTTTATCAATTAAATTGCCCATAATAATATCACTTATTCCATCCCAAATACGTGATATCAACATTAAAGTTCCTACAATCCCTGCACTAATACCAATAATGTCTGTATAAAAATAAACAATAAACATACCTATAGATGCCCATACAAAATTTACAGCTAAATCACCTACACCAAAAGCTACTTTTTCCCTAAAAGCCACCTTATAATTTGCTGTATCTATTTGCTTTTCCATATTTTCTCCTCCTTATTATTAGATTTATCGGAAACGTCTGACTTTTATATAAATATAATATATTTATTAAAATATAAAGTCAATAGTTTTTTATAAATTATTCATAAAAATATAAATTATATATATGTAATTTATATTTTTATGAATTACATATAATAACAAAATAATGTTATAATATATATATTACTTTATTACGAGGATTGATTATTAATGAGAGAATATTTTTCTAAAGATGATACCCTTCTATTTGCTAAAGCATTAAGTTCGCAAATACGTCTAGATATCTTATATTATATTTTTAATCACAAAGGAGTTAGTTTAAACGACTTATCTAATATTTTTAAAGTTAGTCGTTCATCTATTACTCAACATATAAAAATTCTAATTGAAGCAGATTTAATTGAAATTAAACATATCAGTGGAAAAAAAGAAGCACGAAAAATTTGTTATCCTAAAGAAGATAAATTTATAATTTCTTTAAATAATCAACATAATTTAAATGATATTTATGAAACTGAAATACCTATTGGCCAATACATAAAATATCATGTAACTCCAACCTGTGGTATTGCTACTACTGAAAAATTAATAGGATTTGTTGATAATCCACGCTATTTTGATGATCCTGATAGAATGAACGCTAGTATTTTATGGTTTAATACAGGGTTTGTTGAATATCGTTTACCTAATTATTTAGAAGACATGCAAATTCCCACTGAAATTCAACTAGTTATGGAAATTTCTTCTGAAGCTCCTGGTGTTGCTGAAAATTGGCCAAGTGATATTTCTTTTTATTTTAATGACATATATTTAGGATATTCTACTACTCGTGGAGATTTTGGTGAAATAGAACATGGTATATATACACCAAAATGGTGGGAAGATAACTGGAATCAATATGGTTCTCTTGTTCTATTATCTATTAATTCTAGAGGTACTTTTGTTGATGGATCCAAAATCTCTGATGTTACTATAGATAAATTAGATATTAATTCTAATAAAGAATTATTATTTAAAATGGCTGTCCTTGATGATGCTAAACATAAAGGTGGATTTACTTTATTTGGTAAAAATTTTGGTAATTATAATCAAGATATTAAATTTAGAGTTTTCTATGAAAAAAAAGACGTTAATTCTTAAAGAATTAACGTCTTTTTTTTATTTTTCCAATCCATATTTTTTAATATAACGATATAAAGTAACACGGCTTACACTCAAAAGATTAGATAAACGACTTACGTTTCCGCCAGCTGCTTTCCATGCTTTGAGGAATATTTCTTTATCTGTTTTCCATTTATTATCTGGTTTTACGCTACCCATTAAGTTGATATCTGTAGGATAGATTTCATGTCCACTTGTATTAAAGAATGAATATTCCAATACACTTTGTAATTGTTTGATATTTCCTGGCCAATCGTAATTTTTCAATACTTCTAAGGACTCAGGTAATAATACTTTTGGTTCCATTTGATGCTGTTTAGACAATTCTTCAATGATATTCACAGATAACATCGGTATATCATCTCTACGAGAACGAAGTGATGGTACACGTATAATACTGCGAGAAATTATATTAAATAATTTTTCATCGAATTGACCTTTTTCAGTCAAACGTCTTAAATTTGCATCACTTGCAGCAATAATGCGTACATCAATACTGCGTTCTAAACTTTCACCGATACGATGAGTTTTCTTTTCGGATAAAGCTTTAGCTAACATTTTAGCAATAGAGCTTGGTAATTTTTCAATTTCATCAATGAATAAAGTACCTTTACTTGCTAATTCTAATTTACCTGGATGACTAACATCAGAATCTGTAGCTGCACCAAAGATATCTTGTTCCAATAATTCTGGTGTAGAATCTGCACAATTTATAGAAATCAATGGACCTGCCATACGCATACTAGCCATATGAATACCATGCGCTAAACGCTGTTTACCAATACCAGCTTCACCTTGTAATAAAATATGATTTTTATTGCGAGCTAAACGATAAGCACGTTCTTTCATCTGTACAAAAGCTTTACTTTCTCCCACCATAGAAGATAAGCTATATTTTGCCGTATAACCAGAAGCATGAGCTACTAAAGTACGTAAATCTTCAATTGGCATAGATACTGTAACTACACTTTGTACATCTTCAGAATTTTTTAATGGTACAACAGTAGTAATATCTTCATAAGTTTTATTATTAGTAATCCATGTAGTTTCTCGATTATAACAAGAAACGCCTTGGAACCCATCATAAATAGGAGTATGTGTATAATTCAATACAACATCTTTTAAATGAGCTGTTTCTTTATTTTCATTTATAGCATTAATAGCGGATAAACGTTCTTCACCCATGCGATTTGCATAAACGATTTTATCTTCAGACATAATATGATATACAGCAAATGGCGCTGCATCTAAAATAGCTTTTTGGGCTTTGATATTCAAAGATTGTCTAATATTTAATTCTAAAGCAGTTTTTAATGTAAATAATAATGCTAAAACTACATCTTGAGGAATTTTTTCATATTCCATTACAGTTAAAGATACGATATATGTTAATTCCCCATTGACCATAATTGGCACAGAACCACTATTCATTTCATGTAATTCTTCAAGCCAAATTTCTGGACCAAATACCCAAAATGGTACTTTATGTTCTTTTACAATATTGCAACTAAGTGTACCTACGTTTTTCGTAGTTAAGCTTACACCTTCTAATCTATCAATAAGTCTTGATGTTGGATTGGCATATTTTTTTAGTACAGTGCATTCTGAATCCATGATAGTTAAACATAGATTATATTCATGTAAAAAGTCCACAATACTGTCGATAAAATTATCTAAATACTCAATAGCATCACTGTGTTTGCTTTGTAATTGAGCCAATTCATATGCTGATAATCTAGCAGTTGCTGGAATTTTTTTAGGATTAACTTGATATTGCTTAGATAATTCCCATGATTCTTTTATCCATGGATGTACATTAGGGTCAGTTATACCCTTATTTATAAAAATTTTGTAATAATTTATTAATTTTTCTCGATTTCGATGTTCTCTAATCATAATATTTATAAACCTCTATTCTGTAAAGTTTGTCGCCTAAAATCTTTAAGATACTAACTATTTTAACAAGTGTGTAACAAACTATCAATTATTTTCTAAAAAAATAATAACATTTGTACAAAAAATATTGTTTATTTGTTAACTTGTGAGCTAAAATTATATTTGTTATACTTTATTCATAAATTAAAATGTTGAGGATGGTTTTTTCTATGGCTAGAATGAGTAAACGAATTAGTAATAAAATTACTAAAACAAAAGAACAACAAAATGCACCTAAAGAACAGAAAAAGTACGGTAAAGATATTTGGTTAATCCTATTAATCGTCATTAACTTCTTATTATTAGTAACTATGTGGGAAAGTTTAATTTTAGCTCCAATAAGCTTTGCTACTTACTTAGTTTTAGAAATTGCTTTAGTAATTATGTATGCTAATCGTCATGCAAAAGTGTCTGATAACGTTAGAGAATGGCTCTATAAGGCACAGATTTTCTTTATGGGTATTATTTTACTTCTATTCTTATATACAGTAGTTGCTTATATATTCGGTTAAAATAAAATATAAAATAAAAAGGCTAGTTAGATATAATCTAACTAGCCTTTTTTATAACCGAATTAATAATTGTTTGCTTTAATTTCAAAGAATGCTTTTGGATGAGCACATACAGGACAAATTTCTGGAGCTTCTGTACCTTCATATACATGACCACAGTTTGAACACATCCAAATCATTTTTTCATTGCGTTTGAAAACTTTATCTTCTTGAATATTTGCTAATAATAAATTGTAACGAGCATCATGTTCTTGTTCAATTTTAGCAACCATTTCAAAGAGGTTAGCAATGCGAGTGAAACCTTCTTCACGTGCTACTTTTGCGAATTCTGGATACATAGAAGTCCATTCTTCATGTTCACCAGCAGCTGCTGCTTTTAAGTTTTCTTCAGTAGTACCAACTTTATCTACTAATTTAAACCAAATTTTAGCATGTTCTTTTTCATTTGCAGCTGTTTCTTCAAAAATTTTAGCAATCTGAACATAACCATCTTTTTTTGCCTTAGAAGCATAGTACGTATATTTATTACGTGCCTGAGATTCACCAGCAAATGCCGCCCATAAGTTTTGTTCTGTTTTACTGCCTTTTAATTCCATTCAAACCGCTTCCTTTCCAATTTACTTTCTTATTTTTTAAATCTAACTAAAAAATAATTATTATTAATTAATATTATATACTATTTTTCTTGATAGTCAAGATATTTTCATGTGATAGATTGTATAATAAAGTGCGACACCTAGAAAAATAAAAAACTCACTATGAATTTTCGTGTAAAATAAA
>ERZ835541.848-NODE-848-length-34349-cov-4.203243_pt1 | contig 34349 bp, 29 predicted proteins | sample MGYA00519945_ERZ835541 | MGnify/ENA primary metagenome ERZ835541 (study PRJEB31850, sample SAMEA3708780) | human gut metagenome | biome: human gut; feature: human-associated habitat; material: faeces | place: China | collected 2014 ...
AGCAGGCAAACGCCGCGGTTTCTCTGATGAAGCTCGCGATGATTGATAGCGGAAAGGTCGAAGAAGCAGTGAAAACCTATCTGTCTGGAATGAATGTAACGCAGAAGGATTTCTTCTCCTTCCAGTGGCAGCAGGCGCTTCGTCAGGCAAACGCCCTGCTGGATGGCAGCGAGGATCCCGCGACTCTGGATAATCCTGGCGACGCTGGCTTTGACCTGCAGGTGGTAAGCAGCAACAGAGTCGATGCCTTGGATAAAACTGTGACAAAGCTGCTGCGCGACGCCGGCGTCACGGACGAGTGGAGGAATCACACAGATCTGGTGCCGTTCACCGCCGCCTGAGCGGTGCGTTTCAGAAAGTGATTTTTCGTTTGTTCTGAATTGCCCGCGCCGTCAACGGCAGAGGTGTGACTACTGTTTGACTACTATCTCCTCCAAACCCGGAAAAGCCGGTTTGCCCAGTGTTTTCAATGGTTTTCGTAAAATTCAGAGAAGCTGGGTGTTCTCGTTAAAAACCGTACAACCCTTGAAAACACAGCATTTTATCAGTTAATGCCTGAAAACTCCGACCGTCGGCATTGCTCCTGTCAAGCTCTATCCTTATGTAAAAAGCAAGACGCAAACTCAAATGCATGAGTTTGCGTCTTGCTTTTGCCCGTACCGACTGTATCCCCCATGACACATTGTGTACCTATGAGGTGAAACAGTTGAAACTTCTGGGCTTTTCGCGCTGATATCTTTTTGGGTTCAGCTTGATGGCAGGCGAGGTCTCCAAGGATCTCACGCGCCGCATGCTGCTGCCGCAGGAGATTGTCGACGCGCACGAAGCCAGCATCATCCATTTCCATGACGCGGACTATTACGCTCAGCATATGCACAACTGCGACCTTGTGAACCTCGAGGATATGCTGCAAAACGGCACGGTCATCTCGGGCACCCTCATTGAAAAGCCCCACAGCTTTTCCACCGCCTGCAACATCGCAACGCAGATTATCGCGCAGATCGCCTCCAACCAGTATGGCGGCCAGTCGATCAGCCTGACGCATCTTGCCCCCTTTGTCGACGTTTCGCGGCAGAAAATTCGCAAGGCTGTTCTGGAAGAGCTCAAGGATTTCAGCACCGAGGTAAGCGACGAGGCAATTTCCAAGGTTGTGGAAAAGCGGCTGCGCGATGAAATCCGCCGCGGCGTACAGACCATCCAGTATCAGGTGGTCACACTCATGACCACCAACGGCCAGGCGCCGTTTATCACGGCCTTTATGTATCTTGGCGAGGCGCGGCAGGAGCAGAAAGATCTTGCCATCATCATCGAAGAGACGCTCAACCAGCGCATTGAGGGCGTGAAAAACGAAAAGGGCGTATGGATTACGCCCGCGTTCCCAAAGCTCATTTACGTGCTGGAAGAGGACAATATCACCGAAGGCTCGAAGTTCTGGTATCTTACAAAGCTTGCCGCGCGCTGCACGGCAAAGCGGATGGTTCCGGACTACATCTCGGAAAAGAAGATGAAGGAGCTCAAGCTCTCCAAGGGCGAAACGCCAGGCCATGGCGATGTGTATACCTGCATGGGCTGCCGCAGCTTCCTCACGCCCGACCGTTCGGGCAATGGCTGGAACAACGTGGCAAACGCGGGCAATTATGAGCCGGGCAAGCCCAAGTATTACGGCCGGTTCAACCAGGGCGTCGTGACGATCAACCTGGTGGACGTCGCGCTCTCCTCCGGCGGCGCGATCAGCTACATGGAGGTGCCGAACATGCAAAATAACATCGACGCTGTGCTTGAGGTCATGAAGTTCATCTATAATCACATCATGTACGCCGAGCTCAATACGAAATCCGACTACTGTCAGGTCTGCGGCTTCGACGGCGAGATCGAAATCAAGGAAGACCCCGACGGAAAGCTGGTCTGGATCTGCCCGCAGTGCGGCAACACCGACCAGTCGAAGATGAACGTTGCGCGCAGAACCTGCGGCTACATCGGCACCCAGTACTGGAACCAGGGCCGGACGCAGGAAATCCGCGACCGCGTGCTGCATCTGTAAGCACCTCCCCGCAAATCATCCATATTACACAACCCGAACCGCCCGGACAGGCTGCTGTCCGGGCGGTTTGGGTCCTTCGCGAGCGGCCAGCTCCACCCCCCAGCCTGCCGGATCGCTTGCTCCGGTTCTGCAAATACGCAAAATCTGCTGAAAAAACGCCTGTTTTTGCTTCGCAGCTGACGCAAAAGCATTTCCCACGTTGACAAAGCATGTCCCCGTTTCCTATAATAATACTAGGAAAAACGAATAACCGCACACAGCTGCGGGGAATAAGAGAGTAGAACTATGCTGAATCAGGATAATATTGTCCCTCTGTATGAGCAGTTAATGAATATTCTGGAACATGATATCCGCACCGGGAAATACAGCCCCGGCGACCGGATCATGACGGAGAGCGAGCTCTCCAAGAAATACGGCATCAGTCTGATCACGGTCCGAAAGGCGATCAGTCTGCTGACCGAAAAGGGCTTACTGATCAAAAAGCAGGGCAAGGGAACCTTTGTCGCCAAACCGAAATATTCCCGGAACATCCGCCGCCTGTCCGGCTTTACGCAGATGTGCGAGCAGATGGGCGTTGTGCCGGGCGGTCGCATGCTCGATAACCGCCTCATTGCCGCAGATGAGAAGACCGCCAAAAAGCTTGGCGTTGCGCCGGGAAGTGACATCATCTATATCCACCGCCTCCGCTACGCCAACAACGAGCCTGTGATCATCGAACGGAACTATTTCCCGCCCAAATACGCAGAGCTTCTACAGCGCCGCTTTGACAATGAATCCCTGTTCGCCTATCTCAAAGAGCATATGGGCGTTATCTGTAAGGAATCAGAGAAGCTGATCGAGCTGTGCCATGTGACGGGCGAAGAGGCCAAAATGCTCGATGTGAAGCGCGGCGACTACATGATGTTCGTCAAAAGTACCGCCTATGACCAGAACCGGGAGCCAATCTACGTCGGCGTCCAGATTATCAACGGCGAACGCTTCTCCCTGAACGTCTATGAAAAGGTAGAAGACTGATACCAGATAGCCCCCTAGGGGTGTATCTGAAAACTAGCGAAGTGACCGGCAGCGAGGAATTTTTGCGCTGAGCAAGACATTTTTTCGCAGGAATACTGACGTATTTCAAGGAAAAATGGTGCAGCGCAGCGTGAAAAGGTCCGCTGTCCGGATTCGTTGGGAGTTTTCAGATACACCCTAGGCCTGCGCTCTGACCTCGATGGTTCTGCCGCCGAGATTTTCATAGATGCGGTGCGAAACGGAAAGAACCGTGCGCCCCTCAGACGCGCGGCGCAGCGCTTCAAGAACGCGCACTTCGGTTTCGGCATCCAGGTTTGCCGTAATCTCGTCGAGCAGCAGCACAGCGGGGTCTGCCGCCGCAGCGCGGGCAATGGACAGCAGCTGCCACTCGCCCTGCGAGAACATCCCCTCCATGCACACCGTATCATAGCCCTTCGGAAGCGCCTGCACGGCGGCGTCGATACCGGCCAGCTGCGCCGCGTTTTTCGCCATCGCCGCTGTGATCTGCGGGTCTCCCAGCGTAATCTGGTCCAGGACCGAGCCCGGCACGCGGGAAAAATGCTGCTCCACGCAGCCAATACAGGTCCGTCGCTCCTGATCTGAAATTCTGGAAACGTCCACGCCGCCGATGGTGACGGTTCCGGCCTCCGGCTGGTACAGGCCCAGCAGGAGATTGAACACCGTGCTCTTTCCGGCGCCCGTCCGGCCGACCAGCATAACCTGCTCGCCCTGCCGGACGGTCATGGAAAAGTCGCGCAGAACGGGCTTTTCTCCGTAGCCGAACGTCACATGGGACAGCGCCACATCGCCCCGTGCGGCGGTTTCGTTTCTCTTTGGGACGGCGCGCTCCGGCTGGGCGAGAAACGCGTCGATGCGCCTGACGCCTGCCATCGCCGACTGAATGGTCTGGATTTCCATGCCAAGGCTCTCAATGGGCGCAAAAATGCGTGAGATATAGCTGATCACGGCGACCGAGGTGCCAACCGACATGCCGAACAGATTCAGAATTTCCGCGTTTCCGGAGGCGGAAAGCAGCATCACAATGCCGACCACAACAGCGTTCAGCAGCAAAACAACCGGAGAATAGATTGCGTCGTAAAAATTGGTCCGCTCCATGGCGGCATAGCCGTCTGCAATGCGCCGGTCATAGCGGCGCTCCATGTACGCCTCCATGCCGAGGGCCCGGATGGTACGGATATTGTGAAGCGTTTCCGGCACCAGCCCGGACACCGCAGCAACTGCGCGGCGGTTATCGAGCTGCGCGGAGAGCATCCGCTTTTGCACATGGCGCGTGAATACGGCAAACAGCGGCACCACCAGCAGCAAAACCAGCGCCAGTCCGGTATTTTTCACCGCGATAACCGCAAGAATCGAAACGATGCGGCACGCGTCCGCTACCATGCTGATAATGCCGGAGGTAAAAAGCGCCTCCACGGTATCCACATCGCCAGAAAACCGCGCGGTCACCTCGCCGGGATTCTGCCCCGCGAGCGTGCTGGCAGGCAGCTGCGTCAGCTTCCGCGACATTTCCGAGCGCAGCGCATGGGTCATTTTCTGTCCAAAGAGCACCAGAAGGCCCTCCTGCGCGGAGGAAAGGATTCCCTCCAGTGCAAGGCTGCAAAAATAGCCGAGCACCGCAAAAAAAGTCAGTGCCGCGCCTTCGCTCAGTCGGTCGACCACACGGGCCAGAAGCAGCGGCGGAACCAGCGACGCCGCAACCGACGCTGCGACACACAAAATCGTTCCTGCTGTTAAAAGGTGATGCGCTGCCGCTGCCATCCGGATGGCCGTAAACACACCGCTTTTTTGCTTAGTTTTCATGCATCTGCCCTCCTGTCTGGCTCTCATAGAGCTGGCGGTACACCGGGACGGAGGCCAGCAGCTCCTCGTGCGTGCCAACCGTCGTTTTGCCGTCCTCCATGAAAATAATGTTTTGCAGCTGCGGGAAGTGATACAGCCGGTGCGAGATCAGATCGTGTCCGAGATAGCCAACCGTCGCCGCAATCTGCCGCGGTGTGTGCTTTGAAAGCTCTCGCTTTCCGAACCGCGCCGAGCCGCCGTAGGGCGCTTCGCAGAGAAAGACGCGCCCGAAGGTGGATTTGCCGCAGGCGACCGGCCCTGTCACACCGATGATATCCCCCGGGTGCGCTGTCAGGCTGAGATCTGAGAAAATCGGCGCGCCGCCATAGGAGAATGACAGGTTTTCTAGCGTTACATCGGCCGCTTCCGGAACGGCAAGCGGCTCCAAAGGCTCCGGCGAGCGCATCAGAGGCCGGATCCGCTTCCAGGAAACCTCCGCCTTCTGCACCGAGTTAAAAAGCTTTGCCACCTTGGACGATTTGACCGTCAGCTTGGTAAAGCAGGAAAGAAACGTTGTGAATGCCGCAATATCCCATGCGCGCCAGCCGGTGCCAAGTACGTTCTTCGCGCCGAACCACAAGATGAACAGCACGCCTGCCTCCGACACAGCCAGATACAGCGGCGGCAGCGCCGACTGCCAGACGCTGCTGCGCACAGCCGTCTTTTCATAGGTTTCCAGTGTGCCTTCATACTGCGCCTCGCGGGCATTTTCACAGCCGTAGATGCGGTATGTCACAGCGTTCTGCGCGCGGTCGAGCGTCGCAGTGCTGAGCGCACCCGCAGCCTTTTTATATGCAGCGCCCGCGCGCTGCACCGGCTTTTTCATCCACGCCGCGCAGACATAGGAAACCGGCGTAAAAAGAAGACTCAAAAGTGCCAGCCGCCAGTCGTACACCAGAAGCATGACCGCGTAGCCGACCAACGCCACCCCGGTATCGAACACCTCCGTTGTAAACTTCCGCATACCCTCCACGCAGTCGTCCACATCGGAAATTGCTTTGGTCATCAGCTCTCCGGCGTCCTCCTGCTCGAGCGAAGCCCGGCTCTTCCGTACCAGATTGGCATACAGAATACCCTTCATCCGGCGGTTGATGTTATTTGCAAAGCGGCGGACATAAAAGCGCTTGACAAAGCGCGCGGCCTGCACGATGAGCGTAACAAATATGCAGGCCAGCACCAGAACCGCCATCTTTGCGGCGGTCTCGCTGCCGCAAAGAATGTCGGCAAGGCACTGGGCAAGCCGCCCCTCAAACTACGGCGTAGCAAGAAGGCCGATGTTGTAAGCAAGGCCCGAAAGCGTCACAAAGGCCAGCGGCAGCCACTCTGCGCGGAAATAGGACCCGATTTTGTCCGGGCAGTACGTTTTTTCATGCTTCATCGTCTGCTTCACTCCCCGATGCCTTCTGAAAATGCGGGAAGCCCGCGCGGCTTTCCAGCTTGGAGGCTGTGTACAGCTTCTGGAGCGCCGCGGCAAAGGCGGCAGCCTCCTCCTTGGAAAGCGTACTTGTCAGATATTCATAAAAGGCCGCTTCAATCTCCGCCTTGGAGGATTTCAGGCTTTCCGCCCTTTCCGTGGGATAGAGCAGCTGGCTGCGCCGGTCATTCGGCGCGTCTTTGCGGACAAGATAGCCCTTTGTCTCCAAGTTTTTCGTTCTGCGCGCAATGGCCGCCTTATCGGCATGCAGCAGCTCTGCCAGCGCCGCCTGCGTGCAGCCGGGATGGTGGCGCAGAGCGTGAATCAGGTCAATTTCCGCCGTGCCGACGCCCTCTTCTCGCAGCGTGCGCAGAACCAGCATTTCCGCCTCGCGCGCAATTTTTGTGATTTTCCGTTCCGTAATATCCATAGCTGCCTCCTGATTAGTTTCAAGAAGATGTATCTACATCGTTGTATGTACAACATATTACGGCACGCTTTTCGCATTTGTCAATAGCCGCTGGAAAATCGATCTGCAAAACCGGCAACTGATCACTGTCCGCTTGCTGCAGGCAACATATTTTCTGCCGCTTCTGCCAACAATATATCTTGACGAATGCTTCATAAAGGGTTAAACAAGTGCCATACAAACCTTGGGAGGTACAGCCATGAAACTTGCATTTTTTTGATACGAAACCCTACGACAAGCCCGGCTTTGACGAGCATATTGCCGGAACGGACATTGAGATCAAGTATTTTGAGACGAGGCTCGGCGAGGACACCGTACAGCTGGCGAAGGGCTTTGACGGTGTGTGCGTGTTCGTCAACGACACGGTGAATGAGAAGGTTGTAAACGAACTTTATGATCTGGGCGTTCGGGTCATTGCGCTGCGGTGCGCGGGCTTTAACAATGTGGATACCAAGGCCTGCTTCGGAAAGCTGCACGTCTTCCGCGTCCCGGCGTACTCCCCCTATGCGGTGGCGGAGCACGCGATGGCGCTGCTGCTGACGGTCAACCGACATACGAACAAGGCGTATATCCGTACGCGCGACTTCAATTTCAGCCTGTCCGGGCTGACGGGCTTTGACCTGCACGGCAAGACCGTCGGCGTAATCGGCACGGGCAAGATCGGAAGAATTTTTGCCGGTATCTGCAAGGGCTTCGGGATGCGGGTGCTGGCATACGACAAATTCCCGAATCCGGACAGCGGACTGGACTACGTGGAGCTGCCCGAGCTTCTGCGGCAGGCGGACGTGATCTCGCTTCACTGCCCGCTCACCGACGAGACGCGGCACATGATCGATGCGGACGCCATCGCGCAGATGAAGCCCGGCGTCGTACTTGTGAATACGTCTCGCGGCGGTCTGGTGGATACCGAGGCACTGATTGAGGGGCTCAAGTGTCATAAGATCGGTGCGGCGTGTCTGGATGTGTACGAGGAAGAGGGCGACCTCTTCTACGAGGACTGCTCGGAGGAGATTATCGAAGACGACACGCTCGTGCGGCTGATTTCCATGCCGAACGTGATTGTCACCTCCCACCAGGCATTTCTGACCCGAGAGGCTCTGAGCAACATTGCCGCGACAACGGTGGACAATCTTCTCAAATTCGAGCGCGGCAAGCCGTCGCCCGACACCGAGGTCTGCTACCACTGTGAGCGCAAGGAAACCTGCCGAAAAGAGCGCAACCAGAAGTGCTTCTGATTGCAAGCAAAAACCGGTGTACCACCCAGTCTGGATGGTACACCGGTTCTTTTCTTTCTGTTTATTTATACGTTGAAGCGTGTAACGACAGACAGCTCCATGTTGCTCGGATGGATGAAAACCTCACCCACGGCAACCAGGTGATCGTCGATGTCGTAAATCTTTTCCTCCCAGTACATAAGCGGCTGGTCTTCGTCCTGCTCCAGGCCCAGGCGCTGCGCCGCGCGCGCACTTTTCCCCATACGAGCTGTCATGCTGCAATAGTCAATCGGCGCATTCATGTATTTCAGGCTGAGCTGTGGCAAACTCGTAATGTTTTCTACGCCGGTAATTTCGCGCGTCACAAAGTCCGGGCAAATTTCGAACAGGCCGTAGATGCGCGGCCTTTCCTCCGCGATGTAAAGCCAGCCGGTGGAAATGGGCTTTCCGGTATTTCCAAAGTTCTCGATATAGAGCTCGCTTGGCTCTGTCTCGCCCAGCCAGTCGTTGACCACCGTCGGGGGACCAAAGTGCTCGGTCAGCATCATGTAAAAATCGCTGTAAAGATCAATTCTGTTTTCAATTTCAAACACAGAAGGGTGTGCAAAGGTTCCCTTGCCATGGATTGTGGTTGTTACGCCATCGAGCATCAGGTGTTTGAGCGCCTCACGAATTGTCGCGCGGCTTACACCCATATTATTTGCCAGATCGTCTTCCGAGGGCAAACGGTTGTTTCCAGGCGCCATCTTGCGGATGACGTTGCACAGCGCGTCGTATGCCTTTTCTGAGAGGGTCCTGCCTCTGTTCAATTTTTCCATGAGTTTCCGCTCTTCCTTTATTTTCATTCCTAATTTTTTATACTTTTTTTGTTTATTTTAAGTACTTTTTTGGTCCATGTCAAGGCTCTTTTGCCAGAAAATCCGCCCACGCACAGCGCAGGCGGATTTTGTTTCCATCAAGCAGAATCTCAGCTTGCCTGACGCGACGCCTGAGCCGTGCGGTAGACATCCAGCGCAATTGCGAAGATGATGATGAAGCCCAGAACAATCTTCTGCCAGTAAGCGTTGACCTCCAGCAGGTTCAGGCCGTTGTTGATCATACCGATGAACAACGCGCCTGCCAGCGTCTTGAGTGCCGCGCCCTGCGTATTGATTGCCGACGTGCCGCCAACGAAGACTGCCGCCATGGCCGTCAGACACAGGTCAGATGCAGCGGTCGGCTGGCCGGAGCCAAGACGTGCCATCAGCATAATGCCAGACAGTGCGCTCAGCGCGCCTGCGCAGGCGTAGGCCGAAATTTTGATGCCAACCACGTTGATACCGGAAAGACGTGCGGACGTTGCGTTTTCGCCGACCGTCACAATGTTGCGGCCAAACTGGGTGTATTTGAAAATGAATGCAAACACTGCAACCAGTACCAGCAGGATCACAACGATAAACGGGATCGGACCAAGGTAGCCGCGGCCGATGAACTTGTAATCCGACGGCAGATTCGTGATCGGCGTGCCGCGCGTCATCAGAAGCGTGAAGCCGTCGAGCACATACATCATGCCGAGCGTTGCGATAAATGCAGGAACCTTCAGGAACGTGATGACGTAACCCGAGAACGAGCCGATCACTGCGCCGCCCAGAATCGCAACCAGCAGAGCACCCCACGTCGGCCAGCCGTAGTTGACCGTCAGCGTTGCACTGGCGCAGCCCATCAGAGCCGCAATGGAGCCGGAGCTCAGGTCCATTTCGCCGCCGCAGACAACGACCGTCGCGCCGATGGCGCACACGCCGGTCACGCAGATCTGGCGGACGAGGTTAATAAGGTTCGAAGAGGTTAAAAAGGAGTTACCGGTTGTAATCGACAAAAATACGAACAGCAGCACAAGAATCGCCCAGATACCGAGCTTGTTGAGTACGGTGCTCGCCTGCTTGACGACCGAGTTGTTTTTCTCTTTCATAGCTTTGCGCCTCCGATTGCATACTCAGAAATAATTTGCTGTGAGAAGTCTTTCTTCTCCACCATGCCGGCAATCCTGCCTTCGTGCATGACGGCGATACGGTCGCTGATGCCGAGCACCTCTTCCATATCGGACGAGATGACAATCACTGCCTTGCCTGCCCGTGCCAGATCGTTGATCAGCTCATAAATCTCACGCTTTGCGCCGACGTCGATGCCTCTGGTCGGTTCATCGAGAATGATGACCTCCGAGTCGGACATCAGCCACTTCGCAACAACGATCTTCTGCTGGTTGCCGCCGGATAGGAAGATCACGCGCTTGTTTTCATCCGGCGTTGCAATATGCAGCTCCTTAATATACTGCTGGCTGTATTGCAGCTCCAGCTTGTGATTGATCAGGCCGCCCTTTTTGATTTTGTTCAGCGCGACCATCACGATGTTCAGATACACAGACTTGTTCAGGAGCAAACCTTCTGTTTTTCTGTTCTCTGTTACAAACGCAATCTTATGCTTGACGCTGTCCTGCGGAGAGCGAATCTCGATCTTCTGCCCGTTCAGGTAGATATCGCCGCTTGTCCGCTTGTCCGCGCCAAAAATCATGCGCATGGTTTCCGTCCGTCCCGCGCCGACCAGACCCGCAAAGCCCAGAACTTCGCCATGGGCAACGCTGAACGATACGCCCTTGACCTTCTTGCCGTCCGAAATATTTTCCACACGCAGAAGCTCCTGGCCGATCTTGACGTCTCTCGGCGGGAACTGCTTCGTCATCTCACGTCCGATCATCAGCGCAATCAGCTCCGCCTTTGTCGTTTCGGAGACGTTTCTGGTGCCGACAGTGTGGCCGTCGCGCAGGACCGTAATGCGGTCGGCAATGGTAAAGATTTCATCCAGGCGGTGCGTGATGAAGATCACGGACACGCCATTACTTTTCAGGTTACGAATAATGTCGAACAGCAGCTGCGTCTCCCGGTCCGTCAGAGAGGACGTCGGTTCGTCCATGATCACAAGCTTCGACCGGAAACTGACAGCTCTGGCAATTTCAACCATCTGCTGCTGTGCAATCGACATGCCGAGCACCTTGCGGCGCACATCCATTTCAATGTGGAGCTGCTGGAACAGCTCTTCGGCGTCTTTGTTCATCTTGGCCCAGTCAACCAGGCCGTTTTTCTTTTTGGGCTGACGTCCAATGAAAATGTTTTCTGCGACGCTCAGACCCTGGAGAACATTCAGCTCCTGATAAATGATCGACAGTCCGAGGCGCTCTGCGTCTCTGGGATTGTGAATCTCCGCGGGTTTTCCGCAAAATTCGATCGTTCCGCAATCGCGGGTATAGGAGCCGGAAAGGATTTTCATGAGTGTGGATTTACCGGCGCCATTTTCGCCGGCAAGCGCAAGAACCTCGCCCTTCTTGACGTCAAAATCGACATGATCCAGCGCTTTGACGCCTGGGAACGTCTTACATACGTCCCGCAGCACAAGGATGTTTTCATCCATCGTTAATCTCTCCTTTAATTTGCCAAGACCGGAAAAAGGCCCCGATAGCCGGGGCCTTTTTTCATTCAGGGTTAGTTAATGCCAAGATCAGCAGCGGAAAGCTGGCCGTCCTTGCCATAGACGCCTGCGGGAGCAGACTGGAACTTTTCAAACGTTGCGCCGTTGAAGATGTACTCGCCAACTTCGTCAGCAATGGTTCTGGCCATGCCAGCCGGATCCTGCGTGACAGTTGCAAGGTACGTACCGGTGCCGTTGTCGATGGCGTCCATTTCTTCCTGCTCGCCGTCATAAGCAACGATCAGCATTTCGTCTCTGCCAGCAGCTTCGGCTGCGCTGTAAGCGCCCATGCCGTGCTGTGCGGAGGTAGCGACAACCAGGTCGATCTTGTCGTAACTGGTCATAGCATCTTCAAAGTTTGCCATGGACTCTTCGCGGGAAGCGCTGTGGTACTCGTTGAGCATGTTGACAGTCACGCCAGCAGCCTCGACACCGGCCAGGATGCCGTCTCTGCGGCTGGTGGAGACTTCGTCTCCGCTGTGCAGGGCAACCACGTCAACAGAGTCCTTGCCTTCGTTCTTCAGGTACTGGCCAGCGTAGAAGCCGCCGACATAACCTGCGTCATAGTTGACGGTACCGATACGGGTGACGAACTCGCCTTCGTCAGGAAGCGTAGAGGTGTCCATCAGGAACACAGGAATGTTCTTTTCGTTGCAGGCAAGGAATGCCTCGGACAGAGCGTCGCCGTACCAGCTCGTCAGAACCAGAGCGTCAATGCCCTTGTTGATGAGGTCCAGGCAGTTGTTCAGCTGCGTGGAAGCATCGGTAGAAGCGTTGGTGGTGATGCAGGTCCAACCCTTTTCCGCACATGCGGCCTCGAAAGCGTCGCACATCGTGACATAGAACGGATACTCGAGCGTGTACATCGAAAGGCCGATGGTCAGAGGACGCTCTTCGGTGGTCTCGGGAGTTTCCGTCTCAGCAGCGGGTTCTTCCTCAGTTGCAGTTTCTTCCGTCTTTGCAGTTTCGGTGGATTCCGTGGTGGTTTCTTCCTTGGGAGTGTCCGTGGTCTTGGATGCACATGCAACCAAACCGACCAGCATGACAGCAGCCAGCAACAGTGCGATGATCTTTTTCATGAAATCTCAATCTCCTTTTATACTCCTTATTATTTTTTATAGCCGGTGATTCCGGTTATAAACCAAGAAGGGTTTGCCGCGCAAATGGCTCAACTGTTGTGGTTCATCCGTTGTACGACGTTCGACTGTGGCAGCATCTTCATTCTAAAAAGTTTTTTAGATTCTGTCAACCGGAAAATTCGCCAAATCCGAGGTTATCGAATTGGTTTTGCATGTTTCTAACAACTATGCGCATCTTGCTTTAGCATTCTTGTTGCAAAATTTATATAGTTTGCACGATATGAGCCTGAAAATTTTATAGAAAATCACGTTTTATTTTTTCCTACTTGTACGACGTACAACGTATGTGATATACTCGAGTCAGGTAATCGGCTGTGGCAGCGCACAGACATTCCGTTAATACAGTTTTCAGAATGGAGATTACTTGACTATGAACGATCTTATCATTAAATCCATTGACAAAATCATCAGTGGCGATATCAACAAGGGCATCATCCCCGGCGATACCATCATCGTGCGTGACGGCAAGATTGCGCAGATCGGCTTTGAAAACGAAGTTGACAAGTCCGGCATCGAGACTGTTGTCGACGTCGACGGCCAGATTGTCTGCCCGGGCTTCATCGACTGCCACGTTCACAATACGCTCGACGACTATGCTCCGCAGCGCGGCGCTGTCGGCTGCTATGCTGACGCTTTGTACGGCGGCACCACCAGCATCGTCTCCGAAGGCGAGCAGGGCCCCGGCTGGCCCCGTTTCTATGATGACCCCATCGGCTGTAAGGCCGCTGCGATCATGTCCAAGCGTGTATTTGACCATTTCCGTCCGGGCGGAGCCATGAAGGTTCATGGCGGCGCGCTGGTTCTGGTGCACGGTCTGACCGAGCAGGACTTCAAGGAAATGCACGACGCAGGCGTGTGGCTGATTGCTGAAATCGGCGGCGGCGGCCTGTCTGACCCGGCAGAGGTTGAACCGATGCTCGAGTGGGCCAGAAAGTACGACTTCTTCTATTCTGTCCATCTGGCGCCCCCCTCCATCCCCGGTTCGTCCTGGGTCACCTCCGAGGCTATCATGAAGCTGCGCCCGAACAAGGTTGCCCATACCAACGGCGGCTCCACCGCAGTTTCCTTCGACCACATCCAGCGTCTGATGGACGAAAGCGACATTCCGCTGGAGCTGGTTGTCAACGGCAACTTTGTCAACTTCAACAAGATGATGAAGCACATGAACGCCAAGAACGAGCTCAACCGTATGGTCTTCGGCAGCGACGCGCCCACCGGCCAGGCATCTCTGCCCGGCGCAATCAACCGCGCAATCGTCAAGGCTTCCTCTCTGAACGACGTTCCGGCATGGAAGTGCATCAGCATGGCCACCGGCAACGCAGCAGACCTCTATGGTCTGAACACCGGCAAGATCGAAGTCGGCCGTGAGGCTGACCTGCAGGTCATCGACTGCCCGCCGGGATCCTGCGGCACCGACGCTCTGAAGGCCATCGAGTGCGGCGACCCGTTCGGCAACTCCATGGTCATCGTCGACGGCAGAATCATCGCCTTCCGCGGCCACGATTCCCGCCCGACCGCCCGTTACTGCTATGTCAACGGTCAGAAGGACTTCGTCTCCGGCATCACCGAGCACCTGTTCTTCCCGCCGCAGCCCGGCAGACATTACGAGGGCATGAGCGCACAGACCGGCTTCAAGCACAAATAATTCCGTCCTCTTCAGTCTCCGGGCGATTCGCTCGGAGACCTTTTTACCTGTATATAATTCTATATAAATTAGGAGTGGATAAACATGTTCAAACGACTCAGCGAGCTCCCGTGGTCCGATATCGAAGCGCTTGACCGCAAGCACCTTGCCTATGTGCTCCCGATCGGCTCCACGGAGCAGCATGGCCGTCATCTGCCGGTCGGCACGGACGATCTTATTTTGCAGACCTCCCTAGACGGCCTGGAAAAGCATCTTGACATGCGCAACACGTTCCTGCGTCTTCCTGCCCTGCACTATGGCAACAGCTTTGAGCATCTGGACTTTGCAGGCACCATGACGCTGCGCACAACGACGATTCTCGCCGTAATCGAGGACCTTCTGTTCTGTATGAAAAAGCATGGCGTAAAGTATCTCGTCATTGTCAACTCTCATGGCGGTAACGCACCGATTCTGCATGCGCAGTCGCAGGAATGGGAGCAGCTTTTCGGCATTCGGATTTTTAACATCGACTATTTTGGATCCGACTTTTTTGCCGGCGCGCAGGAATTTCTCGAAACGCCCGTCAATCTCGACATTCACGGCGGCGAAATTGAAACATCCTACTTTGAACATGTGATGCCGGACCTCATTCATACCGACCGGCTCAGCCCGGAAAAGGACGTTCTGTGCGGTCTGAAGGATTATTACTACGGCTGGCTCTCGCGCGACCTGTCGGAAAACAACGGTCTGATCGGCGGCGCATCGAGAAGCACGCAGGAAACCGGCGAAAAGCTCTGGAACTATATGCAGGAAAAGCTCGCGTTCTATTTCCACCAGTTCGACGACGAGCTGGACGCAGCAAGCAACTGATTGACATTTCATAAGGAGGATTCTGACAATGCCCTTGCAGCCCTTTAAAGCAACCGTTCCCCAGGATGGAAAGAGCTGGTGGCTTCGGCTCGGTAAAGAAAACCTTCCCGATAAGTTTATTTTCACCCTGCTTCTGGACATGCAGCCCGAGCATTTTCTGCATCGCATGCAGGATGTGCAGATTCTGAGCCAGTTCGGCGAATACACCGTCTACAGCGGTGTGTTTGAGGGCGAGCGCCTTGGTCTTCTGTACCACGGAAGCGGCTCGTTCTCCGTCTCGACGGCCATCGACGAGCTTGCCATGCTCGGCGCAAAGGCGATTTTGCGCGTTGGCAATTCCGGCGGCATGCGCAGCGACCTGCGCGTCGGCGATATCGTCGTCTGCTCCGGCGGCATCCGGGAGGACCGCGTCACGCTGGACTACGTTCCCCTGGAGTATCCGGCCATTCCGAGCCGCAAGATGGTACAGGCCGAAATTGAAGCCTGTGAATCGCTCGGCGTTGCCTACAAGGAGGGCCTGACGCTCTCCGCCGGTACCATGTATCCCGGCAGCGGCTTTGAAACCGCGCGCGGCGTTCTGGATCAGAGCGTGCTCGACCGCGTTCATCTGTGGAAAAAGGTCGGCGCGGCAAACGTCGACATTGAAACAACCACCGTTCTGACGATGACGCGCCTTTACGACATGCACGGCGGCGCGCTGCTCGGCATCGGCAACGACACAAGCTCCGGCGAAGGAGAATTTCTGGACGAGGCCGTCATCGACCGCATGGCGCACCTGGGTCTGAAAACCCTGCACAATTTAAAAATCTGACAACGCAAAAGCGCCCGAAGCAAATAGCTTCGGGCGCTGTTCGCTAATCTCATAGAGTTTTGCCCCGCAGGGCGAAATAAAATCTGAATTTATGTTATCCGGTGGCTTCGCCGACTGGAAACATATTGCTCGCCTTGCAAGTGTGAGCCTTTTGCGCGCAATGCAAAAGGCTTGCGCGCAGTCGAGATGCAGCTTTTTGGAAAGATATGCCCGAAGCCGGATGGCTTCGGGCGCTTGTCTTACAGATTTTCCGGAGACCAGAACTCCAGGCCCCGCGCTTTCTTCTCTTCATCGATCTTATGCAGGTTGGCAAGGCCCTCGAACACGATATCAATCGCATGGTCCTGTCCGTCGCCTGCCGTAAAGCCTTCGTTGGTGAAAACGTTGTTGTCCACCGAAATGACGGCGCCGCCGCGGCGGCCAAAGAGGCTGCAAAGCGTGACAATCGCCGCAGATTCACGGTCACAGTACATGACGCCCGCGCGGTTATAGTAGTCGACGATGTTCAGATGCTCGGCCTGGAAATAGCTGCCCACGGACGGATGGCCGGTCGAGAGATACTCACTGTCCTGCGAGCGGCCGACGCCGACGCGGTAGCGGTACTTGAGGTCTTCCGCCGCCTTCACAAACGACGTCACCAGCTCATAGCTGCAAACGGCCGGATAGTTGGGCGTCACATAGGCCTTCGTCATGCCCTCGTCGCGCACAACGCCACTGGCGATGACCACATCGCCCGAGTGCAGCTTTTCACTGATCGCCATGCCGCCGCCAAGGCGCAGGAAGGTGTTGGCCTTGCTGTTCTGCATGAACTCCACGAGAATCAGCTCCGCTTCCGGGCTGCCACTGCCGCCGGAGACAATGCTGATATGCGCGCCCTTGTAGTAGCCGGAATACGTCGTAAACATACCGGACTGTCCGGCAAGCACGCGGTTTTCCAGACGGCGGCTCAGAAGCTCTGCGGGGTCTCCTCCATAATCGAGCAGCGGATCGCGGACCGTCATGATGACATAGTCGCCGACAAGATCGCCATCGATCTTCGTCAGAGCCGGCTTGCCACCGATGACGAAGCCGCCGGGTGCGAGCTGATCTGCATAGTCATATTTGGAAATAATTTTCTGAAATTTGGGTTCCATTTTTGTTTCCTCCCATCTTCAATTAAAGAACAACGTCAACCTTGCTGCCGCGAACCGTCGGCAGGCCATCTTCCTGATACACGCCCGCGTGGCCGTGCATATAAATATCGCTTGCGCGCAGCGGCATAACGGACGACAGATACGTCATGATGCAGGCAAAGACCAGCGAAATGAGGCTCTCGCTGACGCTCTTTTTCAGGCACAGCGATCTGACGCCCGGCTCGTCCGCCGCCACGGCCTCGTCGTCTGTGATGACCAGCACCGGTCGCTCCAGCTTTTGCAGCACAAACAGAATTTCCTTTGCCCGCGAGAGGCACCGGCCCTTCGACGGAACCAGAAGCACCGACGGAAGCCGGTGCGTATCCACGCTGAAGAACGTCTGATGCGCAAACTCTTCAATGTCCTGCGACAAGACGCTGTAGCCCTGCGCCTCCAGCACCTTGGAAACGCCGAAGTCTGCCGCGCCGCGGCACGGGCCCGCGCCAAAAAACTCCATGCGCTCACATTTGCTGCAAAGATCTGCAAACTCCCGCAGAACCGCGTCTCCGCGCGTGAACGCATCTTCAATCACATCAGGCAGCTGCTGCAATTCCTGCTCCACCGCCGCGGCCTCGTCCTTTGTCATGGTGCCGCGCACCTGCGCCATATGCAGCGCAAACAGATAAAGACCCACAACCGGCAGCGCAAAGCTGCGGATGCCGGGAACCAGAATGGGCGAGGGCTCAAATGCAGGAACCGGCGCATGCAGAATGTAATCCACCGCTTTTCCCACGCGCGAGTTGGGCTTTGCCGTGATGGCCATGCTGAGGGTGCCGGCCGCGTGCATCGCCATGGAAGCCTCTACGCTTCTGGCCGCTTCGCCGCTGTTGGAAATGCAGATTGTAAGCGTGCGCGCTGCGCGCGTCCGGTCCAGGCACGGCGCTGCATACCTGGACGCCTGCATCGCGTTGAGAGGATATGCCGGAACGCCTGCGTACTCCCAGAACGACTGCGCTGCGCATACAGCTGCGTTCAAAGAGTCGCCGCTTCCGTAGATATAAATACAGTCAATGTTCCGGATAATTTCATCGCTCAGAACGCTCTGTGCCTGCGCACGCAGCGGCGCGATCACTTCCCGGATCAGAGAAGGGTAGGAAAGCGTCTCTTTGAGCATGTAGTTTTCTGCCATCATGTCGTCCTCCCTCAGATTCTGGTGGCCGGGAGCGCGGCAAGGCGCGCTTCTGCCTGCTTGCGGAACGCCGCGTCCATGAGAGGCGGCACACCCCACTGCTCAATGATGAACGACGCGGAAACAGCCGCGCAGCGCGCAGCGTAGGCGATATCGCCCTCGGACTCACAATAGCCGACCAGGAAGCCGCCCGTAGAGGAATTGCCGCCGCCGGTCACGTCCACCACATTGGCAGGCGCCGCTGGAATCTCCCAGACTGCGCCGTCCTTGGCTGCCAGCGCGCCCTTTGCGCCCATGCGCAGAATCACGTTATCTGCATGCATCTGCCGCAGCACGTCCACCACGCGTAGAGGCTCTGTTTCGCCGGTGATGCGCTTTCCCTCAGTCAGGTTCAAAGAGAACAGGTTCACATAGCTGAGCCGGTCTGCAATCGCGTCCTTGCACTCGTGCACCGCCGCGTTGCCCGCAATCTCCCAGCAGGAAATCCCGGAGTAGGAGCCGAGCCAGTTTTTCGCCTGCTCCCAGTACGGCTCATCCACGTCCTTGAAAAAATACATGCCCTTTGCTGTCCGGTAGCGCTCTGGAATATCCGTAAACCGGGAGAGCATCTCATAGTGGCTGCCGCAGCCGGGCAGCAGGAGCTCTTCGCGCTCGCCGTCTTCAAAGTAGTGAATTTTTGCGTGGCAGGTGTTCTTCTCTTTGAGCACCGTTGCCATATCGATCTGGTTGTCCCGGAACCACTTGCTGTACGTTTCCTCAAAGTCTGGTCCGATCAGGCAGCAAAAGCCCACCTGATCCGACCACACGCGCGTGCCGGCAACCGTGTAGGTTCCGCCGCCAAGCTGGTTCAGCTTTGTCGCACCCCACGGGAAATACACATCATCAATGATCATCTGCGTCAGTGTAAAATACTGCGTCTGATTCATAACTGTCTCCTTTCCGTCAACTCATTAGACGAACGACATTATACGATATAATTTTATTCGATTTGCAATCCACTGTCAACGATATTCCAGATAGCACACGTCAAAAATAGAACTATAATTTTGTGGATTCTGCCTATTTCTTTTTTCAGCCGCAGCGCCGGGCCTCTTTTAACTTGCTTTTCAAAAAAACGGGTGTTAGTATAATGTCGTACAACTAAACAGTTGCGGTTTTAAGAGGAGGTAAACAATGGATTCTTACGAACGTGTACTCGGCTGCTTCTATGGCGCCGCGATCGGCGACGCGATGGGCGCCGCGACCGAAACCATGACGCCGCAGATGATTCTGGACCGCTACGGTGCCTATGTCGACCAGCTCCTCGCGCCCGGCGATGGAACCTTTTCCGCAGGCTGCCCGGCCGGCTTCGTCACGGACGATTTTTCCCTGGCCTATTTTACGGCGCTGGAAATTCTCAAAGCGCCGGACGGCCCGATCTGTGATACGACGGCGCAGACGGCGCTGATCAACTGGTCCGGACATCCGGAGTATTTCTGCTTCGCAGGCCCGAGCACCAGCGTCGCAATCAAGAAGATTCTCGGGGAACCGGTCCCGCAGCCCCCGGTCATTCCGGCCTGCGACAATTCCCGCGCGTCCAACGGCTCGGCTATGAAAATTTTCCCGGCCGGACTGAAAAATCCGGGACGCCCGGAGCATGCCGTCACGGACGCGATCACGCTCTGCAAGCCAACGCATGACAATGCCGCCTCTCTTTCTGCGGCCTGCGCCATCGCTGCGGCCGTCAGCGCTGCCGTAACCGGCGCAGGCCTTCCGGAGGTATTTGACGCAGGCTTCTACGGCGCGCGCGAAGGCGCCCGACACGGAAAGCCCGTCTCCGTTGCCAGTGTGGAAAAGCGGATGGAGCTTGCCATTTCCATCGCCCGCAAGGGTCTTGGCTGGGAACGCACGATGCTGGAGCTCGGCGACGTCATCGGCGCAGGTCTGAGCGCAAATGAAGCGGTTCCCTGTGTGTTCGGCATTCTGGCCGCCACTGATGCAGATGCCCTGTCCGCCATCAAGATGGGCGTCAACATCGGAAACGACACCGATACCATCGCCACCATGGTCGGCGCAATTGCCGGCGCAATGCACGGCGCGTCCGTTTTCCCAGAAGAAATGTGCAAAACCGTCGTGTCCGTCAACAAGATGGACATTCCTGCCGCGGCGAAAGCCTTTACGGAGGTGTTTTACGGATGAGCAAGCCATATCTTGTCGCACTCGGTACCGCGTGCTTCGATGAATACTACAGCGCAGACTCCTGGGTTTCCGAAGGCGATAAGCTTCTGGTCCACCCTATGGAGAAAAAGGCCGGCGGCATGGTCGCAAACGCGGCCAGCGTCATGGCAGGCTACGGAAACTCCGTCTATCTCGTCGACTTCATGAACGGCGGCGCAAGCAACCAGGAGCTCAAGGAAAACCTGGCGTCCTTCGGCCTGAACACATCGCACATTGTCACAGACGACCGTCTGCCGGATGCAAAGTGCATCATCGTCCTGACGCCGAAGGAGCGGACCATTTTTGTCCTCGACTTCCCGCGCCCCAAGCGCGTTCTGCCGCCTCAGACGCAGGCGCTTCTGGAAAACGCCGCATACATCTACACAACGATGGCCGAAATCCGCCGCTTTGAAAACTACGAAGCGCTGCTTGACAGCTGGCGCGGCGCAGGCGCGAAGATCGTCTTCGATCTGGAATCGACCACCTTTGAAGATTCGTCCGATGTGCTGTTCTCGAAGGCAGACGTACTGCTTTTCAACGACATTGGTCTTGAAAAATACGCGGCCGGACGCGATCCGGACGCCTGCATTCAGGCGCTTCTGGACGGCGGCTGCACTGCCGTTGTCACAACGCTCGGCGCTGACGGGTGCGACTGCTGTACGAAAGACTGCCATGTGCGCCTGCCGGGGCACAAGGTCTCCGTGGTCGACACGACCGGCGCGGGCGATACGTTTAACGCAAGCTTTACCCACTGCCTGCTGCACGGCATGGATCCGGAATCCGCCGCAAAATTTTCCAACGCAGCCGCGGCCCGCGCTGTGACCATTCTCGGTCCGCGCGGCGGCGTTGCACCGGTTTCGGAAGTAGAAGCGTTTCTTGCGCAACATCAATAAAGAAAGGGAGATATCTATGGCTACAACAAAACCGATTTCCATCAAAGACTTTGACTTTACTCCGTATGGCCGCTACTGGGACCTGCACAAAGAGCGCGGCGTCAAAACAGAAAAATACGAGGCGTATATGACCATCGATCCTCCCGTGGAGCGGGCGCTGCGCTTCGGTCTGACCGTCTGCGACAATGGAGACACCTTTGAGGTAGACTCCATGGAGCGCCATATGTCAACCGAAGAGGTTCTCTTTGCCGGCGACAAGCCCATCATTCTGAGCATCGCCAACAGTGATCCCTACGGCATGCCGCAGGCGAAGGACGTTGTTTCGCTTCTGATGGAGCCGGGCGATCTGGTCGTCATGAAGCGCGGCATCTGGCACGACGCCTGTCATGCCGTCGAGGGCCACGCGCAGTACTATTTTCTGTCCTATAGCAACGGCGATCCCGACGAGACCGCCTGGAAGCAGATTCAGCCTGCCGCCGTGCAGGTTGCACTTTGAGAGGAGGCCGTCTACAATGAAACAGGTAAAAGCCATTCATGCCACCCCGGAAAACTTCAAGGACTTCGGTGTCGTCACGCGCCTGACTGACAACGACTGCTTCCAGGGCGAGGGCTGGAAATGCTGGATGACAGACGATGTGTGTATGGATCAGCCTGCGCACTTTGGCATGACCTATGTCAAAACCTATCCGCCCTATGAGGTTGCTTCCATGGAGCGCCACACGAAGACGAAAGAGCTGATGGTCTGTGGCGAGGACCGCCCGATTGTCGTGGCGCTTGCCAATACCGACCCGTCCGGCCACGCCCACGCTGAGGACGTGCGCGCCTTCATCATTGAGCCGGGCGAGATTCTGGTCATCAACAAGGGCATCTGGCACGACGCCTGCCGCGCGCTCGATGCACCGACCTTCTACTATTTCCTGTCTCTGGAGACGGACGAGCCTGCCGTTTTCCAGCCGCTCGACGGCGGCCCGGTGGAAATCGTACTGTAAGCAAAAAGGAGAACGCCATGAAAACGCTGCTTATCAAAAACATTTCTCAGCTCGTCTCGTGTGACGACGCCGACACCGTCTATCAGAACGTCGACCTCTATGCAGAAGACGGCGTCATCCGCGCCATCGGCCCAAATCTCGACAAGACCGCCGATGAGACCATTGACGCGAGCCACATGCTCTGCTATCCAGGTCTGATCAACACGCACCATCATCTGTACCAGCAGTTCTCCCGCAACCTGCCGCAGGTGCAGAACATGGAGCTGTTCGACTGGCTCAAGACGCTCTATGAAATCTGGAAAAACCTTGACACCAACGTCATCCGCCTGTCGAGCCTGACGGGCATGGGTGAGCTTATGAAGCACGGCTGCACAACCTGCTTCGATCACCACTATGTCTTCCCGGCCGGCTCCGGCGACCTTATCGGCACGCAGTTTGAGGCTGCCTCTGAGCTCGGCATCCGCATGCACTGCTCGCGCGGCTCGATGGACCTGTCCGTCAAAGATGGCGGCCTGCCGCCCGATTCTGTGGTGCAGACAGTGGACGAGATCATGAAGGACTCTGCGCGGCTCATTGAAACGTATCACGACGCGTCGTTCGGCTCCATGCGGCAGGTGGCGCTGGCGCCTTGCTCGCCGTTCTCGGTTTCGGCGGAGCTCCTGCGGCAGAGTGCGATTCTCGCGCGGCAGTACCATGTGCGGCTGCATACGCATCTTTGCGAGACGAAGGACGAGGAAACCTATATGTTAGAGCGCGAGGGCATGCGGCCGCTTGCTTTCATGGAAACGCTCGGCTGGGTAGGCCCGGACGTGTGGTACGCGCACGGCATTCATTTCAACACCGAAGAGCTCAAGCTTCTCGCTGAAACCGGCACCGGCGTCTGCCACTGCCCGATTTCCAACATGAAGCTTGCCTCCGGCATTGCCCGGATTCCGGAAATGCTCAAGCTCGGCGTGCCGGTCGGTCTGGGTGTGGACGGCTCCGCATCCAACGATGGCTCGAGCCTGATGGAAGAGCTCCGCGTGGCATTCCTGCTGCACCGGCTCAATTCCAGCCGCGAAGCGCCCTCCGGCTACGATTTCCTGAAGATGGCCACGTGCGGCAGCGCAAAGCTTCTCGGCCGCGATGACATCGGAAGCCTTGCCACCGGCAAGTGCTGCGATCTGTTCCTGATCGACAGCCGCAGAATGGAGCTCACCGGCGCCTGCTATGATCCCAAGTCCGTTCTGGCGACCGTCGGCGTCCGTGGTCCTGTCGACTACACCGTGGTGCACGGCAACGTCACCGTCAAGCAGGGCCGCCTTGCCACCATCGACGAAGAAAAGACCGCCCGCGACGCGCAGGCTGTCTGTGACAAATATCTCAACATGTAACACCTGCAAACCGGACGGCGCTGCTGCTCCGTCCGGTTTTTGTGTTCGCAGAAGAAAGTTGGACCGCTATGAAAAAGAAATTGTCCATGTTATACATTTTGCTCGCCGGCTCCCTCTGGGGAAGCATGGGCGTCTATGTGCGCAAAATGAACGCCTACGGGCTGAGCGCCCTGGAAATTGTTCAGATCCGGATCACGTTGAGCCTGATTTTTGTCGGGGTGTATCTGCTGCTGTTCCACAGGGAATACCTGAAAATCCGCCTGAAGGACCTCTGGTGCTTCATTGGAACAGGGCTTGTCAGCCAGCTGGCCTTTTCCTGGTTCGACTTTACCGGCATGACCATCACAAGCCTCAGCGTCATGAGCGTTCTGCTGGCAACCGCGCCGATTTTCGTCATGCTTCTGAGTCTGATTCTGTTCCATGAGAAGCTGACGCGCCGGAAGGTTCTGGCCCTTCTGATCACCTTTTCCGGCTGCTTCCTGGTCTCCGGCATCGGTACGGCCGCGCAGGCTCCGCTCAAAGGCATTTTGTTCGGTCTGGCCTCCGGTTTTACCTATGCGCTCTATTCCATTTTCAGCCGTTATGCCCTGCAAAAGGGCTATTCCTCCTGGACCATCAACTTCTATACCTACCTCACCTGCTCGGTGGGCTGCGCCTTTTTGTGCGACTGGAAGCTGATTGGCCAAGCGGTAACGCTTGGCACCTCTGCCGTTGCCTGGATGATCGCCATGGCGTTTTTTACCTGCTTCCTCGCCTTTATTCTCTATACCAAGGGTCTGGAGCAGGTAGAGTCCAGTCAGGCCTCCATCCTTGCCTCCGTTGAACCGATCGTAGCAACGATTCTCGGTGCTATCTGCTTCCAGGAATACATCACCGTTTCCGGCATCATCGGCATCGCGCTGTTCCTGGCTGGCCTGTTTGTCCTGATTTACAAACAGTAACGCCGCTTATAAAGGAAAGCAGCTGTCCCTTTCAAGGGGCAGCTGCTTTTTTCAGATATAGTGTCCCGTTACGCTCTGCTTGCAGCGCCTTACTTCCTCCGGCGTGCCGCTGACAACAATTCTTCCGCCGTCATTTCCGCCGCCGGGTCCCATGTCGATCACAAAATCCGCGTTGCGGATCAGGTCCAGATCGTGCTCGATGACAAGAACCATTGCGCCGCTGGCAATGAGCCGCTGGAATACAGAAAGAAGCGTCTGCACATCAAGCGGGTGCAGACCGATGGTTGGCTCGTCGAAGACAAAAACGGTGTCCTCCTGTCCCTTGCCCATCTCGCTTGCAAGCTTCAGCCGCTGCGTCTCGCCGCCGGACAAGCTCGGCGTGGCTTCCCCGAGCGTCAGATAGCCAAGGCCAAAACCGCAAAGCGTTTGCAGCCGCCTTTGCACAAGGCTCAGATCCTGACAGGCCTCCTTCGCCTGCTCCACGCTCATTTCCATCAGCGCCGGGAGCGTCTGACGCACGCCGTCCTTACGCTCGCGCGCCACCATCGACGCTTCCCTGCAATAGCGTGAGCCGCCGCAGTCCGGGCAGACGATCTCCACATCGGGCAGGAACTGAATATCCAGACTGATGGAGCCCGTGCTGTCGCAGGTGGGGCAGCGCAGCTTGCTCCTCTCGAACGGAAGGATTTTCCCCGCCGCGGCGGGGCTTCTCTGCGCTTTGAGCCTGCGCTTTTTCGCGTTGCCCGCACGTCGGCGCAACGTTGGCTTTTCCTGTCGCGCCGCGCACGCACTCGCAGTCTGCCCGAAAAACCGCACACAGCGGCGACACGCGCCTCACGGCGCGCTGCGGGTGCTCGACACACCCGCAGGGTCGATAGGGACGATTTTTTCCGCGGTGGAAAGATCGGCACCAACGGCCCTTTTCAGGCAGATGAGGCGCTCTCCGTTGCTCTTTCGGAACGATACGAAAATACCGGCTTGCCTTAGAGTATCAACGCTTTTTCGGATTTGATGCGAGAAGCTGTTCGGCGTCCAGTCCTCGCTTCCGGCAGGGTCGATCTTTTCCAACAACGCTTTTGCAGGGGCGCTGATTTCAGACTCTTTTCGCAGAAGTTCAGAGAGAAGATTTTCAATTTGAAGCGTTGAAATCCTAGAAGCGCCGCTGCAAGTTTTACTGTCTTCAAGCAGTTTCCAGATGTGATCTTCCTCGCCAAATTCCAGTTTCAAAGTTCGGTCTGGGATGTCGCGCCCGGTACAATGCAGAGAAGCAATGTTGGCTAGGCGTGAGCTTTTTTGCAGAACGAAGGTTGAATCAGCCGCACCGCTTAAGCCTGTCGAGCCGGAGATCATGTTCATCGGATCGTCATCGTGGAGCTTCCGCAGATGATGAATCAATAGGATTGCAATGTGCTGATTGTCTGCAAGTTTTTTCAGAAGCCCGATGTCCTGATAGTCATTTGCGTACAAATTGCTGTCGCTGCCAGTGCCTCGAACGCGCTGCAAGGTATCAATCACAACGAGTTTCGTTGTCGGATGCTCCATTAAGAACTGCTCGATCTGCTGTTCCAACCCGTGCTTGAGCGTGTCAGCCATGATCGCAAAGTGCAGCGTCGATGGCGCGTCCTCGGTCAGATCAAAGAGCCGCGTCTGGATACGCTGGAACGAATCTTCGAGACTGAGATACAGCGCTTCGCCCTGCGTTGTTGCAAAATTCCAGAGCGCCTGCCCCTGCGAAACGCACAAGCAAAGCCACAAAGCCAGCCAAGACTTGCCGATTTTCGGCGCACCCGCGAGGATATGCAAGCCCTCCGGAATGAGTTCGTCCACCAGAAAGTGCGTCGGTTCGTATGTCCTGTTTTGCAGATCTTCCGCTGTGATGGTTTCCAGTTTGGTCATTTTTTCACTTCATTTCGATTTTATTTATTATAGATACATTATCTACAGATCCACATTCGGATGATAGCATAGTCATTGACATTCCACAATAGGTAATGTATCATTTAAGCGCATACACTACACAAGCAAAAATACATTCTCTACAAAGGAGGCGCACGCACATGGGCGTTTTGGGGAAAGATTTATTGGATTTTCATCGGCCGCGCACCAATACGAAGGTGGAGTTCGGCGCTTCCGGCTATTGGGTCGAATCCCATCCGACGATGCAGCCCTACGGCACTGTGCTGACGGAAATTCTGAATCTTGACGCTGCACCATTTCAGGAATTATTGGATCAATATCGGAACGCCGTCGCAGAAGCTAATTCGGAGCAGGCAGCGCAGGCGTTTCAGGCTGTGGCGAATGGATTTGCATCTTTACCGCTTTACCGCCTGTATTGGGAGGATATTCAGCTGTTTGCAAGCATGGATGTGCGTGAATTATTCGTGGGAGAAGCGCAGGAAGCGTTCCGCGAATATGCGATGCAGGACGATACGTTGCCGAGGTTCATGCAGGAGCAGCTGGACGCCATCCGATTGATTCAGGAGCGCTATGGGTGGTTCCTGGACGGCATTTTTGCGGGCAAGCCGTTTGAAAAGAAAAAGGGCCAGAGAAAAACTTCTCTGGCACAACAGATCGAGAAAAAAGGGTTGGAGCCGTTCGTCAGCGGCGTCAGCCTTGGAGCAAGCCCGGAGGTTGACGCGCCGAAGGTAAACGCGCAGTTCTGCATTCGCGACACTGGGCGCGGGGCGGAGGTGGTCGAAAAAATGTACTTTGACCGGCTGCTGGATTTTGTCTATGTAGAATTCATGAAAGGCTTGCAGCGCGGGTTTGTTCCGAAGCGCTGCGCCAACTGCGGGCGCTGGTTTTTGCAGACGCCGGGCGCGACCCTTGCCTATTGCGCTGGTCCTGCGCCGGAAGACCCAGGTAAAACCTGCCGGGAGATCGGCGCGGCCAGCAGCTTTAAGGACAAAGTTGCGAACAATGAAGTCTGGCAGGTGCAGCAGCGGGCATACAAGAAATACTACGCGCGCACGATGCGAAAGGATATGACCAAGGCCGAGTTTGAGGCATGGACGCGCGACGCGGAGCAAAAGCGGGACGCCGCGCTGGAACCGTATGCACGCGCAGAAAGCGAGGAAGAACGGCAGCGCATCGCGGCTGAACTGGAGGAAAAACTCAACAGGCTGTGACGCATCGCTTTTGCTTATCTCCTACTTGAGTATTTCTTCCAACACCGCATAAAATACAAGTAAATTCTGCGCAGAAAAAGTCCCGGCAAGCCATCAGACGATGGTTTACCGGGACTTCGTGTTTCGGCTGATTACGATTTTGTTTCTTCCTGCTCCTGCAGTTTTTTCTCCAGCGCAGACTGCTTTGCAAGAATGGCATTGACCTTATCATAAAGATCCTCGATCATGATCTCGGTTTTGAGATTGACCTTGTAATCATTTTCCGCGCGGCGGCGGTCCTTTTCCTCCTGCCGGTTCTGGCTCATCATGATGAGAGGCGCCTGGATCGCCGCGACGCAGGACAAAACCAGATTCAGCAGGATAAATGGGAACGGATCGAACGCATCTGCCGCCAGAATCGTATTGACGACCATCCACAAAAGCAGCACACCCGTAAACGAAAAGATGAACGCCCAGCTTCCAGCAAATTTTGCGATCGCATCCGCCGCACGCTGCCCGAGCGTATATTTTTCCGTTGCAGGACTTTCGGAAATTTTGCTGTCCGCCAGCAGGTTTAAAACCTCCTCATCCGTCATATCATGCTGGATATCCTTGAGGACTTCCTTCAGGAGCTTTCGGTTTTCTTTCATTTGGCTTCCCCTTCTTTCCGGGATTTTTTTCATTATACTCCGCCCCCCCGACGCGGTCAAGCCGCTTGTCCGGCACGGGCGCTGGGGCTGTCTGCCGCAAAGCAGGAAAATGCCCAGAGGCAGAAGGCTTAACAGTCGTAAGGAACTATAAGTCTTGCGGTTGGGGCAGAGAACGGTGTGACCGTAGCTGGAACTACGCCGAAATCCTATGGAACGGAATACAGGCAAAGGCGGTCACGGCAGCGCTTGAGCAGCTTTCCTACAAAGAGCAATGGTATCTGGAAAAGCGGAACGCCATCTGCATGACCTGCGGGCGCGTCAGCCCTTTGTCCACGCAGTCTACCTTTGAAGATTTAGCGGTGGATTTTGAAGGAACGACAGCCAGCGGTGCGGAGCGATTCTATCGGCGCACACTGGATAAGCTGCGCCTGAAGCTGCTGGAAAGCAGGCTTGTCCATACCGTGACGCTGAAGCAGACCGAATGCCGCAAAAGGAACAAAAAATAGCTTTCAAGGCTTGCAGAAAGAAAGGGGCGGAATAATCGATCGTTTACCATAAAGAGAAAATCACAAACGACTTCATAGTCAATCCATCCGCACAAACCCTTCCGAGGAGATGACCAAAAACAGAAGAGAATCATAGGAGGACAACATGAAAAAGATACTTGCAATTCTACTATCGCTGCTTACACTGCTTTCCTGCGGACTTCTTTCCGCCTGCTCTGCCGAAAAAACGCAGCCGGATACACCGGATACGGAAACCGTGTGGGAAACGGTCAGCGAGGCATACATCTATGCGTTCCCACTGGTGCTGACCGACGCAACCAAAACATTATCGACCAATACGGACGGGACCATGACTGGCCGTGCGCCCATCAATCAGTTCAACCATGTAAAAAAGCTGGCGGACGCCTCTTTCCGCACCGTCGTGACGCCGAACGTCGATACCGTCTACTCTCAGGCGTGGCTTGACATCAGGGAAGAGCCTATGATCTTCGTTCTGCCGGAAACGGATCGCTTCTGCAATGTGCAGCTTCTGGATGCGTGGACGAACACCGCCGCCGTGCTGGACAAGGCGGGCGCTTATGCCATCGCGCTTCCCGACTGGGAGGGCGAGCTGCCCGACGGTGTGACGCGCGTGGACGTGCCCACCGCAACGGTGTGGTCGATCACCCGCACGGTGCTGTCCGGGAACGAGGATCTGCCCAATGTCTATGCCATTCAGGAGCAGATGCAGCTCCTGCCGCTTTCGGCTTATGTACAGGGAGGCGAGTATGCCGCACCGCAGGGAGCTTATAAAGAGGAAAATGACTTTGTTCCCGTGAACAAGGTGCTTTCCATGACGCCAGCAGAGTTTTTCAATACGGCGAACGCTCTGATGCAGGTCAACCCGCCCGCCGATGCGGATGAGGAACTGCTGAAGAAGCTCTCCGCCATCAATGTGGGCGCGGGCAAGACCTTCGACGCCGCCCTCCTGGGCGAAGGAGCTGCCGAGCGCTGGACGCAGATGCTTCAAGGGCTTCGCGCCATGCTTGCCGCCGACGGCGCGAAGTATGCGCAGAAACTCGGTCAGTGGATCTATTACGGCAAGCCCATCGGCGACTTCGGCACGGAGTATACCTATCGCGCGATGGTAGCGCTGGTGGGGCTTGGCGCCAACACCGTGGACGTGGCGATCTATCCCAAGACAGCGGTGGATGAGAACGGCGCAGCGCTGACCGGAGAAAAGACGTATACGCTCCATTTTGAAACCCTTCCTCCCACGCTGGAAGGCGGCTTCTGGTCCGTGACCGCCTACGGAGAGGATGATTTCCTCATTGACAATTCCATCGACCGCTACTGCATCAACGACCGCTCCGACTTCAAGCTGAATGCGGACGGCACATTGGATATTATCCTGTCCAAGGATGCACCGGAAGACACCTCTAACTGGCTGCCTGTTTCCGACGGGGAATTTCATCTGTTCATGCGGATCTATGTACCGGACATGACAGCACTGGATAGCTGGCAGCCACCTGTTATCCGCGAACAATAAGGAGATGGAAAAAGAATGGCTATGAAACGCATTGCAGCAATGCTTCTTGCATCGGTACTGCTGCTGTCCTGCGTCGGCTGTGCGCAGGATGGGCACAAAGAGCCGGGCGCGGAAAAGGCAGACCTGGGTCTGACCGCCGAGGTCAAGCCCGCCACAGACTTTACGGCAAAGGCAAATGCCGCCGTCTACGATGAACTTGACTTTGATGATAAGCAGGAATATGAATTCGCCACCAGCGGACTGATCGACGCGCCGGAAACACTGGAACTAAAGGACGAGGATGGGACGATCCTCTGGAGTCAGGAAGCCTATGCGTTCCTGGACGATTATGAAAAAGCGCCTGACAGTGTGAATCCCAGCCTCTGGGAGAACACGAAGAACAACCATGCCTATGGCCTTTTTGAAGTGACGGATGGCATCTATCAGGTCCGCGGCTATGACATGGCAAACCTCACCGTTGTCAAGGGCGATACCGGCTGGATCGTCTTTGACACGCTGATGAGCGTGGAGTGCAGTCAGGCTGCCATGCAGCTGATCGAAAAGAATCTTGGTAAATTCCCGGTCAAGGCCGTCATCATCTCTCATTCCCACGCCGACCATTTTGGCGGCATCGCCGGCGTGATGGCGAAAGAGGATAAGGCAGACGAGACACTTTCTATTGAAGATCAGCTCGCCAGCGGCAAGATCCCCGTGATCACGCCTGTGGGCTTCACGGAGCACTCCGTGAAGGAAAATGTCTACGCCGGTAAGGGTATGGGCCGCCGCAGCAATTATCAGTACGGTATCCTGCTGACCCCCGGCGTGACCGGCAAGCTGGCGCAGGGCATCGGCATGGGACAGTCCACCGGAACGGTCTCGTTCATGACGCCCAGCTATGAAATCACGCAGTCTGGCGAAAAGCTGACGATCGACGGTGTGGAGCTGGAGTTTCAGCTCACGCCGGGTACGGAAGCGCCCGCCGAAATGAACACGTGGCTGCCCCAGTACAAGGCGCTTTGGATGGCGGAAAACTGCACCGGCACGCTCCACAATCTCTACACACTGCGCGGCGCGGAGGTGCGCGACGGCGCGGCATGGGCAAGCTATATCACCGAGGCCATTTCCCTTTACGGCAAGGACGCGGAGGTCACCTTCCAGTCCCACAACTGGCCGCACTGGGGAAACAAGGTGGTGAACGACTACATGGTCAACACGGCTGCCGTGTATAAGTTCATCAACGACCAGACTCTGACCTATATCAATCAGGGCTACACCAGCGATGAGATCTCCAACATGATCGAGCTGCCGGAGGCGCTCAATAAAATCTGGTACACCCGCCAGTACTACGGGACGGTCGCCCACAACGCCAAGGCGGTCTACCAGAAGTTCATGGGCTGGTATGACAGCAACCCTGTCAACCTGAACCCCCTCATGCCAAGCGACAGCGCAAAAAAATGGGTGGAGTACCTGGGGGATGTTGACAAGGTCCTGCAAATGGCAAAGGCGGATTTTGACAAGGGTGAATATCAGTGGGTCGCCGAGGTCACAAACACCATCGTCTTTGCCGATCCGACGAACACCGATGCGCGGCTTCTGTGCGCCGATGCACTGGAGCAGCTGGGGTATCAGGCGGAGTCCGGTCCGTGGCGCAACGAATATCTGACCGCCGCGCAGGAGCTGCGCCATGGAAACGCCAATCTCACCGCTTCCACCAAATCTACCGGCGACATGGTCAAGGCCCTCTCCGCGCCCATGCTGTTTGACTATATGGCCATTGTCATGGACAAGCAGGCGCTGGCTGACCGCGACTTCACCATGAACGTGATCCTGCCTGACGTGGGCGAACAGCACATGCTCCGCGTGAAGAATGGTGTGCTGCTGGTCTATGCGGATACATTGTCTGATGATGCAGACGTGTCTATTACCTGCCCGAAAAATGCGCTGTTTGCGATCCTGACCAACAATCAGGAAACGGTTGCAAAGGCCGTCAAGGTCGAGGGCAGCGCAGAGCTGCTGACGCTGATGATGGAGAATATGAACCAGTTCCCGATCACCGGGACCAACCCCTTCAACATCATCGAGCCGTAACGGCTTCGCGGGGCGGTCCGTGGGAAGACCGCCCCGCTCGAGAGAAAACAGCAAGATGCTTTCAACGCAAATCAAAAGCTGTCTGTTTCTGTTGGAGACAGGCAGCTTTTGCAGCCTTACGGTTGCCCTGCACACCCGAATCTGTCAGCCAACAGTAAAAATAAGAATTACTTCCTTATCACTGTTAAGCCAAGGTTTAAGAGTTATTAACAATTTATCACTCTGTCCATATACATTCCTTCCGGTAATACATGGCGACATGTGCATTGTGCCAGTCGCCGGGGTCATCGGTTATGTCGGAGTGGTATATCGGTGCCGGGCGCTTCGACAGGGCGGGAACAGTCACGAACTGTTCGTCATCGCCTGTGCTTCTTAGGTATTCATCGCGGGCAGTCAGTTCGCAGTCATAGGTTTTGGCGTCGCCGTTTATGAGTGAGAGCGTTGCGGCGGCGGACAGAGGAAGCTTGCCAAAGCCTGCGTCACCGCTCTTATATTCCGTCTCACCGACCTCTATACAGCCTATGCAGGCGATTACAAAGGCACAGAGACTTATGGCAAGCGCGAGGAGGGTGTTTTTGCGGCTTGCTTTTATTTTTTCAAAAAAATTATTAACGATGTCATCAAGGAATATATGCCTTTTTTCTGTTTTTATCTTATTCCCAATCCATCCCAGAAAATATATAAGATTAAAGGTGATGAGAACATACGCGGCAAAAAATATAATGTTCATCATTCTGTACGGCATGCGCAGCCCCTGCGCGTAGAATACAGGCGTTCCCATTGAGCAGTACAGACCGAAGGTGAACACTGCGACGAGGAGCGGATATCTGTAGGTGAAGCCGCTGCGCCTTGCTATGCGGTAAAATACCGGAATCATGCATATAAAAAATATAAGGCATGGAGCATTCAACACTTTGGCGATGCTGTAACCGCCGAATGCAAAGGTGTAGACGAAGGTCTTTACAATGCCGGTGCTTCCGCCCACGGATTGCTGGCGCAGAGCGTTTCCCGGTGCCGCCATGCTTATAAAAAGTCCTGCCATGGCTGCGGCTGCGACGATGATGTATGCCGCCATATGGTAAGGACGGATGACCTTATTTTTCCTAAGTATTACAAAATAAACCGCGGAACCCGCACTTAGAGCCAGAATAATGCACATGAAAAGCGCAGCTGCGTAGTTGCTTCCACCGATAAGAAAGGCAGATACAGAGCTTATTGCAGTGAGGATAATCGTGCCGGCAGCTTTGGCGGTTCTCATTCTTATAAGAAGCGCAAAGAGAAACAGCATGAGACTGTAAAAAAATGTATAATATATAGCACCGTTATACCAGTAAAATGAATCGCTCGGTGTCGTGCACAGCTGCATTGACACGAAGGTGAGGCAGATTCCCACAGTCGCGGCAAGGTAGCTGTCCGCCTTGAATATTTTTTTCAGCGCAGTGTAAAAAAAGAAAATCGAAAAGCCCATATACGCGCTGAGAAGTATAAGCGGCGCAATAAAATAGTATTGCTCACCGAATATTCCAGGCTGCAGGCGCATGAGGAAGATTGCTGAAAAATTGCCCTGCCATATATTGTAGGTGTTAATCATCTCGTCGAAGGAGCATTTTACAACCGACGCGAAGGAGTGGGTCTCATTCCACACCTGCACAGTCTCCGTGCCATAGTAATAGTCGTCGACGCTCGGGTGCGCGAACATGCCGATTACATACAGCGGTATGACCGAGAGGATGAAACATATGAGAATTATGTAAAAAATATTTTTTGTTGTCATTTTTTGGGTGAAGGATTTATTCATGTGAGCTCCTTGTGTTTGTGATATTAGTTTTTGACATGTATTATTA